>FLOH01000486.1_pt1 | contig 84811 bp, 85 predicted proteins | sample 756751 | NCBI WGS metagenome assembly FLOH01 (sample SAMEA4026879, study PRJEB14308) | marine metagenome | biome: coastal water; material: water | depth 74 m
GCGCCGCACCCGCCAGATCCGCCGCCGGTCCGGCCAGTAGCACGGCAAACGGCTGCCGCGCGCCGTGCAGCAGAAAAGATTGCCCGGCAATGCGCAACGGCATGCCGCGCGGTCCCAAGCCGTTGGCCAGGGTGACGACGGCGCGCTGGAAGTCGGCCTCAACGTCGATGGTGTTTCCGGCCAGCGATCGCGACCGTTCGGTGCGCCCGCCCGCGAACCGCACTTCCCAATACCAACCGCTGACGGGTTCGTTGAAACGCGGATCGACCGGATGGCGAACGACCCGTGCGCTGCCGTCGGAATCGGCCACAATCAAGGTCAGAAGTTCCGAGATGTGATCTTGAAGATCAGCATCTATGGCCCGTTCCACATGGCCGCGAAATTGCGTCGTCAGGAACACCGCCACAATCGCCAGCGCCGCAGCTATCCAAAGGGCCGAAGCAACAATCAGCCGCGCGCTTATGGAACGCAGGGGGATCATGGGCTTGTTTGCCCATCGGTTTGCGCGTCGGTTTTGGGCGACAGGCGATAGCCCATTCCCCGATGGGTCTGGATAAGGTCCTGGCCCAGCTTCTTGCGCAGGCGCCCGATGAAGACTTCGATGGTATTGGAATCGCGGTCGAAATCCTGATCGTAAATATGTTCGATCAATTCAGCGCGCGAAACCACCCGGTCGCAATGATGCATCAGATAGGTCAGGACCTTATGTTCGTGGGCAGTCAGAACAATGGGCTCGCCCGCCACCTCGACCTCGCCGGTGCGCGTATCAAGAACCACCGGTCCGTGTTTGAGGATAGGCGAAACATGACCGGCGGCACGGCGGATCAGGGCGCGCAGGCGGGCCACCAGTTCCTCTATGCGGAAGGGTTTGGTCAGGTAATCGTCGGCACCCGCGTCGAAGCCCGCAACTTTTTCGCTCCAGGTTTCACGCGCCGAAAGAATGAGTACAGGCGCGCGGATGCCGCTTGTGCGCCACGCTTCCAAAACCGCGACCCCATCCTTTTTGGGCAGGCCGAGATCGAGGATAACCGCATCATAGGGTTCGGTTTCGCCAAGGAACTGCCCTTCCTCGCCGTCCAATGCGACATCGACCGTGAAGCCCGCACCTTGCAGGGCACTCGTGACCTGCCTGACAAGGTGAGGATCATCTTCAACGAGAAGAATACGCATCCAGTTTCCCAAAAAGCTCTACGTCACCGGGGCCCTCGCCGCTTCGCGACCGGCCTCGAATGCCCGCGCGTTGAGGTCGGCAAGAGCCGGTTTGCGCTTGCGGAAGCCCTCAACGATGATGTCCTTCAAGGCATCGGGCGAAAACGGAAGGAAATCGGAAATCGCCCCCAGCATGACCGTATTGACCATGCGGATTTCGCCCAAATCCTTGGCGATGGTTCCGGCGTTGAAATCACGCACCGAAATATTGGCTGCGCGCATTTCAGCGATGGGATCGTCTGGATAATTGAACAGCCCCATGTTCACCACCGGCGGCGGCAGACGATGGGTATTGACCAGGGCAATGCCGTCGGCGCGAAGGTATCCGCACCAACGCAAGGCTTCGGCTGGCTCGAACCCGATCAGCACGTCGGCTTCGCCCGCCGCAATCGAGGACGACAGAACCTTCTCGCCGAAACGCAGATGCGAGCCAACGACACCGCCGCGCTGGGCCATACCGGCAACCTCGGTTTTCTTGACGTCGAAACCCATCGCAAGGGCTGCCTGGGCCAGAATTTCGGCAGCCGTCATGACCCCCTGCCCGCCCATGCCGACGACCATGACGTTGGTGATTCCGTTTTTTTTGTTCTTTTCCATGCTCATTCTCCCGCCCCCGGACCCGCAGCAAACCCTTCAACCAGTTCAATCGCGCCCGGCCCGCAGGTATCCACACACAGGTTGCAGCCGGTGCAGGCCGCCGTATCGATACGCACCCACTTCTTTTCGACCTCGCGGCCCTTCTCGGTAGTTTCCGTGGCACTTCGCGTCATCTGGATTGCGGGACAACCGACATTGAGGCAGTTGGCGCAGCCCGTGCATTTGTCTTCGTCGACCGTATAGGGTTTGTCCTTGCGGAAACAATCGATCAGCGTACAGGGACGGTTGGTAATGATAACGGACGGTTCGGCCACCGCGATTTCCTGTTTCATGGCCTTGAACAACGTCGGCATATCGCCGGGATCAAGTTCATGGATACGTTCGGGCTTGATGCCGAATGCTGCGACCAGCTTGGCAAAATCAATCCGCGGCGTGTCTTTGCCCCGGATATCCATGCCAGTTCCCGGATGGTCTTGGCCGCCGGTCATGCCGGTGGCCCGGTTATCCAGCAAAAGAACCGTCACGTTGCCTTGCTCGTAAACGATATTGAGCAAGCCTTGCATACCCATGTGCAAGAATGTGGAATCGCCGATCACGGCTACAATGCCCTTGTCTTTGTCGGTTTCGCCACGCCCCAGATCCATACCCAGGGCCATGCCCATGGAACCACCCATGCAGGTGCAGGTATCGAGCGCATTCCACGGATGACCGGCACCCAGCGTATAGCAGCCGATATCGCCCGCGATATTGACCTTACTTTTCAGGCGCGACAGGCAGTAATAAACCGAAAGATGCGGACAGCCGACGCACATGGTCGGCGGCCTGGGAAAAACGTCGGGCTTGAAGGCCTCGGTCCGGCCCACGGCCTCGCCCAGAAATTCGCGCACCGCCGGACCCACCACGTTGGGCGTCAATTCGTCGGTCGCGGGCAGCACGTCTTTGCCGTGAACGTCGATACCGGCGGCCCTGAGTTCGCGCTCGATCAAAGGTTCGGTCTCTTCGGCAACGATCACGGTATCGACCGTTTTGGCGAATTCGCGGATGGTCTCGATCGGCAACGGATAGCTAAGTCCCAGTTTCAGCACCGGCGCATCGGGGAAGGCTTCGCGCAGATGCAGAAAAGCCGGACCCGAGGTGATGAAACCGACCCGTTTGTCGGAGCCGTCCACGGTCACGTTCAATGCGCAGGTTTCGGCATATTCGGCCAGTGCCCGGTCGCGTTCAAACTGAACGCCGACCTTGCGTTTGGCGTTGGCCGGAACCAGAACCCAGCGGGCGGGGTCTTTCACAAATCCCTTGGCCCCGCGTTCAACCCGCTCGCCCACCGTAACAACGCTTTTGACGTGGCTGACCCGCGTGGTGATGCGCAAAATAACCGGCACGTTGAATTTTTCAGAAAGGTCATACGCCTCTTTGACCATTTCGTAGGCTTCCTGGGAATCGCAAGGTTCCAAAATCGGCAGATGACCGAAGCGCCCCCAGTAGCGGCTGTCCTGTTCGTTTTGCGACGACGAAAGCCCAACGTCATCGGCGATGGCAATCACCAGCCCCCCTTCGACGCCCGCAAGCGTTTGCGACATAAGCGCGTCAGACGCGACATTGACGCCAACATGCTTCATCGCGGCGAAGGCTCGCGACCCGGCAACCGACGCCCCAATGGCGATCTCCAACGACACCTTCTCGTTGACCGCCCAGTTGGCATGGATGTCCGGATAGCGCGACAGACTTTCCAGAATTTCAGTCGACGGCGTACCGGGATAGGCGGCGGCAACGCGCACGCCAGCTTCCCACACGCCCCTGGCAACAGCGTCGTTACCCGACATCAATTGCGGTGCATTCGTTTTTGTTTTTACAGAAAGGCTCACGAGTTTTTTCCCTTTGAGGATGCTCCATATCGCGCCTTAAGATACGCCAAGTTGGACGGAATTGCCAAGAAGCGCGCGAACGAATGTGTCCACCTTCGAAAAAAGACACGTGGGAGTCGCGAATTGGCCTTTGATTCGCCATAAATACCGGGCTATCAATACCTCGTGCTGGGTCGTCGGTTGCATGGAGACTGTCTGTGGCTACAAATGATCGCCTATTTCCACCGCTAACGTTGAAAGATGCCGAATACATCGTGCGCTATCTGGAATGGGCTCTTGCGGCCCATCACGATTGGATTCACCGGCTTCAGGTAATGCTGGTGTGTGGGACCAAGCCAACGGCCAGCGACCTTGAATCCGACGGCCACCTGAAGGACGAATTCGGACGCTGGTACCATCAGGAAACCAACGAACACCTGTGCCACCACCCTGACTTCCAGGAGATCGGGCGGCATCACAAAGAATTGCATATCGCGGCGCGTAAGTTGCTGAATATCGTCACCCAAGGACGCCGGGTTCCACCCGCAACCTACAAGGCTTACCAGCGCAATGTCGGGCATTTTCGCACCCATGTCACCTCGCTTCTGAACGAGGCGCGCGAACTGCGTCGATACACCGACCCCTTGACCGTCATCGCAACACGCTTTGCCATGCTTCCACGGCTGGACCAGGAACGCGAACGGGTCTCGCGCACCGGCCAGGTCAGCACCGTCGGCATGTGCGACATTGACCGCTTTAAACTGGTTAACGACAATTACGGCCACAACGTCGGCGATATCGTTCTTAAAGACGTGGCCCGGCACCTTTTGGACGGTGTCCGGCGGTACGATCAGGTTTGCCGGTACGGCGGCGAAGAATTCCTGATCCTGCTTCCCAATACCGATCCGCGCGAGGCCAAAAAGGTCCTCGACCGCCTGCGCCGCAACCTCAAGCGCCTCCGTATTGGCGTGTCGGACGAAAAGATGATATCGGTAAGCGCGTCGTTCGGCGTTGCCGCACTAAACCCCGGAGACTCGATTCTGGTCGCCATCGACCACGCCGACCAAGCCATGTACGCAGCCAAGGACGCGGGCCGAAACCACGTCAGTATATGGGCGGGCGACGATAAGGAGTTTTAAGAAGCAAGGGGTGCCGAGGAAAGATGACTCCGTGCCTATCCGGTTAAGGAAGGCAGACACCCGCTACATACAGGGTTGCCGCACACGTCCGTATTACGGCAGCAACTAGCCAGGAAGAGACAATCGCCGAAATGGTGGTAATAGATGTAACGCCAAGTGACTATGCCAGCACCAACAACTCATAATGCCCTGTTTTCCCTGGGCAGCAGTATTGATCATCACTGGTTTTTTTCGACTAACGAGAATCCATGTCTCCCTCTTTTCCTTGAAAGAGCTGCCGGATGAGAGTTTTCTCTCTGCTTAAACAAAAATTTTCTCCGCGGCATTGAAATCTTGTTTGGTGTCAATTTCGGACCACTTCAGGCCGGTGATATCCAGAGCGTAAAACGGAACTTCTTTCTCCATAAGCCGCTCATAAGCCCCTTCGTAATATTCCTGATAATTTTCCTCGTTCTCCATCATTTCCTTAAGCTCAGCAAATAATTGAATCGCCGTATCAGCGCATATTTTTTCAATGCCGATTGATTCACCTATCGCTTCATTGGGCGCTACCGTTTTACTGGCTTTCACAACGCGGTTATCTTCGTTGACAACCACTTTTATTTCTTCCGCATCAAGATTAATTTCTTTGTCGATACACAAAACATTTTGGTCGTTACACGCCAAAAGGTTTTCCAAGATTTCCTTATCAAACACCACATCGGCATCAAACTTCACAAAGGGTGACCCCTTAACAAAATCCTCGGTCAACATCAGAGAAAAACCGGTATTGGTTTCCCGATACCGGTCATTGACGATGAAGTGGGCGTTAAGTTCGGGAAAGGCCTCTGTTACAAGAACTTTGACCTGCTCTTGTAAATAGCCAAGCACAAAAACCACATCGTTGATGCCGCAGGCCTGAATATGGGTGAGCATTCGCTCAAGGATCGTCACTCCGCCTATTTTGAGCAGGCTTTTAGGGCAGTTATCCGTTAAGGGTCTTATTCTTGATCCCACGCCGGCGGCCAGAATAATTGCTTTCATTTTGCGATTTTGTTCCATTTATTGACTATTTTTTGATCCGAGCATGCTGGTTTTGTTCAATTATTTGACCATGCTGCCAGCTTCGGAAAAGGCCGAAATACAACTGGCTTGCGGCGAACAGCCAAAGCATCGGCGTCAGTTGGTCAAGAACCAAAGAGAGCGAAAGCATAAAAATAAACACGCCCTCATCGAAATGAAGTATTTTCCGTTGCTCGGCGAAAAACCAAAAAAGATTTGGCAGAAGACCATACCCAAGCCCTGCAACAATTGGTTTTTGATTTGCTTGGGCCTGTTTGGCCATCTTCGCCAGGTATTCTTGGTCTCTTGAAGCTTCAACATGGATGGCGACGTATTTTGCGTATCCACGTTGTGCGTAAAAGACGACGCCGATGAGGGCAAGAAAGACCGGCAGTATTTCGCCAGATTGGAGAAATGCGGCATATCCCACCGCAGCAAACCAAACTGCCACCTGCATCTGGTCCGTCACCCGGTCAAAATAGCTGCCTGACGCAGTCGACGTCTTCCTGAAACGCGCTATCTGCCCATCCATACAATCGAAAACATGGCTTAAGTGTATCAAAAGGGCTGCGATCAAAAAATTTGTTGATCCGCCGGCGATGATAAACAGGGCCGAGAGGATTGCCGTCACGAATGACACCAATGTTATCAGGTTCGGTGTCAGCCACTTGATATCAATAACCGCATAGGTCAACAAAATCGCTATAGGGGCGGTGACGAATGAAGACCACCACTCGTCGTCCTTGTTCTTGGTATCCCACAAGCGCGTAAACTTCTCGTTCATAGATTGCCATCCGGCACCAAAAATTCCTCTCCAATGGAAATCGGTAGCAGGGGACCATGGCCAAGGATCGAAGAGACCTGTATCGGTTCGCTGCGCTCGAAACTCTCCAAGGCGTCCTTCTGGGCGGCTAAGAAAAACCGAATGTCTTTGTTGGACAAATCGCCAATATTACCGACCTGGAATACCTGGCCTTTGAAGCAACCTTTGCCTTCATAGATGATAATCGATTTCTCACGCAACTTATCTCGAAAATGTCTCATGCTCATGTGTGGGGGTAAAAAAACAGTCGTTAATATCGAACACATATCTTTTGGATCAAGTAAGAAACCAAGGCCCAGTTCTGACATTCCTTGTCTCAGCAAAGCCGCCTTGCGTTTAATCTTGGCATGCCGACTGGCAACGCCTTCTTTGAGAATATCCGTCAATGCCTCTTCCAAGGCGAAAAATAAGGGAACAGCGGGCGTGTTCGGTGTTTGCGAATGGGTTTTTATGAAATCATAAAATTTGTATAGGTTCAGGTAGGCTGATTTGACGGGAAGCGTCTTCAGCTTCTCAAACTCTGCTGTTTCCCCAATAATAAAGGACAGTCCTGGATAGGATCCTATGGCCTTAGAGCTTGAACTGGAACAAAAGGCGATGTTGTCTCTTTCCATGTCGATCGGCTCGGCGCCTGCACTGCTGACGCAATCAACAACAAAGAGAGACCCGTTTGATTTCGACAATGCGCCTATGTCTTCGAGAGAATTTAACATTCCAGAGCTAGTTTCGTGATGCACCATTGCGATGACATCGATGGGATGGTGTTGGAGGAAGGCGTCAATAGTGTCTAAATCCAGACCTGTTCCCCAAGGGAATTCCAATAGAAATGTGTTCGCGTTATGTATTTTCGAGATGGCGTGCAAGCGTTCACCAAACTCCCCATTGGACAAAATAAGTATGTTCTTATCACCGACCACCGAGCAGAGCATGGCCTCATTGGCAGCGGTTCCCGAGCCTGTGATAACAACGGCTCGGTAATGGGACCTTTCTCTAATCTCAAACAAGCTGAGTAATTTATTTTCAACACTTAAAAGCAGTCTATCAAAATCAACTTCTCGATGACAAATGTCTTCCTTGCCAATTGCAGCACGCACGTTTTCCGCGACATTCACCGGGCCAGGTGTGAAGAGTAAACATTTGTCCATAGAGTCAAATTCCTTGCAAAATTAAGCTGGGTCTTTTTAATAATTAATTGTTCGATTGCATCGGCATGCAGTAGAAATCTTGTTTTGTGACGATCTCAACAGATATTGAGAACGCGAAAACTCCGCATGCGTTTTGGCGAATAGGCGAAAAGAATTAGGGTGTTGTTGAGCTGGCCAACAATCAAAAACACATCGTGTCTCATCGAGTTTAATAACCCTCAGGCACGACAATCCGGTCGCAACAAAGGCGGTATAAAATCGTATCAAGTCTTTTTTTTATAGTAATCAGAAGACGGGACTTTGCCGCCTACCACATATTCCCAACATCAATCTCGTGTCAAAAAAGGCGCGAGACAACACGACATTCAGGCGTGGGGAAATATCTATCCTGCACGAATACCAACGACAGAGTTTAGAAGTCTCCGGCGTAAATCAAATTTTATTGAACTTCTTCAAGTTTCGGAGCTTTAAGCTGCTTTTGAACTTACTGCGAAGTTTAATATGAACTTGTCCTTAATTTGATGGCTTATATCAGCAATGGCGGGTGCCAGCAAGGCGTATTGCACAGGGCTCGAAAGCAACCTGTGGCGTGAGAAAAAATTGGCTACGTCTTGTCCCGTTAGGGTCATGAGCGGTCGATCGGGTGGTGCCAGCATGGCGCGTCGATTGCCCTATATGTAGTGGGTGTCTGCATTAACCGGATAGGCACAGATTATTCAAATTAACGACACTAATAAGGATGTTGTTAATTTCATTTATTTCTCGGCAGCTATGGCGCGTTCCATGGCCTGTGCGGCCTTGTCGATTTCACCTTGAACGCGATAGGCCTGAGCCAAACGCCGCCAGCCGTCGGCGGCATTTTTCACGTCTTCGTCCGAGGGCGCTCGCGCTGCCGGTTGTGTTGGCAGCTTGGGCAGACCAGGGGTCGGCTTTACGCTCGCCACGTCAATAGCGGCGGCGGCAGCCGTTGTGCGAATGCGATCGCGCACCTCGGTCAGCCAGGGCGAGTCCAGCATCAGGTATATCGCAATCGAGCCCACCGGAATGATCATCGCAATCAGGGCAAGGCCCGCGCCGCGAAGGCTCGGCGGCACCGCACCTTCTTCCAAAACGTCCCGCCCGTCGGCAGAAGCCAACATGCGGCGTTTTATTTCGGTGCGCGCGGCTTCGGCCTGATCGGATGCCGGCCGAAACCGCGTTCGCATCTGTGCGGGCGACAACCGGGAATACTAGGTCATGGTCTTGAAAAAAAGTTCCGTTTCCAATCTCCGCTAGCCGGTCATAACCGGCCTACAGCAGAGGGGCGTGAATTAGTCCGAGTCTGACCTGGAGCCAACGATTTTCCGAACGGGCAACACCCGACGATTCCGAGAATTGGCGACCCCAATTCAAACCGGCGTGAAACACTCCGTTACAGTATAGCGCTTCCGTGAAATCAACCGGAAACATACCTGTGGCACCATCATCCGCGATTTGGAACGATGAGACGGGAGATGATCCGATGGGTCACGGTAACACGGCACTTTCATCCTTTAACTGGGTCGATGGCGGAATTTTGATCGGATCGATCCTTGCCGTCATTCTGCTACTGGTCTGGATGTACCGAAGAACAGAGCGTCACGGCAACGGTCTAACAATTGATGAGTGCCGGACCCTGGACCGGACCGAGAGAGAACTGCTCAGCATGGTGCGCCAATACGGAGCAGCAGTGAGGCAATCGCAAATCGTTGAGGAGGCGGCGGGAGGGTTCGATTTGGTTACTGAAAACCTCCACGAACTCGAGGCGAAAGGATTGATCAAAAGGATTTGGGATTCTCAAACCAATGATCTCATGATTTCCGCCTAATCGTCAGCACCTGACATTTCTACAGCACAATCTCCGACCCACAGCCGCGTGGTCGGAAATAAGGGAGGCGTTTTGCGTCATGGATTTGATCGAAGCGACTGATGTGAACAAGACATACGACAATGGATCGGTGCCAGTTGAAGCCTTGCAGGGGGTAAGCTTCCGTATTCCGTCCCGGGCGTTCGCCTGTTTCGTGGGACCCTCGGGCAGCGGGAAAAGCACTCTCCTCAACATGATCGGATGCCTGGATCGGCCGACCGCTGGAACCCTGATTGTTGCGGACACCGACATTGGCGGCCTCGACCGCCATGCCGCCGCCGTGTTTCGTGGCCGAACCATCGGCTTCATCTTTCAGGATTTCAATCTGTTGCCCGTCCTGACCGTATACGAAAACGTCGAGTATCCCCTGCTTCTCGTCCAACAGTGGCCGGCGAAGGATCGGCTGAAACGCGTTCTGGAGGTTCTCGACGCGGTAGGGATGGCGGACCAAGCCGACAAGCGCCCCGACCAGCTTTCGGGCGGCCAGAAGCAACGTGTCGCGGTCGCTCGCGCACTCGTCTCCAACCCTAAGTTAGTGCTCGCCGACGAGCCGACCGCGAACCTCGACAGTGCCACCGCCGCGCTGGTGATCGACCTCATGAAACATATGCGCGACCAATTTCACACAACGTTCGTCTTCTCGACCCACGACCCGCGGGTGGTGAACGAGGCCGAGGAAATCTTCGCTTTGCGCGACGGTCACCTCGAGAACGGTTCCGCGAACGGAGGATACGACCATGACCGCTCATGAGAACTCTGCTGCCAAGCCGTCGGGATGCATCAGCTGCGTGATCCGCATCGCCATCCGGAACCTCCTGCGGTACCGTCGCAGGACTGTTTTGACGACTGCGCTCATTGCCGTTGGCGTGATCGCCGTACTTCTGTTCGTAGCACTTGCCGGCTCGTTCCGCGCGATGATGGTCGGCCAGATCACCGACTCCATGCTCGGTCATTTCCAGGTGCACCGCACGGGATATCTGGCCGCGGTCGATAGCCTTCCGCTGAACCTCAATCTGAAGCCGAAGATGGTGGAGCGCCTGAACAAAGAGCTATCGACACTTGCCGGTGTTGAGGCATTTTCGCCACGCCTCAAGTTCGGTGCCATGTTCAGCAATTTCTCGGAGACCACCAATATCCGTATCGTCGCGATCGAGCCCGATCGCGAGGTCGCGGTGGCGCCCCTGCTTCCCAAGCGCTTCGTTGCGGGCGAGCCGAAAGACGGCCTGATCGCGCGCGGCGAAATTCTGGTTCCGGAACTTCTGTCCCGCGGACTTAAGTTGAAGGTCGGCGACGAGGTGGTCCTGGTGGCCACCAACCGCGACGGGTCGGTCAACGGCATGACCTTCCGAGTGGGGGGAATTCTGGAAAGCGTCACCGGCCCGGGCGGCCGCGACGGCTACCTGCACATTGAGGACGCGCGGGCGCTCCTGCGCATGAAAGAGGCCGAAGTCAGCGAGATTGCCGTGCGTGTGGCAAATCCCGAACAGGCCGCAATGGTCGCCAGCCTGCTCGCGGCCAAGCTCGACGGGATCAAGAACCAGAAGGGCAAGGCGGTTTTCGATGTTCGCAGCTGGGAAAAGCTTACACCCTTTTACAACATCGCGCGGATGATCGACTTGATGACGCTGTTTATCCAGATCATGCTGATTTCAATCGTTTTGATCAGTGTCATGAACGTGATGATGATGGCGGTCTACGAACGCATCCGCGAAATCGGCACCATCGCCGCAATCGGAACGCAACCGCGGACCATCCTCGGCCTGTTTCTGAGCGAGGGGCTGCTCCTTGGCCTCGTCGGCGCCACCGCCGGAACCTCGATCAGCCTGATCGTCATTTTCGTGCTCAACACGGTCAAGGTGGCCTTCCGCTTCGGGCGTCAGGACCTGTTGTTAGCCCCGACCGTCGGCGTCGGCGCAGTCGCGTTGACTTTCGCCGTGGTCGTCGTGGTCGCTATCCTGGCCAGCCTGCAACCCGCCTGGAAGGCTGCCCGGATGGACCCCAATAGCGCCCTGCGGCATGTTTGAACTAGGAGGACACCCCCAATGACCTATCGTTTCGTTGTCTCACTTTTCCTGGCCGCTTGCGTGGCCCTGCCCGCAGCCGCCCTGGAGCCGCAGGAAATTCTGGCCAAAGTTGATCGCAACCTAAATCCCGAATCTTTCGAATCCTATCGCAAGCTGATTAACATCGAACCCGACGGGACCCGTAAGGAATTTGTCCTGTTCTCCGCCAAGAAGGGCACCGACAACGTCATCGGCCTTTTTCTTGCGCCTGCCAGTGACAAGGGCCGATCGACCTTGCGCCAGGGGGAAAACATGTGGCTGTTTATTCCCGACGTCGGGCGGCCACTCCGCATTACCAGCCTGCAATCGGTCACCGGCGGCATCTTCAATAACGCCGACATCCTGCGGGTCGACTACGGCGCCGAATACATCGCCGAGCAGGTCGAGGAGCAGGGCGAAAACCTGACGCTCCGGCTCAAGGCGCGCACCGGGTCCGTTGCCTATGATCGCCTGGTGATGACGGTCGACAAGGCGACGCTGTTGCCGGTCACCATCGAAGCCCACGCCGCCAGCGGCATGCTGATCAAGACCTTGCATTTCAAAAAAGTGAAGGACTTCGGCGACGGTATTGTGCGCCCCTCGGTGGTCGAGACTGACAGCCCGCTCCACAAGGGCTATTCCTCGGTCATGATCTTCGGCAAGATCAACAAGCGGAATTTCCGGGACGAGGTGTTCACCCTCAGTTTCCTCCCGCGCGCCAAAGAACTTAGGTAAGGAACAGAGGGGTGTCACACCTACGCCACCGGTTTTTTCTGATCGCCGCCCTGTCGGTGCCGCTCGTACCCGTCGCGGCATCGGCGGACCATGACTTCTCCTTCGACGTGGAGGAATTCGAAAATAAGTCGTTCGAGATTGGCGGGTATGTCGAAGGGGAATGGAAGCACTTCGGATTTGATCGCGGCAGTGCCTTGTACGGTCTTGCCCGGCACCCTGATCTCAATGAGGGCACCAACGATCAGTTCCAGGAAACACTGCGTCTCGAAGGCTCCTGGCGCGGCGGGATCGCCACGCTTAGCGGCGCTGCCCAGGCGAACGCGATCCAGGACGACTTCAGCCACGATCATGACATCGAACTGTTCGAAGGAACGCTTACGCTTCAGCCGAATCCTGGTGTTGCTGTCGAGGTTGGCAAAAAAGCGCTCAAATGGGGCAAGGGTTATGCGTGGAGCCCCGTCGGTTTCGTCGAGCGGACCAAGGACCCGGACAATCCCACGGAATCCCGCGAGGGGTTCGTCATGCTCACGGGAGACCTGATCGCCAGTTTCGATTCGCCCCTGCGCACGGTCGCCCTAACGCCCGTCGTGCTTCCCGTGGACGGGGCGCTAAACAACGATTTTGGAACCCAGGACGAGGTCAACCTCGCGGCGAAACTGTATTTGCTTGCCTGGGATACCGACATCGACCTGATGGTCCTGGGTAACGGCAGTCGGACCACCCGCTACGGCTTCGACTTCTCACGCAACCTCACTGAAAACTTCGAGATCCACGGCGAATGGGCGCGCATTGAGGCGAACCGCAGAACGGTCGCCAACCCCGATGGTCCCAACCGCAAGGTGGAAGAGGACGCCACCAACTATCTGCTCGGGCTTCGCTATCTCACCGAATCCAACATGACGATCATCACCGAGTACTTCCATCAAGGGACCGGATACTCGGAAGCGGAAATGCGCGCCTTTTACGATCTTGCCCACCAGGCAGTGTCCAGCAGCTCCGATTCCCAGCTTACCAGGGCGAAGGCGGCACAGTCTGCGGGATACGGCAAATCGACGCCGGCGCGCAATTACGGATACGTCTCGATCAGCCAGAAGGAACCGTTTGACCTCCTGTATTGGACGCCCTCCGTGAAGAGTATCATCAATCTCGACGACTTCAGTTTTTCCGTCACGCCCGAGATCCAGTACACGGGCGTTGAGGATTTGGACCTTCGCTTGCGGCTCGGATACCTGCACGGGGGCCGCTTCGACGAGTACGGCGAGAAACCGAACGACTACAAGCTCGAATTGCTTGCCCGCCATCATTTCTGAGTATTGGGTGGAGGCTGGGGCGACGGACGCGAGTTTTCCTCTTCTTGGTAAGCCATCCTTAAAAAACGCTTCGTCGGACGCGCAAGGGTTCGCGAAGGGGCCGTGAGATCGTGAATCCGAAGGTTCGCTTGTGGCACATAGCCGAAGTCCGCACCCGCACCAAATGAACGCCGCTTTGTGACGTTAGGCGGAAGAGGCTCGATGATCGACCATTCGAAGTCCGTCAGGTCGTATCGTCCGCACATATCCAAGCTCCCAATGTTTGGAATCTTGTTTCACGTTGCGGCGGATTTATGAATCCTGTTTATGAGGACATGACCCAATCGTTATTTTTGGTTTTTCTCGGCGGCTATGGCGCGTTCCATGGCCTGCGCGGCTTTGTCGATTTCACCTTGAACGCGATAGGCCTGAGCCAGACGCCGCCAGCCGTCGGCATCATTGGGTTCATCTTCCAGACGCGCGGCCAGACCTTCGATCATGCTGCGGATCATGTCGTCACGTTCTTCAGGCGTCATGTCGGCGGCATTTTTGACGTCTTCATCCGAAGGCCCGCGCGTTGCCGGTTGTTCGGGCGGCTTCGGCAGACCCGGAGTTGGCTTTACGCTCGCCACGTCAATAGCGGCGGCGGCAGCCGTTGTGCGAATGCGATCGCGCACCTCGGCCAACCAGGGCGCACCCTGCGGCGATACAGCAACCAGATCGACCCAGGACTGCACCGCGCCACGCGGATCATCGTGCTGGGCCTTGTAAATGCCAAGGTAGTAATGGACACGCGGATCATCCGGCGCGGCGGGAGCAATTTCGTTGAACACCTTGGCGGCGGTTTCGGGCACAGTGCCATCGGCGGCCATAACCAGAAGTTCGGCATATTCCGCCAACGCGCCGGGATCGCGGCCCGAGAGTTCAATTCCCTTGAGGAACGCACGGGCGGCATCGCCAAATTTTTCCATGGTGCGCAGAGAACGCCCCAGCAGCATCCAGCCCTCGGCGTTCGTGGGGTCTTCTTCCAATTGCGCGGCCAGCTTGGCAACCGCACCGTCCATCTCATGATCGCGTTGCTGCGCCGCCTGAATATCCCCCTGGCGCGCGGCCAGGGGCTGGTCGGGGACGTTCGGCGAGCCCAGCATCAGGTATATCGCAATCGAGCCCACCGGAATGATCATCGCAATCAGGGCAAGGCCCGCGCCGCGAAGGCCCGGCGGCACCGCACCTTCTTCCAAAACGTCCCGCCCGTCGGCGGCGGCCAACATGCGGCGTTTTATTTCGATGCGCGCGGCTTCGGCCTGATCGGATGCCAGGACGCCGCGTTCAAGATCACGCTCGACCTCGCCCAGTTGATCGCGAAAAACCGCAATATCGTATTGGGCGCGCGCCATCGCCGGTTTGCGATCACGCATCATAACCCACAGGAACAGGCCAACGGTCCCGGCGGTAAGGATCAGTGCTGCGACCCAGAACGCAATCATGTCCCGGCCTCGTCAAGCAAGCTTTGCAACCGTTTGTTCTCTTCCTCGCTCAGCGGCATCACGGCACATTCGCCTTGTCGGGCCGCCTCCGCGCGTCGCCGGAAAAAGAAGAAAACGCCCAATAGCCCAAGCCCAAGGATCCCCGCCGGGCCGACCCAAAGCACATAGGTCGATCCCTTGAACGGGGGATTGAGCAACACGAAGTCGCCGTAGCGCGACACCACGTAGTCGATCACTTCGGTATCGGAACTGCCCGCAACCAGACGCTCGCGCACAAGCACCCGCAGGTCCCTGGCCAACTGCGCATCCGACTCGTCAATCGACTGGTTCTGGCAGACCAGACAACGCAAATTCTCGCTGATATCTCGCGCGCGGGTTTCCAGAACCGGGTCGGTCAAGACCTCGCTGGGCTCGACCGCAAAGGCCGAAAACGGCATCAACAGCACCGTCAAAATTAGAAATATTGCCCTCATTTTTTGCGAAGTTCCTGGATCATTGGTTGGATGGTTTCATCCCAAACGTCTTGCGATAGCGGTCCGACAAGCTTGTAACGGATGAAGCCGCGTTTATCGACAACGAAGGTTTCGGGCGCGCCGGTCACGCCAAAGGCAATCGCCGCCTTGCTGGCGGGATCGTCCCCGATAAGCGTGTAGGGATCACCAAATCGCGCAAGCCACGCCGGACCGGCCTGGCGGTTTTCTTCGCGCCAATCAATGCCATGCAGTGGAACCAGCTTTTGTTCCTTGATTTTCATCAGGAACGGATGCTCGACCCGGCAAGCCACGCACCACGACCCGAAGACGTTAACCAACGAGACGTCGCCCGCAAGGTCGCTGTGTTTGAAGCCCCGATCACGCCCTTCGATGGCCGCAAGATTAAACGGCGGAACCTCCTGGTCGATCAGGACTGAGGGCAGGAATCGCGGGTCCTTGGTCAGCCCGATCCCCAGATAAACGGCCATGATGGCAAACGCGACCAGCGGCAGAATGAAAATCAGCCGTTTCATGCGGCCACCTTTTGGCGGCGGCTTGGCGCGCCGACCCGAAGACGGCGATCCGACAGGCTGAACAGCCCGCCCAAAACCATAATCAGGATACCGGCCCAAATCCACGGCACCAGCGGATTGAAATACAGCCGCGTCACATAGCCGCCCGCATCGCCTTCGGGATCGCCGATCACGGTATAAATATCGCCCAGAAACGTGGTTTTGATTGCCGCTTCCGTGGTCGGTTGTCCCTCAACAGGATAGACCCGCTTTTCGGGCTTTAGCACGGCAACGCGCGCACCATCGCGGCTGACCACGAAACGTCCGCGCGTCGCCGTATAGTTGGGACCGCGGGCGCGGCTCGCCCCTTCGAACCGAAATTCGTAGCCCGATACGTCGATGGTCTGGCCCGGCACCATAGTCTGGATGCTTTCAACCTTCCACGCCGACGAGCCGGTCACCCCGGCAATCAGAATGCCCATCCCGAAATGGGCAATGGTCATGCCCCAGGTCGCCCGTGGGATGCGGCGAAGTCTGCGAAAGCTGTCGCCAGCCGTGGCCCGAAACAGGTTGATACGCGCGGCCGTTTCGACGATGGCCCCGACCACCAGCCAGACCGCAAGCCCGATCCCCAGTGCCGCCAGAACAGGACCATCGGCGGCCAGGAACCACGTGGCCAATGCCGCCGCGACGCTTAGCCCGAAAGCCAGTTTCAGGCGCGCAAGGGCGCCCGGCAGATCGCCACGTTTCCAGGCCAAAAATGGCCCCACCGCAAGGGCCGCGAATAACGGCGTCATGATCGGAATGAAGACGGCGTTGAAGAACGGCGGACCCACCGAAACCTTGCCGCCGTTCATGGCATCAAGAAACAGCGGATACAGCGTTCCCAACAACACCACGGCAGAAGCCGTGGTCAGCAGAAGGTTGTTCAGCAACAGCGCCCCTTCGCGCGAAACCGGCACAAACAGGCCGGTCGCCGAAAGCGACGGGCCGCGCCATGCAAACAGCGCGAACGAACCGCCGATCGCCACCAGCAGCAACACCAGAATAAAGACGCCGCGCGACGGATCGGTGGCGAACGCATGGACGCTGGTCAGTACGCCCGAGCGCACCAGGAAGGTACCCAACAGACTTAGCGAAAAGGCGACAATGGCCAGAAACACGGTCCAGCCCTTCAAGGTATCGCGCTTTTCAACGACGATTGACGAATGAAGAAGCGCGGTCGCCGCCAGCCACGGCATGAACGACGCGTTTTCGACCGGGTCCCAATACCACCAGCCGCCCCAGCCCAATTCGTAATAGGCCCACCACGAGCCAAGCCCGATTCCGGCCGTCAGAAAAATCCACGCCGCCAGCGTCCACGGACGAACCCAGCGCGCCCAGGCGGCATCGACCCGTCCTTCGATCAAGGCGGCGATGGCAAACGAAAACACGATCGAAAGCCCGACATAGCCGAGATACAGGAACGGCGGATGCAGCGCCAATCCGGGGTCTTGAAGAAGCGGATTAAGGCCGCGCCCATCGACCGGCACGGGAAAAATGCGCTCGAACGGATTGGACGTCATCAGGATGAAAAGCAGGAATGCCATCGTAATGAACGCCTGAATGGCCAGAGTCCGGGCGCGCAGGCTGGGCGGCAGGTTTCGCCCAAAAACAGCCACCGCCGAACCGAATGCAGCCAGGATCAGGACCCACAGCAGCATCGATCCTTCATGGTTCGCCCAGACGCCGGAAATCTTGTAAATTAGCGGCTTGGCCGAATGCGAATTGTTGGCCACGTTTAGAAGTGAAAAGTCCGACGTCACATAAGCGTAAGTTAGGCTGGCAAAAGACAGCGCAATCAACAAAAACTGAACAATGGCGGCAGGCCGGGCCAGCGCCATCCAGGCGGCGTCGTTGCGGTGCGCCCCGATCAGCGGCACGGTTCCCTGAACCAGCGAAACAATGAGCGCCAACACCAGGGCGAAATGCCCGATTTCAACGATCATTTTGTTGTGCCCTTTGTAATCTGGCCCGATTCCTTCAACTGCTCTTGGGCATGCTGCCACTGGCCCGATTTCTTGAGCGCGTCGGCAACCTCGGGCGGCATGTAGTTTTCATCGTGTTTGGCCAGCACTTCGTCGGCTTGAAAAACGCCGTTCTTCACCAAACCTTCCGCAACCACGCCCTGGCCCTCGCGAAACAGATCGGGCAGCAAACCGGCATAGACCACGGGAATGGTCTCGTTCAAATCGGTAACAACGAACTCGACGGTTTTACCGCCGGCCGTTTTCTTGACGCTGCCTTCTTCAACCAGACCGCCCAGACGAATGCGCCGGTCGGCCCCGATGTTTTTCTCTTTCACGTCGGTCGGGCTATGGAAGAAAACGATGTTCTCTTCAAACGCCGTCAGCACCAGCGCCGCCGCCGCCGCCAGCAGCCCCACACCAATAATGACGAAGGTCAGTCGTTTACGTTTGGGCTTCATTTATTGTTATTTTCCACATCTCCGGCGGCCTGCATGGACATCAGCGTCGCCTCGGTGTTTTTGAAGGATCGAATGCTGGTGACAAGCAGAACGCCCAGCACCAGGAACGACAGGCCAAATGCCGGCCAGATAAAACGGGCATACCCGCCCATCTCGAAGAACGAAGTCAGGGTTTCCATGTCTGTATCCTACCCTTCCGCCGCCGAAACGGGACCGCGCACTTGCCGAAGCCGCAAGGCGCGAATTTTACCGGCCAAAATCTCGGTTCGCACGCGCACCATCAGCACCCAGAAGAAATAGGTAGTGTACCCGGCCCCCACCAGCAATAACGGCGTCAGCATACTGGGATGAATGGCCGGACCGCCCATTTTGAAGACGCTGGCGGGCTGATGCAGGGTATTCCACCAGTCGACCGAAAATTTGATGATCGGAACATTAACGAAGCCGACGAGGACCAGGATCGAGGCCGCGCGATATCCCCTGGTCGGATCGTCAAATGCATTAATCAGCGCCATGTACCCAAGATAAAGGAAAAAAAGGATCAGGACCGACGTCAGGCGCGCGTCCCACACCCACCAGGTTCCCCACATGGGTTTGCCCCACAGCGATCCCGTAACCAGCGCCAGAAAGGTGAAGCACGCCCCGATAGGAGCAGCCGACTTGGCCCCCAAATCGGCCAGAGGATGCTTCCAGATCAGCGCCGCGGCGGCGGCCACAGCCATGAACGTGTAACAAAACATCGACATCCAGGCCGCCGGAACGTGGACATACATCATGCGCACGCTTTGGCCCTGCTGGTAATCAGCGGGCGAACCGAACAGGGCCAGATAAATCCCGGCCCCGATCAGCACAACGCTGAGGCCAGCCGTCCACGGCAATAAAGCCCCGCTCAGGCGCATAAATCGTGTCGGATTAGCAAATCGATGCATTCGTATTCCTTTGACGAAAACCTGTATTTATCGCGTCGAACCCCATTTTTCCATAGGCGTCGCGGCGATAGGGTTACTCCAGGGCCATTTTATTCCAGAGCTTGGCGGATGGCGGCGGCGCTGGCCCATGGGCAAAGCGCCAGCGTTCCCAGGAACAGGCCGGCCAGAATCAAAATCTGCGCCTTGAAGGCAAAACCGGCGATGGCGGCATCCACCGCACCGACCCCAAAAATGAGAATGGGGATATAAAGCGGCAGAACAAGTAGCGATAACAACACCCCGCCCCGGCGCGACCCCAATATCAACGCGGCCCCCACGGCCCCGATCAGGCTGAGGGTCGGCGTACCCAACGCCAACGCCAGCACGAGAATTGCAAACCCCTCGCCATTCATATTCAGCAACACGGCCAATAAGGGGGCTGCAACAATCAGGGGCAACCCGGTCGTCAGCCAATGGGCCAGGATTTTGGCCAGCACGATAATTTCCAGCGGAACCGGCGATAGCACCAGAAGCTCAAGCGACCCATCCTCGTAGTCGGCCTGCAACAGGCGTTCCAGTGAAAGCATCGAGGCCAGCAGGGCAGCCACCCAGATGATCCCGGCGGCGATCCTCGCCAGAATGTTGGGTTCGGGGCCGACGCCAAAGGGAAACAACACCACCGCAATAACAAAGAAGACAACCACCAACAGACTGTCAAACCCGTGGCGCTGGGCCAGGCGAAGGTCACGCCCGACAAGATGGATAAAACGCCCCATCACGCCGCGTCCGCCGTTTCAAAATCGCCCAGATCAAGAACGGACGGCGTCTGCGCCTCAATCTGCGCGTGGGTTGCCAGAACAACCATTCCGCCGCCGCGTTGGTGTTGGGTGATGGCACCCTCAAGGCTGGAAATGGCCTGTTTGTCCAGCGCCGTGGTTGGTTCATCCAGCAGCCAAAGCGGTGCGGGCGAGGCGATGATGCGCGCCAGATTGACGCGGCGGCGCTGACCGGCGGACAAAAACCGGCCCGGTATGTCGGCAAGATGGGAGATCCCGAAGGTCTCCAACGCGCGCGCGGTCGCAGCAATCGGACTTTCCCCGCCCTTGGTTCTTAACCCGGCCCAGAAACGAACGTTTTCGGCAACACTAAGGACCGGCTTCACCGCATCCATATGGCCGACGTAATGAAGCCGGGCGTTATGGGCGTCGGGGTCGTCGGAAACGTCGGCGCCGTTCCACGCCATGGTCCCCGCAACCGGCTTCAATAGCCGCGCCATAAGCCTAAGCAAACTGGACTTTCCGCTGCCGTTGGGACCGACGAGAATCAAAGCGCCACCGGCCGCGACCTCGAAGTCCAGGCCGGTGAAAACCATCCGCTCGCCGCGGATGCACAAAAGGTCAGAGCCGGTAAATCGATCCATCAATTAATAACTGCGATCTGGACACGTTAAAACAATGGGCCAGAACCTATAGCAAGCGTCACCAAAAATGAAGGTTTTGTGGGATCATCACGGGTTTTTGACATTCACCGGAAAGGGAACCGCAGGCCTATTCGGGGGGGAAATGGCCTGCGGCGTCGTAAACGAGGGGGTATTGGGTCTTCTTGGTCACTTTTCATTAGACACCCCAATTGTGGCATTTTTTTGCCGGTCGGCGCTCAGCACTTCAAAATTCAAACGCCCCGCTCCCGACAACCAGCCTCCCGCCGGTTTTCCTGTCTCCGGTTTTCAAAACTCCGCCCTCCGACAACCAGCCTCCCGGAGCGGCGCGGGAGCGCCCGACTAACGACCAAGCGGGAGTGCAGCCTTAGTGGCGCTTGAACGAAATTTAAAACCAGCAACACGCGAGGTGGTAACGGACAAGCCCGGAGGGAAGCGAAGCGACCGACTAGCGCCATTGAGGCGCGCAGCCTGCGTGGCGCGTGAACGCAATTCACAAAAAATGACTGGGCTCCGCCCATGCCCCCAAAGGGCCTCAGGCGCTTCGATCCCGGTGGTTTGAGGTAATTAGTAAACTGTCACCGTAATTCGTCTCACCGTAATTCGTCACCGTAATTCGTCACCGTAATTCGCCGTAATTGGTCTGTCACCAGAATTGCCGGCGGGCCTAAGGCGTCTTTTTCGAAAGTTTTTCAACACCTTCCGTTATGTACGTTGCAAACGCCGTGGTATCAGCAAAGTAGTTTTTGAACGCTTCACGGATGCTTTCTTGGCTATCCGCTTGCACCAGAACGACGTCCGTATTTTCGTCTATATCTTTTTCCAGTTCCTCATACCGTGCGAGTGCTTTGTTAACGCTTTGAAAGCTGCTTTCAATCTGTAGTGTCGTGGCCAAGCCGTTCGGATCAAACGTAAAATGTAAAATTGTGTTTTTCTTGAAATGTTGACGGATGCTTGAAACCTGACCGAAGCGCGCCAAACCTTCGAACCGGCGCATAAGCCCCAATTTTCGGTCGAGCCAATGAAATTTATCCACAATTTCATAGTTAGGAAGCTGCGGAAAGCATGATTTTCTGTCTTCAAATGCGCGGACGATGATCTCGCTCGCGTATCGGAAAAAATCTTCAAATTCTTGATTAGCCTCGCTAAACTTAATTCGACTGGATGTCGTGAAGTCGGCGATTTCTACCGCTGTCGCCCATGCGTGCTGGCACTTCGTCCGATATTGGATTTCAATCAAATGGCCGTTCCAAGTTACGCCAGTTTGTGAACTGACATCGTATTCGAACACGTCGTGGATGCCCCGGTAACCGCTAATCTTTGGCCTCTCGATATAATTATATCTGTCGTTCGCGCCGTTGCAGAGCTTGTGTCTCATTCGGGATGTATGGAAATCCGTGCGGAATGAGACTAGCTCTGCTTCATCGTCGAAAATCAACCGAAAACCCGCGATATCGTGCATTCGGGCAAGTTTCATACCCGGTTCACGTTGCAGTTTGTCGAAAATCGTTCGACGGCGTTTTAGCCGCTGCGCAACAGTAATGTTTTTGCCTAAGCTGCGCCTGCGTAGGTTTGCTTGAAATGTATTCATGACATAGGCGTGCGATGCCCGCCAATTTTCAACGATATGGAGATCGTCGTCGGTATAGGTGCCGGCCCTGATCCTTTCGCCAGCCTTGTTGACCTGCGTTTTTGAGGTCAGCGGTTTAATCCAGTTGACCATTAATCGTTGGACCTCTCCCGTGGATGGTATCGATGTTCGGAGAGACGCTAACACCAAACGTGGGCTTGAAACAGTAATACTGAAAAGGGGAGGTCGGGGGACACCTGGAATACAGTGACGGAATACAGTGACAGTTTACTTTTTAACGCCTCGATCCCGCGTGGGAACGGAATAGAGTAAACTGTCACCGTAATTCCAAGTTTCCCCTAAATGGCCTTGGATAAAAGCGTTGTGGGGAATCTAGTATTTGAAATCAAAGCGGAAAATCTCTGTCCCTAACCCTTCCGTTTCTTGTTGGGGAAGGCGTATGGCGAACGCGGACCAATAGGCGATGTTTTCTTGATCTGGAAGGTTGCTGACTAAGGTACCATTGGCGATGTTGAGAAACAGACCATCACTCGGCAGGTAAACAAAAAAAACGGCCCCAGAGCGAACTAGGATGTTTTCTGGAGCGTCGTCAAAATTCGGTGCGTTCGCGTCTAATGCGACGTCGATGTTCCATTCAGTGCCCAAGTCCAATAGTGTCGATGGAAAGCGTGGGACGCACAGGAAAGGGTGTGATTGGTCTGTCTCACTCGGTGTGAGGACCGCCAAGTGAGGAACCATTTCGTGCCCTTTTTGCAGCTCAGTACGGACCACTACGCGGTTAACGTCGTTTTTCTTGAGTCGGCCATATAGGAGGCTGAGAATTGCAACTTCGCCAAAAGGGCGGACGGCGGTATCTTGGAATAATATCATAGTGGGGAACCCCCATGCTTATCTGACGGGCTATTCTGCGACGGTAGACTGTTGGCGCGTGTAGCGCAATCACTAGCCACGCCTTTCGGGTGTAAAACACGTAGGGAAGTTCCGGGGACGCCTTACTTAATTATTGAATTTTTCCTTTCTAAATCAAAGGGTTCAAAGGGCGATTCCTTTTGCGGGTGTGGGCGGAGCCCAGTCTTTCATTTTGAATCGCGTTCAAGCGCCACGCAGGCTGCACTCCCGCTTGGTCGTTAGTCGTTTCGCTGCGCTTCACTCCGGGAGTCCGGGTGATCTGACTGCGGAGTTTGGGGCTTGACTTTTTGCTGGAAATAGGTTATTATTCCGTTAATATGATTTAGTGGGTTTTATTGGGATTTATCTGGTGTTGAAAACAAAGGGAAAATTGGGAAAATGACGATTTTTGACGAGGAAGGACGATGAATGACGATAAAACGTAGGGAATTGGGGGCGGGTAGGGGCTGATTCTTGTGTTATTTCAATTGGTTGCGGGGATTTTGGTGATTTTTGGGAGTGGCGGAAACATCGTCATTTGGGGTTTGTTGCCGTGAAGGTGCTTGTTGTTTCGCCCGCACCGCCGCTGGCTTTTCCCGTCAGCCGACCTATTTCTAAAGTCGGTTTTTTCGTGTATTCAATGAACCGTATTGCGTTTGATTATTGTTTGCTCGGGTGCCCCGTCCGAGAAATTGGAGGTTTTTCATCGTGTCCGTATCTGGTCAAGATAGTTTGAAAGTACGCCGGTCCCTCGATGTTGCCGGTAAAAGTTACGACTATTTCAGTATTCCCGCCGCCGCCGAGGCCGGGCTGGGTGACGTTTCACGCCTGCCGTTTTCGTTGAAGGTGCTGCTGGAAAATCTGCTTCGCTTCGAGGACGGGCGCACGGTCAGTGTGGATGACGTGCGCGCCCTTGCCGATTGGACCCGCGAGCGCCGTGTGATGCGCGAAATCGCCTTTCGCCCGGCCCGCGTGCTGATGCAGGATCTGACCGGCGTTCCCGCCGTTGTCGATCTGGCCGCCATGCGCGACGCCATGGTCGCCCTGGGCGGCGACCCCAAGGCCATCAACCCCTTATCACCCGTTGATCTGGTCATCGATCATTCGGTCATGATCGATTATTCGGGTACGCCCGACGCCCTGAAACGCAATATGGAAATGGAATTCCAGCGCAACGGCGAGCGCTACAAATTCCTGCGCTGGGGACAGGATGCGTTTGATAATTTCCGCGTGATCCCGCCGGGAGCGGGCATTTGCCATCAGGTCAATCTGGAATTCCTTTCGCAGGTCGTCTGGCTTGGCGGCGACGACAAAACCATCGCCTATCCCGATACCCTGGTGGGCACCGACAGCCATACAACCATGGTCAACGGCCTGGGCGTTCTGGGCTGGGGCGCGGGCGGCATCGAGGCCGAGGCGGCGATGCTGGGCCAGCCGATTTCGATGCTGATACCCGAGGTTGTCGGCTTCAAATTAACCGGAACACCCGCCGAAGGCACCACCGCCACAGACCTTGTGCTGACCGTGGTTCAGATGCTTCGCGAGATTGGCGTGGTTGGCAAGTTTGTTGAATTTTTCGGTCCCGGACTGGACGCGCTGTCGCTGCCCGATCGCGCCACCATCGCCAACATGGCGCCCGAATACGGGGCCACCTGCGGCATCTTTCCGGTGGACGCGGAAACCATTCGCTACCTGACCCTGACCGCGCGCGACGCGGACCGGGTGGCGCTGGTTGAGGCCTATGCCAAGGCGCAGGGAATGTGGCGCGATGCAAGCACGCCCGACCCGTTGTTTACCGATGTGATTGAGTTGGACCTCGGCACGGTCGTGCCCTGCCTTGCCGGGCCCAAACGCCCGCAGGACCGTATTGTGCTGCCAGACGTCGCATCCACTTTTGCCAAGGTTCTGCCCGAATTGTCGGGCGGCGCCCCCTCGCCACGCGAAACGCCGGTGGACGGCGAGAATTACGACCTTCGCGACGGCGACGTGGTCATCGCGGCGATCACCAGCTGCACCAACACATCCAACCCGACGGTTCTGGTCGGCGCCGGGCTTCTGGCCAAGAACGCCGTCGAGAAGGGCCTTGTTTCCAAACCGTGGGTCAAAACCTCGCTGGCGCCGGGATCGCGGGTGGTCGAAGATTATCTGCGTGAGGCCGGTCTGCAAACTTATCTGGATCAACTGGGCTTCAGTATAACGGCCTTTGGCTGCACCACCTGCATCGGCAATTCCGGCCCCTTGGCCGACGGCATTACCAAGGCCGTTGTTGATGCCGATCTGGTTGTCTCTTCGGTGCTGTCGGGCAACCGCAACTTCGAAGGCCGGGTCCATGCGTTGGTGAAATCCAACTTCCTGGCTTCGCCGCCGTTGGTCGTGGCCTATGCGCTGGCCGGTTCGATGACCCGCGATTTGCTGAACGATCCGCTGGGCAAGGATCAGGACGGTAATCTCGTTTATTTGAAAGACATCTGGCCGACCAACGCCGAAATCGCCGAAGCCGTCGCCCAGGCAATCACGCCCGAGATGTACCGGGCGCGCTATGCCGATGTGTTCAAAGGCCCCGCCGAATGGCAGGCCATCGAAGGCAGCACCGATGTCACGTTCCCGTGGGACATAAGCTCAACCTACGTGCAAAATCCGCCGTATTTTGAAGGGCTTGGCGATTTAACCAAGGACACCTCGCCGGTGGCTGATGTTAACGGCGCGCGGGCCCTGGCGATGATGGCCGATTCCGTGACCACCGATCACATCTCGCCTGCGGGTGCCATCAAGGCCGAAGGTCCGGCGGGTGATTATCTGACCAGCCATCAGGTGCCTGAACGCGAGTTCAACTCCTATGGCACGCGGCGTGGAAACCATCAGGTGATGATGCGCGGCACGTTTGCCAACATCCGCATTCGCAACGAATTGGCACCGGGCACCGAGGGCGGCGTCACCCGCCATATGCCCAGCGGCGAGGTCATGCCCATTTTCGATGCCGCCCAGAAGTATCAGGCAGACGGCGTGCCGTTGATCGTCATCGGCGGCAAGGAATACGGCACCGGCTCGTCACGCGACTGGGCGGCCAAGGGGCCGCTTTTGCTGGGCGTTAAGGCGGTGATTGTGGAGAGCTTCGAGCGCATTCACCGCTCCAATCTGATCGGCATGGGCCTGTTGCCGCTGCAATTTACCGACGGGACGACCCGCAAGGAGTTGACCCTCGACGGCAGCGAAACCTTCGACGTGCTGGGTGTGGCGGGCGGTATCACGCCGGGTATGGAAGTCACCCTGCGCATCCACCGTGCCAATGGCGAAACCCAGGACGTACCGCTGATTTGCCGCATCGACACCCTGGACGAGGTCGAATACTTCAAGGCTGGCGGTATTCTTCAGTACGTTCTGAACAATTTGAAGGACGCGGCGTAATGTGAAAAGGGGCGTTAAAAAGCGCCCCTTTTTCAATTGGTTAAGGATATTCGCGAAATTTCCGCCCCAACCCTCCCATAGCCGACATTGAACGAGATTTCCTCGATTGGTTTTCGGTTTTTGGAGGGTCAGATGAAAAAGTTTCTTATCGCAGCCGTGAGTTCCATAGCCATCCTGAGCGCCAGCGCCAGCGTCAATACGGCGTCTGCCGGCAGCCCGGATCAGGTTTTCGCAACATTGTTCGGTGCCGCCGCAGGCGGGTTCATTGGGTCGCGTATCGGAAACGGCAATGGCCGCCTCGCCGCCACCGCCGCCGGAACCCTGCTGGGTGCCGCCTTTGCCCACAACGCAACGCGCTACGGCACGACAACCACCAACTACACCAGCACGGTTTATCGGCCCAGCCCGTCGCAGATTTACCGTTCACGTTCGAACCGTCGCCCGGTCGTCTACGTCAACCGCACCACCTACGTTGATAATCGCAGCTATGTGACGCAACCCTACAACCACACCAACGATTACGATCGCTACGACTATCGCCCCTACAACCCCTACCGCCACCACCATTGAGTTTTGCTACCCTCCCTGAAGCTGGCCGGATCGCAAGATCCGGCCTTTTTTTGCCCATTCACCGCGATGTGATTGGCCGTGTGAGCACCCCTTTGCCATCTGTTGGGGATGTTTCGAAAATTCATGATCTTGTGCTTCTCGGGCGTTGTCGCGGTGCAACCGGTTGCGGCGACCGAGTTAACGGTGGTTGAGCTGTACACCTCGCAGGGCTGTTCTTCGTGCCCGCCCGCCGACGCCTTCCTGGGTGAGCTGGCCAAACGCCCCGACGTGCTGGCGCTGTCATTCCATGTCGATTATTGGGATTACATCGGCTGGAAGGATACCTTCGCCAGCCCCGCCAATACCGAACGTCAGCGCGAATATGCCCGCCGTTTCGGGTTGGCCTACGTCTATACGCCGCAAATGGTGGTCCACGGGACCGCGCAAATGACGGGATCAAACCGCCCGGCGGTCCTGAACGGCATCGCCCAGGCCAAGACAATGCCCACAATTGACGTTGATCTGAGCCGCAACGCCGGAGGCGTCAGCGTATCGATTGGGGCTGCGAAGAGTGCGGAACAGGCTTCCGTCTATGCTGTGTTGATCGACCGCGAACACCTATCGCGTATCGGGCGCGGCGAAAATGGCGGAAAAGAAATCAAATATTCTAACGTCGTGCGAAAGCTGGAGCGATTGACCAGCTGGAACGGCAAAGCCATGACCGTGGCCTTGCCAATTGACGAAGCGTCGACCCAGGACCGCGACGCCTGCGCCGTGATCGTTCAGTCGGACCAGAGCGGAATGATCCTCGGCGCGGCGATGCTGAACCTGCGGAACTAAGCCAGACCTTTTTCCATGACCTCGGACAGGCGCTCGGCAAAAGCGATAGGGTCGGCAACCTGTTCGCCTTCCAAAATTCGCGCCTGATCAAGCAACAGCAACGCTGTCAGAGCAACGGCGTCGGCCCCGGCGGCTCCCGTATCCTCGACCCTTCCGGCCAAGAGGCGGATCAGGCCGTGTTTGGGGTTTATCTCCAGAATGCGAGGCGTTTCGCTGGCGTCGCCCATGCGCTTGGATTGGCGGAGGATGCGCTCCAGGCGCATATCCATGTCGCCATCGTCGGCAACCAGACAAACGGCGCTTTCGGTCAGACGGGCGGACACGCGCACGTCCTTGACGCGTTCGCCCAACGCCATTTTCAGAGCGGCGACAAGCTGGTCGATGCCCGGCGTTGTTTCGGTGGCATCTTGAGCCTCTTTTTCCTTGGCTTCGTCGGACAGGGCTATTTTGTCCAAATCCGCACCACCCCGCGTGATCGACTTGAAGGATTTTTCCTGGAAAGTCCCCAGCGCCCCAATCCAGAAATCGTCGATGGGATCGGTCATGAGAAGTACATCGATACCGCGCGCCTTGAAGCCTTCCAACTGCGGGCTTTTGCGCAAAAGTTCGATATCCTCGCCGGTGATATAGAAAATGTCGTCCTGACCTTCGACCATGTTCTCGACATAGGTTTCCAGGCTGATGGGATCGTCGCCCGCTAGGCTCCGGAACCGGCACAGCGGCAAAATCTTTTCGCGGTTTTCAAAATCTTCGTAGAGACCTTCCTTGAGAACCGCACCAAAATTATCCCAGAATTTGGCGTACTCATCGGCCTTCTTGGTCGCCGTCTTTTTCAGCTCGTTCAGCACACGCTTGACCAGTCCGCTACGGATTTTGGCCAGCTTGGGATTTTCCTGCAACATTTCGCGGCTGATGTTAAGCGACAGGTCTTCGGAATCGACAATCCCGCGCAGGAAGCGCAGGTACGATGGCAACAGCGCGTCGCAGTCATCCGTAATGAACACCCGTTTGACGTACAGCTTCACCCGGGGCTTGCGGTCGGGATCATACAGATCGAACGGCGGTGACGAGGGGATGAACAACAGGTTGGTGTAGGCGAGAATGCCCTCGACCCGGTTGTGAAGGGTTTTCCACGGCTGGTCGAACATTTGCCCGACGTGGTGATAAAATTCGGTGTACTGCTCGGGCGTAATGTCCTTGGCCGGGCGCACCCACAGGGCGGAACCTTCGTTCAGGGTTTCGTCCGTGCCCTCGTCCTTCAACAAAATCGGCACACCAATGTGGTCGGAATACGTTTTGACGATATTGCGAAGCCGCATATTTTCCAGGAATTCGCCTTCTTTCTTTTCCAAGAATAGTTTGACCGACGTTCCCGGCCCGGCCCGCTCCGCCTCGGCCAGCGTGAATTCGCCCTTGCCGTCGGACGTCCATTTCCAGGCCGTTTGTTCACCGGCTTTGCGGCTAACCACCTCGACCTTCTTGGCGACCATAAAGGCCGAATAAAAACCGACCCCGAACTGGCCGATGAGGGCGACATCGCCACTTTTGTCTTCGGCCTTGGTCTCGCCCAGCTGCTCGACGAAGGATTGCGTACCCGAACGCGCGATGGTGCCCAGGTTTTCGGCCAGTTCATCGTGCGTCATGCCAATGCCATTGTCGGCAACGGTCAGGGTCTTGGCTTTTTTGTCGATTTCCAGCGAAATCTTGAAATCATTGTCGCCACCCGCGAGTTCCGGTTTTGTCAAAACCTCGTAACGAAGCCGGTCACACGCATCCGACGCATTGGAAATCAGCTCGCGAAGAAAAATTTCTTTGTGGCTGTAAAGGGAATGAGCAACGATATCGAGGAGCTTGCTGACCTCGGCCTGAAACGCAAATTTTTCTTCCGACATTCTTCTGGATACTCCGCACAAGAAACACAATCACTGGAACGGCCCTGATATGTGCCAATCCTCGCCCGTTCGCAACCCCTGCACTTGACGAATTTCATATCGCTTTGCAAGGTGGCGGATGGACGAAGGCCATTATGGAAAGTAAACGCGACAAAACACGGGCGCGGCTTCTGGCGGAAATCGGCCAGAATGCCCGTGAAACCCGCATGTGGACCGGCCGCGATGCGTTTTCGGACCGGGTGATGGCGGTCATGGCGGCAACCCCACGCCACAAATTCGTCATGGCCGACGACGCGGCCTACGCCTATATCAACCGGCCTCGCCCGATCGGTTTCGGGCAGACCATCTCGCAACCCTATATCGTGGCGCTAATGAGCGACCTTCTGGACCTGACGCCAACCGACCGGGTGCTGGAAATTGGGGCCGGGTCGGGGTATCAGGCCGCCGTTCTGGCGCAATTATGTGCCCAGGTTTTCACCCTTGAGGTGGTCGATGATCTGGCCACGTCGGCGGCGCACAAACTGGCAAAGCTGGGGTATGCAAATGTCGTGGTGCGCCAGGGTGACGGTTATGCGGGCTGGCCCGCCGAAGCGCCCTTTGACGCCATCATCGTGACCGCCGCACCCGAACAGATACCGCTTAGTCTGGTCAAACAGCTTAAACCTGGTGGACGTATGGTGGTGCCTGTTGGCAGGCCCCATGATACCCAATCCCTTTGTCTGTGCCGAAAGGATGAAGATGGTCGGACAAGGGTGGAAAACCTGTTGCCCGTCGCATTCGTTCCCATGGTTAACATCACGGTTCGGTGATATTAAGACCGCGTTCAAATCCGAGCGCCAACAGAAAGCACCACGAATGGCCAATACCGATCACTCGATTTTGCAGCTGATCCGAAATTCGATCATCGGCGAGGATCAAATCCTTCACGGCCCCTATGGCCCCCGGCGCGTGACTTACGCCGATTACACGGCCTCGGGCCGGTCGCTGGCTTTCATCGAGGATTTCATCCGCAACGAGGTCATGCCTTTCTACGCCAACACCCACACCGAATCTTCGGGAACGGGCTTGCAAACCACGCGCTTTCGCGAAGACGCCCGGCGCATCATCAAAAAATCCTTGGGCGGGACCGATGAGGACGCGGTGATCTTTTGCGGCGCCGGTGCAACGGGCGCGGTCAATCGGTTGATCGACATTCTGAACATCCGCATTCCGGCTGATCTGGATGCCCGCTACGCGCTCTCAGATCATATCCCGGCAGATGAGCGCCCGGTGGTTTTCATCGGCCCCTACGAACATCATTCCAACGAATTGCCATGGCGCGAGTCGGTCGCCGACGTGGTGGTGATCGACGAGGACGCCGACGGCCATGTTGATCTGGCGCGTCTGGAACAAGAACTGAAGCGGTTCGAAACGCGCCCGTTGAAGATCGGCAGCTTCTCCGCCGCATCGAACGTGACCGGCATTGCCACCGATACCCGCGCCATCGCCGCCCTTCTGCACGGCTATGGGGCGCTGTCATTTTGGGACTTCGCAGCGGCTGCGCCCTACGTGAAAATCGACATGTCGCCCACCGCCCCAGGCCAGGACGACGGCAAGGACGCGATCATCCTTTCGCCGCACAAATTCATCGGCGGGCCGGGCACGCCGGGTGTGCTGGTGATGAAAAGGCGGCTGCTGACCAACCGGGTGCCGGCACGTCCCGGCGGCGGAACGGTCGCTTATGTCAGCACCGACGAACACCGCTATATCAGCGATGCCGAACACCGCGAGGAAGGCGGAACGCCAGCGATTATCGAATCGATCCGGGCCGGAATGGTGTTCCAGTTGAAAGAAGCGGTGGGCACCGATTTGATTCGCGCGCGTGAGGAAACCTTCATCCGGCGGGCCATCGATAACTGGCAAGCAAACCCGAATATCGAATTGCTGGGCAACCTCAAGGCCGAACGCCTGTCGATTGTTTCGTTCATTATTCGCCACGGCCAACGCTATCTGCACCACGATTTCGTGGTTGCCGTATTGAACGACGTTTTCGGTATTCAGGCGCGCGGCGGCTGTTCGTGCGCCGGGCCGTATGGCCACCGCCTGCTGGGTATCGACAAACCCATGTCCAAGCGTTTCGAAGACGCCATCATGCATGGCTGCGAGGGCATCAAGCCCGGCTGGGTGCGGGTCAATTTCAACTATTTCCTTTCCGAAGATGTCTTCGACTTTATCCTCAAAGCCGTGCACTGGATCGCCGAAGATGGCTGGAAACTGCTTCCCGATTACGATTTCGACGCCGATTCAGGACGCTGGCAGCACCGCACAGCCAAATCCGTAACCGTGGCCGGGTTGGACGACATTCGCTACGAGGACGGCAAACTAAAGTTCGCCTCGCAACGAACCTGTGCGCCGGCCTCGTTGCTGGGACCGTATCTGGAAGACGCTCCAAGGATTGCCGCCGAGGTCACCGCACGTTTCGCTGCTGGCAAAAAAATCGCCGTTCCCCTGGCCCCTGACCTGGAAAGCCTGCGCTGGTTCCCCCTGCCCGACGACGCCTGGACGGATGCCACCGGTGCCCCTGGCAATGACCTCAAAATCCCCCAACAACCCCGCGGGAAAGCAAAGCGTCCCGACGGTCCCGTTGATTAGGGGCTAACAAGTAATACCAAGTTGCACAAATAATAACCCATTGAGATCGCCACCGCGACCTGTCGGGTAGGAGAAAGGCCGCAGGCGATGCGCGTGCATCGTCAAGGTCTTGCGACGCACTCCGACGGGGCGCGGTGGCGACCGGAACGGCGGCTTTTAATGAGCCATTATTTATGCAGCTTGGTATAGACTACCAACGCAAACGGGGCGTCACTCATCCGAGCGACGCCCCGTTCGTTTTTGGAAAGGTATCTTCGTTACGTCAGTGTCTCTTTGAAAAAGGCGACGGTGCGGCTCCAGGCAAGTTCCGCTGCCGCTTTGTCATAGCGCGGCGTGGTGTCGTTATGGAACCCGTGGTTAACCTCCGGATACATGTGGGCGGTATATTTTTTGCCGTTCGCCTTCAGTGCCGCCTCGTAATCCGGCCAACCCGCGTTGACCCGCTTGTCGAGGGCTGCGTAATGCAACAACAAGGGAGCCTTGATCTTCGGCACATCGGCGGCCGTCGGCTGTCGACCGTAGAACGGCACCGAGGCGGCCAGATCGGGCAAGCGCACAGCCATTGAATTGGCCACGCCGCCGCCATAGCAGAACCCGACAACCCCGACCTTGCCGTTTGATCCGGCGTCGGATTTGACACGCCCAAATGCGGCAATGAAGTCTTCCAGAAGCTTGTCCTTGTCGAGCTTCTTCTGCATCACCTTGCCTTCATCGTCGGTGCCGGGATAACCGCCAAGCGGCGTTAGGCCGTCCGGTGCCAGCGCGACAAAACCAGCGGCTGCGACCCGCCGCGCGACGTCAGCAATATAGGGGTTTAGTCCGCGGTTTTCGTGAACCACGACCACGCTGCCCCGCTTGCCCCCGCCCGTCGGACGGACAAGATAGCCACGAACGGTGCCATGGCCGTTCGGTGACGCGTATTCGATGGTCTCAGCCTTAATCCGTGAATCGTTCTCGTCGACCTGATTGGCCAGTGCATAGTTTGGTGAAAGCGTCTCAAGCAGCGCCGCTGCGGTCAATCCGCCAACAGCGAATTTAGCCGCCCTGTCGAAAAACTGCCGACGGTCGATCAACCCGTGGGCATAGTGGTCGTAGATATCCAGTAGTTCCTGATCAAAATCCCCAGCCGTCTTGCGATCCATGATTTTCCCTCTCTTACCTCCAGCCTCACACAACCGTATTGCAATCGCACACCACGAATGAAAATGGTAATTGTTATCAGTTGCAAACAATTCCAAGGTAAAGCCTGTTCACATGTTCGTGTGCTGAAGCGGGCGTGTCGGATCGGGTCGGATATTTGGGGCGGTTTGGTCAAAAAATGCCCTCGACCGATGTCTGAATTTCGATTTTAACCGTAGCCGCCGCAAATTCGCCTCGGCAGCGGTTGCAATTGGGCGCTAAAGGCGCGATTTTCGGTTTATGCAGTTTTCATCCGGCAAACCTCGCGTCGTCGCCGTGCTTGGCCCCACCAATACGGGCAAGACGCACTTGGCTATGGAGCGGATGCTGGGCCACAGTTCCGGCATGATCGGCTTTCCGCTGCGCCTTTTGGCCCGCGAGAACTACGACCGGGCTGTGCGTATACGCGGCAAAAGCCAGGTGGCGCTGATTACCGGCGAGGAAAAGATTGTCCCCCCGGGGGCGCGCTATTTTTTATGCACCATTGAATCGATGCCACTGGACCGCCCGGCGGCGTTCGTCGGTATCGATGAAATCCAGATGAGCGCCGATCCCGACCGTGGCCATGTTTTTACCGACCGCCTGCTGCACGCACGCGGCAGCGCCGAGACCATGTTCATGGGGGCCGAGACCATAAAGCCGGTCATCCGGCGGCTGGTTCCCGAGGCCGAATTCGTGGTGCGGCCACGGTTCTCGACCCTGACCCATACCGGTAGCCGCAAGATCACGCGCCTGCCCGCACGTTCGGCCATTGTCGCCTTTTCAGCCGCCGATGTTTACACCATCGCCGAAATGGTGCGCCGTCATCGCGGCGGCGCGGCGGTCGTTTTGGGTGCCCTGAGCCCGCGCACCCGCAATGCCCAAATCGCCATGTATCAACAAGGCGACGTCGATTATCTGGTGGCCACAGATGCCATCGGCATGGGCCTAAACATGGATGTCGATCATGTGGCCTTTGCCCAGACCCGCAAGTTCGATGGCCGCATCCCGCGCAATCTGACGCCCCCCGAACTGGCCCAGATCGCCGGTCGCGCCGGTCGCCACATGAACGACGGCACCTTCGGAACCACTGCCGACACCGCGCCCCTTGAACCCGATGTCGCCGATCAGATCGAACGCCATTCGTTCGAAAACCTGCGTATCGTGCATTGGCGTAATTCGCGGCTGCGCTACACATCTGTCGGGGCGTTGAAGGCTAGCCTGAACCAAAGGCCCAAGAATAAAGGCTTGGTCCGCGTACGCCCCGCCGACGACGAAATGGCGCTGGAAGCCCTTTCAGAAAAACCGGAAATCATGGCGCTGGCCAACAACCCTGCAAATGTCGCCCTGCTATGGGATGTTTGCCGAATTCCCGATTTCGGCAACGTCATGACCGACGCTCACACCGGCCTGCTGGCGCGCATCTACTCTTACGTCGCCGCGCCGGGCGGCAAACTGCCCAACGATTGGATCGCGGGCCATGTGGAACGCATTGACCGCACCGACGGGGACATCGAAACCCTGGCCCAGCGCATCGCCAATATCCGCACCTGGACTTACGTTTCCTTCCGCAACAATTGGCTGGAGGACGCTGCAGGGTGGCAGGAACAAAGCCGCGCCGTCGAAGACAGGTTGTCGGACGCCCTGCACGAACGCCTGACGCAACGTTTTGTCGATAAGCGCACGGCCATGCTGGTTCGCCGCATGAAAGACAAAGACGAGCTGAACGCCGCCATATCGGCAACCGGTGACGTGGTGGTGGAAGGCCATTTCGTGGGTACGCTGAAGGGTTTTCGCTTCGTCGCCGACACCGAGGAAACCGACCCCTACGCCAAACGCGCCACCACCGCCGCCGCCATGAGCGCACTGCGCGGCGAAATGGCTGGCCGGGTCACCCGGTTGGAGGGCGAACCCGATACCGCCTTCACCGTGGCGGCGGGTACGCAGATATTGTGGCGCGGCGAACCCGTCGGCCGCATAACAGCCGGGCCTGATATTCTTGAGCCCGTGGCGCGAGCCAGCGAAAGTGATTTGCTTGATGCCCATTTGCGAGACCGCATTCAGGTGCGGCTGGCAAGCTGGCTCGGCGATTACGTGAGCCGCCGCATGCGCCCTTTGTTAAAGGCGCGCAAAGCTAACCTTGCGGCTCCGGCCAAGGGGTTGGTATTCCAACTCGCCGAAAGTTTGGGATCGATAAAACGCAAGACGGTGGAAGCTCAAATTGAGGCCCTTGGCCCCGACGGACGCCGGGCAGTGCGACGCCTGGGCGTTCGCATCGGGCGCGAATGCGTCTTTATGCCCGCCCTTTTGCGCGCCGCCCACATTGAAATTCGAACCCTGTTGTGGACGGTACGGGCGGGGCTCGACACGGCACCAACACGAATTCCCGAGGGGCGCGTTTCGATTGCCGCCGAACCCGACGCACCTTTGGCATTTTACTGGGCTATCGGGTACATGCCCACGGGCCGCTTGGCCATTCGCGTCGATATGCTGGAACGATTGGCCGAACAAGCCTGGACACTGTTGCCCAAAGGCCCCTTTGCGCCGAACGCCGCTCTTATGAGCATTCTAGGATGCGGGGCCGAGGACATCGGCGAAATTCTCTGCGCCTTGGGTTTTCGCAAAGTCATGGTGGGGGACGAGGAACGTTTCGCAGGCCCGCGAAAGGGCCGCAACGCCGCACCACGAAAATCCACCAACCCGACGCGCCCGGCACACCTTTCGCAATCCCCCTTTGCCAAGTTGCGCGAGTTGAGAGGTTGATGGGAATGAGCGAGGCGACCATCCGCATCGACAAATGGCTTTGGTTCGCACGCTTTTTCAAAAGCCGAACACTGGCTGGAAAAAGATGCTCCGCCGGTCGGGTCCGCATCAACGGTGTGCCGATCACAAAATCCCATCAGACGGTGCAGGCCGGCGATGTCCTGACCTTTCCGCAAGCCCATGACATCCGCGTCATCAAGGTTCTGGAAATCGGCAAACGGCGCGGCCCGGCCAACGAAGCCCAAGCCCTTTACAAAGACCTGGAACCACCGCAACAAAAGTCCGCGAGCTCAAAGAAAGAATTATCCAGCGCCTTGCGCGAACCCGGTGCCGGGCGTCCGACCAAAGCCGACCGCCGGGCGATCGACCGGTTAAAGGGGGATCTATGATCCGCTTTACGAAATTCGGCGGCATCCTGGGCGTATTGATTTTCGGCTTTTGCCTTTTTTCTTTCGGCGCGCAGGCCGGATATACGCTCTATTTGAAGTCGTTTGGCGAATGGACGGTGATCTGTTCTTTGGATGAGCCAACCGCGCGCAAAACTTGTGTGTTGAGCGCACCGGCCCCGTCCATGCCCGCACCCGCGTTCGGCCCACGCGTACAGGTCGATATCGCTCGCGGCAAGCGTGGCGGACCGGTGGTTCGTCTGCATATCCATCACCTCGTCGATGCGGCAAAGCCGGTGGTTCTTGCCGTCGATGGTCACACCAAACATACGGCGCAGGCGCCGCGCACCGGAGACGTCGCCTGGAGCGGCCACGAGGCCGGTGAACTGTTGAACGAAATGACAAAAGGCAAGGCGCTGGCGGTGCGTTTCTTTGCGCCGGGCGAAGCCACCGCACGCGAACGGTTTTTTTCGCTTGCCGAATTCACCAATGCGCTGGCAACTTACCGCGAAACGGCCAAACGTATCGGGGCCGAATAACCGCCCCCGTTTTAGGAGAGACTATGATCAGTGGATTGAAATCGCTTTTGTTCGGAAAATCGGAAACCGAAAGTTCCACAGACGGTTCCGGACAAGAGTTGCAATTGGCCGCCGCCGCCCTTTTGATTGAGGCAGCCACCCTAGACGGGGCGTTCACGGGCGACGAGCGCGATGCCATCGGAAAAGTCCTGCGGGCGCATTTCGACCTTGATGCGGACACTACCGAGGCCTTGATTGAAAAGGCGGACGCGGCGGTTGCCCAATCGGTCCAGATTCTAGGCTTCACCAAAGCCATCAAGGACCGCCTGGAACCCGAAGAACGTGGATCGATCATGGAAATGCTGTGGGAGGTGGCCTATGCTGACGGCGAACTGCACGATTTTGAGGCAAATCTGGCGCGCCGCGTGGCCGGTCTTTTATTTGTAAGCGACCGCGAAAGTGGCGACGCTCGCAAGCGGGTTCTTGCACGGCTTGACTTGAATGATTAATTGACCAAACTGGATTTGTGAGAGATCACCCCCTTTAACCAAGGATTTCAGGAAGCTCATGACCTACGTCGTTCTCGAAAATTGCATCAAGTGTAAGTTCATGGATTGCGTGGAAGTCTGTCCGGTCGACTGCTTCTACGAAGGCGAAAACTTCCTCGTCATCAATCCCGACGAATGCATTGATTGCGGAGTCTGCGAACCTGAATGCCCGGCCGAGGCCATTGTGCCCGATACCGAACCCGGTATTGAGGATTGGCTGGAACGCAATCGCGTTTTCTCCATGGAAAAAGGCTGGCCAAATATCACCCGCAAAGGCGATACCATGGCCGACGCCGACGAATGGAAAGACAAACCGGACAAGCTGAAACACCTCAGCGAAGCGCCGGGCAAGGGGTCCTGACAAGACGTGATTTTGCCTGCTCCACCCGGATTACGAGGGAAAATTGGTTCCGGGGGTAGGTTTCTTTACATTTTTGTGATATACAGTGTCCCGGAACTGGCCCAAAAAGCCGGTTCCGGTTGCTTTTGGCACGGGAACAATACTCACCCCAGGAGGGTGACTTAAATCCGTAATTTTTTCGCGATTTGAAAATAGCTAGGGTGTCAGACGCCCGTTTCCGCGCGCATATTTTTTACGCTTTGTGAAGATGCGGTATCCGTCCACGGAAAGAACAACATGTGATGGAGAATATGGAATTTAATACTGGAGACATGGTGGTTTATCCGACCCATGGGGTTGGATGTGTTCAGGGTGTTGAAACCAGCGAAATCGCTGGGCTGAAACTTGAACTTGTTGTCATCGATTTCGTGCGCGACCGCATGACGTTGCGCGTTCCCATCGCCAAGGCCACGGTATCTGGCCTGCGGTGCCTCAGCACCGAAGACGTGATGAAGGATGCGTTGACGCGCCTTAAAGGCCGGGCGCGGGTTAAGCGCACGATGTGGAGCCGTAGGGCCCAGGAATACGAGGCGAAGATCAATTCGGGTGATCCCCTTTCGATCGCCGAAGTGGTTCGCGATCTTCACCGCAAGGTCGATCAGCCCGATCAGTCGTTCAGTGAACGTCAGATATATGAATCGGCGCTGGATCGTTTGGCCGCAGAACTTGCCGCGGTTGAAAAAATTGATACCGACCAGGCAACTGTAAAACTGGAAGAGTTGTTGATGGCCGCCTAACGGCACTCAACCTCTTTTTCGCTACAAGCTTTGCCGGGCGCGCCGGTTCTTTATTTTTCCGGGGCGCCTTTGGCGTGAGGGAAGCATCCTGAATGTCGGAGAAGGACGTCTTCGCGACCTTGCCAACGGGGCGGCGCATATGGGCCGTTGCCTCGGTTCATGGTGAGGTCGGTCGGGTTCGCGAATTGCATTCGGCCATTGGCTCACGTCTGCAAGGCGGAGATATTCTGGTCTATCTGGGCAACCTTATGGGCCGGGGCTCGGCTGTGTTCGACACCGTGCAGGAAATTTTGCTTTTCCGCCGCGCGTTTCTGGCGCGCCCCGGAGCCGATTGCGCCGATGTTGTATACCTGCGCGGCAGCCAGGAAGAAATGTGGCACCGATTGTTGCAAATCCAGTTTGCCGTCAATCCGTCAGAAGTTCTCAAATGGATGTTCGATTTTGGCGTCGCAGCCACCATTGAAGCCTATGGATCGTCGGCGAAAGAAGGCCTGGATGCCGCCGGAAGAGGGGCCAAGGCGCTTTCAGAATGGACCAGCACCATGCGCTCGGTCATGCGCGCATCCGACGGCCACAACGCGCTCATGAGCGCCCTTCGCCGTGCGGCCTTCGTCGAGGACAATTCGCTTTTATTCGTGAATGCCGGCATCGACGTCACGCGCCCGTTGTCTGAACAGTTTGACAGTTTCTGGTGGGGCGCAACCCCGTTCGATACCATCCAATCACCGTTTTGCGGCTTTTCGCGGGTTGTTCGCGGATTTGACACCCGCCATCGCGGTTTGACGACCAACGCAACCACCACCTCCATCGACGGCGGCTGCGGCTTCGACGGCCCCCTCATGGCCGCCTGCTTCGACGCCACCGGCCAAACCGTCGATACAGTAGAAGCCTGAATGCGGAAACGCCGCTGCTACCTCGCCAACAAATGATCAAATACCCCGTGGTCGACCAGTTCGAACAAGGCCTCGCGGGTCATGCCGGGGCGGACCATGGGGTCGTACATGATTTTCAGCACGATATCCTTGTGCGGCACATCCTCGGCCCAGATGCCGTGGGCCAGATACAGAATATCGGCAATACACTTGTCGAATTGGGGGTCAGGGAGGTCGGATTGAACAAACCCGAGAACGCTGCTCTTGAATCCCTTTTCCGATGACCCGGGCGGAAAGAAACACCCTCTTTTGATATAACGTTCCACGTTCATTAGCGAGTCGCCGATACGCCATGAAAGGAAATCCATTTCCTTTGCGAAAGACACTGGAGGCTCGGAAAAAATCAAGACGTAAGGGTCATCGCCAAGGCCCAACGCGAAAAGCTCTTCAACCGTCAAAAGCGCTTTGGAGAAATCTATAAAGGGAAATCCAATTTGGTCCTGAAGCCGGGCAAGGGTGCGACTGAGCCTTTGATACGCCAACACAAATTTATCGCGTTCGGAATCCGACGGTATAGCCACCGCCACTGGGGTTGTCTTCTTTATCCTCACCACCCACTCCACCGCATGCGGTGCCCGCCATGTTGGCGAAAACAGGGCGGTTTGCAAAAGGTCTTTCATTTCGGCCCGGTTGGAAGGGGGCGTGCCCCCCCCCTCACTCTCGGCGGCACTTACCGTGAGTCCCGGAAAGAAAACGAAGACAGCAACCAGAATGAAAACCAAAAACCGAAAGTTGCCGTCTTTATGTTTCGCACATCGAAAAACCATGATGCTCTTGATACTCTGTCGTTTTACCCGAAGACGGTCGATTATCTAACTAGTCGCGCTATTGTAATGTGCACAATCATAACTCCAAGGTAATTTCGCTCCTACTTTGGGGATTTCGGAGGGCTCCGCAGCAAGCTCTCCCACATTTTGGTGACCTCGTGAGGATGTTTGTCCAAATTTTCTTCGGCTATATCCAAAAGGGGGGAGCTCCTCCCTTTTCTTCTCGCCAAGTCTATTTCGCGAGCGATTCTCTCACGAAGGAATGCCGGACTATCCCAATCCTCTTTGGGGATAATCGCGTCAAGCCCTTGTGATTTGAGATACTCCTTGGCCACTAATTCGAACAACTCCTTGATGCCTTCAAGGCTGTCACCATCCCAACCGGCTTTCTCCCCCCACGCATCCGCGACCGCCTCGTTAAAAGCTTCGGCGAGATCCTGATCCTTCTTTCCCAGTTGCTGGAGGAAGTCGCCGTAGACCGCACCCGCCACCGGTGAGCCGCTCATGATTGAGTCGGCGAACAGGCTCGCCAAGGCCTTGTTATCGGTGGTTTTTGCCAGGGCCTCAATTATGCGCGCATTAGCATTTTTTTGGGCCGTCGTCACGGCGACCGCCGAGGTGGCACCCTTGTGTTTCCCCTTGGCCATTTCCCTGAGGCCGTTCCAGGCGTCCACAACCTCTCGGCTCCAGCCCTCCCACTTCTCGGCTTCCGGCGCGACCTTTTTGTCGAAAGCCTTGATGGCTTGCAGGGCTTGCATGTTCTGTTTGCCGCGGGTGTCGAGTTTGGGTGGCGAGACCGGGCGGGTAACGTTTTCATACGGATTGGGACTGGGGCTGGGTTTCGGTTGCGAGACCGGGCGCGTAATGTTTTCATAGGGATTGGGACTGGGGCTGGGTTTCGGTTGCGAGACCGGCCTGCCCCAATCGGGAACGGTATCGGGATCCGGGGTGCTCTTGGGCTGCGTTTTTCCCGATATGTACTCCCGTGCTTTTTCCACGGCGGCCAGGACGCGGGCATTTTGGGCGCTGGTCTTGGGATCGAGGAGCGAGGGCCGGGGCGCGGTGACCTTGCGATCCCCGCTATAGACGGAGCCGGAGAGGCCGGGGGTTGGGGGATTTCCGCGCTGTTTTTCGTAGATGGCCGGGCCGATGGTGCCGCGTGGGGCTTGGCGTTTTTGCCTTTGCTGCTCCATTTTCCGGTTTCGCTCTATGCGGTCCAATTCGTCTTGTTGATCTTCCTTTACCCGGTCTTTTTCCTCTTGCTCGCGTTCTTTCTGTCGGCGGTTTTTGTTGATGTTTTCCATTTGTTCGTCAAGACTGACCCGGCCGCCTTCCGGGGACTCTTCGTCTTTTATCTCGTAGACACCGGGTGCAGACTCGCCCAGTGTGGCTACCTTTCCGTTTTCGTTCGTCGGCTTGTCGGCGTTGGGTGTGAGAAAGCCCGGCCCCTGTTTCTCGCCAAGTTCCGTCGGATGTCCTCCACGGCCCTTGTTTGGATTTTGCGCTTGCGCCTGAGCCTGTGTCTGCGGACCTTTTGCAGAGGGGCAGGACGCGGGGTTATCGTTGCCGCCCGAAATCTTAGCTCCCGGCGGGATGCCGTTAATCACAATGTCCGTTGCCTTCTTCTTTTCCTTAGGCGGTGTGAGAGAAACTTCTGATCCACCATAAACGCCACCCATTTTTTTGACTCCCTGTTAAAATGTTCATTGAAAGGGGAGTATAACCTAAACTATATGAAAAATCAATAGAAAACCGTACAAATTCCTATTTATATAAATTCTGCGAAAACTTTTGGCGTTTTAGGTATAAAAACCGTATTATCGGGATTGGATTAGATGTCCGAGCGGCGGGCTTTAGGCGGCGTTTTTTTGAGGGGGGTGTCGGGTTTCAGGCGGCGTTTTTGACCGCGTCGCGGGGTTTCTTTTTTCCACTTATCTGGAGGCGGGCGGTTAGTTTGCGGATCATGGCGGCGACGGGGGGGTTGTCGGCGCGCCTTGCGGCAACTGCCGGGGCCAGCCAGCAGCGCGAACGGAAATCGCGCTCGGGCCAATCGGCCAGGGTTTCCGTCACCCGCATAGGGAAGACCTCGACCGTGCAAATTCCGCCCCATTTTTCGTAGCTGTATCTGCCCAGCGCCGGGCCGACGACGCGACCCCTTAACCCGGCTTCCTCGAAGGCCTCAAGCAAGGCAGAGTCCTGCGCCGACAAATCGAGTTCGACCACGCCCTTGGGAACAATCCAGCGTTTTTTCTTGCGCGAGGTAATGAGAAGGATTTCGGGACCGTTCCAGCGAAAACGAAACGGAACGACGGCGGACTGCCGGAAGTAGTGCTCGGGATATTTACGATCAGCCATAACCCCAATATGCCGTGGGTTGGGCCGGGCGTCCAGTCATCAACTTCACCCCACCGTCCAGGTATGGCCGCGGCGCAGCAACGCGTTCAGGCCCGCCGGGCCGGGGGCCGGAGCTTCGCCCGCCTGTTGGGTGGCCAGGGCATCTTCGTGGCTGGGGCCGGGTTTGCAAAAAAGCACCCCCAACGCCACCGGAAATTCGGGCGGTTCCAGGGCGGCCAGCACGGAGGCCACCGTGCGGTCGGTTTCGTCATGAACCAAAACGTCGCTCTCGCCAATTCCGTTCTCGCCCAGGGTGACGACCTCAACCCGCATGGTTCCGGGCTTGATGCGCAGTCCCTTGTTGTTGTTTTCGCCGAACAACAGCGGCTTGCCGTGGGCAACATGCAATTGACGTTCAGCCGCCACGTCGCGATCCGTGAAATGGGCGAAAACACCGTCGTTGTAGACAAGGCAATTCTGAAAAATCTCGACGAAGGACGCCCCGCGATGGGCGTGCGCCCGGTGGAACATTTCGGTCAGATGGGGCTGATGCGTGTCAACTGAACGGGCGACGAAGCGCGCGCCCGCCCCCAACGCAAAGCGAGCCGCCGAAATGGGATGATCGACCGAGCCGCGCGGCGTGGACGGCGACTTTGTTCCAACCCGCGACGTCGGCGAATACTGGCCCTTGGTCAGGCCGTAAATCTCGTTGTTAAACAGCAGGATTTGCAAATCGACATTGCGCCTGAGCACATGCAAAAGGTGGTTTCCGCCAATGGAAAGGCCGTCGCCATCGCCCGAAATCACCCATACGTCAAGCTCGGGGTTGGCCAGCGTAATGCCCGTGGCCACCGCGGGTGCGCGCCCGTGGATGGTGTGAAACCCATAGGTCGCCATGTAATAGGGAAAACGCGAAGAACACCCAATACCGGAAACGAACACCAGTTTTTCCTTCTGCACGTCCATCTTCGGCAAAGCCCGTTGCAGGGCCTTCAGCACGGCGTAATCCCCGCATCCGGGGCACCAGCGCACCTCCTGGTCGGAAGCGAAATCCTTGGCGGTGAGTTTTTCCGTTTGGGGCGTTTTGGTGGTGACGTTCATATCAATTCTCCAGGCGGCGCACGGCCGCCTCTATCTCGGCGATCTTGAAGGGCTGGCCGGTAACTTTGTTCAGCCCTTGCGCATCAATCAGGAATTTGTCGCGAAGCAGGGTGATCAACTGGCCCGCGTTCATCTCCGGCACCAGCACATGCTCGAAGCCTGCCAGCAGATCCCCCAGATTGCGCGGCATTGGCCAAATGTGGCGCAGATGAATATGGGCCACGTCCACGCCCTCGCCCCGAAGTTTGGTGACCGCCCGGTTGATCGGTCCATATGTGGACCCCCAACCAACCACGGCATTACGGCCCCGGGTCTCGCCCACTTCCACCCCTTGTTCCGGGATATCGTTGGCGATACCCGCAATTTTTGCGATGCGCGCATCGGTCATTCGCTGGTGATTGGCCGGATCGTATGAGATGTGACCGGTCTCGGAATCTTTCTCGATACCGCCGATGCGGTGTTCCAGGCCGGGCGTTCCCGCCGCCACCCAATCGCGCGCCAACGTCTTTTCGTTGCGCCGGTAGGGCATAAACCCTTCCGGGTCGGTCCGAAGTGTCACCACAATGGGCGCAATCCCTTCAACATCTGGAATACGCCAGGGTTCGGCCGCGTTGGCGATATAGCCATCGCTCAGCACAATAACCGGCGTCATGTATTTGGTTGCCAGCCTGACTGCCTCGATCGCCACATCGAAGCAATCGGTCGGCGAACGCGCCGCGATCACGGCCACAGGGCTGTCGGCGTTGCGCCCAAAAACGGCCTGATAAAGATCGGACTGTTCGGTCTTTGTCGGCAGTCCGGTGGACGGCCCGGCCCGCTGCGTGTCGATAACGATCAATGGCAATTCGGTGCTAACGGCCAAACCGATGCCCTCGGTCTTGAGCGCAATGCCGGGGCCGGAACTGGACGTCACCCCCAGCGCGCCCGCGTAGGATGCGCCAATAGCGGCACACACCGCCGAAATCTCATCCTCGGCCTGAAAGGTGGTGACGCCAAATTCACCCAGACCGGCCAGCGCATGAAGCACGGAAGATGCCGGGGTAATGGGGTAGGACCCGAACACCATGGGAAGGTCGGCCAGCCGCGCGCCTGTCACCAGTCCCCAGGCCAGGGCCTCGCTGCCCGAAACGGTGCGGTATTCGCCGGGCTCTAAATCGGCGGGGGCCACGGAAAAACCGCCGAACCCGCCGCTCATCTCGGCCGTTTCGCCAAAAGCATGACCCGCGTTCAATGCCGCGATATTGGCTTGCGCGATCTCGGGCTTTTTGGCGAATTTTGTATGAAGCCATTCCGTCGTAGGTTGACGTTCGCGACCATACATCCAGTAAATAAGCCCCAGGGCCCACATGTTCTTGGAGCGCAGTTTTTCCTTTTGCGACAAGTCGAAGGACCTCAGCGCTTCCTGGGTATGCTGCGAAATGTCTATCTCAATGGCCTGATAAGGCGAAAGCGTTCCATCCTCCAACGGGTTCCCCTCGTAACCGGCCTTGCGCAGATTGCGCGGCGTACAGGCTCCGGTATCAATGACCACCACGCCGCCACGGCGCACCGCATCCAGATTGACCTTCAGTGCCGCCGGGTTCAGCGCGACCAATAGATCGGGTTCGTCGCCTGCCGTTTTAATGCCGCGCGCGCCGAAGTTTATCTGAAACGCCGAAACGCCGTAGGTGGTACCGACGGGCGCACGTATTTCTGCCGGAAAATCCGGAAAAGTGGCCAGATCGTTGCCGATTATCGCCGTGGACATGGTGAATTGGCTGCCGGTCAATTGAATGCCGTCGCCGGAATCGCCAGCAAAACGAACCACCACCGAGGGCACTTCGCGCCGTACATTCCCAGCCGACGGGGCCGAGAGCACCTCTGTCGCCGCCATTTTTTTTCCTTCTCGAACAATTAATTGATGCAAATTCGCCCTGCATATGGGTAGGGCGGCCCGCCCGAACCATCAAAAAAACACGCAAAAAAAGGAGGAAATCGGCGAACAAGGGCTTGAAATGGGCCGGGCCGTGATCTATTTTTCGTCAATCAGGACTAATTTGGTACTGTTTGACCAGAAAATTTATCAAAGCCCATGATCAAGCTTAACAAAATGACCGATTACGGCATCGTCGTCATGGTCAATCTGGCCGAGGCCGACGACACGGTACTGACCGCGCCCGAGATTGCGTCTGCCACCGGCCTGACCCAGACAACCGTCGCCAAGCTGTTGAAAATACTGGTTCAGGGCGGCTTGGCCACATCGCAGCGCGGGGCGCGGGGCGGATATACCCTGACCCGCCCGGCCCATGAAATTTCGGTCGTCGAGGCGCTTGAGGTGCTGGACGGCCCGTTAAGCCTGACCGCCTGTGTGGAAGGTGACCACGACGCTTGTGACAGGGAAAACCTGTGTCCCATGTCGGGCCGCTGGACCCGTGTCAACGAGGCGATCGTGGGCGCACTGAATAACCTGACCCTGGCCGACCTGATTTCGCCCTACGATTTTTTCATGGACGAACCGGCCTCTGACAATAAAGCCCTTTCAGCCTAAGCGACCGCGCGAGGAGAAGACTCAGATGTCCGCCGCATCCGATACCGTCGAACAAATCCGTTCGCTAAACGATGAAAAATACAAATACGGATTTGTTACCGACATCGAATCAGAAACCATACCCAAGGGTTTGAACGAAGACACCGTGCGCTTCATTTCGGCCAAAAAGGACGAGCCCGATTGGCTGCTTAAAGCGCGCCTCAAGGCTTTCCGCCTGTGGCAAACGATGGAAGAGCCCGACTGGTCCAAAGTCAATTATCCCAAGATCGACTACCAGGATTCGTATTACTACTCGGCCCCCAAGCGCGACGGGGACAAACCCCAAAGCCTTGATGAGATCGATCCCAAGCTGCTGGAAACATACAAGAAGCTGGGCATTCCGTTGCACGAACAGGAAATGCTGGCGGGCATCGCCGTTGATGCGGTTTTTGACAGCGTTTCAGTGGCCACCACGTTCAAGGGCAAGCTGGAAGAAGTCGGCATCATCTTTTGCCCCATGTCCGAAGCGGTGCGCGAACACCCCGAACTGGTGCGCAAATATCTGGGCAGCGTGGTCCCCTATTCCGACAACTTCTTCGCCACCCTGAATGCCGCTGTCTTTACCGACGGATCGTTCGTGTTTGTGCCCAAGGGTGTGCGTTGCCCGATGGAACTCAGCACCTATTTTCGCATCAATGCCGCCCAGACCGGACAGTTTGAACGCACCCTGATCATCGCCGAGGCAGGCAGTTACGTCAGCTATCTTGAAGGCTGCACCGCGCCCATGCGCGACGAAAACCAGCTGCACGCGGCGGTCGTCGAACTGGTTGCCCATGACGACGCCGAGATCAAGTATTCAACGGTCCAGAACTGGTATCCGGGCGACGAGAACGGCAAAGGCGGTATCTACAACTTCGTAACCAAGCGTGGTGCCTGCCGGGGCCGCAACTCAAAAATCTCGTGGACCCAGGTCGAGACCGGCTCGGCCATCACCTGGAAATATCCAAGCTGCATCCTGCAGGGCGACAATTCGGTCGGCGAGTTTTACTCCATCGCCATCACCAACAACATGCAGCAGGCCGATACCGGCACCAAGATGATCCATCTGGGCAAGAACACCAGCAGCACCATCATCTCGAAGGGGATTTCGGCGGGCAAGGCGGATCAGACCTATCGTGGCTTGGTCAAGGTGCAGCCCAAGGCCGAAGGGGCGCGCAATCATACCCAGTGCGATTCATTGCTGATCGGCGACAAATGCGGGGCCCACACGGTGCCGTATATCGAAGCGCGCAACCGCACCGCAAGGGTCGAGCACGAGGCGACAACCTCGCGCATCAGCGACGACCAACTATTTTACTGCACGCAACGGGGCATGAACGCAGAAGAAGCCGTGTCCTTGATCGTCAACGGTTTTTGCCGCGAGGTACTTCAGGAACTGCCGATGGAATTCGCCGTCGAAGCCCAGAAGCTGGTTGGCATCAGCCTTGAAGGAAGCGTGGGCTAACAAATTCGAAAAAAGGAAAGAAGATCGAGATGCTTGAAATAAAAAATCTGCACGCGACCGTTGCCGGAAACGAAATCCTCAAGGGCGTTACTCTTTCGGTCAACGCTGGCGAGGTCCATGCGATTATGGGACCAAACGGATCGGGCAAAAGCACGTTGTCATACGTGCTGGCCGGGCGCGCCGGCTACGACGTGACGGCGGGTGAGGTGACTTACAAGGGCAAGGACCTGTTGGATCTGGCCGTCGAGGACCGCGCCGGTGAAGGCATTTTTCTGGCCTTCCAGTACCCGGTCGAAATCCCCGGCGTGGACAACACGACGTTCCTGAAAACGGCCTATAACGCCGTGCGCAAATACCGTGGCGATCCGCCGTTGGACGCCATGCAGTTTCTGAAACTGCTGCGAAAAAAGCGCGACGAGCTGGGCATGGGCGAAGAGATGATGCGCCGCGCGGTCAACGTCGGCTTTTCGGGCGGCGAAAAGAAGCGCAACGAAATTTTGCAAATGGCGGTTCTCGAACCAACCCTGGCGGTTTTGGACGAAACCGACTCGGGCCTTGATATTGATGCGCTGAAAATTGTCGCCGACGGCATCAACGCCCTGCGCAGCCCCGAACGCGCCAGCATCGTGATTACCCATTACCAGCGCCTGCTGGATTATGTGAAACCCGATTTCGTGCATGTGCTTTCAGACGGAAAGATCGCTCGCTCCGGCGGCAAGGAATTGGCGCTGGAACTTGAACGCGACGGTTACGCCTCAATCTCGAATGCGGCTTAGGGGACCATTGATGAAACGCGCAAAAAACATCGCCCTGCCCTATGCCGAAACCTTCGCTGACGCCAAGGCTGGTTTGCCTGGTAGCGGCTTGCCTTGGCTGGTGACCCTTCGCGCCGATGCCGCCGGACATCTGGCCGAAAACGGGCTTCCATCGCGCAAGGTCGAAGCCTGGAAATACACCAACCTTACCGCACTGGCCGAAAGCGCGCTGTGTGCACCCGAACCCGATTCCGCAGTCCCGGACGATTTGCCACAAATCGAAGGAACGCACCGTCTGATTTTCGTGGGCGGACGATATCGCGCAGATTTATCGGATGGGGCACTGCCCACGGTGTGCACCCTGATCAACGCCCTTGATAGCAAGGACGATTGGCTGGAAGCCAACCTGGGCCGTATCGCCAAACCCAACGGCCACGCGGTGGTCAACGCCAATACGGCCTTCATGAATGATGGCTGCGTACTGCGCCTGACCGAGGGTGCCAAGCTGGACAGGCCCCTGCACTTGGTTTTCGCCAGCGTGGGTTCGGCAGGCGGTGTTGCGGCGCATCATCCGCGTATCCTGATTGTTGCGGGGAAAGACAGCCAGGCCGAGATCATCGAAAGCCATGTAGGGACCGGCGCTTATTGGGCCAACCCGGTGACCGAAATCGAGGTCGGCGCGGGCGCGCAAGTTCGCCACATCAAGGTTCAGGCCGATAGCCTGGACGCCACACATCTGGCCTATACCCGGGCAGTTGTCGCCACGGGGGGACGTTTCGACAGCTTTGTCATGACCACCGGGGCAGCTCTTTCACGTAGCGAAATTGACGTCGTTTTGGACGGAGAAGACGCCAACTGCCGTCTGGATGGCATTTATTTGCTGCGCGGATCACAGCATGCCGATATCGCCACCTATATCGACCACGCCAAACCCCGTTGCGACAGCGACGAAACCTACAAAGGCGTGCTTGATGGCAATTCGCGTGGCATCTTCCAGGGCAAAATACGCGTCGCACCCGACGCCCAGCAAACCAACGGAAACCAGCTTAGTCGCGCAATCTTGCTTTCGGACGGGGCGGAAATGAACGCCAAGCCCGAACTTGAAATCTATGCCGACGACGTAAAATGCAGCCACGGCGCCACCACCGGCGAGTTGGACGACGATTCAATGTTCTATTTGCGCGCCCGCGGTATTCCCGAAGACACGGCACGGCACCTTTTGGTGCGCGCCTTTATCGGCGAAATCGTCGATGAAATCGAAACGCCGGGCACCCGAAATTATATGGAAAAGCTGGTGGAAAACTGGCTGTCCAAGTGAGGAGACGCTCAATGAACCTTGTCGCACCGAACCTTGTCGCACCCATCACGCGCCAGTACACCCCGCCCTATGACGTGGAAGCGTTCCGCAGGGACTTTCCCATCCTGGCGACGCCGGTTCATGGCCGCGCCTTTCTGGACAGTGCCGCAAGCGCCCAAAAGCCGGTACAGGTGATTGACGCGGTGCGCCGATGTTACGAAGCCGAATACGCCAACATCCATCGCGGCGTTTATGAACTTAGCGCGCTGGCGACCCGCAATTTCGAGGCCGCGCGTGAAACCGTGCGCGGCTTTATCAATGCTGCCCATTCCAGCGAAATCATTTTTGTTCGCGGCGGCACAGAAGGCGTCAATCTGGTTGCCGCGTCCTACGGCGCGAAGTTCGTGGGCGAGGGCGATGAGATCATCGTGACCTATCTGGAGCACCACTCGAACATTGTTCCGTGGCAGCTCCTGGCCGAACGGGTGGGGGCCAAGCTGCGTGTCGTCCCCATCGACGACCGTGGCGACCTGATCATGGAAGAGTACGAAAAACTTCTGAACCCGCGCACGAAGATGGTGGCGGTAACGCACGCCTCGAACGCCCTGGGCACCATTCCGCCGGTCAAACAGATCATCGACATGGCCCACGCACATGGCGCGCATGTTTTGGTGGATGGCGCGCAAGGGGCGGCGCACCTGAAGGTCGATGTGCAGGCAATGGACTGCGATTTTTACGTCTTTTCCGGCCACAAGGTATACGGCCCCAGCGGTATGGGTGCCCTTTATGGCAAGAAGGCGCTGCTTGAGGTTATGCCGCCGTGGCAGGGCGGTGGCGACATGATCGAGTCCGTCACCTTCGAAAAAACCACCTATGCCCCGCTGCCCAACAAATTCGAGGCCGGAACCCCGCATATTTCCGGGGCCAGCGGAATGGCCGCCGCCATCGATTACGTGACCAAAATCGGGCTCGACAATATCGCGGCGCACGAGACAGCCCTGCTGGCCGAAGCCACGGCTAGGGTGAAGGAAATTCCGGGCGTGCGCATTTTTGGCGAGGCCCGCCACAAGGCGGCAATCCTGTCGTTCCTGATTGACGGCACCCACCCCCACGACGTTGGCACCATTTTCGATCACGAAGGTGTGGCGGTTCGCGCCGGTCATCATTGCGCCCAACCGGTCATGGACAGGTTTGAGATTCCAGGAACGGTGCGCGCCTCGTTCGCGCTTTACAACACCATGAGTGATGTCGATGCGCTGATCGACGCCATCGGCAAGGTCAAGGAGATCTTTAATTGAGCGACGAACTTCGCGAACTTTATCAGGAGGTGATCCTCGACCATGGCCGGGAACCGCGCAACTTCGGCAAGCCCGAAGCCGCCAATCATCATGCCCACGGACACAACCCGCTGTGCGGCGATAAGGTGACGGTTTATCTGGAAGTCGCCGACGGCCTGGTAAAAGACGTCGGTTTTGAAGGCAGCGGATGCGCCATTTCCATGGCCTCGACGTCGCTTATGACCGAGACCCTCAAAGGCCGCTCGGTTGAGGAAGCCCACATGCTATTTCGCCACTTTCACGACCTGTTGACCGGCTCGGAAGACGGCGCGGGCGAGGAAGTGGATGAAGATGCCTTCGAGCGATTGACGGTTCTTTCGGGTGTCCGCGAATTTCCGATGCGGGTGAAATGCGCGACCCTTTGCTGGCACACCATGGAAGCCGCGGTTAAGGGCAAGAAGATGGAAATCTCAAGTGATGAGTGATTTCGTATTCGATAAGGGCGAGAAAGAAAAAGTCGAGACGGCCTCAGATGTTCCGGTTTCAGGCGACCGAGAGGGGCAGGAGGGGCGCGTCGTTGACGCCATTCGCACGGTGTATGACCCGGAAATCCCGGTGAATATCTATGACATGGGCCTTATTTACAAAATTGATATCTCGCCCGACGAAAAGCGTATCGACATCGACATGACCCTGACCGCACCGGGGTGTCCCGTTGCCGGAATTTTGCCGGGACAGGTCGAACACGCGGTTCGTGGTGCAATGCCCCAGGCCGAAGACGTCCGCGTCGAGCTGGTTTGGGACCCGCCATGGGACAAAGAGATGTTGAGCGAAGCTGCGGCCCTTGAATTGGGACTTTTTTGAGAAGGACGGGTTATCTATGGCCAACAAGCCACAATTGCTTTCATTGACGGACGCCGCCAAAGAACGGGTCCGCCATTTGCTGAACAAAGTTGAGGGAACCGAGCAAGCCCTTCGCGTCGGCATCAAGACCGTCGGCTGTTCGGGCCTTTCGTATCAGGTTGAGTTTACGTCCGAGCCCGACCCCGCAGACGAAGTGGTCGAGATCGGCGATTTACGCGTGTACGTGGACCGCAAAGCGACGCTTTTTTTGATCGGCAGCGAAATGGACTATGTCGAGGAAAAGCTGAGTTCGGGTTTTGTCTTTAACAATCCGAATGAAATCTCGCGCTGCGGCTGCGGAGAATCCTTTCAAGTCTAAAATGCGCCCAACCTATTGACATTGAAGTCGAATCTGCCGAACTAATAGATGTAAGCCGGTGATGCCAGTTGGTCGTCGGCTGGGCGCCTTGTTAAAGGGCCCGCAAAAAAGGGACTCGCTCACGGCGAAGAGGAGGACGTGCTTATGGCCCGCCTATCGGTTTTCGACAGCCCCCTGCTTTTGGGATTTGACCATTTCGAGCGCATTCTTGATCGCGTCTCGAAAACCTCGCACGAGGGCTATCCTCCCTACAATATCGAGCAAACCGGTGAAAATGCCCTGCGCATAACCCTGGCGGTTGCCGGTTTTTCCATGGACGACCTGGAAGTTACGGTCGAGGACAACCAACTGATCGTTCGTGGCCGCAACAACGAAGACGATGCCGGGCGCGTCTATCTGCACCGGGGAATTGCGTCGCGCCAGTTTCAACGCAGCTTCGTCCTCGCCGAAGGCATCGAAATCCAGGGCGCTTCGCTGGATAACGGATTGCTGCATGTGGAACTCGTGCGCGAACTGCCCGAACCCAAGGCTCGAACCATCAAAATCGAGGCTGGCTCCACATCGAAGCCGTCCAAAACCCCAAAAGCGATCACTGTTGGTTGCGAAAAGTAGAATAAAACTTCCATATACGGTATTATCTACGGAAGCAAGAAAAGGAAGATGGTCATGAAGGGAAATAGAAATCCCAGCGACACGCCAGCGGCGAAACATATCCGCAGCCTGTCGGCCAATGATATTGCTTCATTGGGAATCGACGAAATGGCCTACATTAAACCGACGGTGTTGAACGGTACGTTGGCCTACGCCATCCACGCGGCCGATGGCGAAAAAATAGCCATGGCCCCCAACCGCGACATCGCCATGGCCACCGTCCGGCACAACGACCTGGATCCCCATAGCGTACATTAGAAGGCTGGTATCGACTGACGCTTACGTAAGTAGCGCGTACAATGCCTCGGCGCTATCGGCCCCGCGCAATTTTTCACAACCCTTCTTATCGCGAAGCAGGCGTGAAACGCGCGCCAACGCCTTCAGGTGGTCGGCGCCAGCTGATTCCGGTGCCAGAAGAAGAAAAATCAGATCCACAGGCTGTTCATCGATGGAATCAAAATCGATGGGTTTTTCAAGGCGCGCAAACAGGCCGTAAAGCCTTTCCAGATTGGGCAGTTTGCCGTGCGGAATGGCAATTCCATTACCGACACCGGTGGTGCCCAGGCGTTCGCGCTCCAGCAAAACATCGAAGATCGCACGCTCGTGCACTCCCGATATTTCCGCCGCGCGTTTAGCCAGTTCCTGCAACGCGTGTTTTTTACTGGTCGCGCGCAGGTTCGAGACGACACCCTCGGTCGTCATCAGATCGGAAATCTCCATGCGACCAGCCTATCCTTCTCGCGTTCCCCGCGGGTCGATCCATCCGATGTTTCCATCGGGCCTGCGGTACACGACGTTCAGACCACCATGTGCGCGATTGCGGAACATAACGACCGGCGAGTCCGCCAGATCCATATGCATTACCGCCTCGCCAACGGTGATAGTATCGATTTCGGCTTCCATCTCGGCGACGATCACGGGTTGAGCGTCGGTCGAGACCTCTTCGTCGTCGGCGCCGGGCGCGATGACGTATTGCTGCGCCGAAAGGGTTTTTTCGGCTCCCTGAGCTTTGTGATGGTCGCGTAAGCGCCGTTTATACCGGCGAAGTTGTTTGGTGATGCGATCCAGCGCACCGTCGAAAGCCGCATGGATTTCGTCGGCCGAGCATTTGCCCTGCATGGTCATCCCACGCCCGGCATGCACCGTTACGTCGGCCCGATACAGATGGGCCTCACGCGAAAAAATGACCGTGGCGTGAAGAGCGCGATCGAAGTACTTCTTCACGTCGGAATCCAGGTTCTCCTCAACGTGGCTGCGAAGGGAATCGCCAACGTTCAGGTTTTTGCCTTTGACTGTAATTTCCATGAAAAAATGTATCCTGCAGTGTCAGGTCCGACGGCCTTACGACCGTCCAATTGAGGCTCTCTATTTCAGATAGGTCGTTTTTCGGTCTGTCGCAATGGCCACGCACTGAACGCCGTGATTTTCGCAGAACGCCCGGAACCTAGTGACACACCGCGGCAGAGTCAATACCAACAACAAGCTTCCCCTTTTCTGTCATTTTCAAAGGCCACTGGACTTGCGTCGGCGTCGCTGGACCGACGAGGGTATGCCCAGGGACTCCCTGTATTTTGCAACGGTCCGCCGCGCAATGTCCATCCCCTCAGCGATAAGTTTTTCAACGATTTTGTCGTCTGACAGAACGGCTTTCGGTGACTCGTCGTTGATCAGCGCCTTTATGCGCTGGCGAACGGATTCCGCCGAATGAGCGGCACCGCCCGAAGAACTGGCGATGGACGGGGTGAAAAAGTATTTCAATTCGAAAATCCCGCGTGGGCTTGAAATGTATTTGTTCGAAGTAACACGGCTAACCGTGCTTTCGTGCATCTCAATGGCGTCGGCGATATCTTTCAAAATTAGCGGCCGCAGGGACTGAACCCCGTGTGCGAAAAAACCATCCTGCTGGCGCACGATTTCCGTCGATACCTTCAAAATCGTGGTCGCCCTTTGATGAAGCGATTTGACCAGCCAATTGGCCGACTGAAAGCATTCGTCGATGTAGTGGCGGTCTTCCTTTTTGCGCGCCGTTTTGCTGATGCGCGCGTGGTAACGGTTGTTGACGATCAGGCGTGGCAGGGCCTCGGTATTCAGATCGATGGCCCAACCGCCACCAGGAACGGCACGCATGATGACGTCTGGCGTAATCGGTTGCGCCACGGCATTGTCGAACGCCAGCGCCGGCTTCGGGTCCAACGCCCTGATTTCGGCCACCATCTCGATCAGATCTTCCTGGTCAACGCCACAAACCCGCAAAAGCCCGGCGAGGTCACGTTTGCCCAGCAGTTCGAGATTGTCGAGCAATGCCTGCATGGCCGGGTCCAGTCGATCGAGTTCACGCAGCTGAAGGGCCAGGCATTCGGAAAGACTGCGGGCGAAAACGCCGGGCGGATCCAGGTGTTGCAGCGTCAAAAGCGTTTTTTCCACCCGTTCGACGGAACAGCCCAACAACTCGGCCACCGACGAAAGATCGCCGTCAATATATCCCGCTGCATCAAGGCGATCGACCAGATGAAAGCCGATCACGCGGTCGGCCTGATCGGCCAGTTCCACGTTCAACTGCCCAATCAGGTAGTCGCGCAGCGATTCCTCGCCCGCCACCCTTTGTTCGAGGCTCGATTCATACGCGTCGAAACCACCGCCGCCGTGTGCACCCCATTCGGCGAACGCGCTGTCGGAAAGCCCCTCAAACTCGGTATCTGATTGCCCGGCGTCCGATTGCCCGGCATCTGAATTCCCAGCGTCCGACTGGCCTTCGTCCGAATGCCCCGCGTCCGACTGCCCGGAATCCGATGGACTGTCGTTGTTCCACAGATTGTCGTAATCAACATCCATGTCCATTGTTTCGGAAGACGGGATATCCTGGGTCCCCTCAAAATCAATGGATTGAAGCGCGTCGCCGTCGTCGCCGGAATCGCCCGCCTGGATTTCGCCGTCCGATGCCCCCTCGTTGGAACCGTCATCGGAACCCCCATTGGAACCTTCAGACGCGCCCTCCTCGCTTTCCAACAGGGGATTGCGCGACAGTTCGTCTTCCACATAGGCGGTCAATTCGATGCTGGAAAATTGCAGCAGTTTGATCGCCTGCTGCAATTGCGGCGTCATCACCAGTGACTGGCCCTGGCGCAACTCCAGGCGCGGGGTCAACGCCATGACGGGCCTCCGCGCGCCATCACGCAATCGCTGGTGACGGCCTTAGTGGTCACGCGAATTGAGTTCGGTTCAAAGGCTGAATCGGTCGCCAAGATAAACCCGCCGCACCTCGTCGTTACCAACGATTTCGGTCGGCGATCCTTCCATCAGAACCGTGCCGTCGTGAATGATGTAGGCACGATCGATAACATCCATCGTCTCGCGGACGTTGTGATCGGTAATCAAAACCCCGATGCCACGATCTTTCAAATGGAAAACGAGTTCCCGAAGATCACCAACGGCAATCGGGTCGATCCCGGCAAACGGTTCATCCAATAAGACGAAGTGCGGATTAGACGCCAGTGTGCGCGCAATCTCGACGCGGCGTCGCTCGCCGCCGGAAAGGGCCAGTGCCGGTGTTCGCCTAAGATGGGTAATCGAGAATTCAGCGAGCAGTGCTTCCAAGATGGCCTCGCGGCGATCCCGGGATTTTTCGACGACTTCAAGCACGGCGCGGATATTGTTTTCGACGCTCAATCCCCTGAAGATGGATGCTTCCTGCGGCAAATATCCGATCCCTTGCCGCGCCCGCCGGTACATGGGCAGGTTTGTCATGTCCTGGCCGTCGAGAAGAATATTGCCATAATCCGGAGCAATCAGCCCCGTGATGATATAAAAGCAGGTCGTTTTCCCGGCACCGTTGGGGCCCAGAAGGCCCACCACTTCGCCGCGTTGAATCTGAAGGCTGACCCCGCGCACCACGGGCCGCTTCTTAAAGCTTTTGCCAACGTTGGAGATGGCAAGACCTTGGTTCAGAGCAACAAGACGGGGCCTTCCGTCCTGAGCATCCGAAACCCGACTACCGTCACGCTGGTGCAAGCTGTTGTTTTCCATTTGTTTGACAATTCTAACGCAAAATCATTAATTTTTCTTTAGGCGATTGCCATTGCTCGGTTGCAGCAGACCACGGACGCGTTTTCCGGTGTTTTTGCAGCTTTTCAGCTTACTGATCCCCGAGTTTAAATCTACCACGGCGCTGCATCCGGCCAATTCGTTATTGTCGCGCGAAATGCGAACGTCGCCGCTCAATGTGACAATGCCGCTATCCACATTATACACACCGCGTTCGGCCCATACCTCATCCTGTATGGTTTTAATGTAGATATCGTCAAATGCATCAATCCGATGGACGCGGGATTTTCCTGCTTCATCGTTCTTGAAATAGGCGACGAGAACCTTGGTTTTCAGGGTCCTGTCGGCGCGGCGTGCCACGGCATTACCCCGGGCCACAGCCATGCGTTTCAATTCGTAATATTCAAGTTGCCTATCTGCCGTGATTTCGTCCTCGGCGGCAACAAGTCGGACCTTCTTTCCACTCAGAACCATGACCGACTTATCGACATCGTAAACCGCCGTGTCACCAAAGGCGGTTTCCCCTCCGGAAACAATTTTTACACTGCCGACGGCGTCGATGCGCGAGATTTCGGTCCCACCCTTCGCGCCCTTTCGATAGTAGGCGCGCAACAGGTCCGCATCAATTGACACCTCGCCACGCGTTGCCCTGGCATGTCCGCGAGCCAGAAAAACCTGCTCGTCTTGCTGCCATTCGATGCCGTCTTCGGCCTGAACCTCAATCGGCAGATCCGAAGCCGCGCTTGAAAAGTTCAGGTTCTGCGCCGCTGATGATCCCGGCGAAAGCGTGGCCGCCGCAAACAGCGCCGCCGCGAGCAGACGGAATTTCCCGGACCTCATCGCGTTTCCTTCCCGAAATTGGGATATATGACCAGTTTCGCCTTTCCGGTGAAAGTAATGGTTCTTCCCTTATCGCTCAATTTCATCCCCTCGGCATTGAGGTTGCCAAACGGCCCCTGCCCCTCGACCGGCACGTCGCTGCGCGCCGCCCCCGCTTGCAGATCAATCGTCGCCGTTTCGGTACGAATTTCGTATCCGGAATCGTGAAACAGATTTACCGCGCCGGTCAACTCAAGAGTTTTCGAGACCGGGGAAAGAAGTCCGGTATTGGCCGTCAAGACCAGCCACGACCCGTCGTCCAGGGTCATATCGGCCTTGGGCATTTCCAGTACGACCGGTTCCCCGGCATCCCAAAAGTCCCTGCGAATACGGAAATTCTTGGCCAAGTCAGCGGTGATCGAAAACGGATTGTTGTCGACATCCGTCCCGACAAGCCGCGGATTGACAATATTGGGGTTTTCCGCCTCGGTCGCGACCATCGTTGAGAAGCCGATCATAAACCGCCCGCTGGCGGGCTGCAGGTACGGCCACGCCACCACCAGAACAATCAGCACCGCAGCCCCGACCGGCAACAGAATTTTCATCATGCCGACAAAGCGGCTGTAACCGCGACCGAACCGGCGCGAAACCCGGGGGGCAAAGAGGGCCTGACCGCGCGCCTTCACCCCGATCCGCGGCTCAGTCAACCTTGTTTGGGATTCGAAATGCGTTGCGTTCATACCCATCTTTTACGCCACGCCCGCACGCAGGCAATCGTGAATATGCAAAACTCCCACGGGTATTGCATCGTTCACCACGAAGAGATTGGTGATCGAGCGCGAGTTCATAATCTGCACGGCCTCACCCGCCAAGGCATCGGGCCGGACCGTTGTCGGCGCGACCGTCATGACATCGGTGGCCAGTCGCCCAAGAAGATCGGGGCTCATATGGCGGCGAAGGTCGCCATCGGTGACGATCCCCAAAAGGGTCCCCGCCTTGTCAACAATGCCGATGCAGCCAAAGCTTTTGGCGGTCATCACTATCAGCGCCTCGGCCATCGTCACATCGGCACTGGCCAATGGCAGTTCGTCGCCGGCGTGCATCAGGTCCGAAACCTTAAGCAACTGGCAGCCCAGTTTTCCGCCGGGATGAAACACATGGAAGTCTTCGGCGGAAAAACCCTTTCGTTCCAGCAGGGCAACCGAAAGCGCGTCGCCCAACGCCATCATCATGGTCGCAGATGTGGTCGGCGCCAAACCCATTGGACAGGCTTCAACACGATCAGGCAGTAAAAGCGTAACCTCGGCCGCCACAGCCAATGCACCGTCCGGCGAACTGGTCATACAAATAATCGGAATGCTGAAGCGTTTGGCATAATCAACCAGGTCGACCAGTTCGGACGTTTCTCCGGAATTGGACAACGCCAACAAGACGTCGCCCTCGATGATCATTCCCAGATCGCCATGACTGGCCTCGGCAGGGTGCACAAAAAATGCGGGCTTTCCGGTCGAGGCCAAGGTCGAAGCTATTTTGCGCGCAACATGGCCGCTTTTTCCCATTCCGGTAACAACCACGCGTCCGCTCAGACTGTCGATCAGGTCCAGCGCCGCGCAAAATTGCGCCCCGATGGAGCGCGCCAACGCCTCCAGTCCCTCGGCTTCAATGCGCAACACTCGACGCGCCGAATCCAGTCCCGATTCCGTGTTCTTTTCATCAATCTGCGCGGGCGCGCCAGAAGAGATCATTTACGTTTTCCGTCCACTTGCGCCTATCGGGTCGGGTGCGGTCACGACGACGCGCGCCCCTGTCCAAATTGTCTTATCACGGATGAATGAATTCCGCCGCGCGTATAAGGTGCGGAGTATGCGCCCAAGGCACTGAATCGTCAATGAAACAGCGCGTTTACGGCTTTTTCGGGGAATGCTTAATGATGGAAAATATCGGGCTCATCCCAGCCCAGCAGATCCAACTCGCCACGAACCGGCAGAAAATCGAAACAGGCTTGCGCCAGCTCGGTTCGTCCTTCGCGGGCCAGCAGCGGATCAAAAATCGCGCGCAACCGATGCAGATAAAGAACATCGCCCGCCGCATATCTGACCTGTTCGGGGGTCAATTCGGCCGCGCCCCAGTTCGACGATTGCTGTTCCTTTGAAATTTCGACGCCAAGCAATTCCCGGCACAAGTCTTTCAGGCCGTGCTTGTCGGTAAAGGTGCGCGTCATCTTGGAGGCAATCTTGGTGCAATAGACCGGTGCGCATACGATCCCCAGATACCGGTGGATCGCAGCCACGTCAAATCGTGCGAAGTGGAACAGCTTGGTCACGCCCCGATCGGCCAAAAGGGCTTTCAAGTTCGGCGCGTCGAAGTGCGGATCGGGGAAATGAACCAAATGGCAAACACCATCACCCGCCGAAAGCTGAACGACGCAAAGTCGGTCGCGATGCGGATTGAGACCCATGGTTTCGGTATCCACCGCAACCGAAGAGCCAAAATCCAGCCCTGGGGGAAGATCTCCGATATGAAGATGCGCTGATTTGAGATCGTTCATCAAACGAGGCCCCTTTGCGGGGAGAGGATAAGAAATTTTGGTGCCCAGGAGAAGACTCGAACTTCCACGACCTTGCGGCCACAGGTACCTGAAACCTGCGCGTCTACCAATTCCGCCACCTGGGCACAAAACAAAAAACCTGCCGAAACCGGCTGGCAGGGGGTTCGTTAAAGCCATAGGATGACGATGTCAACCGGCTTTATGACAACTCCGGTTGGCGAACGACAAAAAGCCGTTGTAATCCAGCCGAAAGTGGTAATCTTTCGGGCAACGCGGGCGCGTTTGGGTGTGGCCGTAAACTTTTTTCGGCGAGGAGAACACGATGGACCGTCGCGTAATAACCGTTTTTGGCGGATCCGGATTTCTTGGACGCCACCTCGTCAAACGTTTGGCTGCAGAAGGCTATATCGTTCGTGTCGCCGTACGCGATGTTGAAAAGGCTTTGTTCCTGAAGTCTGCTGGCGGCATCGGCCAGGTTGTTCCGCTTCAGGCAAATATTTGTCATGCCAATTCCGTAGCGGCTGCGGTCCACGGGGCGTACGCCGTCATCAATCTGGTAGGCATCCTTTCGCAATGGGGCAAACGCACGTTCGAGCGCATCCATGTCGAAGGTGCCGCGATCATTGCCAATGCGGCCACGGCAGCCGGGGTCGAGCGTCTGATCCAGATTTCCGCCATCGGTGCGGACGCCAATTCCGACTCGGCTTATGCACGAACCAAAGCGGCGGGCGAGGAAGCTGCGCGGGCGGCCTTTCGGGGCGTTTCCATCGTGCGCCCCAGCGTCGTCTTTGGACCCGAGGACAAGTTCTTTAACACGTTCGCCGCACTATCGCAGATAACACCAATTCTGCCCGTGTTTGGTTGCCCCACGCTGCCGCGCTTTGTTTCCGGCGCTGAAGACGGCGGGCCGGCCATCGATTTCTACGGTGACGGCGGCACACGCTTCCAACCGGTTTACGTGGTCGATGTCGCGGCGGCGATCGCGCACATCCTCGGCGACCGTAAAACAGCCGGAAAAACTTACGAGCTTGGGGGCCCGACGGTTTACAGCTTCAAGGAGATCATGGAACTTATTATGGCCGAGACCAAGCGCTCGCGGCTTCTTGTTCCGATCCCCTTCGCCATTGCCACCCTTAAGGCGTGGTTCATTGAAAAGCTCCCCAATCCACTGTTGACGCGCGATCAGGTCAAGCTGCTAAAGCGCGATAACGTGGTTGGTGATGGCGCCTTGGGCCTGAAGGATTTGGAAATCGACGCGACAGCGGCGGAAACCATTCTGCCAACCTATCTCGCGCGCTTCCGGCCACCAACGGTCCAGGGGCGCCGATAAGAAAATAATAATTACGCGCCGTTTTTGTTTTGCCACATGACTTCGTAAACCGGCACCGGGTCCGCGAAGCCTTTCATTTCCCGTGCACCGCGCGAAACGAATTCAATTTCACGCCCGGTGCACAAGCCCTTGACCACTTCGGAAACAATAATCTGGTCGGATTCCGCGACCGCGCACAAGCGTGCCGAGAGCTGCACGGTAACGCCGAACAGGTCGTTGTCTTCCACCACCGGTTCACCGGCATTGATGCCAATACAAAGATGAAGCGGAATATCGCCCTCGGCTTTATTGTTCGCGATAACCCGTTCCTGCATTTCAATGGCGGCCTCGACGGAGTTGGCCACCGTTGCGAAAGAAGCCATGATGCCGTCGCCCGTGTGTTTCACTTCGCGGCCCGAGAAATTTGTAAGCGCCGAACGCACGATGCGGTTATGGGTCCGCACCACATACTGCGCCGCGTCGTCGCCGACGCTGACGGTCATGCTCGTCGATCCGACGATATCGGTGAACAACACGGCAAGCGGCCCGGAATGCTCTTCCGTTTTGGTCGGATTGCTCCAATTCTCCAAGGCTGGGGTAAGTTGGCGCGGGCCATCGGTATCACCCTCCAGGAACGCCATCATCGACCGCCGTCCAGATTCGTACATCTCAACGTACTTCGGCTGCATCAAATAGTCGTTCGCGCTTTCGGCGAATTTGCGCGCCATTTCAGCAGGGGTACCAAGTGCCCCAACCGCGTCTGCCAAAATCGAAAGAGACTCGCTTGCCTCCAAACCCTGGGTGGTTGCCAAGGAATCTACCGCGCCGGCAACATAGAGATTGACGCCGAATCGCGAAAACGCATCGACCTTACCGGATGCCTGGATTTCCTCCGCGGCGGTACCGATGAACGTTGTCATCTTCGCCTTCTGGGCCTCACCCGCCGCGCTCAACAGCGTTCTCGTTTCCGGTTCCGGTTCGGGCTCGGCTTCGAGAATGTTCTCGCTCTCAGAGATTTGAAGTTCCTCGGGGGGCTCCTCGGGATCGTCCGGTTCGGGAACAGATTCCGCCTCGAACGCTTTCAGAGCGTCGAGGGCATCCTCGGGCGGGGACGCCAATTTACGGCGAACTTTGGCTGGGCGTGGTGCCGCCGCGCGCGCCTGAACGCGGGGGCGGCGTGGCGAACCCACGATCTTAATGCCGTTAAGAAAGACCAGAGCCAGAAATCCGAAACTGACGAGAAACGTCGTTATGAAGACGACAAACAACGAACTCGCCTCACCAACACCCATGACCGCGACATTCCTTGTCGCAAACTTCGGCGCAAAAACCGGCAACAACCCTGTCACAAGCGCGGCCACCACCAACGCCAGAAGGATGTATATGGAAATCCGGAAGAAAAGGCCGGGAACCGTAACGAATTTCTGAGCCTTCGCCTTTGCTTTGCTGGCGCGTCGGCGACGTGAAGCGGCACCGTCGTATAGGTCGCCAAATTCATCGTCATCGTCATCGTCAATGTCGAAAAAGTTGTTGCCTCCACCCCTGGAACTGTAGGATTTGTCACCTCCGCCGCCACCGGAGCGGCCGCCCTGTTGGTGCGAGCCCGACGCACCGGATTCCGATTTCATGGCGGCCGCCAAACCAGCGCTTTTGAAGACGACAACCTGTTTGTAAAGGCCGGTTTCGTCGTCATAAACCTCGCGAACGACCTTAACCAGAGCCTTCGAGCTTTGCGAAAGTTGTTTTGCTTCTTCGATCGCCGCGTTGGCGCCGGTTACCGGATGGCGCGCATGAATTTCCCAGCGCTCCCCGACTTTGATGCAAACTTCATAATTGGCGTTAACGTCTTCCATTTAAGGCTATACAACCCGCAAATCTAATCTGCGCAGTCTCCATCTGCTTCTACTATCCGGCAGATTAGCGGGAAACGGGACAAAACAACAGTATTTCAATGCGGCGCATTTGTTTCCAAACTCGGAGCAGTTGCTTCCAAGTGTTAGGCACGGGCAGCGATTGTTTTGCACCATGAAATGACTATCTATCCTATACCAAGGGCATCAAGGGCCGGTAGGGTGTCAGATGTTCTTTTCAAAGGATGGAGAGATGACAAGAATTCGAGCGGTACTGATTGCTGTGATGATGATCGGCGCGGGCATTTCAAGCGCCCCGGTGCAAGCTGAAGATTTGGCCATCAACGCATTTTTCGGGCGCTATTCCGGAAATGCGATTTCAACGTCGGAAGAGGGTATTTCGAAGCGCGATCTAAGCGTTCACATCCGTGACGCGGGTGCGGGCGCATTCACGCTCGATTGGATGACCTTTACCCGCAAGGCCGACGGTCGGCGCAAACGCAAAAGTTATTCCATCACTTTCAAGCCGACGAGACGTGGAAACATATTTGGCTCTGCGATGCAGCGAGACAAATTCGGCAATGCGGTCCCGCTGGACCCGCTGCAGGGCGAACCCTATGTGTGGGCCAAAATTCAAGGAAAAACACTGGCCGTTCACGCACTTCATATCAATGAATACGGTGGGTATGAGTTGCAGACTTACGAGCGCACCTTAACCGAAATGGGTCTCGATTTACGCTTTTCACGCATCCGCAACGGCGAACAATTGAAACTCATCACCGGATCGTTGGAGCGCTTCGACAACTGATAGCAAAGATCAGGCGCGCAGGGTTCCGCCGGTCGCTTTTTCGACGCGCGCCACGATCTGTTTGGCGACGGTCTCGATCTCGGTATCGGTCAACGTCTTTTGCGTCGGTTGAAGCACCACATTGATAGCCAGCGACTTCTTGCTCGCATCAAGGGAGCCACCCTCAAACACGTCGAACACCCGAACATCCGTGATCAATTTCGTGTCGGCGCTGCGCGCTGCCTTAAGAACATCGGCGGCAGGCACCCCGGAATCGACGACGAATGCGAAATCGCGCTCGACCGGTTGGAAGGGCGAAAGTTCAAGAAAGACCTTGGCGGCATTTTTGCGGCGCTTGGCTTTGGGAATCCGCTCAAGGAACACCTCGAAGCCAACCATCGGCCCTTTAACGTCCAGAGCTTTCAGCACACGCGGATGGATTTCACCAAACCACGCCAGCACCACCTTCGGCCCCAGACACAGGGACCCAGAACGGCCTGGATGATACCAGCCGGGCGCATTGTCCGTAACCTGCAATTTATCCACCGGCGCGCCCGCGCCCGCCAGGGCGGCAATCGCATCTGCCTTGGCGTCAAAGACTTCGACGGCGCGCGCCGGCTCGGCCCAATCGCGCGGTCCCGAGCGACCAGAACGCAGACCCGCTGCCACCATCATTTGGTCGTCCGGCTTGTCGCCCGCGTATTGCGGACCCAGTTCGAACAACGCAGCTTGCAATATGCCCCGGTCCGCATTGCGCCCGGCCGCTGAAATGAGATTCGGCAGGACTGACGGGCGCATCACATCCAGATCGCTGCTGATCGGGTTCGCCAACTTAATCGATTCGGGAACCGGTCCGAACAGATCGGCCTGACCCGAGGGCATGAACGATAGGGTCACTGCCTCGACCATGCCACGGGTGGCAAGAATTCGCCGCACATCAGACCGGCGGCGTTGCTCGACACTAAGGGCAGGTTGGGGCAGCGTTGCGCCCAATTCCATCGGCACCACGGGAATATTGTCGTAGCCGTAAACGCGGATGACCTCTTCGACCAGGCAAGGCTCGCCGACGATATCATTTCGCCACGGCGCGACCGCGACCTTCAAATCATCACCGTCGGCTTCGACGTCGCAGCCCAAAGCGGTAAGGATGCGTTCAACTTCCGCAGCCGGCACATCGACGCCACCCAGGCCCGCAACCCGTCCGGAACGCAACGTGATTTCACGCTGCCAGTCAGGTTCTTTGCCAGCAATGACCAATTCGGAAGCTTCGCCCCCGCACCAGTCCTGAATCAGACGGGTCGTGATTTCGACCGCGTCAATCAGGAACGACGGGTCTATCCCGCGTTCAAAGCGAAAGCGCGCATCGGTTTGCAAATTCAGTTTGCGCCCGGTCGCTGCGGTGCGGATGGGATCAAAATAGGCAGATTCGATGAAAACGTTGACGGTGTCCTCGCCACAACCGGTGCGTTCGGCACCGATAACACCGCCCAGAGCCTCGGGATCTTCGTCATCGGCGATGACGGTCATTTCCTCGTCGGCCTCGTAGCTCTTGCCATCAAGGGCTGCGATGGTTTCGCCCTTGCGCGCCATGCGCGGTCGAATGTTTCCGCGCACCTTGTCGGCGTCGAACACATGCAAGGGGCGGCAAAGGCCGACGGTCAGCAGGTTCGTAACATCGACCAGGGCTGAAATCGGTCGCAACCCGACCGCAACCAGCCGATCCTTGACCCATTGCGGGCTTTCGCCGTTTTTGACACCACGGATATAACGTCCGACGAAATACGGACAGGCGTCTTCCTTGCCTTCGGGAAAATCGAGAACCACGCCGACGGGGCTTTTAAAGCTACCGGGAACGGGGATTGTGTCCAGCGGTTTCAAGGTGCCGATACCGGCTGCGGCAAGGTCGCGCGCGATCCCGCGCACACCCAGACAGTCACCCCGGTTGGGCGTTATGCCAACATCGAAAACCGGGTCGGCGAGACCCATTATGTCAACCGCGCGTACGCCGACGGGCGTATCTACCGGCAACTCGATAATTCCGGAATGATCCGAGCCGATACCCATTTCATCTTCGGATAGCAACATGCCGTTGCTTTCCACACCCCGGATGCTGGCCTTTTTCAGGGTCACATCGATACCAGGGATATACATGCCCGCCTGCGCGAAAACGGCCCGCATTCCGGCTACCGCATTGGGGGCGCCACAGACGACCTCGGTAACGCCTTCGCCGAAATTGACCTTGCACAACCGCAGGCGATCCGCGTTCGGATGCTGTATCGCTTCCAGCACTTCGGCGACCACGAAATCCTCAAGCCCCTTGGACCGGTCCACGACCTCTTCGATTTCGATGCCCAGCATTGTCAGGCTATCGGCGATTTCCTGGATGGTGGCTTCGGTATCCAGATGTTCTTTAAGCCAGCTCAGTGTGAACTTCATCGGTTCAGTCCTCCCACCATGCTGGGTACGTCCAGCGCCTTGAAGCCGTAATGACGAAGCCAGCGCAGGTCGGAATCAAAGAACGTACGCAGGTCGGGAATGCCGTATTTCAGCATGGCTAAGCGTTCCAGCCCGATGCCGAAGGCAAAGCCCTGGTAGCGGGTGGAATCAATGCCGCAGTTTTCCAGCACCGCCGGGTTAATCATCCCGGAGCCGAGAATCTCCAGCCAATCATCGCCATGACCGATGCGGAACTGCCCGCCTTCGCGTGTGCAACCGATGTCAACTTCGGCTGAGGGTTCGGTGAATGGGAAATAGCTGGGCCGGAAGCGGACCGGCAGGTCGTCGACCCCGAAATAGGCGCGGCAGAATTCGATCAGGCAGCCCTTCAGGTGACCCATATGGGTTGTCTCGTCGACAACCAGTCCTTCGACCTGATGGAACATCGGCGAATGGGTGGCGTCGGAATCGCAACGGTAGGTCCGCCCCGGACAGATGATGCGGATTGGCGGCTGCGTTTTTTGCATGGTGCGGATTTGCACCGGCGAGGTGTGGGTGCGCAGAACCATGCGCTGCCCATCACCATCCCCGCCCGATCCGGGCAGATAGAACGTGTCGTGTTCCTGGCGGGCCGGATGTTCGGGCGGAATATTCAAGGCCGTAAAATTATGCCAGTCGTCTTCGATGTCGGGGCCTTCGGCTACCACAAAGCCCATTTCACCGAAAATGGCGACGACCTCGTCGATGGTCTGGCTAATGGGATGGATGCGCCCTTCGCGTTCGGGCCGGGTTGGCAAGGTCACATCGACCTTTTCGTCCATCAGCTTGGCGTCGATGGCGGCCTCGGCAAGAACGGATTTGCGTTCTTCGAGGATGGCGGCAACCTCGTTTTTCAACGTGTTCAACGCCGCGCCCGCGTCCTTGCGCTGGGCCGGGTCCATGGAACCTAGGCCCTTCATCATTTGGGTGATGCGGCCCTTTTTGCCCAACACCGAAATTCGAAGCTCTTCAATCGCGTTCATGTCGGCGGCCGTTTTGGCCGCAGCGATCAGTTCCGAACGCAAAGAGGCAAGATCTTCCATGATATTCACGCACCCTTCTTCAAGCCAAAGCAAGCCGGCGGGCAGCCCCACCAGCTGCCCCCGGAAAAAACCTCAAACTGAGACGATAGCTTACGCGGTTTCGGGAAGCGCCGATCGGGCCTGTTCGACCAACGCCTTAAACGACTCGGGTTCGCGAACCGCCAGATCGGCCAAAACCTTACGGTCAACCTGGATGCCTGCGATCGATAATCCGTTCATGAACTGGGAATAGGTCATTCCGCATTCGCGCGCACCGGCATTGATGCGCTGAATCCACAGACGGCGGAACTGCCGCTTGCGATTGCGCCGGTCGCGATAAGCATATTGCAGCGACCGTTCGACCCGCTCGAGCGCGATCCGAAAGTTGGTGCTGTTGCGCCCGCGAAAGCCCTTGGCCATCGACAGAACTTTTTTATGACGGGCGTGTGACGTTGTGCCCCGTTTAACTCGTGCCATGGTTCACGTCTCCTCAGGCGTAGGGAAGGTAGGATTTAACGATGCGGGCATCAGGAGCCGATAGGATCATGGTGCCACGCGCCTTCCGCTTCATTTTTTGCGGGCGACGACGCAGGAAATGGCTTTTGCAAGCGAAGTTCCCACGGACTTTACCCGACGCCGTAAGGCGGAACCGTTTTTTCGCACTGGATTTGGTCTTCATCTTGGGCATTTCGCGTTCCTTTCGATGGAGCGTTCGTGAGCGTCTGGGCATGCCCCGCCGTACCGCTCGAAACTACTTGTCTGAGAACGCGCGTGTATAAAGCCACGCACCGGTAAATGCAAGGCGGAACCGGCCAAACTTCGTAAAAGTGCGTTGGCGATTGTCAGGTGTCGGCCTGGCCGGTATTCTGAACGACAAAGATTGATCGGGAGACCGCCTTTGCTTCGCAGCCTCGTCATTGATGACAATCCGCAAACCGAAGGGTTACTTCGGCGTGGGTTCAAAATAGTCGGTGCGGACATTGAAAAGGACTTCGTGTTTGCCGACAGCGACGCGGCGGCATTGCGCATCATTGCCGACGACGACAGCTTCGACATCGCTTTCATCTCCATCGACTCGCCCAGGATCAGCGGCCTCAAACTGTTCAAGAAAATTCCCAACAAGAAATTCCGCGTCCCCCGTGTGGCCCTGACCGACAACCGGGATATCGCCGTCGTCCGCAAGGCGATGAACGACGGTGCCTCCGACTTCCTGGTCAGACCCTTCACCTTCGAAGACATCGCGGCAACCATGGAACGGGTCTATCGTCAGGTCGAAAGACGCCGCCGGGCGTGGGCGCAGGAGGCCGAGCTTTCGTCCATTCGCCGGGAAATCACCATCGCCGCAGATATCCAGCAGCGCATCCTCCCGAAAATATTTCCCGACTGGGCCGGACTGGATATCCATGCCGAAATCACGCCCGCCAAAGACATGGGAGGAGATTTTTATGACGTCTTCACCCTGCCCGGCCACCGCGTCGGGTTCGTCATCGCCGATGTTTCCGGGAAAAGCGTACCGGCGGCTTTTTATATGGCCGTCGCGCGTACCCTCGTGCGCGCCAACGCTCCCTACTTCGACGATCCCGCCAAGTGTCTGGCCGCGGTCAACCGCATGTTATGCCGCCACGATATTCCCGGCATGTTCGTATCGGTCTTTTACGCAATCATGGAGCCGCGCACCGGCGAAATTCGTTACGCCAACGCAGGCCATCCGCCGCCTCTTTTACGCGCCATAGACGGTCGGACGGTTATGGTTGAGGGCGGCGCAGGGACGGTGCTGGGTGTGGCCGACGATCTGGAATACGACAGCGACACCCTCACCCTGGCACCCGGTGAGTTGATCTATATGTGTACGGACGGTGTCTGGGAAGCATTCGACCAAAACCGCAACCAGTTCGGCCTGGAACGCCTGAGCCGATGTCTCGCCGATTGCCAGGAACCAAGCGCAGCAGGCGTTGCAGCTGCCGTCAATCTGGCCGTGTCCGACTTCACCGACGGCGCACCCACCCATGACGACATCGCCAGCCTGATCATCAAGCGAAGCTGAACAACGCACCGGTTAGGCAAACAAACAGGCCGCCCACCCCGATTGGGAGGACGGCCCTGTATTTCTGAACGCGACGGCTTATTTCGGCACGATCACCATGGTCATCAGGCGACCCTCGGTACGTGGGAACTGCTCGATCTTGGCAACTTCCTCCACGTCGGCCTGGACCCGCAGAAGAACCTTGACCCCAAGATTCTGGTGCGCCATCTCGCGTCCCCGGAAGCGAATGGTGACCTTAACTTTGTCACCATTGGCAAGGAACTTGTTCATGCTGCGCATCTTGGTCTGGTAGTCGTGCTCGTCGATGCCCGGGCGCATCTTGATTTCCTTGACCTCGATGACCTTTTGCTTCTTCCGGGCCTCGTTCTGCTTTTTCTGCTCAAGAAACTTGAACTTTCCGTAGTCAAGAACCTTGCAGACAGGCGGATCCGAGTTGGGCGCGATCTCAACCAAATCGAGGCCGGCCTCGGCAGCCAGCTCCATTCCTTCCGCGATGCTAACAACGCCGACCATTTCTCCGTCGGCATCGATAACCCGGATGGTTTGTGCTGCAATATGTTCGTTAATCCGCGGTCCCTTGCGGTTCGGCGGTTGGTTGAACGGCGGTCGAGCTATTTACTGTCTCCTTGACTATTGGTCAAAATTTCCCGTTTGGCCCAAGCCGGAACGAACACCCCAGTTCCCGCAAAGGCCAACATTCACATCTTTCGCTGCCTAGCGCGTCGAGAGCGGACCGGCAGCCTCCTTAACGAGTGTAGCGACTGCCTCATCAAGCGCAAGAATTTCTTGCTCTTTTCCGCCTAGCCGGCGCAACGCGACGGTCCGGTTTTCGGCCTCGCGAGCACCAAGAACGGCTATGACAGGAATTTTCGCGACACTATGTTCGCGAACCTTGTAATTGATTTTCTCGTTGCGGGTGTCCGTCTCGCAGGAAATTCCCGCCGCGTTGAAGGCCGCAGCCACCTCGCGGGCGTAATCGTCGACCTCGCTGGTAATCGTCGCAATGACGGCCTTTTGCGGTGCCAGCCACAGCGGCAATCGACCGGCGTAATGCTCGATAAGAATACCGGCAAAACGTTCGAGCGAACCGAACAACGCCCGGTGCAGCATGACCGGGTACTGTTTGTTGCCGTCCGTGTCCACGTAGGTCGCTTCCAGTCGACGCGGCATGTTCATATCGACCTGCAGGGTTCCGCACTGCCAGTCGCGGCCAATGGCGTCGCGCAGCACAAACTCCAGTTTCGGGCCGTAGAACGACCCCTCGCCCGGATTGTAGCTGTATTCGTAACCCATCTGCTCAAGCGCACCCTTGAGCGCGGTCTCAAGCTGATCCCAGTCCTCGTCCGAACCGATCCTCTTTTCCGGGCGGTCGGCAAATTTGATGCGCACGTCCTCGAAGCCGAAATCCTTGTAGATATCGAGGATCAGTTCCACGACGTCGCGCGATTCTTTTTGCATCTGCTCCATGGTGCAAAAGATATGGGCGTCGTCTTGCGTGAACTCGCGCACACGCATGATGCCGTGCAGCGACCCCGAGGGCTCATAGCGGTTAACCTTGCCGAATTCGGCAATGCGCCGCGGCAGGTCTTTGTAGCTGGTGATGCCCTGCTTGAAGACCTGGATGCCGCCCGGACAGTTCATCGGCTTCAATGCGAAGACGCGCTCGTCCACGGTTTGCGTCGTGAACATGTGCTCGCGGAAGGTATCCCAGTGGCCCGACTTTTCCCAAAGCGAGCGGTCCATAACGCTGGGCGTATTGATCTCAACGTATCCAGCTCGATCCTGGCGGGTGCGCATATAATTGATCAGACTGCGAAATAGCTTCCAGCCTTTGGGGTGCCAAAACACCGCACCGGGGGCCTCTTCCTGGAAATGGAAAAGGTCCATTTCGCGGCCTAACCGCCGATGATCGCGCTTTTCGGCTTCTTCGAGCATGCTCAGGTAAGCCTTGAGCTGTTTTTCGTCGGCCCACGCGGTACCATAAATACGCTGCAACATTTCGTTTCGCGAATCGCCCCGCCAATAGGCACCTGCCAGCTTCATCAGTTTGAAGGCTTTACCGACCTTTTTGGTGGACGGCAGGTGCGGTCCGCGGCACAGATCGATCCAGTCGCCCTGCCGGTACATGGAAATGACCTCGTCGGCGGGCAGATCGCCAATGATCTCGGCCTTGTATTTTTCGCCCTTTTGCTCGAAGAACTTTACCGCTTCGTCACGGTTCCAGACCTCGCGAACAAACGCGATGTCCCGGTCGACGATTTCAGCCATGCGCTTTTCAATGACCACCAGATCGTCGGGCGTGAACGGAGTCTCGCGGGCGAAATCGTAATAAAAGCCGTTTTCGATGGACGGGCCGATGGTGACCTGGGTGCCGGGGAACAACTCCTGCACGGCCTGGGCCATAACGTGGGCGGCGTCGTGGCGGATCAAATCCAGCGCCTCGTCTTCGTCCTTCTTGGTGATCAGGGTCAGTTCAGCGTCGCCCTCGATCATAGTCGAAAGGTCGACCAGCGTTCCATTAATGCGCGCCGCCAATGCGGCTTTCGCGAGTCCGGGACCGATACTCGCGGCCACTTCCGCCGCCGATACCGGCTTGTCGAAACTCAGAACACTGCCATCGGGCAAGCTGACGCTGATATTGCCGTCCATTATCACTTCCTGTTTCAACGTGATGGTGCGCGCTGTATGTCTGAAATTAGCTGTGCCGTGTCAAGGACTTTAGGAAGTCGTTCGTTCCTGCCACAGGGCGGCGAGGACTTTCTCGACCTGCGCCGTGTCCAGATCATCCAGAGATGGGCGCCTGAGGATAGCGACGCGCGGGCCGCGCTGGGCGCATAACGCCGGATCGGATTCGTTGGAATAGAGCACGACGCTGGCGCACCCGACAGCCGCAACTAAATGCATCGGTCCCGTATCATTGCCCACCGCCGACACCGCGCCGTGGGCCAGCGCGGCGATCTCGAGAAAATCGGTTTTTCCAACGAGCGAGCGGCTTTGCGGGCAGGCGTTGGCAATCGCGGCCAGAATATCGCCCTCGGCTTCGGTACCAATCAGAACCGGCAAAATCCCCTGGCGCAAATGCCAGTTCGCCAAGTCGCCATAGCGTTCGGTGGGCCAGCGCTTAGCGGGCCGGTGGGGAGCACCGCCAGGAACCAGCAGGGCATAGCGGGCAGGCAGTTCAAACTTTCCGATGTCGGCTGCAACCCACGAGAAATCAGGGTTCGGAACCGCGGCGATCCCGATCATGCCAAGCTGCTCTGCCTGGCGCTCGACCGTATGCATCAAATCCCGCTTGGGGTTAGCGTGCGGGTGCGAAGCTCCTGTGGCGATGCCCGACCATTCGGGGAACGGTCCCGGCCAAAACAGCCGTAAATAAAAAGAACTGCGATCCGACGTTTGCAGATCGTAAATGCGCGAAAATCCGCTGGCGCGAAGGCGAGCGCGCAAGGCCAGCCAGCCGCTAACCTGCAAAGCCTTGGGGCGGTCGTCTTGCCATACCTCGTCGAACAATCCGCTAGCGGTGGCAAAGGAGGTGTAGGGCGGGCTGGTTAACAAGGTGATGTGGGCATCTTCATGATGGCGGCGAATGGCGGCAAACGGTCCGAACGCCTGAACCAGGTCGCCCAGCGCGCCCAGCTTGATAACCAGGATGCGCAGCGCGGCGGCTTCCATCACGCCTGCTTCCCGCCTGGCCCCTTGAACGTAATCACTTCGTTATAGACATCCAGGGTTTTGGCGCACATGGCGTCTTTCGAGAATTCCGAGCGTACGTGGGCAATGGCCTTTTTAGACAATCGGCGGCGCGCAGAGCCGTCCAGCGAAAGCACTTTTTCAAGGGTCGCGGCCAGAATTTGGGCATCACCCGGCGGCGTCAGCCAACCGGTTTCACCCTCAATCACGGTTTCGCGTGCCCCGCCATGATCACTGGCAATCACCGGCCGCCCAAGGGCCTGCGCCTCGGGAATAATTCGCCCGAAGGCTTCCGGGTCGGTCGAGGCCGAAACCACAACATCGGTCAGCATATAGGCAGCAGGCATATCCGCGCAGTGATCGACAATGCGCACCACCGAGGCCAGATCGTGACGCACAATCAGGTCTTCCAGTTCCCGGCGATAGTCGGTTCGCCCCTGATCGGAGCCTACCAGCACGCAGCGCAAATCCTTGCGGCCCAGGCGTGAAATGGCTTCAAGAAAAACAGCCTGTCCTTTCCAGCGGGTCAGCCGTCCCGGAAGCATAACCACCGGCACGCCATCGTCCAGCCGCCACTGCCCGGCCAGGGTGGCCACCCGCTCAGCCGAAACCTTGGCGGGATCGAAGCGGGTCAGATCGACGCCCCGGTGAATGACCCTGATCTTCGATGACTGAACGCCGTAATGCTGGCGCATGTGCCCGGCAATGAAATTGGAAATGGCGATGACCCGGTCGCCGCGCGTCATCACCGAATTGTATTTGCGCTTGATCGGATTTCCCGCCCCATAAGTGCCGTGAAACGTCGTCACAAACGCGCGGTCGGTTCGTTTGGCGGCATAATAAGCGCTCCAGGCGGGTGCGCGCGAGCGGGCATGAACAATATCGACTTTCTCGTCGATGATCAGGCGTTCCAGGCGTTCGATATTGGCGCGCAGGACAAAGGGGTTTTTGCTATCGACGGGAAGGGTGAAGTGTTCGGCGTTGGCGCGCGCCACCTCGTGAACCTGTGAACCGCCCGCCGAAACCACCAGCGACCGACCGCCCGCGTCGGAAATGGCGCGCGCGACTTCAATGGTGCCACGTTCCACACCGCCGCCCGCCCCCAACGCTGGCAAAACCTGCAACACAGTTGCAAGCTGCCCCGACTCTTTTTCGGTCGCCGCAGACTGTTCCGTGGGCGCTTCCTCGGTGTTATGGTGGGTTTCTTCGCTCATTTTTTGTCAACAACGCCAATAAGTGGTTACGCCATGAACGACGCGATCATTGCGCCCCCTTCGCCCTCGATATTAACACGTGCCGACGGCGCGGCAATTGCCTATCACAAGACAACCGGAAAGTCTCCCGGTGTCGTGTTTCTTTCGGGCTTCATGTCGGACATGACGGGCAGCAAGGCTTTGTTCGTTGAAGAACAGTGCGCGGCCCGCGGACAGGCGTTTCTTCGCTTCGATTATTTCGGCCACGGCCAGTCGTCAGGCGCCTTTACCGACGGCACCATTGGCCGCTGGGCCGACGATGCAATTCATGTTCTGGACGAGTTGACCGAAGGCCCGCAAATTCTGGTCGGCTCCAGCATGGGCGGCTGGATTATGCTGCTTGTGGCGCTGGCACGGCCCGTGCGCGTGGCCGGACTTCTGGGCATTGCTCCGGCTCCGGATTTCACCGAAGACATCCTGCCCGTTGCCATGACCAAGGAACAGTTGGCAACCATCGAGCGCGACGGCGTTGTCAATATCTACAGCGAATACGGGCCCGACCCGACGCCCTACACCAAAACCCTGATCGAAGATGGCCGCGAAAACCTCGTTTTGCGGCGCAAGATGCCGCTGGGCATGCCGGTGCGTATCATTCACGGTATGCAGGACCCGGACGTGCCGTGGCAAACCGCCTTGCGCATCTGCCAAATGCTGGAAAGCGATAACGTCGAGATTCAGTTCGTCAAAAACGGCGACCACCGCTTGTCAGAACCGCAAGACCTGGACCGCCTGGGCCGGACGCTGGCGTCTATGCTTTAATTTTGGGCTTCAAAAATAGCGCGCAAGCCTTCGCGGTAGGTGGGGTATTGAAGCGTTACTCCCAGATCGCGTTTGATTTTTGAATTGTCCACCCGCCGGTTGTCGCGCCAGAACGATAGCGCCATGGCCGACATATCCTTTTCCGCGTTGTCGAAGGCAATGAGCGGCGGCGGTTTCAGGCCCAGCAGGTCACAGGCGAAGGCAATTACCTCGGCGGGTGCCGCGGGTTCGTCGTCGCACACATTGTAGATCCCGCCGGGCGCGGGCCTCGCCATCGAAGCTGCAAGCACCCCCGCGATATCGTCCACATGGATGCGCCCAAAGGCGTGCCCAGGTTTGTCAATGCGCCGTGCGGTGCCGCTTCGCACCCGGTCCAGCGGGCTGCGTCCCGACCCGTAAATGCCCGCCAGCCGGAAAATATGAGCGTTCAGCCCCAGCCAACCTTTTTCGGCTGTAACCCGAGCCTCGCTGCGCGACGAGGTGGGTGCAAGGGGCGAGTTCTCGTCAACCATCGCGCCGCCGGTGTCGCCGTAAACGCCGGTCGTTGACAGATAGCCGATCCATTCCAGTCCGCGAACGTCGCCCGCCAACGCATCCAGAACGACATCGCCCACGCCGTCCGGCGGAACCGAACTTAACAGGTGGGTCGCCCCTTCAAGCGAGGAACGATTATGCTCAAACAGCCGCGCGTCGATTCCCAGCCCCCGAAGTTCGGCTGCCCTTGCCTCGCTTTGGCAGGTCCCGGCCACGGCCCATCCACCCGCCAACAGCCTGCGGGCCAGAGCCAGGGCGCTGTAGCCCAATCCGAAGCAAAAAAGTTTTGGCAACATCGTTGTCCACCGGGCTTGCATTACGAAGCGATTGCCCGGAGTCTATCGGCAGACATACCAATGGAACAAGACGTTGCGAAAAATCCTTCCAGCTTGCTTGATGATTTTAGCCAGTTTCCCGGCGTTTGCCGAGGAGATCGACCATGCCCGCCAGTACGAAGCCTGCATGGCGCTGGCCGAACGTCAGGCCGCCGACGCCTTTGACGCAGCACTGGCGTGGCGTGAATTGGGTGGGGGCGACGCCGCCGATCACTGTATCGCCAAGGCTTTGCTGTATTTGAAGCAATACGCCGAATCGGCCAAGCGTTTTGAAGCGCTGGCCCAAAAAGTCGTTGCCGAAACCACATTCAAAGCCGACCTTCTGGGCCACGCGGCGCAAGCGTGGATGCTGGCCGACGACCCCGAACACGCCGTCGATGTTCTGAATGCCGCCCTGGGCTTGAAGCCCGACGATCCCGTCCTGTTGGTTGACAGGGGCTTCGCGCGGGCCGGGCTGCGCCGCTACGCCGCCGCCGTTGGCGACTTTGACCGCGCCATTGAAATCGACCCCCGACGGGCCGAGGCCTTCACCTTTCGCGCGGCCGCGCGGCGCTATCTGGACCAGATGGACAACGCCGCCGCCGATGCCGAACAAGCCCTGATGATCGATCCCGAAAACCCACTGGCCCTGCTGGAACGAGGCATCATCCGCCGCCTGACCGGCAACGACGCCGGCGCCCGCGAAGACTGGCTACTCGTCATAGACATCTCTCCCGACACCCAAGCCGCAAGAACCGCCCAAACCAACCTGCAAAAGATGGATGCGAGGTTGGGGCAGTAAATAAAAGAAGATTAACCACAGAACGACTGTGTTCTCTAGGGTTTCGGTGACAGTGCATTAATAGGTTTTCTGAAAAATTCCCCTGCTAATCCAACTGGATCGAAGGGACGAGTCCCTTCGCGGGTTTGGGCGGAGCCCAACCTTTCTTTGGGGTTCGCGCGCGGGTTGCTGCGCGGTGGGCTACAAATCATTTATCTCGCGATTTAACCGGAATTCCCGTGACGTCACAAAAGTTTCCACGTCGCGCAGGCGTTGTTCCATTTCGCGGAAGCGGTGGCGCAGGGTGGAGATGGTTCCTGTGGGTTCGACGCGCACGCGAGTCCAGAAGGCTTCTTCGCCGGGGGTTTCGTAAAGGTCGGCGGGCCGCGGCGGCAGCACCTTGGTCAGCACCACGTAAACAATGATCGTCGGCAAAGTAAAGGCGAACAACGACACCAGCGTTGCGGCGCGAACCCACAGGGCCTGGACGCCGAAATAGTCGGCAACGCCCGCGCACACGCCTTTGACCATGGCATCGTCGAGATTGCGGTAAAGACGGTTGGGGCTGGGCCGCCTGCCTTCTTCGACGGGCTCGTCCCAGAAAGAACCGCAATGTCGCCTATGATTCTCGTGGCGCCACTTATGAAACTTGCGGTGCAACTTTTCACCTTCGCGGCGCCACTTTTCGTCCCTCTTTTTCATATGCCCCGTCTCCATCCGGGATTACGCGCGAACAAGGCGGCGGCCACCAGATACCCCACGATGGTCAGGATCGGCGCCGAAAAAAAGCACACCAGAACCCCGGCACGTGCCCACCAGGGGCTAATGCCGAAACGCGTCGCGATATCTGCGCATACGCCCAGGAAAAGGGCTCCCGCGCGCGGGCGGAAATTGCGCATTCGTGTACAGGTTCGGTCAAATTCTTGGCGCATCATAACTGATCCCTCCAATCGGGAACCTCGGCGTCCAGGATCCGCTCCAGATTCTTGATGCGGTTGTCCATTTTCGGGACGCTCTCCCACAATTCGGCCAGCATCTGTTCGTCATCCGTCGAAAGCGTCTTGGCTGAACGCCAACGCATCACGTAATGGGCAATGATCCAGACCGGGGCCACGACCACCAAAAAAAGGATCAGCGGCGTGTGTATAAATCCAAATACTGACATATCGATTTATCGCTTGCCCTCTTTGGGCCCCTTTTGGGGGTCCGTTTGGGGGCTGGCCTTGGCCATTCGCGCTTTTAGAGCGGCGAGTTCCTGCTCGACGGCGCTTTCGGCTTCAAGCTCGGCGATCTCCTCCGTCAATGATTTCGTCCGTCCAAGATCGAAAGCCTCAACCTCGCCTTCGGTTTCGTCAAGACGCTTTTCCATTTTATCGAAACGCGCGAAGGCATCTTCAACCCGCCCGTCGTAAAGTCGGCGGCGAATTTTCAGGCGCGAGGTCGCGGTTTCATGACGGGCCTTGATCGCCTTTTGCTTGGCCTTGGCCTCTTTCAGCTTGTCCTGCAATTTGACTATATCGGCTTCTCCGTGGGCCAGCGCATCGTCCAGACTCTCCAATTCGGCCTTCAATGCCGCCGCCGTTTCCCGCAACTTGGCCTTTTCGACGAAGGCCGCCTTGGAAAGGTCTTCGCGGCCTTTGACAAGGGCGACCTCGGCCTTGCGATCCCATTCGGCCTGGGCGTCTTCATAACGCTGGAGGCTGCGCTGGATGTCCTTGCGTTCGGCAATGGTCTGGGCGGCGGTGGCCCGAACCTCGACCAACGTCTCCTCCATTTCCTGGATAATCAACCGGATGATCTTTTCCGGGTCTTCGGCACCATCCAGAATGGCGTTGACATTGGAATTAACGATGTCGGTAAGGCGTGAGAAAATACCCATGATACTTCGTTCCTGTTTAATCCTGTCAGTTCGATACATTGCGGAGCAAAACGCCTCCGCCTTCCTGTTCCGTATGTTTGCAGGGATCGTGCCAATTGGCAGGTAGATGCTAACCAACTGAAAACAAAAGAAAGTTCATTTTTCCTTTTAGCGGAATATCTTAATTAAAAGCCATTTATTGGTATTTTTTACTATTTTATGGTATATATTTTAAATGTCCGGATCACCAACCGATCTTCCGCCGCTTATCGGCGAATCGAGCGCTTTTCTCGAAGTGATGGAAGCGGTGTCGCTGGTCGCCCCGCTGAACCGGCCCGCCCTGGTTATCGGCGAGCGCGGTACCGGCAAGGAGTTGATCGCAGCACGGCTTCACTTTTTGTCGGCACGTTGGGGCCAACCGCTGATCAAGGTCAACTGTGCGGCGCTGCCCGAATCCCTTCTGGAAACCGAACTTTTCGGCCATGAGGCCGGGGCCTTTACCGGTGCCGTTCGCCGCCGCATGGGCCGCTTTGAACGAGCCGACGGCGGCTCGCTTTTTCTTGACGAGATCGCCAACGCGTCGCAAGCCGTGCAGGAAAAGATCCTGCGCGTCGTCGAATACGGCGAGATGGAGCGCGTCGGCAGCAGCGAGGCCATATCGGTAGATGTGCGCGTTATCGCAGCGACCAATGTCGATCTGCCGGGCGAGGCCGCCGCCGGTCGGTTCCGCCACGACCTTCTTGACCGACTGGCTTTTGAAGTCCTGACCATCCCTCCCCTTAGAAACCGGCCCGAGGACATCCCCGTGCTGGCCGCCTATTTCGCCCAAGCCATGGCCATGGAACTGGACTGGGACGCCTTCCCCGGTTTCACGCCATCGGCAAGCGCCGCCCTGATGGCCTACCCCTGGCCCGGCAACGTGCGCGAAATCAAAAACGTCGCCCAGCGCGCCGTCTATCGTTGGCCCGATGAAGCGGTCCCCATCGACGATATTCAATTCGACCCGTTCGCGTCTCCCTACCGGCCCGGCCCTGTAGCGCCCGAAGATGTGCTGGCCGAACGGACGCAAAATCCCAACCTGCGCGAATCGATGCGCCAATTTGAAGTCGATCTGCTGGAAAATGCGCTTGAAGCCAATCGCTACAATCAGCGAGCCACGGCGCGGCACCTGGGCCTGACCTACGACCAGCTTCGCAACCGCTTGCGCAAATACGAGATCATCGAAGGCGGAACAGGGCCTGATCAGAAATCTAGATCGGCGTAATGCTTGGGAGGCGGCGCGCCGGGGATGTGATCGGCCAATAGGGCACGGAAGCTGGGCCGGGATTTGACCCGCGCATACCAATCCTTGGCGTCCTCGTGGTCGTCCCACGGAACGTCACCCACATAGTCCACACACGACAGGTGGGCCGCAGCCGCAATGTCGGCCAGCGAGAAAAAATCACCGGCCAGCCATTTTCGTTGCGCGATCAGATAGGCAATGTATTGCATATGAGTATGAATATTGGCGTGGCCCGCCCGGATAGCGCCCGAGTCGGGTTCGCCCATTCCGAGGAACCGCTTGGTTATTTTCTCGCCGACGAGATTGTCGGTGACCTCGCGATTGAACTTCGTGTCGAACCAAGAGACCAGCCGCCGGACCTCCGCCCGCTGGAACGGGTGCGAGCCCAGCAGTGGCGGTTCGGGATTGATTTCGTCAAGGCATTCGCAAATGGTCAGGCTGCCGGAAAGGGTTGTGCCGTCAGGTTCGACCAACACCGGAACCTCGCCCGCCGGATTGAGCGCAAGAAAGGCTTCGCGCCTTTCCCATACCTGTTCGGCGCGCATTTCAAACTCGATCTTTTTCTCGTGAAGAACAACCCGCACCTTCCGGCAAAACGGTGATAGCCAGAGGTGATACAAAACCCGCATGCTAACGCCCCTACCTGATGCGCCTGCAACAACCATAGAAAGGCCACACGCCTTTGGCAACGGCTAGGCCACACAGCCACTGCCTCACGCCCTTGTTATTCGACGCAGCCACCCAACCTTCCTACATACGAAAGGGTATAATCGGGAGGAGAGTAACGAATGTTGATCAGGATCACCAAACCGACGGATATCAAATCTTCGGAAATCACGCCGAAGTCGGTTTTCCTCAACCGCCGCAAGTTCCTGAAAACCGCCGCCGTGGCCGGGGCGGGAATCGCGGCGGGCCAATTGCTGACCGATGACGCCTGGGCCGGGCGCAAGCTGGACGGCGTTGCCAAAGGTGCCTTCGCCACCGACGAGGAACAGACCTCGTTCATGTCGGTCACCAGCTACAACAATTTTTATGAATTTGGCACCGATAAGGGCGACCCGGTTAAGAATGCGGGGGCCTTCAAGGCCAAGCCCTGGACCGTGGAAATCGCCGGGGAATGCGAAAAAGCCGGAACCTATGCTTTCGAAGACGTGATCAAATCGCACCAGTTGGAGGAACGAATCTACCGGCTGCGTTGCGTCGAGGCGTGGTCGATGGTGGTGCCGTGGGTTGGCGTTCCGCTGGGCGATGTTCTCAAACGCTTCGAGCCCACATCAAAAGCCAAATACGTGGCCTTTGAAACCATCGTGCGGCCCGAGGAGATGCCCGGCCAGAAACGCCCCATCCTGCCCTGGCCCTATGTCGAGGGGCTGCGCATGGACGAGGCCATGAACCCGTTGACGTTGCTGACAATCGGGCTTTACGGCGAGGAATTGCTGAACCAGAACGGTGCGCCCATCCGCCTTGTCATTCCTTGGAAATACGGCTTCAAGTCGATTAAGTCGATCGTCAAAATCACCTTCACCGAGACCGAACCTCCGTGCACCTGGAACCAACAGGCATCGCATGAGTACGGCTTTTACGCCAACGTCAACCCACAGGTGGACCATCCACGTTGGACTCAGGGCAAGGAACGGCGCATCGGTGAATTCTTCAAGCGCGAAACGCTGATGTTCAACGGCTACGCCGATGAAGTCGCATCCCTTTACGCGGACCTAGATTTGCAGCGATACTTCTAAGGTAGAGCCCTTTCATCGCATCTCGGACCGCACATGAAACGAGAACAAATCATCCGCCGGGTGGCCAAACCGGTCGTCTTCGCGCTTTGCCTCGGCCCGGTCGTCTGGTTCGCGTGGCTGGGATTTTCCGGCGGGCTAGGGGCTAACCCCATTGAAGCGACCAACCGATTTTTCGGCGATTGGGGCCTGCGTTTCCTTTTGCTGGCGCTGGCCGTAACCCCGCTGCGTGAGATATTCGGGGTCGGCGTTGTGGCGCGTTTTCGCCGCATGATGGGGTTGTTCGCCTTTTTTTACGTAACCCTTCATCTGACCAGCTATGTGGCGATTGACCAGTTCTTCGACATGGCAGCCATCTGGTCCGACATTGTGAAACGCAACTTCATCACGATCGGCATGATCGCGTTTGTGCTGCTGGTTCCGCTGGCGATCACCTCAACCACGGGCTGGATTAAACGCCTGGGAGGCAAAATCTGGCAACGCCTGCACCGGCTGGTTTACGTCGCCAGCATCCTTGCCGTGGTGCATTTTTACATGATGGTCAAGGCCGACGTGCGCGAACCGCTGATTTATGCCGCCATCCTGGCCGCATTGTTGGCCTGGCGCGTCTTCAAGCGCTTAAAACGCAGGGTTCAGCGCTAAAGTTTCATGGCGATCGTTCTGCTGAGGCTTCGGTGGCTTCTATGATATTTCCCGCGTCGTCCAGGGGCGTGCGGGTCAGATCGGGGGCCCAGCGCAGGTAATAGGGCAACACCGCCCGACGTTCCTTCGCCGTCCTGCCGGTACTTGCCGCAAACGACTTCTGGATTTCGTTGCCGAACTCCGCGGGCTGCGCGTGGTAGGCCCAAAGGGCGAGCCAATCGCCGCAATGGGGTGGCAGGGCGTCGATCTGGGCGAGAAAGAAGTTACGCGAAGCCCCGGCGTCCGTTACGTCATCGGCCTCGTGTTGCAAAACCTGCTTCGCGCCCCGCATGACGCTACGGATTTCTTCCTGATCGTAATCGAAGAGCGCCTGAATCACCGGAATATCCGAAATCAACGGTGGATCGAAGCTCGCCGCAACCGCCGCCTGATCGATGAGGTCCCAAATTTTCACGCCGTCTCTTACGATCGAATCATGTACGCCGAACATCTTCCCGTCCGCCGACAGAACCTTTCCAATATCGCCCCACCAGTTGTTCCACAAGAATCGCGGAACGTTCTCTTTTTCCGGCGCGTTGAACATTGACGCGAAAAGGTCCGGACTGACATTGTTTCTGTCCACGCTCCCGGCCAGAACGACCATTCTTCGGTTACTGGGAATGGCATCGGCGACATACGTTTGTATCACCTCGCACAGGCTCTCTCTGAACCCGGCCGACAGCAGGAACGGCACCCGCCCGGAGGAACCACCGTCAACCTCCCACGGGGCAAGCCGTTGGTGAATGAATTCGCTAAGGCTTTCAACAAACACATCGTCGAAATTGCCGACTTTGCCGCCTTCGCCGCCTTCGCCGCCTTCGGCCCGAGGCGTCGCGGCTTCCAAACCGGTAGCGCGTCCTTGTTGACGGGGCGGAGCGGAAGCGGGAGCGGCGCGTGCTTCGTCACGGCCCAATTTGCTAACGATGCCATATACGGGAGGCGCGTCCGCAGGGTCCGCAACGTCTGCAACGTCTGCTCGTTTTCCCACCACCTCGGGTTCCGGCGTTCTTTCGGCCTGAACCTGACGGAAACGAGACAAGGCCTCGTTCGAAATCTCACGCGCCGCAGCGATCATATCCTCGCTTGCACCGAAGCTGGCCTTAATGGCCTGGGCAAGAAGACCAAGAAGCTGCACGTCGCGCTCGTTGGCACTTGCTTGAGCCCCAAAAACAGTATTCGTGACCGAGTACAACGCCTGGCACAGGTCCGATACATGCGCATACCCCGTACCGACCAGACGGCGGCTGGCATCACCGGTCACATAGAGAAGGCGCTTCAGATACTGCAGCACCACGTCGTTGAAACCGCCCGCCGCCATCGACGGAACAATCTTGTCGACGAG
>FLOH01000487.1_pt1 | contig 84811 bp, 80 predicted proteins | sample 756751 | NCBI WGS metagenome assembly FLOH01 (sample SAMEA4026879, study PRJEB14308) | marine metagenome | biome: coastal water; material: water | depth 74 m
CGTCCTTCCAAATAATGGGCGTTCCGGACTGAACGACCATATCGGCATGCTCGGAATAGCTGCCCGGTATCGAGCTGGTTGCGTTCGCGTATTTTCGCCAGAACCGTCCGAGCAGTGAATCCAACACCGCTACGCCTTGCACTTGGTACCATTACGGAAAAAAGTCCAAGGTTTGTCTTTGTTGAAGACTATAAACTCGAACTTGGCGTCACGCCAAGTCGACCGAAGAATACAAATTACACCATCGCGATAGAACTCGTCGCGTATGTTCGTTGTAAGTGTCGAAAGAAGCGCCACGCGTATTGTGCTGCGCGAATTGTGGAAACACCTATGTTTCATAAAGGACCGTATTGGTGGCGGCACTGAATCCACATAAACACCAAGCCACAAATGGCAGCAAGAGTTGGCAAGAGCCATTGATGTTCAGGATGAGGGTACGGTCCGGATACCAGAGCGAGAACTATCGAAGGCGTGAGCGCAGTCGCCACTGGCAGAAGTTGGCGAATCCCAAGGCTCCAACTCCAAGTGCCGAACACGTGGTGGCAAATGAAGACCCGTGAAACAAGAGAGACTGGCAGAAAAAAGAGTTTCGCCGCAGCTGCCCCGAGAAGACCATACGCGGGGACCAGCGCCAGAGCTGCAGCGCTGACGGCGAGACCGCTACACATTGAAAAGACAGCGCCGAGCCGGAATTGGCCGGTTCCTAGCAGCAAAGAACTTGGGGCGATGGACGTTGCCATAAAAGCGTTTGCGACAGCAAGTAAACCGAGCACGGAAGGCAACTCCGCCGGAATGGTCTTACCCAGCCAAATGTCCAAAATCCAGCGACTGGCGAAGAAAAGTGCAATTGCCGCCGCACTGCCCAAAGCTGTGGTGACAAACATAGTGCGATTAAATAATCGCAGTGTTGCTGCGCGGCTGTGCTGAAGAGCTGTAAACCGGGGAAACAAGAATGCAAGCGAGCGAGACATCAGACTCTGCAATGTTTGAGCCACTTGTAAAGCGGTGCTGTAATACGCGAGCATGGACGGGCCAAGCAGCGACGACACAATCAGCCGATCAGCCTGCGCAAAAAGAGCGGTAGACAGCCCTTGAACCCAACCATAAATGCCCAGCGAGGCAAAATCCTTGAAAGAAGCAACCGAGCAATAGGGCACAAGCCAAGCTTTTGATCCAACTAAAGGCAGCGAAACCAGCAGTGCGGCACCGAAAGAAAATCCCAGCACGCAAGCCTGGGCAATTAGCATTTGATTGAGGCCGCCGCCGAAATAAACCGTCCCGCACAGCGCCACAATCATCATTACCGAGGAGAGGGTGTACAGCATTCCGTCCAAGTCGTATCGTTCATATCCGCGAATGATGCTGTTTGGGAGTATCTGGAGGAGTTGAAAGCCGGCGCTAAGAAAAAAGAAGGGTAGCGCCGAAGATAGTGCCTTCACGCTGCCTTCAGGGATACCTAAAAGCTGAAGAAGCCGCGGTAAGATGGGTATGAGCAGCCCAACAATGAGAAGAGCCAGCAGCAAATAAAGAGCGAGCGAGGCTTGCGCGACTCGTCGAACTTCGGATGGGAGATTGCGAACGCGATAACGTGATACAAATAAGGTTGTTGCTGGGGCCAGACCCATATCAGCAACCGCACTAAAAGTCAGAATGCTACTCAAGAGAAGCCACAAGCCAAATACCTCCGGGTGAAGAGAATGCAGAAGAAATGGGGTTGCCATCATTTGCAAGAGCGGAGAGGTTAGCGACGAAAAGCCCCCCCACGAGGCATTACGAAAAGACTGGCCTGAAAAAATGGAGAACAACCGCATAAAACTCAACGCAATTTCACCAAAAAGCTTAAGACGCGCTTACCCACACAAAAATCCAAAATGGCAACGTGCCAAAACTGAAAAAGAGACCGATCGCCAGTAACTAAACTTCAACCCATTCCTTATTTTGCACACCGCGGAGTCGCTCCCTCATCCCGAATCGTGCGCGCGGATGATTAAAGCACTCGCTTGATTGGGCCTCGGGCAACCACACGCAAGCTATATCTTGCCGCACGAAAAATGCGTTTGTGGCAATGGCATTAGTGCCAACGAAGCGATAACCCTTGGCGCGTCCCAACTTAATAAATGCGTTGAGAGACGCACCGGCATAGTCCGATCCGTATGAGGTAAAACCACCGACGAATTCATCCGAGTAGGGTACAGTAACTGACTTCTCGGGACCCCAAAGATGGTTGAACTCCAACACAACAACTCGAGGTGAGACTACGGTAAGATCTTTCCAAATCCAGTAGTCAACACCATCGACATCCAGTGAAAGCAAGTCGATTTCCCCTTGAAATCCATGAGTGTCAATCAGCGAGTTGATGTTATGCCTAGTAATCTAGTGTTGTACTATAGTTGGTGGCCAATACCTAGAGTCTGGCTGTGATGAATAAAACTGTTGAGCCTTCCTTGTATTATCCTGATTGCCGTCGAACAAAATACCAATCCATCGATGATTGAGTATAAGATTTGCTGTATTGCATTCAATCCCGTCACCAGAACATATTTCAACGCATTGTTTGTTGGTAGTTCCGACGATTGAAAATATGAATAAGAGTATCCCATCTTCTTCATGTTGAGAGTAAATGCGAAATCCGACATCATTTAACTTAAGAGCGTTGCTTCCGGAATGATAAAGAAACTTATATTGAGTCATCAATACCTTTTGGGAAATGGCACAGCCATCGCAAGTAGTTCGATTTAAATGCTTACGATATAACACGCTTTGGATTAATTGTTTGAGCATATATTTAGTTGCTATGGGCAAGTGGAGGTTGAATATGTTGTTGAGGGTTTATGTTGTAAGAACCCGAGATGAAAACCCGAGGCTGCGGTTACAAGGTGTAAAAGTTGCAACTGGGAAGGGGCCTTGGCTAAGTATCTCTAAATCAAAAAGCATTCGTTATATGACTTCTTGGAGTTGAAAAACGGGAGCACCCATGAAGCCAACAAATATTAATTATAACGGCGGATGCGCTGCTGAGATTTTAGATCGAAGCAAGGACATATAGCAGTTGAGAGTTTCCTCGCGAGTGCGAAGCAGTGCTGCCGATGTTTCGTCGCGTCGCTCCAGCAAATTCCTGAGGTGGTGACTTAGTATGGCAGCAGTGACGTCTGGTGCGAAAAGGGTATCGATGCCTATTCGCTTGGTCATTAGCATTCGTGTATCAGTCCCAACAGCGACAGATGGTATCCCCAGGCCTGCCAAGCCAACGGCCGCGTGGAGACGATTGACTAGTCCTGCATAAGCACCGCTGATGAGGTTGAAGTATTCAGTCGTGGTCCGGGGATAAAATGCCGGATGAGATGGCCAGTTGTCCCGAGCTACCGCCAATTCCATGTCGTTGTGGCAGAGGAAAACAATATCAAACGCTGCATCTAACTGCTTTATAGCTGTGTCAAAGGTGTGTCTCCACATGGCTGGGTCAATTTCATTCAAGTAATCAAAGTGCCCTGCCCGCGTCATGAAGTTGACAATAAACTTTTTCCGGGGAGCGGACACCGATACGTGATATTGCCCAGCTAACAAGGCAGGGCAGCAATAGTGTAAAATAGAAGTACCTGATGCTTCGCTCAAAAGCTTCGCCGCCAATGGATCCCGCGTCGTAGTCAGATAAGAGTGGGAAACCATGCAATCGGCAAATTCGCGGTCAGCCCCGCGGAGAATGTCAGGCTTGCCATTCCACGGGTAGCAGGCTCCTCCACCAAGATTAAAGACGGGGACATGACGAGAAATTCTAGGAACAATGGTCTTCCAAAAACAAGTGCCCCACTCGGAGTTCTTTTCTACTCTATTCCAGATGACGGGAGTGCCCGACTGAATAATATAACGAGATTGGTCAAAAAAACTACCGGGTACTCTGCTCGCAAAAGCCATGGCTTTCACGGCTCGAAAGCCCACCTTAGAAGCAGCCAGATAGAGCCAGTGTGCGGGATGATTGGAAGGGAAAAAAGTCCAAGGCTTATGCTTATTGTAAATAGTGAAAGTGTGTTCAGTAGTGTCGTGTATTTGCCGGAACATATAAAGCAATCCATCTCTGATGAATTCGTCACCAATGTTATGGTTGAGCGTCGAAAGAACAGCAATCGGCCTGCGACGTATCGGGGTTTTAGCACGCATAAAGTAGAAGATTAAACAAGTTGGAAAATGAAATAGTTAGGCAACACTTGAAATTGTAGCCATATCCACTTTTGTCCGGTTTTAGCTACCACAGCCACAGTTGGTTAAGATTGTGGGTGTCCATAAAGTTGTCAGGTGATTCTGTAAGTGGTTCATGCAGAGAGATCTTTCCAAAAGGGTGAACACTCAAAATCTGCAGAGTTCTGTGCCGGGTTGCGGGCTATTTGAATTCTTTGTGCAGCATGGCAATGAAGCCTAACAGCAAGACACTGACAACGCCGAACCAAGTCGGTAGATGAGCTGAGCGTAAAAGTAAAAAACGCTTATTGCTTCTATAGAACCGGTGGCGTTCAGTCCTCCGATGAGCAAAGAAAATGCCTGATTATACCACCGACCGGCTACATGAAGAAAATACATTGGTCATGAGTACCGTGGTTTTTGGTTAATACAAGGCAAGCCACGTGCAACTTACGGAGACTGTAGAAAATCACTCTTCACCCAAAGAGCGTCCATTTGGACGGCCTGCCCGCTCTTGTCATGCAGACAGGGGAAAATGTTCTGCAGTACCAAACCACAATCCTTCTCAAGCAACGCGCGGAGCTCATCAAAGGAGCTCTGTCCCTTATACATGTCTCCGAGCATGACCTCGCCGTAAAAAGCACTGCAGTGGTCTCGGATGAAAGACGTTCCTCCTTTGATCACCAATCCTTCTGCTCCCTGTGTATCGCATTTGATGATGCATGAACCTGTAGCCCCATTTGCTGTCGCCCAAGTGTCCAAGGTTTGTGTTTTGACCTCGCGCGAGCTCACTGGAGCGGTATCAGCAGCAAAAGATACTAGATTTCCGGTGTCATTAGGCAGCAGCGATGATGTCTGCTCGTTTTGATTCATGTAAAACTCTGCAGTACCGTTGCGATCTGAGAGAGCTAGTTGGTGGAAACTGATCTGGGGAAAATCACGCAGAAAATCTTTTGCGCGATGCAAATTGTCCTCGAAGGGATCGAAAGCTGCTACAGGACACCCTATGCCTGACTCGATAAAGCGGAGAAGGGTTTCTCCATGGTGGCAGCCGACATCAAGAAATAAGCGCGCGTTGCATCTGCGCGCAATGTGAGCAAGGTCGTAGAATGGGTCCGAATAGCCAGCAATGTTCTGCAGTTTTGCTCTCGCCAGCCTTAACGGTTTGCGTAGCGCTGGGAAGCGCAAGCAATGTAAATAAATAGATTTTATCATGGCTATATTAATCGAGAACGCTGGCAGCGCGACCGGGCAACTGGAAGCTTGGGTAAGAAATTAGGCAAGTGTGAAAGTGGGAGCCGAAGCGAAGCGTAGACAGCGAACAGATGGCAGGAAGTGGAAAGGGAAAAGCAGCGACTTAACGAGTTTCGTAGCTCCTTCGGTCGCGCGTGGCCAAAGATGCAGCCACGATGATCAAAGCTAGCCATAGGGCGACTGTGGCCGAGGCAACCCATAACGCGATAGTCATGAGCGATGTATGGGCGGCCAAGCCGCCAACCGCAGCGAAGACCACGCCGAGGCTGGCAGCCAGCCAAGGCAAGACAGGGAGCACGCTGACGTTCGCCTCCTCGCTAGCGTTCATGGCCAAGGCGCTGGTGATGGACAGTGCCAAGAGCGAGGCTCCACCTGCGGTCAGTATTTGCAGCCATTGAGCGGGGTGGAGAATTAGCGACCCAAGCATGGCTCCGAATCCTCCCACAACCAACCAAGGTAACAGCCGGAATAAAAACCCACCCAGACCATCGAAGGCAGAGCGGCCAAGAGATTTTTCGGCGGCGACGAGCAGGATGAAGCGGGGCACGATGCTGAAATACCGCCGCCAAAGGCGCCGGGGCTCCTGCATGACGCGGTAGAGCCATTCGAGTCCGTTTTGCTGGATCCACGTGGGGGCTTGTTTGACCCGGCCGCTGTGGAAATCAAAAGCAGCGCCGACCCCGACCATAACCGAGGTGTCCAACTGCGGGAGGTATTCGGCCATGAAGCGCTCTTGCTTCGGGGTGCTGAGGCCGACCCAGAAAATGTCGGTCTTTGCTGTGTGGACTTTGTCCTGCAGCTGGCGCACTTCCTCTTGGTTCAAGGCCCGGAAGGGAGGACAAAAGGTGCCGGTGATTTGCAGGCCGGGGAAGCGCTGCTCGAGTTTTGTCTTCAAGTCCTCGGCCACTCCTTCCTGGCCACCGTAGAAAAAGTGACGGACGGGCTTGTCGCGGGTGGCCTCCATGACGGCGAGCATCAAATCGGGGCCGTAGACGCGGGACATCTGGGGGTGGCCGGAAAGTTTTCCCATCCACACGGTGGGCATGCCGTCCGGGGTGCAGAGGAAGGCATTGTTAAGGATGGCGCGTAAGGAGTCGTCGCTGCGTGATTCCATGATGCCATGGACCCCGGTGACACAAATATACCCTCGCTGACGCTGCTCAACCGCCCCAAGAATCCGGCTCACGGCGTCCGGAATGTTGAGGATGCTCATGTCAACGCCCAGCAGGTCGTAGGTGGGAGCGGGCGGCGCTGGAGGGCGGGGGTTCAAGGTGTTTAATTATTAATTTTGAATGATGAATGATGAATGACGGAGCGGAAGGGATCTGGGACGGACGATGTTTAATTATGAATGAAGAATTTTGAATGAGGACCCGGAGGGGGAGGAGTGGAAATGTTTAATTATTAATTTTGAATTTTGAATGATCAATGGGCGGAAACTTGGAAGCTCGGGAGGATCTAGAAGCGATTGACGACGCTGTCTTTGGAGTTGCCGGATTTCATTTGGTCGAGGATCCAGGCGTAGGTTTTTTCTAATCCGGTGCGGAGCGTGACGGAGGGTTCCCAGCCGAGCTTTTCTTTGATGAGCGTGTTGTCGCTGCTGCGGCCGCGGACGCCTTTGGGGGCGTCGAGCTTGTAGGAGCGCTTGAGTTTGAGGCCGGCGATGTCTTCGACCATGTCGACGAGCTGGTTGATGGAGACCATTTCGGCGCTGCCGAGGTTGATTGGCTCGATGATCCCGCTTTCCATGATGGACTGGGTGCCGTGGAGGCAGTCGTCGATGTATTGGAAGCTGCGGGTCTGGAGGCCGTCGCCCCAGATCTCGATCTCTTTGGCGCCGCCCATCTTTGCGGCGATGACTTTGCGGCAGATGGCGGCGGGGGCTTTCTCGCGTCCGCCATCGAAGGTGCCGTGCGGCCCGTAGACGTTGTGGTAACGGGCGACGCGGGTCTGGAGGCCGAAGTCTTCCATGAAGTGCCGGCACATGCGCTCGGAGAATAATTTTTCCCAGCCATAGCCGTCCTCGGGATCGGCGGGGTAGGCGTCTTCTTCTTTTAGGCCGGGGTTGTCGGTTTCCTTCTGCTTGTATCCGGCGTAGACGCAGGCGGAGGAGGAGTAGAAGAGCCGGGTGGCGCCGCAGTGGCGGGCGGCCATGAGCATGTGGGTGTTGATCAGGACGCTGAGCATACAAAGACCTTTGTTCAGCTCGATGAAGCCCATGCCACCCATGTCGGCGGCGAGATTGTAGATCCAGTCGGTGCCATTGACGGCTTGGACGCAGGCGTCTTTGTCCTCGAGATTGAGGGTGAGGTTGTCGGCGGCGGGGAAGCGCTGATACCATTGCCACTGGGGCTTTTTGTCGACGGCGCGGACTTTGTGTCCTTGCTCGAGCATGGATTTGACGAGGTGGCCGCCGATGAATCCGCCGGCGCCGGTCACGAGGATGTGGGGTTTGCTCATAATGGTATGGAAAAGTGCAAAAGGCTAATCAAGGGCGGCCGGAGGCCGCGATGTTTAATTTTGAATGAGGGATGGGGGCAACGTTGGAGGGCGCGGAGGGAAAGGCGGGCCACCGATGGGGGAAGATGGAAGAGGATGTTTTGCTGCGCCGTGCACGGCGCAGCAAAGGTGTGGGGCTAGCGCGGTGGGAGGGGGAAAAGGGCGGAAAGCGGAGACCGGAAACCTGAGACCGGAGAGGATCAGGCTGCCGTGCACACGGGCATTGACCGAAGAGCTCGCAGCGCCTCACTGAGTTTATCGGTCTGTTGTCGAACGGGCTTGGACGGGTCTGCAAATCGCTCCAGGCAAAGACCGGTCAGCGTGTCGAGAACTCGGAAGACGCGTCGCCCATCGGCAAGCTGGATAGACTCGATGCGTGGTGTGAATTCTTTATTCTGTAAAGCCGAATTCATGGAGAAAGTTAGAACCTATCCCACAACCTCACGAGGTGGCGCAGGGTCTTGGCAGGTCGGATGGCCAGGCGCGAGGAGGGAGCGATGCCTCTGCGCATCGTGACCGACGAAGCAACGCCGCCAGACGACCCGCCAAGGGCCTGCCCGAGGGGGTTGCGGCGCCTTTCGCCGGCCGCGGCGTCGCGGCGCTCGGGACAGTATCGCAGAGGATACAGCCTCTTCGCTTGCTGCTTGCGGCAGACGAAAATTATCCGCAACGCCACCCCGTCAGGTTTTGGGATAGGTTCAAGCACGTTGTGCGGGTTTGCCAAGCCGTGTCGGTGGTGTGCATCTTGGGCCGCTTTTTCAAATCCTGCTTCATTCAGATCGCAAACCGCTTGCGGTGGCGACGGAACGCCCACGGTTAATGCTTCAAGGAGTTCATGGTAAATGGAGACGGACAATTCGTCTGACGTTTGATCGGCAACCAGATCGATGGAAACGGTGTCGCTTTTGACCACTGCCCGGGCCAAGGCAGGCCGCCCGATGGCGTCGCTCATGGGGGGCGCCACAAGTTCGATCTTGAGCAATGTAAAGCCGTTCGGAAGCTGCAGGCCTCTAAATGCGGCAAGGTTCATTCTTGGTAGTTTTGGCTAGCGCCTGTCTTACGGCTCACGCGGAGGACGCGGAGGACGCGGAGGGTAAAGGCAGGCCACAACCGAGTCTAGGAGATAGGTCGCTATGGCGATCAACTGATACCGTAGCGGAGCGTAGATAGGTCGCTGCGGCGACCAAATAGCCCTTAGGCAAATAGGTCGCTTCAGCGATCAACTGATACCGGGGGCGTTAACCGTAATCGAGGCTTGGTAAGGTGGCCCTAAGGCAGCTAAATTACAGCTCGCCGGCAAGCTGTAAAACTGCGCTTCGTGTGCTAGTTGATACCCTGAAGCGTAGCTCTGAGAGTTTATCTAATATTGGAGCAACCGCTGGAATTAAGTTCTTCTTTTTTGCGCTGAGCAACAGGCCCAAGGTTCCCGTAAAGGGTATGCCAAGTAGCTCTGCTGCGCGGCGTCCCAAGGCATCATCAAGGATTACCGAGGAACCGGGGGCCTCGAGAGCCAAGGCCAACACAGCGGACTCGCCTGGTCCAAGATCGGCCGCCAGAGGCAGGGCCGGGGCACTGATGGGGTCTTTGCGACGAATCCACGGGAGCGTGATGACTTCTGGCAGCTCAATGCCCTGAGCAAGCCCGGCATGAAGTTCGGCGCATACCGCGTTGGGAACAATCACAGAACCGGTTAGCTGCGGCAACAATTGGAGGTGTCCGATCTGATGCAGGTATTGCAGCGGGGAAGTGTTGCAAATGATTTCAGGCAAGGCGTGTCTCTTTATGCAGTTGTTCTTTGGTCAGGGTAAAGGTGTCGACACCGAAGTCAGCAAGCTTGGTGAGAAATGTGGTGCGTGGTAGGCCGGCCAAGCGGGCGGCGGCACCCGAGGAGAGTTCACCCATCTCAAAAAGCTTGGCGGCTGCGGCCAAAAGAAGACGCGGACCTACGGAATCGGCATCCCCCCTCATGGCCATGAGTGTCTCGCCGGGTATTTCAAGCGTTAGATTACTCATGAGGTTAAATTAGCACAAATGGTGGCGGGGACAAGAGGGGGCGGCCGGAGGCCGTGATGGTTAATGTTGAATGATGAATTTTGAATGATGAATGATGAATGACGGAGCAGAGCGGAGGGAGGAGGAGACGGGGGGAGAGGTGGATGGTTAATGTTTAATTTTGGATTTTGGATGGGGGAGGGAGTGGCTGGAGGCCGCGATGTTTAATGTTTAATTTTGGATTTTGAATTATGAATAGGGGGAGCGAAGCGGAGGGTTGGCTTATAGCTCGGTGTTGGCTAGGGCCTGTCTTACGGCTCAGTGATTCAGCAGGAGTGGGGAAGGGCTCACGCGGAGGGCGCGGAGGGAAAGGCAGGCCACGGATGGGGGATGATTGAAGAAGATGTTTTTCCGGCTGCGGACCGCAGCCGCCTAAGGGGGAGGGGGCGCGGCGACTAAACTACGGGGAGCGCGGAGCTGCGTGGGGCTTAGGAGGCCGCGAGCAGTGCTTGGGGCTGGACCTCGACTTTTCCCAACTGCGAGGACGGAACGCGTTTGGATAGATAGAGCATTTCAATGCCTGTGACTTTTCCTTCGCTGTTGTAGTCAAGGATCACACCAGGAGAGATCTCTTCGCTTTCCACCGCAGGGGCATCGTCCAGATCCAAGTAAAGGGCATCTGCTTCTTTGTCGATGGTCAGTTTCATAGCTTGCGTTTCATTTTTCTGTCCAAGTGCATTGTCACCACTCGTATGGGGTCAGCTTTTGTAACAATAACCCTGAGGATACGATTGGCAAGTTCGGGCACTCGGCCCAAGCGATGCTCCAGTTCGGGGTCAAACTTGTCGTCCTCGACAATATCGGGCGCAGTGATAACGAGTTCGATCCAAGCAGCCTGAAGTTGCCGTTTGGCCATACGGTCGAGGGCATGCTGAGTGTAAATCGGTCTTTGATTCATTATAACCAAAAGGAAGCGGCTGGGGGCCGCGATGTTTAATGATGGATTTTGAATTTTGGATGATGAATGACGGAGCGAAGCGGAGGGTTGGCTTATAGCCTGGTGTTGGCTAGTGCCTGTCTCACGGCTCAGTGGTTCAGCAAGAGTGGAGAAGGGCTCACGCGGAGGGCGCGGAGGGAAAGGCAGGCCACGGATGGGGGATGATTGAAGAAGATGTTTTGCCGGCTGCGGACCGCAGCCGGCAAAGGTGGAAACTAAAAATCGATCGTCTCACCCAGGTTCCACGCAAGCCTTTTGAACTCAACTTTGCGGCGACCGAAGTTGATGAGCAGTCCGACTGGCCTTTGTGTCGCTGCCAATTCATTGAGCAACTGCGCTTCATCGGCAGACCGGTAGGCCTCAGCGACTTTGAGTTCGACGAGCACGGAGTCATCAATCAGCAGATCGGCTATGTATAGCCCCACCGGCTCCGACTTGTAATGCACCTCGAGACGCTTCTCCATCTCGGCGCGAAACCCTCGGTGGCGCAACTCCACGGCCATGGCATTACGATAAACGGCTTCGAGAAATCCATAGCCGAGGATGCGATGCACTTCAAAGGCGCCGCCGATGACCGCTTCGGTGATATTACCATAGGATAGCTTTTCTTTCATGGCGCTATTGAGCTTGCGGCGTGTCCACCAGCTAAGCTTTTATCCTCGTCGTTTATCCTCTTTTATCAGTGGCTAATCTCCTTCTGGGCTTCGCTGTGGTTGAAGATTGAAAAGACAGGATACAACCGAGTCTGCGAGATAGATCGCCATGGCGATCAACTGATACCGAGTCTGCGAGACGGGTCGCCAGGGCGACCAAATGGGGGGATGATGGAAGAGGATGTTTTTGCCGCGCCGTACACGGCGCAGCAAAAGGGGTGGAGGAGCGAGGCGTGGGAGGGGGGAAAATCGCATCAAGTCGTTTTGCGCAGAGCACTCAAGAGACCTAATGGGAGGCAGATGGCGAAGTCATCATAGAAAACTCGAAGGTCAAGAAGATGGGGGTCATAAGTGACTAAATGGGTTGCTTCCCCGTTTATCGCACACAAAAGAAAAATCACATCATCCAGGTCAGCCGGATAGTGTCGGAGGTGGAAAAATCGAATTTCTACGGTCTCGGACAAAAGGAAAACGCGGGACAAAAACTCAACTCGCTCCTGCGTTGATTTTCCGTGGGAGGCCAGTTTCTCGGCATATTCGGCAACGATGTCGTCAGTAACCAGCAAAGTGAACTCTCCCGCGAGCCAACGGTGGACAATTTCGCGATTCGGGCTGTTGGTATTTGATGAGCCTCCTGCAGCCAAAACGACGTTGGTGTCGAGAACCGCTCTGATGGCCATGCGAGGGGCTCAGGCTTTAAAGTTGGCGATAAATTCGCCGATTTCTTCGGCAACCCGTGAGCGGTCGAAACCGTCGGCGTACATCTTTTCTGCCGCGGCGCGAGCTTGTCTGACCACATCAAGCGTTTCCTGGCTAAAACGCTTTTGTCGCTGCTCGTACCAAACGGCTTCGGCCTTGATGAAGCGCACGATGCGCTCATCGAGGTCGGGGATATCCTTGACCTTGGCGGCCAGCTCGTCCGGAAGTTCGAGCACTTTAGTCATATGTTCAATCTAAGGATGATGCACATAACAGCAAGTCTTTCGGTGCAAACGTGAAGCGGTAGGCCGGTTTGGGGGGGAGAAAGGGATGAAGCCTGAGTGTGAGTCGGAGGGAAGCAGGGGGATTTTTTGATGTTTAATGTTGGATTTTGAATGATGAATGGGGGAGGGAGTGGCTCTCACGGAGGCACGGAGTGCACGGAGGGAGTTAGATTCAGGCAAGCTGCCGCCCTTGGTCGTGGCGCCAGATGGCGCGTGACCGGGCGGGCCTTCCTGGGAGGAAGGAGTTTAGTTATCGAAGACTGAAGGATGAGGCTTGAAATCTGAGTCGACTAAGCGGGACGGTGCAAAGGTATGAAAGTGGGAAAGTAGGATGGCTTTAGCCGGCGCCGAGGATTTTGCGGGCGAGGGGGAGGAGGATGCGGGCTTTGTCGTGCCATTGGACGACGCGTTCCAAACGCCAGGCGGCTTCTTGGGCTTGGTCCTGGGGCATTTGCTCGAGCAGGGCTTCGAGGTCCATGAGGCGCTGGTTGCTGGCTTCCAGACGGGGGACGAGGCGTTGGCCGACGAAGCCGGCGATGAGGGGCTTGAGCATGTGCTTGGCCCGGTAGGTGCGGGCGGTGCGTTCGCCGTTTTGCCCGTGGCGTTCGATGGCACCGAATTCTTCGAGGGTGCGCAGGCCTTGGCTGACCGAGCCCATGCTGAGGCCGAGGCGGGTGGCGATGGCATCCATGGTGAGGGGTTCTGCCGAGGCGAAGAGGAGTCCGTAGACGGCACCAACGGAGCGGGGGTTGCCGAAGAGGTCGGCCAAGTCGGAGAAGACCTCAGCTAGGCCGTCGGTAAATTGCACCTCGGGGGCTTGGGCAGAGGGCAGGGCGAGGTCTGTGGCGGGTGAAGTCACGGGGCCAATATTGCCACGTCAGGGCAGATATTCAATTTATTTTGAAAAATAGGGGGGAGCTCAGGAAGGGCTCACGCGAAGGACGCGGAGGAAAAGGCAGGCCACGGACGGGGGATGATGAAAGAAGATGTTTTGCCGGCTGCGGACCGCAGCCGCCTAAGGGGGGTGCGGCGACTAAACTACGGGGAGCGCGGAGGGGAATGTTGAATGTTGAATTTTGAATGGAAGAAGAGAGTGGCCAAAGGCCGGAGGTAAGGAATGATCAGGGTGGGTCTGCGGGGCCGACTGGTGTTGGGAGGTGTTTTTTGCTGGGTCTTACTTTCCGGCGATGTGTGCCTCGAGTTCGGCGCGTTGGCGACGGCAGCGCCGGAGAACCTGAAAATAGCTGTTGGCGATGCGGAAGACGTGGAACTTGCTGTTCCCCATCGAGGCGCTCCGCGTGACCCATTTGACGGGAACCTCGCACCAGGTCGCGCCGGCGAGCAGGGGATAGAGGCCGGTTTCCGCGTTGATGGCGAAATCGGTGGCTTGGAACTGGCATGCGGCGAGGACGTCTTTCTTGATGATTTTGAAGTTGTTGGAGAGGTCGTTGACCTTGATGCCGAGAGTATGTCGGGCCAGCAAATGAAAGCTACGGTTGCAAATCCGCTTGAGATAGGGGTAGCCGTAAAAACCGAAAGCCCAGCAGTAGCGGGAGCCGAAAACTACGTCATAGCCCTCCGCAGCCTGGTCGATCAAGTCGGCAACCTCCGAGATGTTGGCGAGGAAATCCCCGTCCATCATGAGGACATGGGTCACCTGCGGAGGGACAGCTTGGAAACCTTCCCGCAAGGCGCGCCCCACGCCGGGGGGGTTCTCGCGGTGGATGACGGTGATTTTCGGGTTGCGGCGGGCCAAGTCATCGGCGATCGATCCGGTGGAGTCGGTACTGTTGTCGTCGACCACGATGACGCGGCAGATGGAACTGTCATAGCGGCGAAGCAGTCCCTGCACCAGCGGAGCGAGACAACCTTCCTCGTTGCGCACCGGTATAACCACGGCCAAGGAAACGGGCGGCGGCGGTGGGGCTGCGATGCGGGGTGGAGAATGAGCGGAGGGTGCAGAATTCAAGAGGGAGCGTTGCTTTCCGACGCGGCGATGAGAAGGTCGACCACGGCGGTGAGCCAGATCATGTGGGTGCACTCGACGATGTTATAGGAGCGGCTGTCGACCCAGAGGTTGAGGTCGGCGGCGGCGCCGAGAGGGTTGTCACGGGCGAAGCCGGTGAAGGCGGCGATGTAGAGACCGAGTTCCTTGGCGCGCCGGGCGGCTTCGACCACATTGGGGGACTGGCCGCTGCTGCTGATCAGGATGAGGACATCTTCTTGGTCGGCGTAGAAGTCGAGGGCGCGGGCGATCCAATGTTGGTAACCGCAGTCGTTGCCGAGGGCGGTGATGAGGTTAGCGTCGTTGAAGGCCATGGCACGGACCCCGCCTTGCTTGGAAAAATCGGTGGCGAGGTGGCTGGCGATGGAGGCGCTGGCCCCGTTGCCGGCGAGGAGGATTTTGCCTCCCGCCGCGCGTGCGGTGGTGATGCGTTCTTCGAGCCGGTGGAGCAAGGCCGGGACTTCGGGATTGGCGAGGAGGCGCGAATATTCGGCAAGGTAAAGTGGAAGATTCATCTCGAGGCAGAGGCGAGGCCTTGCAGGAAGAGGGTCGGATCAGGCATGGCGCCGCGGAGGGGTCAGGGCTGGACGGCGGGGAGCTCCTCGCCTTTGCGGGTGAAGATGGTGAAGGCTTGGAGTTTGCGGGCGGGGACGAACCCGTTTTCGGAAGCGTAGCGGGCGACGGCGCTTTGCGGGTCGTAGATGTCGGGTTTGCTTATAAAAATGACTCGGGGCGGGAATTTGAAGCGGATGTTGTTCCAGGACGGGGCTTGCATGGCCCAGGCGCGGCCGGGAACCTCCTCCAAAGCGACGGGTGTGAGATAAACGTAAGCGGCGGCAGAATCGGCGGCCCACCAGACTTCCTGGTTCGCGGCGAGGGCGGCGGCGGCCAATTTGGAGGCGGTTCGGTAATCGTCTTTGGCGTGCAACGGCAGCCAGCGGAGATTGAAGGCCGAGGCTATCCAGAGGATGGGCAGGAGCAGGGCGATGGACCGCCAGAAAACGGATTTCTGTCGGAAGGTCTGCTGCAGCAACGCGGCCAGGATGAGAAGCAACGCGGGCAGCGCGGGGATGAAGTGGCGCGGCAGGGCGCGGTGGTCGAAGAGGAACATCGCGGCAAAGATGGCCAGAGTCGGGAGTCCGAGGGCCAGCGCCCAGGCTGTGACGGCCACCTTATTCCACGCGCGGGGTCGGATTTGCCGGAGGGCCAAGAGGCCAAGGGCGGCGAGGATGGCCGCCAGCGGGAGCAAAGCGGGCGCACTGGACCAGAGGGAACCTACGGGGTCAGCGCGGAGTTGGAGTTTGCCGGGTCCGAACCCGGCGAAGCCGAGAAATTCGTAGGCGATGAAAGGGATACTGAGGAGCGAGAGCCCGCCGCGAAATTGTCCGCGCGCAGCTGCTTGCCAGGTGAAAATGTAGTAAGCGGCGAAACCGAGGAAGAGAACTAGGGTGACAATGCCGGCAAGCCAGAGGGCCGGTTGTTTGGCCGGCCGCGTGCTTCTGCCGGGCACGACCAAGATGGCGAAGGCTAGAACGAAGGCACCGGCCCAGATGACACCAAGGAGACTGGAGGCCAGCATGACCACGGTGGCTGCCGCAAGGACGGCTAGGACGGACTTGGGGAGAAGAGGGTGCGGGGTTTGGTCAATCGTTGCGCCATCCAGCGGGGATGCGGGGGGATTTGCGGTGAGTCGAAGCAAGGCAGCGGTCAGCCAACAAGCCGCCGCATACTGCATGATGTAGGGGCGTGTTTCGTCCAGGTAGACCCAGAGGATGGGACAGACTGCGGCGAGAAGGCACCCGAGCAGGGCGAGTCGTGAGCGGTTGCGGAGGAGCAGGAGGAAGGCGAGTTGGCCGAGCACAAACCAGGGGAGGTTTGAGGCGCGCATGGTCCATTCGCCGCCTCCAAAAAATTTGTGCCAGCCGTAAAGATACACCTGATAGAGGGGCATCTGGAGAGTGGATCCGCTGACGGCTTGAGCGAATTTCCACGCTTCGGCCGGATTCGGCGCCATGGCGACGATGAGGGAGAGGGCTTCGTCGATCCAGTAGCTCTGTGTGCTGATGGCGAGGCCGCCAACCATCGCGGATGCGGCGAGCACGGCGATAATCACGGCTCGGGAAAGCGGATGGGCGGTGGGAGTTGCTTGCTCGGGGGTGTCAAGCTGAGACATGGCCTGATGAAGATGGCGCAGGGGTTTGCGGTTGTGAAGGCGAAAGGGATGGGTGGGGGGTGCGGTGTTTAATGATGAATGAAGAATGATGAATGATAGAGGAGAACAGAGTGGGATGCGGTGTTTAATGATGAATTTTGAATGACGAATGATGAATGATAGAGGAGAACAGAGCGGGCGCGGTGTTTAATGATGAATTTTGAATTTTGAATGATGAATGATCGGCGTCGGAGTGCGGGGCGCGGGTTGGAAAGGTGGGAGTCGGAGCGAAGTGGAGATTGGAGATCAGCTTGTCAGCCCGACGATGATGTATTCGCCTGCTTGGGCGTTTTGGACCGCCTCGGCTACACGCGGGGCCAAAGGTAGCAGGAGCGGCCAGCGGTTGGTGGGCAGCTCGATGATGGCGATCTGGCGGCCGTCCATGTTTTGTTGATAGCGCATGTTTTTGTCCGCCAAGATGAACACATCAAATGTCTCGTCGGCGATGCGCAGCAGTTCTCCGTTAAGGATCCCTCTCCAGCCGCGGCTTTGCACCGTGGCCACCTCGTGCCCGGCGAGATAACGCATCAGGGGATGCGGGACGTTTTCGTCGAGCAGAATCCTCACGCGGCGTCGCGGAGCAATTGCATGAAGACTTCGGCATCCGCGCGTTCGACGGACGGGAAGAATTCGAGGAATTCATGGAGCGAGTAGCCGTCCGCAAGATAGTCGACGAGAGTCTGCACAGGAACCCGCGTGCCGCGAAAGACCACAGCACCGCCCAGCACTCCGGGGTTGGATGAGACGGGGCTATGGTCGAGCGTTAGCATGGGGATAAAGTAGCAAAAAATACTACTGGAGCAAGGGGGAGCACGCAAAGCGTGTGGTGGGAAAGTGCAGAAGTAGGAAAGTAGGAAAGTATGAAGGGGCGGATGAGGAGGGCGAAACCGCAGCGGCGAGTTTTGCTTAGGCGCTCTTTTTGATGGTGGGCTCGATGACGGTCAGGCTGGTGTAGTAATCGCGGTAGTATCCCCTGTCTCTGGCCAGCAGGCGGCTGGCGTGACAAGCGGCATGCGCTCCGATGAGAAAATCCGGGAGAACACGCTTCGATTCACGATTTCGGCGGAGGTAGACGCGATACATTTCGCCGGCCAAGATGGAAGATTCCCGCGAGGACGGCACAAAGAGGATATTCCAGTCGGCCAGAAAGGAACTCAGATCATCCTTGGTCAGCGTTGGGGTGATCTCGGCCAGCACGCATTCCCCGATGACCAAGGGTCCGCTGCCGAGCGCCCGTTTCAAGGCTTCTTCCGAGGCTTGACCCCACTGCGGGTCGTCAGTCAAGACGTCAAGAATGACACTGGAATCCAAGGCCGTCTTCATGCTCCGCGCACGAGGTCCAAATACTCGTCGACCGAGCGACCGGCCGGAAGAATTCCTCTTCCGCGCCAAGCGGAAATCGGATTTTCCTGCAGTATTTTTGTCACAATGATGCGGCCTTCGTCCTCGGCAAACGCGAGGATGGAACCAGCCTCGAGCCCCAGGTCATCGCGAATGGGTTTGGGGATGGTTACTTGGCCTTTTTCCGAAACGATAGCATTCATACTTTTATAGTAGTTATTCTTACCATTTTGTAAAGCAAGAGCGGGCGGCATCTCCGGGGGGGCGAAGCCCTGTGGCCCGAAACCGCAGTTGGCTTAGTGCCGAGTGTTGGCTAGGGCCTGTCTCACGGCTCAGTGGTTCCAGTTTTCAGTACTTATTTGGCGAGTAAGGGGAGTAGAAATGGCCAAGGAGCAGTCGGAGGTTGCGGTTGGAGAGTGGAAAAGTATGAAAGTAGCAAAGTGCGAAGCTTTGAAACTGGGAAGGCCGAATGGTCCGGTCAGAACAGGTTTCAGGTTCTGAGGCTGGGCTGATGCTCACGGGGAGCGCGGAGACAAACTATTTGATATTCTGCAGAATGTTTGATAGTAGACCTTTAACCTATCCTAGGCAACGCCTTAGATCTTATGGAGCCACGCGGGTTTTTGGGGGTTTTAGCGAGGGACTGTTTAGTCGGGTTGGGCGGATTGGGGGGCGGGGAGGCCGAGGATGCGGTCGCCGGGGAGGATCTTCTGGCGGTAGAACCAGCCTTGGGGGACTTCAAGGGCATAGCTCAAGTCCATAAAGGTGCTGCGGGCGGGGGTTTCGTCCAAGGGTTGGAGGTCGTGGATTTCGCGGATCACTCCGGAGGCATTGATGTAGGCGACCGAAAGCGGGATGAGGGTACCACCCATCCAAAAGCCGAGCGGGCGGGGTTGGCGAAAGACAAAGAGCATTCCGGTGCCTTCGGCCAGGTGGGTCCTTCCCATCAGCCCGGTGATGCGCTCGTCGGATTCGTCGGCGACCTCCACTTGGATGGCGTTGGTCCCGATTTGCAACCGGATGGTTGGCAAGGGAGCTTGCGGTATGGTGTCGGCAGGGCCGGTGGTGAGGCCAAGGTGAAGGCATGCGACCAGAGCCAGCGCGAAGGAGTTCCGGGGTTGGTAGTGGCTGGAAGGCGGTGCGGGGTGCGGGGTGGCCATGGCGGAAGCAATAACTCAAGCAGGCGGGCGCGCACATTTTTTTTCTCAGGGTCGAATCTGGATTGCTATTAGCTGCGTTAATACTACGCTGATTTGTTTGGCGCTCGTCAGGGGCGCACCCTGCGCAAATTGGATGGCAAACTTTTTTCCCAAATGGGCCAACTGGCTCCCCTTGAAGTTGCTCGTCATCGCGTCCGTTTCCGGCGCGGTGGTCACGGGCGGCATCTGGTATTATTTCACTCCGAAGTACACCAATGTGGGATACATGCCGGAGCAACCGGCCCCGTTTTCCCACGCCATCCATGCGGAGCAACTCGGGATGGACTGCCGTTATTGTCACAGCCACGTCGAAGTGGCGGCCCACTCGAATGTTCCCGACACGCAGACCTGCATGGCCTGCCACTCGCAAATCAAGGCGATCAGCCCGAAGCTTGCCGCGGTGCGCGCCAGTTGGGAGACCGGCACGCCGGTCGAATGGGTGCGGATCCACAAGGCACCGGATTATGTCTATTTCAACCACGCAGTTCACGTGAATCGCGGCATCAGTTGTTACAGTTGTCACGGCCAGATCAACGAGATGCCCGTGGTGTACCAGGCCGAACCGCTCAGCATGGCGTGGTGTCTCGAGTGTCACCGCGAGCCGGAAAAATTCCTCCGTCCGCCTTCCGAAATTTACAATCTGAGCTGGCGCCCGGCTTCCGCGCAGGACCAGCTCGCCATGGGGGCGCAATACAAGAAAGAATGGAACGTCAACCCGCCCGTCGGCTGCGGAGGGTGCCATCGTTGAGATGAAACGCGTCCTTCCCCATCCCGTCCGTGAAACGCGGCCCGCGCTGTGGCGCAGTCTCGACGAATTGTCGTCCTCGCCGGACTTCGCGGCCAAGCTCGAGCGCGAATTTCCGCAAGGAGCTTCCGAGTGGAACGGCGGCGAATTGTCGCGCCGCAATTTCCTCCAGTTAATGGGGGGATCGATGGCGCTGGCCGGCATCGGTCTGACCGGTTGCCGCCGCCCCGAAGCCTATCTCGTGGCCTTCACGCAGGGGGCGGAGTGGACCATCCCCGGGAAATTCCTTTACTACGCCACGACCATGCCGCGCCGCAATGGTGCCATGCCGCTCATTGCCACGACGAGCGATGGGCGTCCGACCAAGTTGGAGGGCAATCCGCTGCATCCGATCAGCAATGGTGCGACCGACACCTTTGCCCAAGCCTCGGTGCTTGAGCTTTACGATCCGAACCGTTCGAAGACTATCAAGGTCGGCGGGGTCAAGACGGATGCCGCCGCGCTGGGGGCCAAGCTGGATGAAATCGCGGCGTCGGCTCATGGCGGGGAGGGTCTCGCTTTCCTCGTCGAGCACGTCGACTCGCCGACCCGCGACCGGTTGCTCGGGCAGCTGCGGGAAAAATTTCCCAATCTTCTCTGGGCCGAATACGAACCGCTCGGCACGGGCGAGACCACAGCGGCCACGGCGGCTTGCTTCGGGGGGAAGGTCAGTGTCATACCCGACTTCAGCCGCGCGGATAAAGTGCTCGCGGTGGACAGCGATTTCCTCAACGCCTCGTTCAGCGGGCTCGACCAAGTGCGCGGGTTCATGGCCCGCCGCCGGGTCAGTGAGCCGGGCCAAGCGATGAACCGGCTTTACGTCGCGGAGACGCATTATTCCTCGACGGGCGGTCTGGCCGACCACCGGTTGCGGATCAAGCCCTCCGAGACTGGCGCCTTCCTCCGTGCGCTGGGAAAACAGGTCGCCGCAATGACCGGGAATGGAGGTCTGGCTTCGGTCGTGGCCGCTTTCCCCGACAGCCCGCTTTCCGCCGATCCGGAGTGGATCGCGGAGTGTGCCAAAGATCTGGCCGCCTCGGCCGGCAAAAGTGTCATCGTGGTGGGCGACCAGCAACCCGCCGCGGTGCAGGCGCTCGGTTTGGCCATCAATACCGCCTTGGGGGCACCGGGCCGGACTTTGCGTGGCCTGCGGACCGAAGCACCGCCGGCCGCCACGATCGGGGAGCTGGCTGCCGCGATGCAGGCCGGCCGCGTGCAGAATTTGTTCATCCTCGGAGGCAACCCGGTTTACAACGCGCCGGCCGATTTGCGCTTCGGCGATTTGCTTTCCGGCGTTCCGGTCACGGTGCGGCTCGGATCCTACGAAGACGAGACCTCCGCGGCTTGTCAATGGCATGTGCCGCAGGCGCATTACCTCGAAAGCTGGGGCGATGCCCGTAGTGCAGATGGCACGATCTGCGCGGTGCAACCGATGATCCTCCCTTTGTGGGACGGGGTGGCGGAAGTGGAAATTCTCAATCGTCTGGCCGGCAAAGAAGAACCGATCGGCCCGCAGTTGGTGCGCGAAACCTTTGCCCGGATAGCGGGTGGCGGCGACCTCGAGGCGAAGTGGACCGAATTTTTGCGTCAAGGTTTCCTCCCCGGCACCGGGTGGCCCGAGACCCCGCTGGCTTTCAACGCCGCTGCCGCCGCCGCGCTCGCCGCGCAATACCAGTCGTCAGCCGGCGGCATGGAGGTCGCGTTCATTCCGAGCAGCACGTTGGACGACGGTCGTTACGCCAACAACGGGTGGCTGCAGGAGACGCCGGATTTCGCCACGAAGATCACGTGGGACAATGCCGCGCTGATCAGTCCGTCCACCGCGAAGGAACTCGGCGTGGCCACCGGGGACATGGTGCAACTTTCGGCCGGCGACCGGGCGATCGAGGCTGCCGCCTTGATTGCTCCTGGTCAGGCCGACGGCGCGGTGAGCATCGCGCTCGGTTACGGGCGGGTGAAGGTCACGCCTGTGGCGGACAAAGCCGGTTTCAATGCTTATCCCTTGCGCACCACGGGCGGGATGACCCACGTTTCGAACGTCGCGCTGAAGCGCACCGGGGCGGAATACAAATTTGCCGAGACGCAGACGCACCAGAGCATGGAGGGCCGCGATTTGGTGCGGGAGGCGACGGCCGAGCGTTACGCCGAGGAGCCCACTTTTGCCCAGACCATGGGGATGGACGGGCACATCCCGCCGAACGTTTCGCTTTTCACCCATCCTCCGCTGACTTCGCCCGAGCAGTGGGGCATGACGGTCGATCTGAGCACTTGCACGGGTTGCAACGCGTGCGTCGTCGCCTGCCAGGCGGAGAACAACGTGCCCATCGTGGGCAAAGATCAAGTCTCGCGCGGTCGCAACATGGCCTGGATCCGCATGGACCGTTACTTTGCCGGAGACGAGAACGACCCGGAAATGCTTTCGCAGGCCATCATGTGCCAGCACTGCGAAAATGCGCCCTGCGAAACGGTCTGCCCGGTCAATGCCACGGTGCACAGCGACGACGGCCTCAACCTCATGGCCTACAATCGTTGCATCGGCACGCGGTATTGCGCGAACAACTGCCCGTGGAAGGTCCGGCGCTTCAACTTCTTCGACTACAACCAGCGTCCGCTCGACCAGCTTTACCTCGGGCCTCTGGCCAAGAAGGGCATGGCCGACAGCCTGAAAATGTCGAAAAATCCGAATGTCACCGTGCGCATGCGTGGGGTGATGGAGAAGTGCACCTATTGCATCCAGCGGATCGAGGAGGCCCGCATCACGCAAACTGTGCAGGCGGGTGCGTCGGACAAATCGCTTGTGCCGTTCCCCGAGGTGAAGAGCGCCTGCCAGCAAGCGTGTCCTTCGCAATCGATCGTTTTCGGCAACATCCGGGATCCGGAGAGCCGCGTGGCCAAGCTGAAGAGCGAGCCGCGCAATTATGAAATGCTGAAGTATCTCAACGTCACTCCGCGCACGACCTACCTGGCGCGGATCAAGAACCCGAACATGGCCATGCCCGGCGCGGACAAAGTCGGACGGGCCAACGGCTACGGTCACCACGGCGGGGAAGCCGAGCACGCGTCGGAGGCGCACGGAACCTGATTATGGCCGATGCAATCATGCAGAGTCGCGAGGCTGCGGCGGAGCGTCTGAAACGCGCGCCGCTCGTGACGAACAACCGCTCGATGTCGTGGATCACCAACCACGTGGCCTCGTGCACCGAGAAAGCCGCGCCGACCTGGTGGTGGATCGCTTTCACCCTGAGTTCCTCGCTCGCTTTAGTCAGCGTGTTTTGTATCGGCTACCTCATTTCGACCGGCGTCGGGGTGTGGGGGCTGAACCATCCGGTCGGCTGGGCGTGGGATATCACCAACTTCGTCTTCTGGATCGGAATCGGCCACGCCGGCACGCTGATTTCCGCCATTTTGTTCCTCACCCGCCAGAAGTGGCGCACGTCGATCAACCGGGCGGCCGAGGCCATGACCCTTTTTGCCGTGGTTTGCGCCGGGATTTTTCCGGCGGTCCACGTCGGCCGCATCTGGATGGTCTGGTTCCTTGCCCCGGTGCCGAATTCGAACGCCATCTGGCAGAATTTCCGCAGTCCGTTGCTCTGGGACGTCTTCGCCGTCTCGACCTATTTCACGGTCTCCGTGCTTTTCTGGTACACTGGGTTGGTGCCTGACCTGGCCACTTTGCGGGATCGTGCCACGAGCAAGCTGCGCAAATTTTTCTACGGGATTGCCGCCCTTGGTTGGCGCGGCGGGAACCGCCAGTGGAAGCATTACGAGATGGCTTATCTCATCCTCGCCGGCTTGAGCACCCCGCTGGTCCTTTCGGTCCACTCGGTGGTGTCCTTCGACTTCGCCACGTCGGTCATTCCCGGGTGGCACACCACCATTTTCCCGCCCTATTTCGTGGCCGGCGCCATTTTCGGCGGTTTCGCCATGGTGTTGACCATCATGTTGCCGGCCCGCGCCATTTTCGGTCTGCACGATTTGATCACCGACGACCATGTGGACAAGATGTGCAAGATCATCCTGCTGACCGGTTCGATCGTCGGCTACGCCTACGCCATGGAGTTCTTCATCGCGTGGTATGGCGGCAACATGTACGAGCAATACGCCTTCATCAACCGGGCCACGGGTCCGTATTGGTGGGCTTATTGGACGATGATTTTCTGCAACGTGGTGGCGCCGCAGTTGTTCTGGTTCCGTTTCTTCCGCCGCCACGTGCTCTGGGTTTTCATCGTCTGCATGTTCGTCAACACCGGCATGTGGTTCGAGCGCTTCGTCATCATCGTGACTTCGCTCCACCGCGACTTCCTGCCCTCGAGCTGGAACATGTTCTATCCGACCTGGGTCGACATCTGGACCTTTGTCGGCACTTTCGGCATCTTCCTCGCCCTCTTCCTGCTCTTCATCCGCTGGCTCCCCATGATTTGTATTTTTGAAGTCAAAGCGGTGCTGCCCGAAGCCGATCCGCACCACGGGCACGACGGGCATGATCACGAACCGGTTGCCGCGCCGAAGGAGGGCGTGCACTGAGATGGAAACCACGGGCAACACGCGGTCGCAACTTTTCGCCATGGGCGCCGAAGTGCCGTCGGCTTCGGCCCTCTACCACGCCGCGGAGAAGGTGCGCGATGCGGGCTACTCGCGGTGGGATGTTTATTCGCCGTTTCCCATCCACGGAATGGATCATGCCATGGGGTTGAAAAAGTCCTGGCTGAGCGCGCTGGTTTTCATCGCCGGCATCACCGGGCTGACCTTCGCGGCGGCCCTGCAGTTTTATCCGTCGTCGATCGAATACCCGCTCGTCGTGGCGGGGAAGCCGACCAATTTCTTCACGGTGCCGGCGTTTTTCCCCATCATGTTCGAGCTGACCATCCTGTTGTCCGCCTTCACCGCGACCTTCGGCATGCTCGCGCTCAACGGGCTACCGCGATGGAACCATCCGATTTTCAACTGGGATCTTTTCAAGAAAGTGAGCAACGACGGCTTTTTCCTCGCCATTGAGGCGACCGATCCGAAGTTCGACGAGGAGTCGACCCGGGCCATGCTCGAGGGCATCGGGGCGAAGCACATCACGCTGATTTACGGGGACTGATATGCTGCGCTATTTCTTCATCGCCCTCGGGCTTTTCTTCGTGCTGCTGGCTGCGGTGGCCGGTTTCCGCGGACAAAAAAGCGGCAAGCCGCCGATCGAGATCTTCCCCGATATGGACCATCAGCCGAAAGTGAAGGCCCAGGTGCCGAGTAATTTTTTTGCCGATGACCGCGGCAACCGTTTGCCGGTGGCCGGCACGGTGCCGATCGGCTACGAGGCGCCGGTTTCCAAGGACAACCCATTTCCCGACGAGGGCAAATACCGCATGGTGCGTTACGCCTCCGGCACGGACTACAAGAACACCGGGCGCTTCGGCGACCAGTGGGGGACGGGTTTTCCCCTGCCGGTCACGGCCGAACTGCTCCAGCGCGGGCAGGAACGTTATACCATTTATTGCGGTGTCTGCCACGGGGCGAGCGGCGGCGGCAACGGGGTGGCCGGTCAGTACGGGCTGGTGGCCATCGCCAGTTTCCATCAGGACCGCCTGCGCGTGATGGCCGACGGGGAAATTTACAACACCATCGCCCACGGCAAGAACACGATGCTTGGTTACGGCGCGAAGATTCCGGTCGACGACCGCTGGGCCATCGTGGCCTACGTGCGCGCGCTGCAAATGGCGCAGACCGCGACGATCAATGACGTGCCGGCCGACGAGCGGGCCAAGCTGGAGATGCCGCCGCAACCATGAATGCGACCGAGAGCAAAATGAGCGCGAAGGAATACTTCGATTACCAAGGGTTCGGTGGAAAACTGCTTTTCACCGTGGCGCTGGCTGTCATTTCGCTGGCCTTGGCCGCGTGGGGAGGCTTCCTTTCGACCAAGCAATTCGCCTTCTCCTGGCTTTTCGCTTTCAGTTTCTTCTTCACCATTCTGACCGGCTCGCTTTTTTGGATCCTGGTCCACCATGCGGTTGATGCCGATTGGAGCGTGGTCGTGCGGCGGCAGTTGGAAAACGTGGCCTGGCTTTTTCCGGTCCTGGCCATCCTGTTCATCCCGGTCATTTTCAGCGCGCCGACGCTTTTCAAATGGATGAACATCGCGCCGGGCCAGGATGTTTTGCTCGACGGCAAAGCGGCGTATTTGAACCAGCCGTTCTTCTGGGCCCGGGCCGGGTTTTATTTCCTCTTTTTCAGCGTGGCGGCCTTCCTCCTGCGCCGCAATTCGGTGCGGCAGGACAAGGATGGCGACCCGCGGTACACGTGGTCTTCACGCAAGATGGTCTTCCCGATGCTCCCCTTGTTCGCGTTGTCCCTGACCTTCGGGGCGTTCGACTGGCTGATGGGCCTCGACTTCCACTGGTTCTCCACGATGTGGGGGGTCTACATCTTCGCCGGGTCGGCGCTCAGTTCGATGTGCGTGCTCGTCCTTCTGGTCACCGCCTTGCGCAGTGCGGGATACCTGCAGGGCGTGGTGACGATCGAGCACTACCACATCATGGGCAAGCTGATGCTGGCCTTCACCGTTTTCTGGGCCTACATCGGCTTCAGCCAATACATGCTCATCTGGTATGCCAACATTCCGGAGGAGACGATTTACTTCCTCCGCCGCAACACCGGCAGTTGGAACACGCTGAATATCATCATGGTGATCGGCCATTTCTTCCTGCCTTTCGTCGTCCTTCTTTTCCAGGCGACGAAGAAGAAGCCGCTCCTTCTTTGCGCGGTGGCGGCATGGATCCTCCTCATGCACATGCTCGACATGTACATCGTGGTGTTGCCGACCTACCACAAGGCCGGTGCTTCGTTCCATTGGCTCGACCTCGTCTGCCTACTCGCGATTGGCGCGACGCTGGCGGCCATTTTTATGAAACGCCTCGGTGATGCGCCCCTCTGGCCGGTCAAGGATCCGCGGCTGGGCAACTCGCTGAAACTTCGCAACTGATGGACTCCGCCACGCACAGCACTGCCCCGCGCGAAAAGAGCATCTGGCCGATGTTCGCCGGTTCCTTTTTGCTTTTCGCGCTCTTCGCGGGGTTCGTTTTCTGGATGTTGCGTTCCGGCGACGCCGCTTCGTTCGACGAGGAAGCGACCCGCGCCAAGGAACGCTATGACATTCTGGCCAAGGTGCAGGAGGAAAACAAGGATCTGACCACCGCTTACGGCTGGGTCGACCAAGCCAAAGGCACGGTGCGGATCCCGACCGACCGAGCCATGGCCATGGCAGTGGCCAAATTGTCCGGGCAAAGCGAGCCCCGGCCCGCTTATCCGATCGATCCCAACATACCGCTCGGTTCCGTGGTGAAGCCCGGTGGTTTCGCCGCGGCCCAGCCGACTCCACCTCCGTTCAACGCCCCGGCTCCTGTTGCGTCGCCCGAAGCGCCCGTGACCGAGCCCGATCCTCTACCGGCCGCCACCCCCGCCCCATGAACACGATTGTCTACCTTCTTCTCGCGACCGGTCTTGTTTTCTTCGGTGGGTCCACCCTTGCCGCTTTCTACTGGGCGGCGAAAAGCGGGCAATTCCGCAATCTTGAAGACGGGGCCAAATCCATTTTTGATCAAGACGAACCGCTGGGCACGGCAACGGACGCCTTCGCCGACAAGACGGCCGACCGCCCCCTGCGGCGCGGCGCTGAACTTTCCGTATCATGAGCGCAATCCTCGACCACCCCGCCACCGTGACGCCTGAAATGGAGAAGACGCGTCGTGCGCTCATTGACGAGTCGACGCGGTTGCCGGTCATTTTGTTCTACGGTTCGGCCGTCTTCTGGTTGCTTGTTGGTTCGCTCCTCGCGCTGTTGGCCTCTTTCAAGTTGAACGAGCCGACTCTGCTCAACCAGTGGGGCTGGCTGACCTTCGGACGGGTGCGGCCGGCGCACCTCAATGCGGTGGTGTACGGGTGGGCTTCGGCGGCCGGGATCGGCACGTCGCTCTGGCTGATGGCCCGTCTCTGCCGCACGCCTTTGCGGCACAGCAAACTGCTCATCGGTGCGGCCATCTTCTGGAACATCGGCGTCCTGCTGGGGATCCTCGGTATCCTCTCCGGCGACGGCCGCTCGATCGAGTGGCTGGAATTTCCGAACTACGCCAGCTTCATGCTTTTTGTGGCCTTCGGCTTGATTGCGGTGTGGGCCGTCCTCATGTTCCGTTTCCGCGAACCCGGGCACATTTACGTGAGCCAATGGTATCTTCTGGCCGCTTTTCTCTGGTTCCCGTGGCTTTATTCGACGGCGAACATCCTGCTCAACTTCCAGCCGATCCAGGGCGGCGGGCAGGGTGCGGTCAACTGGTGGTACGGGCACAACACGCTCGGATTGTGGTTCACCCCGATCGGGCTGGCCACCGCCTATTACCTCATCCCGAAAGTCCTCGGCCGTCCGATCCATAGTTACTATCTGAGTATTCTGGGATTTTGGTCGCTCGCGCTTTTTTACAGTTGGAACGGGATGCACCATTTGATCGGCGGACCGTTCCCTGCGTGGTTGATCAGCGCCAGCGTGGTGGCCAGCGTGATGATGTTCATTCCGGTCATCACCACGGCAATCAACCACCACATGACGGTGCGCGGCAATTTTCAGGCGCTGAAATGGAGCCCGACGCTCCGTTTCACCGTTTTCGGCGCGATGTGCTACACCCTGGCCAGCCTGCAGGGCATTTCCATGGCCATCCCGTCCCTCAACGTGGTCACGCACTTCACGCATTACACGGTCGGCCATGCGCATCTCGGACTTTATGCGTTTTTCACCATGATCATGTTCGGGGCGATGTATTACATCCTGCCCCGGGTGGTCGGATGGGAATGGCCGTCGGCCCGCCTCATCCGCTGGCACTTCTGGCTGGTGGCGATCGGGATCGGCATGATGGTCGTGGTCCTCACCCTGGGTGGCCTCCTGCAAGGGCTCGCCCTGCTTGACCCCGACATCACCTTCATGGCCTCGCTGGACTACACCAAGCCGTGGCTTTTCCTGCGCAGCATCTCGGGTCTGCTCCTCACCGCGGGGCACATCGTTTTCGCGGTGAGCTTCACCCTCCTTCTGCTCAAAGCCGGGGCCTCGCGCACCGAGCCGACTTTGTTCGCCACGGACCAAGACCGCCAACCGGAGCCGCTCAACGCATGAACAGGATGCCGGTCATCGTTATCGGGGTCTTCCTGACCTTCCTCAGCTCCTGGCTCGGGTTGGTCGCCTATCCGTATTTCAACTTGGCGCGCTACACGCCGGTGGTCGACGAGAATACGGGTGACATCAACCCGCCGCCGCTCTCGGGTCTGGCCGAGCGCGGCCAGCAAGTCTACGCCTCGGCCGGATGCGTCTATTGTCATAGCCAGCAGGTCCGCCAAGTCGGCTACGGCAGCGATCTCGCCCGCGGCTGGGGATCGCGTCCCACCGTGGCGCGCGATTACATGCGGGAAAGCCCGGTCTTCCTCGGCACGATGCGAACCGGACCCGACCTGACCAATATCGGAGCGCGGCAGCCCTCCGCCATGTGGCACCACCAGCATCTTTATCAGCCGGCGGTGGTCAGTCCCGGCTCGATCATGCCGAGCTACCGCTATCTTTACGAAACGCGCAAGATTGAGGGTCAGCGTTCGGCCGAGGCAATCGACTTGCTGCCGCCGGACAAAACACCGGAGGGCTACGAAATTGTCCCAACCTACGAGGCGGAGGCTCTCGTCGCCTATCTGGTCTCGCTCAACCGCAACTACCCCTTACCGGAGGCTCCGGAACCGCCGCAATGATCCACGACCCGTACCAGGCCGGCTCCGACGAGCTGCAGTCCCACCTCGAGGGGGAGGGGCTCAACGTGCGCGATGTGCACGGGGCGATCTTGCGCGAGAAAGATGATCCGCGCGACGGCTATGAACCGATCCCGCTGTGGCTGGTCTCGGCCTTCATGGCGCTGGTTTTCTGGGCCGGGGCTTATTTGTCCTTTTACAGCGGGGGGTTCCAGTCGGATGTTTTCGATCCGGTGCAAGTGTCTTGGGCCGGTGGTGGGGCGGTGGTCAAAGGGCCGCCCGATCCCATGGTGGTGGGCAAACGTCTCTTCACCGCGAATTGCGTGGCTTGCCACCAACCAACCGGTCTGGGCGTGGCCGGGCAGTTTCCGCCGCTGGCCGGCAGCGAGTGGGTGCTGGGCGGCGACTGGCATGGCGACAACCATCTTATCCGCATCCTGCTCCACGGTCTGCAGGGTCCGGTGCAGGTGAAAGGCAGCACCTATAACGGGGCGATGGCCCCGTGGAAGCAGTTGAAGGACGAGCAGATCGCCATGATCCTGACCTATATCCGGAACGAATGGGGCAACAGCGCTCCGCCCATCACGGCCGAGCAGGTGGCCAAGGTGCGGGAGGAAACCGCCGGGCAGACCGAGCCCTACACGCAGTCCCAGCTGCAGGCCATCCCCGCAATCAAATACGAATCAGCGGCCCCGCCTGCCCCGGAGGGCCAAACTGCACCCGGGGGAGGGGAAGTGCCGCCAGCCGACCCGGCGGGAACCCAATCAGCGGCCCCGTCCGCCGCGTGACTATGACATACCGACTGGCCAATTTGGTTTTCTGGAGTGTGGTGATCTTTCTCGCCGCCGGCTTTGATGTGATGGCGGAGGTGCGCGAGCGCAATCTGTATTGGGCGCCGGAGGCGGCAACGGTCGGCGCGAAAAAAGTCGACACCTTGCTCAACTTCATCTTTTACCTCACCGCCGCGGTCTTCGTTCTGACGCAAAGCGTCTACATTTACTATCTGGTCAAATACCGCAGGCGTCCGGGTTCGAAAGCCTATTACAGCCACGGCAACAACAAGCTGGAGATCATCTGGACGGCCATTCCCACGGCCATTTTCCTCGGCCTCGTCATTTACAGCAACCGCCTCTGGGCCGAGCTGCACAGTCCGGCCCCGGAAGACTCGGTGAGGGTCGATGTGGTCAGTTACCAATTCGGTTGGGACATGCGTTATGCCGGGGCGGACGGGCGCCTCGGCGAGGTTGATGTGCACAGTTACTCGGTAGACAACAAATTCGGTCTGGTCCCGGACGATGCGGCCGGAGACGACGATTTTTCCAGTACGGAGCTGGTCATTCCGGTAAACCGCCCGGTGCACATCTATCTTCATTCGCGCGACGTCATTCACTCCTTCTACGTGCCGCAATTCCGTCTTTATCAGGCGGCGGTGCCCGGTCGCACCATTGCCTGGGTCTGGTTCGAGCCGACCCGCACGGGGAATTTCGAGCTGGCCTGCAGCCAGATCTGCGGATCGGGCCACTACAACATGAAAGCCCCGATTCGGGTGGTCTCGCCGGAGGAATTCGAGAAATGGCAAGCCGGCAAGATCGCGGCCAAGGCCGAAGAAGCAAAGGCTTCCGCCTTGGCGCGCACCTTGCGAACTTCGACCGCGGCAAGCGATCCGTCCAGCTCGCCCCAGCGTAGCAAAGAAAACCAACTATGAGCACAAGCGCGACAACCTTCATTCCCGAGCCCGGCCACGCGGCCATGGAGCACGGGCACCATGAGCACAAGCAGAGCTTCTTCTCCAAATACATCTGGTCGCTCGATCACAAGATGATCGGTCTGCAATACCTTTGGACCAGTTTCTTCTTCCTCCTCATCGGCGGCCTGCTCGCCATGGGCATCCGTTTCCAGCTGGCCTACCCGGGCATGCAAGTACCCCTCATCGGTGCGCTCCTGCCCTCCACCATCGCGATTGACGGCGTCATTTTGCCGGGCGGTTACAACATGCTTTTCACCATGCACGCCACGGTCATGGTCTTCCTGGTCGTCATGCCGCTCCTGATCGGCGGTTTCGGCAATTACCTGATCCCGCTGAAAATCGGGGCGGGGGACATGGCCTTTCCCACGCTCAATGCGATGAGTTACTGGCTTTACGTCCTGTCCGGCATCATCATTCTGGCCAGCTTCTTCGTCGATGGCGGCGCGGCCCAGTCGGGATGGACGGCCTACGCGCCTTTGAGTTCCACGCCGGCCTACATGAACAACACGCAGATCGGGCAGAGCCTCTGGTGCGTGGGGCTGTTCGTCAACGGGTTGTCGTCCATCGCCGGGGCGACCAACTACATCACGACCATCACCAACATGCGCGCGCCGGGCATGACCATGTTCCGTCTGCCGCTCTCGGTGTGGGCACTCTTCCTTACCGCGTGGCTGCTCATTCTCGCCGTGCCGGTGCTTTCCGCGGCGGCCGCGATGCTCTTCGCCGACCTGAATTTCGGCACGACCTTCTTTGCCGCCCAGGGCGGACAACCGCTTCTCTGGCAGCACCTTTTCTGGTTCTTCGGGCACCCGGAGGTTTACATCATGATCCTGCCGGCCATGGGGTTGGTTTCGGAAATCCTCCCGGTCTTCGCCCGCAAGCCGATCTTCGGCTACAAGGCGATGGTCTGGGCCATGGTGGCCATCGGGTTCCTCGGTTTCGTGGTCTGGGGCCACCACATGTTTGTCAGCGGGATGAACCTGACCCTCGGCGCGGCCTTTTCCGTCTCGACCATGATCATTGCCGTGCCTTCGGCGATCAAAACGTTCAACTGGATGGGTACGGTGTGGCGCGGGTCGATCGAGTTCACCACGCCGATGCTTTTCGCCCTGGCCTTTGTCTCGATGTTCGTCATCGGCGGCCTGAGCGGCATTTTCATGGCTTCCACCCCGGTCGATCTGTTCGTCCACAATTCCTATTTCATCGTGGCGCACATCCATTACGTGCTTTTCGGTGGCAGCCTCTTCGGCGCTTTTGCCGCGATTTATTTTTGGTACCCGAAAATGTTCGGGCGGATGATGAACGAGACGTGGGGCAAGATTCATTTCTACGCGACGTTTATCTTTTTCAACCTGACCTTTTTTCCGATGCACAATCTCGGGCTGGGCGGAATGATGCGCCGCATCGCGGACCCGACGGTCTACGAGCACCTGCGGGCGCTGCAACCGATCAATATTTTCGTCAGCTGGGCCGCCTTCGGCATGGGTCTGGCCACCTTCATTTTCCTCTGGAATTTCATCTGGAGCCTGCGCCACGGCAAATTGGCCGGAAAAAACCCGTGGAATTCGACCACCCTGGAGTGGACCGTTCCGTCGCCTCCCGGCCACGGCAACTTCGAGCAAACGCCGACCGTTTACAACGGGCCTTACGAATACAGCGTGCCCGGGATGGAGAAAGACTTCCTGCCGCAGAACGAAAAAGCCCCCGAGGGCGCGCGGTTGGAGGTACATTGAGGGTGGGCGGGAGGCCGACATGAAGACTCTCTTCCGATGTCCCCGCCGCGACTTTTGCCGATGAGCACCGCGTACTATGGCACCGCCCGGAGGCTGGTCTTCGCTTACGCGGTGCTCACCGTGACGGCGGCCTTTGTCCTCCTCTTGAGCGGCGGGCTGGTCACTTCGAAGGGCGTCGGGATGACCGTGCCCGACTGGCCGAATAGTTATGGTTACAACATGTTTCTTTTTCCCCTCTCGCGCTGGGTTGGAGGGATTTTTTACGAACACGTCCACCGTCTGATTGCTTCCGGCGTCGGGCTCATGACCATTTTCCTTGCTCTCGCCCTCTGGATGGCCGAGCCGCGCAAGTGGGTGCGCGTGCTGGGTTACCTCGCGGTGGCTGCGGTCATCGTGCAAGGGGTGCTCGGAGGTCTGCGGGTCACCATGATTCTCGACGAACTCGGTATTTTCCACGGCATGTTGGCCCAGGCATACATCTCGCTTTTGGTCGTCATTGCCGTCGCCACGAGCAAGGCCTTTGCCACCGGGGGGGCGCGTTGGCGCTGGCATGCCCCCGGGTTGATGCGTTGGGCGTTGGCGCTGACCGTGCTGGTCTACCTGCAACTTGGCCTCGGTGCGACCATGCGCCACGAACACGCCGGGCTTTCCATCCACGACTTCCCATTGGCTTACGGTCAGGTCTGGCCGATGGTCGATGCGGAGCAGTTGGCCGTGATCAATGCCCAACGTATTTCCTCCGGTGAAGTACCCACCACAATCGGGCAGATCACTCTGCAAATGCTGCACCGCACGATGGCCGTTGTGCTGGCCGCGCTCTTCTTGGTCTACGCATGGAAAGCCCGTCGCGCCGCCATGGGGGTGCGCCTTGCCTCGCGCTGGTGGCTGGCTCTCGTCGTTGTCCAGATCGCCCTGGGGGCTTGGACCGTGTGGTCCGGCAAAGCGGCCGACGTGACCACCGCCCATGTGGCCGTGGGGGCCCTGATCTTGTTTTTGGGCGTGGCGCAGTGTTTCCTCCTTGGAGTCTTCTCGCCGCGAGCTGCCGAGCTTAAGCGCGAGACGGCCAAACTTGTCCACGCCTGATGAAAGCCGCCGCCCAGTCCCGTCCGCGCACCACATCTGCCCTGTCTGATCTGGCCGATTTGGTCAAAGCCCGGCTGAGCTTGCTCACCGTGGTCACGGCCATGGCCGGTTTCGCCCTCGGGGTGAAGGACTCTTGGAGCTGGCTGCTGCTCGCCGCTACGGTTGCCGGGACGGCCTTGAGCGCGGCCGGCGCCGCGGCCCTCAACCAATGGTGGGAGCGGGAATTCGACGCGCGGATGAAGCGCACGCGCGAACGTCCCCTGCCGGCCGGACGGATGGCGGCCTCGGACGCGCTGCTCACAGGCGTGGGGCTTTCCCTGAGCGGCGTTCTTTGCCTCGCGCTTTTCGCCAACGTTCTGGCCGCCGCTTTGGCCGCCGCGACGATCGCGTCTTATATTTTTGTCTACACTCCGCTCAAACGCGTCACCACCCTCAACACGATTGTCGGGGCGGTGCCCGGTGCCTTGCCGCCGCTCATCGGATGGACGGCGGCGCGTGGCTCGATCAATGCGGAGGGGGTGACGCTTTTTGCCATCCTCTTCCTCTGGCAGATGCCCCACTTTCTGGCCATTGCCTGGCTCTACCGGTCAGACTACGCGCAAGCCGGTTTCCGCATGCTGTCGGAAAACGACGAGAGCGGCGCAATCACCGGGCGCCAAGCCTTCATTTACGCCCTCGCGCTTTTGGCCGTGAGTTTGTTGCCATCCGTCTTTTTCGGCTATTCGGCCCTCTATTTCTACGGCGCGCTCCTCCTTGGCGCGGGCTTTGCCTCGGTGGCGGCCAATTTTGCGGTGAGCGGTGGATCAGTCCCCGCGGCCCGCTGGCTTTTTCTCGCCTCGATTGCCTACCTGCCGTTTCTCCTCGCCCTGATGGTGCTGGCCCGATGAATGAACCCGCCCGATGCCCAAATCCGAAAGGCCAACCGCCGGCTCATCGCCGGGATCGCAGTCTTTGCCCTCTTTCTCGGAATGCTGGTCATTGCCTGGAAAACTTTTTTCACTTGAAATAACCGTCCATGAGTTCCGCCGCCCTGACCGCCCACGACCATTCACCCGATCACCATGCTTCGCAGCGCACGGCGGTCTTCGGCATGACGATCTTCCTGGCCTCCGAAGCCATGCTCTTTGCCGGGCTGATTGCCGGCTACATTGTGTTGCGTTTGAGTTCCCCGGCTTGGCCACCGTCGCCCGACCTGCCGAAGCTTCCCATTCTGCTCACCGGAATCAACACGGTCTTCCTCATCGCCAGTAGCTTCGCCTTCCACGCAGCGGAAGTCGCGGTGAAGAAGGGAAAGAGCGGCGTCGCCTGGCTATTTGTCACCGTCCTCCTCGGCAGCCTTTTCGTCGGAGTCCAGGCCTATGAGTGGTATCACATGCATCATGAAGGCCTGTGGTTCAACAAGGGCGGGGCTTATGGTGCTTCCTTCTTCGTGCTGACCGGGTTCCACGGTTTGCACGTGCTGATCGGCGTGCTCATGATTGGTTGGGCCCTGATCCGCCAACTCGGCGGGGCTTACAGCGCGCAGAGCCACACCTATCTGATCCTTGCCGGCATGTATTGGCACTTTGTCGACGTGGTTTGGCTGTTTCTCTACTCGGTGCTGTATTTGATTTGAGCTGTCGGCTTGCCCATTGCCGGATTCCATGAGCGCGCAGCACCAACAGGAGGAAGACGTCATCCGCGGCCGGATGCACAAGCTGGGCTGGGCCGGGGCTTTTCTTGGTTTCGTCCTCGCCGTGACCATGGGCTATTCGATGTGGCAGGCTTCGGTGCGGCGCGATGTCGAACAGTTGCCGGTCATCCGTGCCGTCCCGGAATTTGCGCTGACCGACCAGAACGGCGACGAAGTCACGATGGCCGACCTGCGCGGTAAAATCTGGATCGCCGACTTTATTTTCACCCGGTGTGCGGGTCCGTGCCCGCTCATGACCGCGCGCATGCTCGAAATGCAGAAAGCGCTGGTCAAAACGCCCGAGGTGAAGCTCGTTTCGGTGACGGTCGATCCGGCATACGACACGCCGGAAGTGCTCAAGGCTTACGCCGAAGCCAACTTCGCCGATCCCAACCGTTGGAAATTTCTTACCGGTGAAAAAGAGGTGATCGAAAAACTAGTCACCGAAGGCTTCATGCAGCACTTGGCCGAAGAAAACGGCGAACCGGTGCATGGCACCATGTTTCTTCTCGTCGACGGCCAGGGCATGGTGCGCAGCGCCCGCATGCTCGAGGACCCAGAGCTGATCCCCAAGGTCCTCATGGACACCGGGAATTTGCTGCGGGAGCAGGGGCAAAGTTCAGTAAATTAGAAGAGACGTGGTCACCGCTTCTACCTTACTGACCAGCGACTTGCCCTCCATCGCGGCTGAGGCTATAGTGCAATTGTGAAGTTTCTCACCGTCCTTCTCGCCACTCTCCTGCTCAATGCCCCCGCGTGGGCCTGTGCCGGCTGCCGTGTGGTCAGCGAGGATCTCGAGGCCTCAACCGTCATGGCTGGGTTCGCCTTTTCGTGGGGCGTGGTTGCCATGCTCGTGTTCCTCTTCGCCCTGTGCAGCGGGCTGGGGTGGTTCGTTATGAAGACGATCAAGGCGGTCGACGCGCGCCACGGGTCCGCCGGATGAGCGTCAGCGATCTCCCGGCGGTCAACGCCGTGCTCAACTCTCTCTGCACCCTCCTCCTCCTCGCGGGGTGGTGGTTGATCAGGCACGAACGCAAGTTGCCACACATTGCCTGCATGGTGTCGGCGCTCGCGGTCTCCACCCTCTTCCTGACCAGCTACGTCATCTACCATTACCATGTCGGGTCCATCCGCTTCACCTACGAGCACCCGTTGATCCGTCCGCTTTATTTTTTCATCCTCATCACCCATGTCATCCTTGCTGCGGCCATCGTGCCGTTGGTGCTGATGACCGTGATCCCCGCGCTCCGCGCACGCTTCGACCGCCACCGCAAATGGGCCCGCATCACCTTGCCGCTCTGGCTTTACGTCTCGGTCACCGGAGTGATCGTTTACTTGATGCTCTACATTTGGTTCCCGTCGGCGCAGTTGGCCGGGTAGGGAATTTTTGAACAAAAGGTAACGAAGGGAACGAAGGCCGGAACGGTCCTTGGTCAGCTTTGGTCCAGATGCGGCTACAGCAGATCGGCGTCGAAGTGGGCGAGATCCTGAAATTCGGCGAAGCGGGAGAGGATGTCCTTTTGTTCAACCGAGCGCATGCGTTCGAGGCTGAAGGCTTCCACGTTGTAGCTGGCCAGCACGCTACCGACGACCACAGCGGTCTTGAGGGCCTTGAAGCCGACATCATGATTCCCGCGGTTGGCCAAGTAGCCGGTGAGGCCGCCGGCGAAGGTGTCGCCTGCCCCGGTGGGATCGTGGATGTCCTCCAGCGGGTAGGCCGGACAGCTGAAAAAATCGTCGTTTTCACCAAAGAGAAGACAGCCGTGCTCGCCTTTTTTCACCGCGACGATACGGGGGCCGAGGGATTGGATCTTTTTCCCGGCTTTGATCAGGCTGGTTTCCTTGGTTAGTTCGCGGGCTTCACTGTCATTGAGGATGAGCATGTCGACCCGCTTGAGGAGGTCGAGCAGGGCCGGTTGGGCGATGTTGATCCAGAGGTCCATTGTATCGGCGATGACAAATTTCGGTTTGTCCATCTGGTCGAGCACCTGCAACTGCAGATCGGGCGCGATATTGGCGAGGAGGACGAAGTCGCTTGATTTGAAGTGGTCTGGAAGCTTTGGTGCGAAGGTCTCGAAAACATTGAGGGCGACCGAGCGGGTTTCACGGGTGTTCATGTCCCACATGTATTCGCCGGACCAGCGGAAGGTTTTCCCCTCGGCACGTTGCACGCCTTCGAGGTTGATCCCGCGTTCTTGGAGGAAGTTCCAGTGGCTGGCCGGGAAATCCTCCCCGACGATGGCCACCAGATTGACCGGTGAAAAGTAACCGGCGGCGACGGAGGCGTAGGACGCGGAGCCACCGAGAAGATCGAAACGTTCCTCGACCGGCGTTTTGACGTCGTCGAGCGCGATGGAACCAACAATGAGAACGGACATGGAAGGTGGAAATTAGAAGATGCGGTGCGTGGTCACAAGGTCAAATCAGGGAATCGGCGAGAGCCGGAGCGCACGGTGCAGCGTGTCCTGCCCCCAGCGGGCTGCGTAACGGAAAAGCCGTCCCGGCGAGGTGGCGCCGCCAGAAAAAGCCTTCGCTCGGGGCAGAGTATGCGAGGCGAAACGGCAAGCCTCCCAGGGATCATCTTGCCCGGCCGGGGGATCCTTTTTTTCGCAACCGGTGGGGGAAAAGAACCAAGCCGAAGGTGATCGGCAGGATGGAGCGGTGAGGCACAGGATGTTTCATGGTGCGTCCGCTGCGCGGTGGTCCATGGGATTCCCGGTCATTTGCTGCTTGCCGCGGGGGCGCGGGAGGCGTATTCGGCAAGGCCTTTTTTCGATGACCGAGCCGCTTCAACCTGAATTCAACGACGCCCAAGTCGCGGCATGGAACCGTGAACTCGGGGGGCAATCCGCGGCCCAGCGCGTGCGCTGGGCCCTCGAAGAGTTCCGCGGCCATGCTGCTTTGAGCACGAGCTTCGGGGTGCAGGCGGCCGTCATGCTGCATTTGGTCACGCGGGTTGACCCGCAGATTCCCGTGGTCTTGGTCGACACCGGCTACCTTTTTGCCGAGACCTACCGGTTTGCCGCCGAGTTGACGGAAAAGCTGGGGCTGAATTTGAAGGTTTATTCGCCCTTGCTCACTGCAGCGCGTCAGGAGGCGCTTTACGGAAAACTTTGGGAGCAGGGGATCGAGGGTTTGGAGAAATACGGTCGCCTGAACAAAGTCGAACCGATGAACCGTGCGCTGCAGGATTTGGGGGCCCGCGTTTGGATCGCCGGACTGCGCCGCGAGCATGCCTCGACCCGCGAAGATTTGCCCGTGATCAAACGCCAGAACCGGGTGCTCAAAATTCATCCGATCGTCGACTGGACCGACCGGCAAGTGGGCGAATACCTCCACGAGCACGGGCTGCCTTACCATCCGCTCTGGGAAAAGGGCTACATCAGCATCGGCGACACGCATAGCACGATGCGATATGCCGACGGGATGAAGGCGGAGGACACGCGTTTCAGCGGATTAAAGCGCGAGTGCGGTCTGCATGAATTGTCGGGCGGGCCCGAGTATATGATTTGAGGGGGAGTTGAGGGTTGAGGGATTTGGTCGACCGCGGTGTCCTCATCACCATTTCGCGAGGGTATCGCGCCGGGACGGCGCAATCCACCGAGCGCGGTCAAAGCAACTCTGACGCGAGTTGGATCGCGGCAAGCATGCTTTGGTGGTTGGCGCGGCCGGTGCCGGCCAAGTCGAAAGCGGTGCCGTGGTCGGGGCTGGTCCGGGGGTGGGGCAGACCAAGGGTCACGTTCACGCCGGTGTCGAAGGCGAGGAGTTTGAGCGGGATCAGCCCTTGGTCGTGATACATGCAGAGCACGCCGTCGAATTCCCCGGTCATGGCGCGATGGAAGACGGTGTCCGGTGAGTGCGGCCCGGTGAAGTCACCCTCGCGGGCGAGTTGTTCGATGGCAGGGGCGATGATTTTTTTTTCCTCCTGCCCGAATTGCCCGTTCTCACCGGCATGGGGATTGAGTCCGGCCACGGCGATGCGCGGTTTGCGGGCCAGGCGCCGTTGCAGAAAAGCGTGGAGCAGTTTTCCGGTGCGGACGATTTCTTCGGTGCGGAGCAGGCCGGGCACATCGCGCAGAGGCAGGTGCGCGGTGGCCAGGACCACGGTGAGCGGTCCGCCGGTCAGGCACATGGCAAAATTTTCCACCCCGGCGCGGGCGGCGAAGAATTCGGTTTGTCCCGGAAAAGGAAAACCGAGGGCGTGGAGGGAGGCTTTGTGGACCGGGCCGGTGACCACGCCCTGGATGGTGCCGTCTTGCAGAAGCCGCGCGGCTTCCTCGAGGGCATCCCACGCGGCCTGCGCGGAAGCGGGCGTCGGTTGCCCGGGGGGATGTCCGTCGGCGCGACCGATGAATCGGAAGTCGACGCCGCCGGGCCGTCCGGGGTCGGCGAGGCAGCGGGTGATGAGTTCCGGTCCGATCCCGGCCGGATCGCCAGTGGTGATTCCGAGAACGGGACGCGCGGGCACGCTCAGTAGATTTTGACGTAAGCTTTCTCGCGAAGGGTGGCGATCCAGCGGTCCTGCATGCGGATGCGTTCTTCCTCGATCAGCTTCTTGGTGATTTCCTCGCGTACTTCCGAGAGGGGTTGTACCACGGCCGGCTTTTTGGCTTCGATGCGCATGATGTAAAAGGTGTCCCCGACTTGAATGACCTCGCTCAGCGTTCCCGGTTCGATTTCAAAGGCGATTTTGTTGAGCGATCCGGTGAGTGTGTTCTCGTCGACCCACCCCCAATCACCGCCGAAGTCGGCCGTGCTGTCATCCGAATACATTTGGGCCATGCCGGTAAAATCGCCGCCGCTGGCCAGCTTTTCGCGTATTTCTTTGGCCATGGCGCGTTTGGCTTCGACCGGGTTGTCCGATCCGTCGAATTCGGGCCGCAGGACGATCATGTTGAGCTTGATTTCCGCTTGGGTGGAATACTGTTTGAGGTTCTTGCGGTAGTAAGCGTCGACCTTGTCGGGCGAGATAATGAAGTCAGAGCGCACGGCGCGCTGCCGCATGGCTTGCACCACGATTTTGTCGCGTTCGATTTCGCGGAAGCGTCCGAGGCTGAAACCCTGGGCCTTGAGGGTGCGGACGAATGCCACTCGGTCGCCGCCGAATTCCTCGCGGATGATGGTGTTGACCCGGTCTTCGACCACGTAGACCGGGATTTGAAATCCCTCGGTGTTGAAGTAATCGATGATGAGTTGGCGGTCGATGAGGTCTTTCAGTGCGGCGTCCTGTGATTCCTTCATTTTGGCGCGCAGTTCGTCTCCCTGATAAATTTCGGAGAGGGAGCGCTGGCGGAACATGAGGAGTTCGCGGACTTGACCGAAGGTGATGGCGTTTGAATTGACCACGGCGGCGATGCCGTCGACCAACCGGTCGCGCTGCTGGCCTGGGGCGGTGAGCGGGAGCAGGACGAGGGTGAGGGCAAGGGCACCCGGCAGGAAGCGGACAGCGGTGATCACAACTTTTGCAAGAGTGTAAGAATCTGGCGCAATTTCAAGGCGGGATCTTCGGAGTCCAGCCGGGGGTGGCGGTGGCCGATCATGATAAAATCCCCCCCCCGGCGGAAGCGGAGGACTTTTCCCTCTGTCTCGACGAGGTCGATGTTCGCCGCGGCGGCGCGCAGACGGACCGCGGCGGTCTTGAGAAGGTTCCGGGCGGCGGCCGGGAGGCGCCCGTAGCGGTCGCGCCACTGGTTTTTCAGCTGGTCGAGTCCGGTGAGGGTTTCCGTCTCGGCCAAGGCCCGGTGGGCGGCGATGCGTTCCTTCGGCTCGGCGATATAATCGGGCGGGATCCAGGAGGGTAGTTGCCCGCCGCGGGCTGTCGCGGGGTCCGGCGCGATGAAGTCGAGGTTGACCTTGATGTCCGGCCGGCCGGGCGCCCTCTCGCCTTTGAGCTTGGCCACCGCCGCTTTGAGCAGGCGGCAGTAAAATTCGAAACCGATGGCGAGAATGTGCCCGCTTTGTTCGGTGCCGAGGATATTGCCAGCGCCGCGGATTTCGAGGTCGCGCATGGCGACGCGGAATCCGGCGCCGAGGTTGGAATATTGGCGGATCGCGGCGATACGCTGGCGCGCTTCACCCGCGCCCATCATGTCGCGCGGCAGGAGAAGATAAGCGTAAGCTTTGTGATTGGAGCGTCCGACGCGTCCGCGCAATTGGTAAAGGTCGGCCAAGCCGAAGCGGTCGGCACGGTCGATGATGATGGTGTTGGCGTTGGGAATATCGAGGCCGCTCTCAATGATCGTGGTGCAGAGCAGGATGTCGGCCCGGCCGGCGACAAAGGTGGCCATGATGTCCTCGAGTTCCTCTTCGGGCATTTGGCCGTGTCCGGTCAGGATACGTGCGTCGGGCAGGAGTTCTTTCAGTCGTTTTTCAAGCAGGCCGATCGATTTGACCCGGTTGTGCAAGAAGTAGACCTGGCCCCCTCGGGTCAGCTCGCGTTGGATCGCATCACGGATGAGCCGTTCGTCATAGCCGCAGATGACCGTCTCGACCGGTATGCGGTTGGCCGGCGGTGTTTCGATCGTGCTCATGTCACGCGCCCCGAGCAGGGAAAGATAAAGCGTGCGGGGGATGGGGGTGGCCGAGAGGGTAAGAACATCGACGCCGCTGAAGTTTTCTTTCAGCCGTTCCTTGTGCAATACGCCAAAGCGCTGTTCCTCGTCGACCACGACGAGTCCGAGATTCTTGAAGAAGACATCTTTGCCGAGCAGGCGGTGGGTGCCGACCACGATGTCGACACTGCCATCGCGCAATCCGGCCAAGGTTTGTTTTTGCTGTCTGGCCGTGCGAAAGCGGCTGAGCAATCCCACGGTGACGGGGTAGTCGGACATCCGTTCGCGCAGGGTCTGCCAGTGTTGCTGGGCCAACACGGTGGTGGGGGCGAGCAGGGCGACTTGCCGGCCGCCCATGACGGCTTTGAAAGCGGCGCGGATGGCGACTTCGGTTTTGCCGAAGCCGACGTCGCCGCAGATGAGTCGGTCCATCGGCTTGGTCGATTCCATGTCGGTTTTGGCGTCGATGATGGCGCGGAGTTGGTCGGGGGTTTCGTCGAAGGGGAACGAGTCTTCAAATTCGCGTTGCCAAGCGTTGTCCGGGGGAAAGACGACGCCGGTCTCGAGTTCCCGTTCGGCCTGCACGCGGAGGAGTTTCTCGGCGTAAACCAGAACGGACTTTTCCGCTTTGCTCCGCGCGCGTTGCCAGCGGCCGTCCCCGAGTTCGCTCAGCGCGGGATTTTTCCGACCGACCCCGACATAACGGGAAACTTTCCACCCCTGCTCGAGCGGTACGTAGAGTTTCGACCCGCGGGCGAATTCCAGGGTGAGGACTTCACCGGCGTCCTCTTGTCCAGGCAGCACCTGCAGCCCGCGGTAGCGCGCGATGCCGCAATCGAGATGGACCACGAGGTCGTCGGTCTCGAAATCGTCGAAGCGCAAAGTTTGGCGCGAGAGGGCGGCGCGGGCACGGGCCCAACCGCCCCGGCGCTGTTCCAAACTGGCCGCGCGGCCGAAGAGTTCGGCATCGGTGAGGAGGGCCAGTTTGGCCTCCGGCAGGGTGAATCCGCGGGTCAGGGTGCCCAAGACCACGGGCAATTCGCGCGGGGCAATTTCTGCGGAAGCAGCCAACTCGCGTAACCGCGTCGCTTCACCTTCGTTGGTGCAGACGATGCGCACCGTCCATCCGTCGGCCTGCCATTGCCCGATCTGGCGGAAAAGATCGCGGCGGCGTTGCTCGAGAAGAACAATATCCCCCGCGGCGAAATCCCCGAGCGGGTGGTCGGTGGCGAGGAGGTCGAACTCTTCGTCGCCGGCCAGCACGGGCCGGGAATGAAGCTGGGCCGGTGTCTCCGGTGCCGCGTCCTCGACCGAGAGGAAAAGCGTGTCGGGGGCGAAGTGCTCGCGCGGGGTGGCGTCATCCGTTCCACCCCCGTCCCCGAGGCCGAGTTCGCAACTTTCGAGCGTTTCGACCGAGCGTTGGGAGTCGGGATCGTAGGAGCGGATGGATTCAATTTCGTCGCCGAAAAATTCGAGGCGCAAGGGCAGGACGGTCTGCCACGGGAAGACATCGACGATGCCGCCGCGCACCGCGTAGTTGCCGCGTTGCGCCGCCGTGGGGACGCGGGTAAAGCCGGTGCGGTCCAGTTGCGCGATGAGGTCGGCCAGCGGCCGTGTTTCTCCCCGCCGGAGAATGACGGTGTCGCCGGCTAGCTTTTGCCGCGACGGTGCGGGGTGCTCGAGCCCGTCTGCGGTCACGACGACGAGCGGCGGCGGGGTGGTGTCGAGTTCGCGCAGCGCGGCGAGGCGGGCGGCGGCCATTTCGGGATCCGGGTTGCCCACCCCCGCGGCGGCCAGTTCCAGATCCGGCATGAAGAGGGCGCGTTCGTTCCAGAATTGCAGGTCGTGGTGGAATTCCTCCTGACGTTTGACGTCGGGACAAATCACGCAAACCGGCCGCTCTAGTCGGGCGGCCAACCATGCGGCAAGGAATGGCTGGGCCGGGGCGGCGGTACCTCCGGCCACGGCGGGCGCACCCCGGCGGATGGCCTCAAGCCAGGCCCGCGCGGCGGCGCTGGCTTCGCCGGCGGAAAGAAGCTCGTGGTTCACGGCACGATGTTTTCGCGGAGGAAGGTGGCGCGCAAGGCGCGGCCGAGAGGGCCGGGGGTGATGGCTTCGCATTGCAGGGGCATGACGCCGAGCCGGCTGTTGGTCAGGAAAAGTTCGCTTGCTTCGGGAAGGCGCGCGGCGGGAAATTTTACTTCGCGCACGGTCTGATCTTGCATGAGGCGGGAACGGATGACCCCGGGGCGGACGGCCAGGGCGAGCGACGGGGTGCAGAGTTGGCCGTCGAGGACGAAGAAGAGGTTGCCGAAGGCGGCGGAAAGCAGATTGCCGTCGTGGTCGGCAAGGAGGGCATGATGGCAACCGGCCTGCCGAGCGGAGGTCTGCGCCGCGCAGTTCAGCCAGTAGTTCGCCGTTTTCCTTCCGGACGCGAATGGGGCGACCGGTTCGGGGTGCAAACGCGCGGTTTGCTCGTCCGGCCTGCCGGCGGGATCGTGCGGTTCGAAAAGGGCGAAGAGGCGCGGTGCGGAAACGGGCGCGGTGGGAGCTCCGTCGCCGGCCGTGAGGTAGAGGCGGAGGACGCCGGTGGCGTCGAGAGACAGGGCCGGCAGTTGGATTTCGGGAAGGGTTGTGCCGAGGAGGTCCGCACCGCTTGCGGCAAGCAGGGCGAGATGCTCGGCCAGCAGGAGCGGTTTACCCGCGCGAAGGCCGATGGTTTCAAAGACGGACATGCCGTAGCGCACGCCGCGGTCGGTGAGGGGAAGGTCCGCACCCGGCTGCCATGAGCCGTCGCTACGGAGCCAGGCGCGCGGGGCGCTTTTCACGCGAGGGCGCCGCGCAAATGTTCGAGGCGTTTGCGCAGGGTGGCGCGGGTGATGCCGAGAAGCTTGGCTGCGCGCACTTGGTTGCTCCCCGTGGATTCCATGGCGCGGCGGGTGAATTCCTGCTCGAGCCAGGGGAGAAGTTCGAGCCCGGGCTGCGCGGCGGCCGCCTCGAAAAGCACGCGGGCGGCCTCGTCGAGATTGGCCGGTGCGGGAACCGCGACGAACGCTTCACCGGGTGGCGCGGTGGCGGCTTGTCCCAGCGGCAGATCTTTGGGCAGGAGGACGTCGCTGGTTGAAAGGACGGCGGCCCGCTGGATGGTATTTTCCAATTCGCGGACGTTGCCCGGCCAAGGATGGTTCTCGAGCAACTCGACCGATTCCTGGCTCAGCTGGAGCTGCGGCTTGAGTTTTTGGGTCGCGATGCGCTTGAGGAAATACTCGGCGAGAAGACGGATGTCTTCCTTGCGGCTGCGCAGTGGCGGGAGGTGCAGACGGACGACATTGAGCCGGTAAAAAAGATCCTCGCGGAATTTTTTGTCGGCCACTTCGGCCTCGAGGTTTTTGTTCGTCGCGGCGACGATGCGAACGTCGGTCTGGATGGTCTGGTTGCCGCCGACGCGGGAGAAGGTTCCGTCCTGCAGGACGCGCAGGAGTTTGCTCTGGATGGAGAGCGGCATGTCGCCGATCTCGTCGAGAAAGAGGGTGCCGCCGTCGCATTGCTCGAAGCGTCCGATACGTTGGGCGCTGGCCCCGGTGAAGGAGCCTTTTTCGTGGCCGAAGAGTTCGCTTTCGAGGAGGTTTTCCGGGATGGCCGCGCAATTGATGGCAAGGAACGGACGGTCGTGTCGCGCGCTATATTGGTGGATGGCCCGGGCCACGAGTTCCTTCCCCGAGCCGCTTTCGCCGGTGATCATGACGGCGGCATCGCTGTTCGAGATGCGGCCGACCATTTTGAAAACCTCCTGCATGGCGGCGGACTGACCAACGATGCTGTCTTGATGCTGCTCGAGGCTGAGGGTGGGTTCGAAAGGTTTGGCCAGGCGCATTTCGGCGGCGACTTTGAGCGCGGAGTCGACCACGATTTTCAGGTTGAAGGGCAACTGCTCTTTGCGCACGAAATCGAAGGCGCCGAGGCGCATCGATTCGATGACGCTCTGCGTGGTGCCGAGGGCCCCGGTGATGACGACCAGCGCGTTGGCATCCCGCTTGCGCAGACGGGCGAGCAGTTCCAAGCCGCTGTGGATGCCGAGCCGCATCTCGGTAATGACAATGAGAGGGTTCTCTGCGCAGAAAACTTTGAAGGCCTCTTCGGAGCTTTCCGCGGTGAGGACGCGGACATCCTCGGCGGCCAACTGGCTGCGGGCCCAATCGAGAAAGTCGGAATCGGGGTCGACGACAAGAACTGTCTGCTTCGCGGGCATGGGCAAACCTGTCAGATGCCTCCGTATCGGCGGTGACGTCCAGCATATTCCCGGATTGCGGCGAAAAGATCATCCCGGCCGAATTGCGGCCAAAGTTTCGGCGTGACCACGATTTCGGCGTAGCTGATTTGCCAGAGGAGAAAATTCGAAACCCGCATTTCACCGGAGGTGCGGATGAGGAGGTCGGGGTCGGGGAGTGCCGCGGTGTAAAGACGGGAGGTGATGGTTTCTTCGGTCACGGCATCAGGATCGAGGCTCCCGTCACGCACCTCGCGGGCTATCGTGCGCGCCGCGTCGGTGATCTCGGCGCGCGCGCTGTAGCTGAGGGCGAGGGTGAGAGTCATTGCGGTGTTTCCGGCCGACTTCTCCATTGCGGTATCGAGCCGCCGCCGCGTGTTCTCGGGCAAATCATCGAGGTGCCCGATAGCGCGCAGGCGGACGTTGCGCTCCATGATTTCAGCCGTGCGCTCGGCGAGGAAACGGTCGAGCAGATTCATCAGGGCCTTGACCTCGTCGGGCGGACGTTGCCAGTTCTCCTTGCTGAAAGCGTAGAGGGTGAGGTGGGAAACGCCGGCCTCGATGCATGCGGCGGCGCAGGCCCGCACCGCTTCGGACCCGCGGCGGTGCCCTTCGATGCGGGGCAAACCGCGCTCGCGGGCCCAGCGTCCGTTGCCGTCCATAATGATCGCGATGTGGCGCGGGATTTTGTCGGCCGATATTCCGGTCGGGTTGCTCACAGCCGGATGGTCTCGTCGTGTGCGGCGCCGATACTGACAATGGAAAGCTTTGCCCCGGTCAATTCCGCGAGGGCCTTGGCGTAGACACGGGCGGCGGGGGGCAACTGGCCGAAGCGGCGCGCTTTCGAAGTGTCCTTCATCCAACCGCGGAAGGTGCGGTAGACCGGACGGCAGAGGGCCCAGTCGGCCGCGCTGGTCGGCGGGTGTTTGAGCGTTTTGCCGCCGAGTCGGTAAGCGGTGCAGACTTTGATCACCGGGACGTGGTCGAGTCCGTCGAGATTGGTGATGGCCAGTTCATCGATGCCGTTGATCATCGCGGCATAACGGGTGGCCACGGCATCGAACCATCCGCAACGCCGGGCGCGCCCGGTGGTCGCCCCGTATTCGCGGCCCATGCCATGGAGCAACTCGGAGACGTCTTCGTTCTCGGTCGGAAACGGTCCTTCGCCGACGCGCGTGGTGTAAGCTTTCATCACCCCGATGACTTTGTCCATGCGGTGCGGCGGCACGCCGGAACCGGTGCAGGCGCCGCCGGCTGTGGTGTTCGAACTGGTAACGAACGGGTAGGTGCCGTGGTCGAGGTCGAGGTAAGTGCCTTGGGCTCCCTCGAAGAGGAGGCCGCGGCCGCGGGCCATGACGCCATGGAGCCAGACGACTGTATTGGTGACGAACGGGCGCAGTGTTTTGGCTGCGGCGAGGTAATGGCGGAGCGAAGGCTGCAGCGGGATGGGCTTCGCGCCCATTGTGCGCAGGACGGCATTGTTTTCCCGCTGGCGTGCTTTGAATTTTTCGGCGAATTCCTTGGGGTCAAGCAGATCGCCGACCCGCAGCCCGGTGCGCGCCGCTTTGTCACCGTAGGCCGGACCGATGCCGCGCTTGGTCGTGCCGATTTTGTTTTTCCCTTTACGCTGTTCGCGGGCTTCGTCCAAGGCGTGGTGCCAGGGCATGACGAGGTGGGCTCCATCGCTGAGCAGGAGGTTTTTCCCCACGGGAATTCCTTGTTTGCGCAGCCCGGTGATTTCGGCGACGAGGGCCAGCGGGTCGACCACGACACCATTGGCAATGACGCACGTTTTGCCGCGCCGCAGGATACCGCTGGGGATGAGGTGGAGGACGAATTTCCTCTTGCCGTGCACGATGGTGTGGCCGGCGTTGTTGCCGCCTTGCGTGCGGACGACGGCATCGGCCTCGTCGGTGAGGTAATCGATGATTTTGCCTTTGCCTTCGTCACCCCACTGGGCGCCGACAAGGATTGTGTTAGCCATAATATTTGGTCGGGACGAAGGCTCCTGACCCGCGCCGCAAAAGGGTATCATTCTGACCAAGCAGCGGTGGGCGGCAAGAATAACCTCGCCGCTTTACCCGGCAACCCGCGGTGCGACTCTGCGCCGGATGCGGTTCATCACTTCGGTGGCGCGGCGGCGAGAGACGGACAATTCGGTGCCGTCATGCAGCACGAGGCGGAGCCCGCGTTGTCCGCTGCCGCTCCAGGCTTGCACCGCGGACGGGTTCACGGCCTGGCGGCGGTTGAGCCGGATCAATTGGTCGTTCGGCAACTCGGCAAGCAGACCCTCGAGGGTGCGGCGCACCAGTCCGCGGCCCCGCTCATGGACAACTTCAATGTAGTTGCCGTCGGCCTTGAGCAGACGAATGGAATCCATAGCCACGCGCACATGGCGTCCGCGCTCCTCGATTTCCAGCGTGCCATTTTGCCTATCGCCACTTTGCCGCCGAAGGATTTCCCGCGCCCGCTCGATGGCCCGCCGGCAGCGGTCTTCCTCGACCGGTTTGAGCAGGTAGTCTGCGGCACCCACTTCGAAAGCACGGATGGCAAATTGCGCGTAGGCGGTGGTGAAGATAACGCAGGTCTGCATGGTATCAATTTCGTCCAAGGCGGTGAATCCGTTGGCTCCCGGCAATTGGATATCCAGGAAGACGAGGTCCGGACGGTGGCGCCGCGCGAGTTGTTGCGCGGCGATGGCATCGGAAGCTTGCGCCACGACGTTCACCTGGCCGATGGATGCGAGCACTTGGAGCAGGTCGCGGCGGGCGGCGGGTTCGTCGTCGACGACCAGGGCGGTGAGGGTTTCCATGGTCAGGCGGTTGTGCCCGGGGGAGGCTCGGCGGGCAGGTGCAGTGAGGCGGTGACTTCGCCGTCGGCTCCCGAGATGTCGATCAAGGCTGCGCTCCCGTAGACGGCCTGCAACCGTGCGCGCGCGATGCCGAGGCCCCCCGGACGGTTGGCCGGCTCGCGCCCGAGTTTGCCCCGGTTGCACACGGAGACATCGAGGTATCCGCCGTTGAGGCGCGCGGAGACGATGAGTGGGTGGAGTTGGTCGACCTGGCCGTGCTTGACCGCGTTTTCGACAAAGTTAAGCAGGGTCATAGGGGGGACACGGGCATGGTAGGCCGCGCCTTCAATCTCGACGAGGCGCGGCAGGTCACGCTCGAATCGCATGGCTTGCAGGGCGAGAAAATCTTCGCAGAGCTGCCATTCGTCGAGCAACGGGATGGTTTCGCGAGACTGCGCGGTGGTGCTGTCCCGCAGGAAGCGCGCAAGATGGTCGATGAAAGCGCGGCCGCGTTCGGGATCGGCGCGCACGATGCCGCGCATCGCGGCGAGGCAATTGAAAAGCAGGTGCGGGGCGAGGCTGGCCCGCAGGTTGCGCAGTTCGATTTCCGACTGCCACGCTCGGCGCCGCGCCTGTTCGAGGGAGAGGCGTTCGGAAAGGTCGAAAACGACGCCGTTGGCCGCACTGGCTCGTCCGGAAGGGAGCCGTTGGGACACTTCCCAGAAAGAGAGCACGGGCCGCCCCTCGATTTCCGTCTCGCGTGTGCCGTGGTCCTGATCCGCATCAAACAGCATCTCCGGGGCGATCCGCGAAACCGGCTCCTTGGCGAGCAGGCCTCCGTTGCCGATCCGGTCGAAGCACAAGCCCTCTGCCTCTTCCCATGCCCAAACCTGGAGTCCGGCACTGGCCGTACCGCGCGCGGCGAAATTAAGCCGGCGCCGGTAATGATCGACCATGGCGGCGATGCCCAAGGTGGAAACCGCAATGAAGGCGAGGAAGAGATACATGGATCGATAAACCCCGGCCCCTTGGCCCAGGTCGGCGAAGGGGCCGCTGCTCTGGAGGACGGAGAATCCGATGAGCAGCGACTCCGCGGCAACGAGCGGTGCTGCTCCCCGCAGTCCGAGAACAGCCGCGGCAGCGAGCAGCGGGAGAAAGAGAAGGTAAGGAGGCAGACCGAATGAGGTGAAAAAGACAAGCCATCCCGTTCCCAGACAGAGCGGCCCGAGAACAAGCATGCGCCGCCACCAGGCAGAGTCCGGAGCCTGCGTCCAGACCGCGAAAGCGGGGGCGAGCAGCGCGATACCGCTGCCGTTGGCCAAAACAAAGGTCGCCAATTCCTGTCCGAACTGCTGACCGAGGATGGTTTCGTCGGCGAAGAGCAAGCCGGCGCCGAGGAACCCGTTGAGCAAGGCGGGCAACCATGGGATGACGACAAGGAAGACGAGGCACCCGCGCAAGTCGGTCAGCCGGGGCCGAGGTCCGAGAAAAAGGGACGCCAGCCAGTAAGCGGCCAAAGATTCCAAGGCAAGGCCGAGCGGTCCCAGCCAGGTGAGCAAAGCAGGCAAGCCCCACATCGCATTGTGCAAGACGAGGCCGGCATAGACGCCGAGCGCCATCCATGGTCCACCAAGCAGAATGCATCCCGCGGCCACTCCCGAGAGCGGCCAAAAAGGACTAAAAAAAATATCACCGCGGGTGAAGATTAGTCCCACAGAACCGGTCACCATGCTGGTCAGTGCGGTCAAGACCAAATGAGCCCAGACCCGCGACCGCTGGAAAGTGCGGAGAGGAGACGCCTCCGCAAGAAGGGCTGCCGAGGACGATTGCACTGCTTGGTCAGACCAAAATCGCGAGGCAAGCGTCAACGGTTAATGGTAGTTGCTCGCTGGGGATTAAATCAAAAAATCGTCTTAACGGGTTAGAATTGAATAATTAACACATGATTGCGACCGCTTGTCACTTTTTCACCGCCATTCGTCCCATGGCCCGCTCGTCCCGCGGATTGCGGGGACAGACTGCCTTTGGTTGGGCGCAAGTCTGCCTTGTTCTTTGTTGGTTGTCGGGCGCAAGCCCGGCCAACGCCAATGTGGGTCGGGCGCCCGCGGGGGCGGAGCGTCCGGTCTTCTAGCGTAGTGAGCGGCGCCACGGTGGGTTTACCTGCCGTGGCGCTTGTCATTTGGTCTCCCTACGCTTGCGCGACGAACAACTTTCCGGCCCGTCGGCGCAGGTGGCGGCCGCGCGGCAGATTGAGTTTGGCTGGTTGGCCGGAGGAAAGCGCCAACTGGCGTGCGGCCTCGATGGTTTCGAAATCCACGCTGGTCCCGGTGTGTGCACCGAGCCAGCTACGGAGCAACCGGCGTTGATGGGCCAGCGTTTTGCTCCGCAGGCTGCGGAGTTCGAGTTGAGCGAGGCTTGCTTCGGGTGCGACGAGGCTCCCGATCCATTCTTCTTCCGCCGCGAGGATTTCCGCGGTGCGGGCCAGGGCGGGTACGGGGTCGAATCCCATGGCTTGGGTCAGGGCGGGCAGCACATCGCGGCGCAGGCGATTGCGGGTGAATTTCCGCGAAGCGTTCGATGTGTCCTCGCGCCATGCGAGCTTGCGGGCGCGGGCATAAGCGGTGATTCCGGCCCGGGTGAATCCAAGGAGGGGACGCACGATGGTGGCACCGCTATTTTCCAGCGGCACCTCGCCCCGCAGGCTGCTCAAGCCGCGGCGTCCCGCCCCCCGCGCGAGGTGGAAGAGCAGGGTTTCCGCGGCATCGCCGGCGTGGTGGGCCAGGAAAACAGTGGTGGCGTCATGTTTGGCCGCCGCCCGGGCGAAGAAGCGCCGCCGTAATTCGCGGGCCGCTTCCTCCAGCGATTCTTTGTTTTTTGCGGCGCGTGTTCTGGCCCGGCCGCGGCCACAGGCGAACCGGGCGCCGGCCGTAGCGGCCAGTTGGCGCACGAATTTCTCGTCACGATCCGCGGCCTTCCCGCGCAGACCGTGGTGGAAATGGGCCACGACGAGTCGGGGGAAACCCGCCCGCTGGAGAAGATCGAACAGGACGACCGAATCGATTCCACCGGAAAGACCGACCAGCGCGCACTGCGCGGGGCAGACCCTTTCCATCCGGCGGAGGAAGCGCGGCAGGAGTTCGGCCGCTTTTTTCACGGGTCAGGAAAGTTTGGCCGCTCCGAAATAGGGCTGGAGGAGTTCCGGAAGGTGCACCGAACCATCGGGCTGCTGGCCGTTTTCAAGCAGTGCGACATAGAGCCGGGCCAGTGCGGTGCCGGAACCGTTGATGGTGTGGCAGAAGATATTTTTGCCGTCCGCCCCCCTGAAGCGCAGGCCCATGCGGCGTGCCTGATAGTCGCCGAAATTCGAGCAACTGGAAACCTCGAGCCAGCCTTGGTGGCCCGGGGCCCAGACTTCAATGTCATAAGTGCGGAGCGCGCTGAAGCCGAGGTCGCCGCCGCAAAGCTCGATCACGCGATAGGGCAGCCCGAGCAATTGCAGCACGCGTTCGGCGTCGGCGGTGAGCGATTCGAGGCCGGCCGCGGAATGTTCCGGCATGGTGATGGTGACCAGCTCGACTTTGTCGAACTGGTGCATGCGAATGAGGCCGCGCGTTTCGCGGCCGGCCGAGCCGGCTTCGCGGCGGAAGCACGGGGTGTAGGCCGCGTATTTGAGGGGCAGCTTTTCCACAGGGAGGATTTCCTCGCGGTGGAAATTCGTCACTGGGACTTCGGCTGTGGGAATGAGGAAGAGGTCGCTTCCGGCCACCCCGAAGAGATCGGCCTCGAATTTGGGCAGTTGTCCCGTGCCGGTCATGGTCGCACGATTGACCAGAAATGGCGGGCTCATTTCGGTGTAGCCGTGGTCGCGCGTGTGCAGGTCGAGCAGGAAAGAAATGAGCGCCCGTTCGAGCCGTGCGCCCTGCCCGGTGTAGCAAATGAACCCACTCCCGCTGATTTTCGCCGCGCGCTCGGCATCGAATAACCCGAGCCGTGTGCCGATCGCCATGTGGTCCCGGGCACCGGGGAGTTCCGGCGGCTCGCCCCAAGTGCGGAGGACGGGGTTGGCCCCGGCGTCCTGGCCGGCCGGGATTGCATCGTGCGGCGTGTTGGGGATGGAGAGCAGCAGTTCGCGTTGTTTTTCCTCCGCCGCAGTCGAGGCGAGTTGCAGGGCTTCCATTTCCGCGCCCATCTTTTTCGCTGCCGCTTCCAAGGCGGTGCTGTCCTCCTTTTTCGACCGGAGGGCGCCGATCTCCTTGCTCAGCTGTTTGCGCTCGGATTGCAGGTGCTGCCAGCGGGTCTCGTTGGCGCGGCGTTCGAGATCGGTGGCGAGCACTTCGTCGACCATGGCTTCCAGCCCCGGGCCGCGGCGGGCGAGGAGGGCTTTGACAGTTTCCGGGGTCTCCCGGAGGCGGCGGATATCAAGCATGGTCGGAAGAGCGTAGCGCGGCCGCCGGCCCCCGCCAAGCGGCGGAATCTGTTCGCCGGGTGAGGGGGAGGGAACCTATCATTCCGGGACAATTTTTGGCCTGTGGAATTTCGCGACTACTACAAAACCCTCGGCGTGGCCAAAACGGCCACGGCCGACGAAATCAAGAAGGCCTTCCGCAAGCTGGCCCGCCAGCACCATCCCGATCTGGCCAAGGACAAAAAAACGGCCGAGGAAAAATTCAAAGAGATCAACGAGGCCTACGAGGTTTTAAGTAATGGCGAAAAAAAGTCCGCCTATGACCAATTTGGCCATGCCGCCTTCGATCCCTCCTCTGGTAATTTTGGTGGCCACACCTACACCAGCCAAAACGGTCCCTTCAATTTTACTTATAGCAACCAAGGGGGAGATAATAGCAATTTTGATTTCGGCGGTTTTAGTAACCCCTTTGATATTTTCGAACAATTTTTTGGTGGCTCTTTTTCTGGCCAACGTCAACCCCAGCTACCTCGTTACAAAATTCAGGTTTCTTTTATGGACGCTGTTACCGGTGTCGAAAAAGAAGTCGGCGTCGAGGGTAAAAAAAGAACTATCAAGATTCCTGCTGGAGTTGCTGATGGACAACGAATTCGCTTCAAAGATTTTGTTCTCTACATCGACGTTCTACCTGATAAAACCTTTACTCGTGATGGTAATGATGTTTTTTCCATTGTTAATATCACTTTTACCCAAGCCGTCCTGGGAGACAACATCGAAGTTCCGGCTTTATATAAGCCTATAAAAATCAAAGTCAAACCCGGTACTCAATCTCATACTCTCATCCGACTCAGGGGTCATGGCATCAAAGATGTCAACGGTTATGGTCAAGGTGATTTCTATATCCGCTTAATTGTCACCGTTCCCACTAGTTTAACTCGTCAGCAAAAAAACCTCCTCAAAGACCTCGCCCTCTAATTTTAAATTTACTTCTCGGCCCCCTCGTTTTTTGTTACCAATTACCGATTACAAATTACCAGTTACCCACCACTTTCTGCTATAATACGGTCATTACTGTTGCGTTTATAATCTGGGGCTGAAAGAAAGCCCCTTTTTTTAATAAAAAATGGATTTAAAAAGATTACCAAAAACCGAATTTGCCGCCGCTGTGGCCCAGATTGCCGGTGAAAGAAACATCGAAGTCCAGCCCATTTTAGACTCTATTGAACTGGGTTTAATCTCTGCCTATAAAAGAGACCAAAAAGAAAAGGGTATAGAAATCCCCGAGGAACAAGAATTTACAGTCGAACTTTCCCCCGAGACCGGCTCTTTTGCAGTTTTTAAAGTTGACGAAGATGACAAAAAAACCGACGTCACCCCTCCTGGTTTTGGCCGCATCGCCGCCCAAACCGCCAAACAAGTCATTGATCAAAAAATTCGTGAAGCCGAAAAAGATTCTGTCATTGCTGATTATCAGCAAAAACTTGGCACTCTTATTTCTGGTGTTGTTTTAAAGGCTGATCCCTACAGAGCCACCATTGGTGTTGGTCGAACCGAAGCCGTTTGCCCTCATTTTGAACAGATCAAAAACGAAGAATTACAAAGTGGCGATAAAAAAATATTTTTGTTAAAAGAAATTAGCCAAGACGAATCTGGTCGTCGCGATATTATTTTATCTCGAGCCGATCCTCAATTCATTGTTAAACTGTTTGCCCGCGAGGTTCCCGAGGTCGAGAATGGTTCGGTCGTGGTTGAAAAAATTGCCCGTTCTGCCGGCCAAAGAACCAAAGTGGCCGTTTCTTCTAATCAGCCCGGTATCGACCCTGTCGGTTCCTGTATTGGTCAAAAAGGTTCCCGCATCCAGTCGATTTTAACTCAAATTCCTGCCGACGAAAAAGTTGATGTCGTTCCTTTTAATTCCAATATCAACCAATTTATCATTCAGGCCTTATCTCCGGCTGAAAATGTCAACATTGTTGAAATTAATGATCGTTCGGTCACCGTTTCTCTGCCTGAAGATCAATTAGCCTTAGCTATCGGTAGTGGTGGCGAAAACGTTAGATTGGCCGGCCAGTTGGTTGGTCTTGATATCAAAGTTATCGCTCAACAAGTTGAAAAGTCCACCAAAGCTTCGAAAAGCAAAAAATCAACCAAAGTTGAAAAGTCCACCAAATCAAAAAAATCAACCAAAAAAACATAATGTTTTTTTCATTTTTACATCATAAACCATGGCTAAAGTTAAACAAACAACTCAATTTCGTCCGCCCATCGTCACCCTTATGGGCCACATTGACCATGGCAAAACTACCCTTTTAGACAAAATTAGATCTAGTCGTCTCTGGCAAAAAGAAATCGGCGGTATCACTCAGCACATTGGTGCCTACCAAGTTGAGGTTCCCATCAAAGGCAAGGAACCGAAACCAATTACCTTTATCGACACTCCCGGCCATTCCGCCTTCGTCAATATGCGTCGTACTGGTTCTCAGGTTACCGATCTCGTCGTTTTGGTTGTTTCAGCCACCGAAGGTATCAAAGCTCAAACCAAAGAATGCCTAAAGATCATCGAAAAAAGTCAAATCCCTTTTATTGTGGCTATTAATAAAATTGACCTCAAAACCGCCTCGGTTGATAAAGTCAAAGGTCAATTGGTCGAGCTTGGTCACAACCCCGAAGATTATGGTGGTCAAATTGCCTGTATTCCGCTTTCAGCCAAAACCGGTCAGGGCATCGACAAACTTCTGGAAATGATTCTCTTAAATGCCGAAATCTTGGAACTTAAAAGTTTCCCTAAAAAACCGCTTCAGGCTTTCGTTATCGAATCGAAAATGGACAAAAGTCGCGGATCTTTAGCCAGTTTAGTCGTCAAGCAAGGCACCCTAACCGTCGGCGATACAGTTTTTTGCGGTCAAGATCCGGCCAAAATCAAAGCTCTTATCGGCCCCGGTGGTCAAGCTCTAAAGAAAATCGGCCCCGGTGATATTGCCGAAGTTCTTGGTTTTCCCACTCCTCCACCAGTTTCTAGTCTTATTAGCGATAGTCCTATTATTCTTGAAGTTTCTCCCCCTATTGCTTCTGTTAATGAAAACACTTCTGACAAACGCTTAAATATCCTTGTCAAAGCTGACACCAATGGCACCCTGTCTGCCCTTTTAGCTAGTTTCAGTGATGACGTTCTTATTATCGCCTCCGGTATCGGTCAGGTTGGCGAAAACGATGTCTTTTTAGCTGAAAGTGCCGGGGCTCAAATTTTTTCTTTCAATCAAAAAACCCCCTCATTTATTCAAAAATTAGCCAAAAATCAAAAAGTCCGTCTTTTTGAATCCGATATCATTTACGAGATCATCGATGACATCAACGCCCAAGTTCTAAAAATCCTTGAGCCGACCATTGATGAAACTATTGTCGGTGAAGGTAAAATCATTGCTGAATTTCTTATCAATAAACGCCGTATTGCTGGGGTTAAATGCACCAAAGGAGAATTTACCCCCGGAGTTGCTGTTCATCTTTTAAGAGGGGATGAAATCATCAAAAATAGCCATATTGACACTCTCCAACAAGGAAAACTTGAAGTCGACAAGATCAAGCTCGGTTCTGACTGTGGTATTACTTTTAAGCCCCACATTGACTTTAAGTTAAATGATGCTATAATATCGTATTACAAGACTAAGGAGTAATAGACATGGCCGATCGGTCCAGTTTATTTCAACCACAAACTAAAAGTTTCAATCAATCTGAAAGCAGGACAGATATGAAAAACTATAATTTAACTGAAATCAAAACAATGCTTGGTACCGCCAAATCGGCGGTCATTGTCAGTCCCGTCTTATCCCTTGATTCTATTGCCGCCTCTTTAGCCTTTGCCTTAAGCCTAAAAAAGGCCGGTTTAAACGTTTCTGTCTATTCACCTCAAAAAACTACTCAGGATTATTCCAAGCTTTCTGGTTTAGAGTTGATTACTGACCAATACTCAGCCTCCGGCTTAACTATTACCCTTGATTATCCTTTGGATAGTATCGATCAGGTTTCCTACAACGACGATAATCAAAAATTAAATCTTGTTGTTAAAACTAAACCCAATTCTCCTCAAATCGATAACAGCAAAATTCTTATCAATAACCAATCTTCTGGTTTTGATATTGGCTTTATCTTAGGTGATGAAACTGCTTTGGGTGAAAACAGTTCTATCGTCAATTCCGGCAACTGGGTTTTTATCTCACCTCAAAATGTCACCAAAACTTGGGCCAAAGCTACTTTAGTTGATCCCGATGCTCCTTTTTGTGAGATTTTTTCTTTTATGCTTCCTCAACTTGGCTACCAGCTTGATCCTGATTCTGCCAAAAACTTGTTAATTGGCTTGCGTGTTTCTACTCAATCCTTTTCTGTCAACGTTTCCCCCGAAACTTTTGAAGCCGGCGCCATTTGTCTAAAAGCTACCCAAACTGCTCCTCCAGCTTCTGTCGGTACTCCTATCAACCCCACTCCGGTCGAAAGTGTTGAGTCCGCCCCGGTTTCTAAATTTCAATCCAACCCCACCTCTCCTGTTTCCACCAGCTAACCTTATGTTATAATCCCTCTTAGACTTTTAACGGTTTTTTGGTCGCCATTCCAAAAAATTATTATTTAAACCGTAGAAAGCCAAAAAATCATGGCCCTAACCAAACAAGAAAAAACAGATATCGTTACTAAGTATTCTCAAGCCAAAGGTGATACCGGTTCTCCCGAAATTCAGGTTGCTATTCTTAGTCTTGAAATCGAAAAGCTCCAACAACACTTAAGCGAAAACAAACATGATTCTCCTGCCAAAAGGGGAATTTTAAGTAAAATTTCCAAGCGTCGTCGTTTACTTCGTTATCTTTTAGCTCATGACGAGGACAGGTACAAAAAGCTTATTGCTGGTGTTGGTCTCAAAAAATAAAAATTATGTCAAAAAAACAATTCGATCTCAATCTCGGTTCACTTAAATTAAATTTACAAACCGGTATCCTCGCTCCCCAAGCCAACTCTGCCGTTCTGGCCACTGTCGGCAAAACTGTCATCTTGGCTACCGTTGCTCTTGGTCGTCCCGATCCTACCAAAGATTATTTTCCTCTCTCGGTTGAATTTATGGACAAACTTTACGCTGGTGGCATCATCAAATCAAGTCGTTGGCTCAAACGTGAAGGCGGTTTAGTTGATTCGTCTATTTTAGCCGGCCGTCTCATTGATCGTTCTATTCGTCCTCTTTTTCCCGAAGGTTTTACTAACGAAGTTCAGGTCTTGGTCACCGTCTTAAGTAACGACAAAAATACCGATCTTATTATTCCTGCCTTTATGGCTGTTTCCACTGCTCTTTCTCTTTCTGATATTCCTTTCAATGGTCCGGTTTCTGCTGTTAGAGTTGTCCAAAACGAAGGCAAACTGGTCAGCAATCCTGACCTAAAAACCTTATCAGCCTCTGACCTAGATCTTTTGGTTTGTGTCGGCCCCAAAGGTATCAACATGATCGAGGCCGGTGCCAAGATTGTTGACAACAAAACCATGCTTTCTGCCATTAAACTGGCAGAAACTACTGGCCAACAGCAAAATAAGGAAATTTCTGCTTTTGCCGATGCCAACGCTACTAAAAAAATTGAATACACTCCATCTTTACCTTCAGACGAACTCATCAAAGAAGTTGATGACATTATTAAAAAAGACGTCGAAACCTTTTTAGAAAATGGTGCTGACGACGGCAAACATATGGCCGCCGAAAACGTTCTTGTTGATAAAGTATTAACTTTACCCAACTATCAAACCAAAATCGAATCCGAAGAGCTTTTGGCCCCTATTCTTGTTCAAGCTGTTCATGCTGTTATCAAAAACCATCTTCGTGCCCGCACACTCAAGGGCCTTCGTTTTGATGGCCGCAAAGTTGACGAAGTCCGTCCTCTTTCCGCTCAAGTTGGCATCTTACCCTGTACCCATGGTTCTGCCTTTTTCCAGCGTGGCTTAACCCAAGCTCTAACCATTACCACTCTTAGCAGTCTTCGTGATGAACTAACCCTACAAGACTCAAACGGTGAGTCAACCAGACAATACATGCATTTCTATTCCGCTCCGCCTTTTTCCACCGGTGAAGCTGGTCGAATTGGCCGTCCCGGTCGCCGTGAAGTCGGTCATGGTGCCCTAGCCGAAAAAGCTCTGGAACCTGTTATTCCCACCGTTGAAGAGTTTCCTTATACCATTCTTTTAAATTCCGAAGTTCTTTCCCAAAACGGTTCTTCTTCCATGGCTTCCACCTGCGGTTCCACCCTTTCTCTGATGGACGCTGGCGTTCCCATCAAAGATAAGGTCGCCGGTATTTCTATTGGTATGGTTTCCGATGATAAAAAATACCAACTCTTGACTGATATCGCCGGTATCGAAGATCACTGCGGTGATATGGATTTCAAAATCACCGGTACCAGACTTGGGGTTACTGCCATTCAGCTAGATATCAAATGTCAGGGTTTAACTTTTGCTCAGATCGAAGAAGTCTTTACCGCTTCTACCAAAGCTAGGCTACAAATTTTAGATTTAATTGATAAAACCTTAGCTTCTCCTCGTCCTCAATTATCAGAATATGCTCCCAAAATTGTTATGGTCAAAATTGACCCAGACAAAATCGGCGAGGTTGTCGGTTCCGGTGGCAAAACCATCAAAGGCATGATGGAACAATACAAGGTCCAGATTGACATCGACGATGACGGCAAGGTTTCTATTTCAGGCTTAGACGAAAAAGCCCTTGAATCCACTGCCTTCCACATCACTTCTATGGTCAGAAAAATCGAAACTGGTGAAGAATTTGACGGCGTGGTTACCCGCGTCGAAGACTACGGTGTCTTTGTCGAGTTCTTACCCGGTCGTGAAGCTCTGGTTCATGTTTCCGAACTTTCCGGAGGCTTTTTACAAAATGTTTCCCAAATCATCAAAGTAGGGGACAAGATTCACGTTGTCGTTATCGGTTTTAACGACAATCATCAAATCAAATTATCTGCTCCTCAGTTTAAGGCTGATCATCCCGGTTCCGCTTCTACTTCTCGCGATCAACAGCCGGTTTTTGACCGTCAGCCCCGTTTTAACAAATTTGATCCTAATCTACAAAATCGTCGTCGCCCGCCTTCTCGCTCTGGGGGAAATCGTGTCAGTCGCTAGTCGCTCGTGTATACTTTTATAAATGGATAAACTTATCTCTCACCCCGCAACTGCCGGGGCTCGTTCTGCCATCGATAAATTGGCCACCAAGGTTAAGGCTGTTAAACTGCCTCCTGGTTTGGAAGAAAAAGTTGATGAACTTTTTTCCCAACTGGAAATCAACATTCAATCCCCAGAAACTTTCTGGCAGTATTATCAGTCTATCTCCCGTTATCTTTCTTGGCTTATCAGCCTACCTTGGTTTACTCAAAGTCAAGATATTCTGGACTTAAACTTTGCCCGCCAAGAATTAAACAAACATCATCACGGCTTGGACAGTGTCAAAGAAAGGCTCTTGGAATATATATCAGTTCTAAGTCTTCAGAAAAACCGTCAACACCTGGATCGTTATCGGGCTCCGGTCCTTCTCTTTGTCGGTTTGGTCGGTACCGGTAAAACCACCATTGCCAAGTCGATTGCCAACGTTCTTGGTCGTCAATTTATTCGTATTCCTTTTGGCGGTTTGGGTGATCCTCTTTACCTTCGCGGTCAAAGTCGTCTTAATCTCCAGTCTGAGCCGGGTGCCATTATCAAAGGTCTAGCCCAAGTCAAAACTAATAATCCTGTCATTCTTTTGGACGAAATCGACCGGGTAGCCGACGATGCTCTCAATACCATTATGGGAGTCTTGGTCGAACTTCTTGACCCCGAACAAAATCATCACTTTGTCGATCATTATATTGACTATCCTTTTGATCTTTCCCAAGCTCTTTTTTGTGCCACCTGTAACAACACTACCCGCATTGCCACCGCCGTTTTAGATCGTTTGGAGATTATCGAAATGCCCTCTTATACCGATGAAGAAAAAACAGTTATTGGCAGGGATTATATTTTTCCCCAAGCCTTGGCTGATGCTGGGCTTGACGCTTCAGATCTAAAAATTAGCCCCGATGTTTGGCCTCTTATCGTCCGCCCCTTGGGCTTTGACGCTGGAGTTCGCACTCTTCAGCGAAACATTCAAGGTCTTTGTCGCAAATCTGCTAAACTGATTTTAGAAGGAAAAACCAGCCAGATTGTTATCGATGATAGCAATGTTAAACAATTTATTCCTCAGTGGTAGTTTTATGAAAAATCAACAACCTCCCCTTGCCTATATCATCCTTCTTTCTGTTCTTTTCACCTCTTTGCTTTTTCTAATCTCTCTTTATTTCCAAAACCAAATGCCATCTCCCACTCCTCAAGTCTTCATTTCTCCCGTCCCCACCGCTGATCCCTTTGCCGACTGGCAAACCTACACCAATACTAATCTAGGCATTACTCTCAGATTTCCCTCGTCCGTTTCAACTAACGATCAATACAATCAAAATGTCTTTTTTTCTGACTTGAATCTGGATTTTCAGGTTAAACTTGTTGAAAATGAGATGGGGATCAGTTTAGAAGATTTTTATTATTTCGACGAGAAACCAATTTCAACAAAAAAAATTAACAACCTAACCGCTCAAGTCTATTTAAGCGAAACTGGTTATTGTGATGGGCCAGGATGTGGCCCTCCTTACGCCGCCTATGTTGTTTACAAAAATAATATTTTTTATGTTATCTCTTTTAATGGTGACACCAGTTTGTCAGAAACAGAAGAACAGATTCTCTCCACTTTTAAATTCATCGATTAATGCCAGCTACTAACTCTCAAAAATTAGACTATCTTGCCAAATTGGTCGCTGATTGTAAAAAATGCCCTCTTTATAAAACAGCCACTAACCCTGTCCCCGGTGCTGGTTCCCCTAATGCCAAAATTGTTTTCATCGGTGAGGCTCCCGGCTTTCATGAAGATCAGCAGGGTTTGCCTTTTGTCGGTAACTCCGGCAAATTATTAGACAAACTTCTTGCCTCTATTAATCTCAAGCGAGACGACATTTTTATCTGCAATATTCTAAAGCACCGTCCTCCCGAAAATCGTGATCCCCAACCCTCCGAGATCAAAGCCTGCACCCCTTTTTTAAAGGCTCAGTTGCAAATTTTGAAACCTTCAGTTATTATAAGCCTTGGACGTTTTGCTCTAAATTATTTTTTGCCGACAGAATTAATTAGCCACGTTCGCGGGCAAATCAAGAAGTTTTCTTGGCAGGGACTGGATTTAACTTTAATTCCCGTTTATCATCCTTCCGCCGGTTTGCGCAATGGTGCTATGCTCTCTGCTCTAAAAACCGATTTTATTACTATCGGCAACTTTATCAATAAATAATAAAAAATATACAAATTATGCTTATACAAAAAAACTTTTCTCAACCTCAAAATTTGGTTAGAGAATTCAAAAAAAATTACGACTCATTTCGCATTTCCTCTCTAGGAGGTTTTGGTGATGTCACTCAAAACATGTTCGTTTACGAATTTATCCCTAATGGTGATTTTTCCAAAAGTCAGATCATTATTATCGATTGCGGTGCCGGTTTTCCCGAAGAAGACGCCTTTGGTGTCGATCTTCAAATCCCCGACACCCAATACCTCGAAGACAAAAAAGACAGAATTTTAGGCATCTTCATTTCCCATGGACACGAAGACCATATCGGTGCTATTCGTTTTGTCTTACCTCTTTTGGGCAACAACATTCCTATTTTTGCTCCTCGTTTAGCCGCCGCTTTTATCAAAGCTCGTTTAGCCGAGACCAGTATCAGAGCCAACATCCAAATTTATGATGACAAAACGCCGCCTATTACCCGCGGTCCTTTTGTGGTTGATCCTGTCAGGGTTACTCACTCAATTCCCGATACTTTTCATTTGGCCGTTACCACCCCTATTGGTACCATCTATCACGGTTCTGATTTCAAGTTTGATGTCTTTCCCATTTTTGGTCAACCAGCCGACTTAAATCATATTGCTCGCATCGGTGACCATGGAGTCTTGTGTCTTTTGTCCGATTGTTTGGGTGCCGACTCTCAAGGTTTTTCACCCTCCGAGCGTTCTATCGCCGATCGTTTCAAAGAAGAAATAGTTTCTGCCAAGGGTCGTGTCTTTGTCACCTCAATTTCAAGTAACATTGTTCGTTGGGGTCAGGCCATTGATTACGCCAAATCCGTTGGGCGCAAAATTGTCGTTGTCGGCATGTCCATCGACAGAGCTATTAATCTGGCCAAGGAACTTGGTTATCTCAAACTTGATAATTCAGATTTAATTCCTCCCGAAAGAACCAAGAATTTCCCCGATCGTCAACTGATGTTTTTGGTTGCCGGATTTGCCGGTCAACCAGATTCGGCTCTGTCAAAAATGATTATGGGTAAACATCGTATCAAAATTAAATCAGGCGACAAGGTCATTTTCTCGGCTCCAGATTATATTCCGGGCACCACCAGCAAGATCAACACCATGATCGACAATCTTTCCAAAATGGGAGCCGATGTCAGTTATGGTGATGACAAGATTCACGTCTCCGGTCACGGTTACCAAAAAGAGCACGCTATTTTAATCGATCTTTTAAAACCCAAATATTTACTGCCAATCGGTGGTAATTACCGTCACGTCAAGGCCTATCAAACCATTGCCGAAAACTTGGGCTACAAAGAAGATCAGATTATCATGCCCGATATTGATGCCACTGTCACCTTTAATGGTTCAGCCGGTTATGACACCAAGTTCCACCTCAATCTTAAAAAAGTTCTTATCGACGGTTTGGGTGTTGGCGATGTTGGTACTACTGTCTTGCGAGATCGCAAAGTTTTAGCCGAAGATGGCATGTTTTCTGTCGTTTTATTGGTCGATTCCCGTACTGGTAAATTAGCCAAAGATCCGACGATCTTGAGTCGTGGTTTTGTCTTTGTCAAAGAACATGGCGATCTTTTGGATTTTTTGAAAAAAGAAATTGTTCTCAAATTTAATCAAGTTACTTCCAAACCGGTTAATTTCGAATATATTCGAGAACAGCTTCAGGCCCATCTCGAGACTCTGATCCAACAAAAAACCGGCCGTCAACCCATGGTTCTACCTCTGGTTATCGAAGTCTAGGGTATAATTGTCTATGAGTAATAGTCTTCCGGACAAAAATAAAAATCTTTCTGACTGGTATAACCAGGTAGTTTTAACGGCAAAACTAGCCGACTATGCTCCGGTTAAGGGTTGCATGATCATTCGCCCTTATGGTTTTTCTCTTTGGCAAAAGGTCCAGGATTATTTGGGTAAACTCATTCGTGATCGGGGAGTAGAAGATGCCTATTTTCCTCTCTTTATCCCTCAATCTTTTTTAAACAAAGAAAAAGAACATGTCAAAGGTTTTGCCCCAGAATTGGCCGTTGTTACCATTGGTGGTGGCAAAAAACTGGCCGAAAATTTGGTTGTCCGTCCCACTTCAGAAACCATTATTTACGCTATGTTTCAAAAATGGGGTCAATCGTATCGTGATCTCCCCCTAATGATCAATCAATGGTGTAACGTTGTTCGCTGGGAAAAAAGAACTTACATGTTTCTTCGTACCACTGAATTTTTATGGCAAGAAGGTCATTGTGCCCACCTCACTCACGCTGAGTCCCAAGATCAGGTTCAGTGGGCTCTGAAAGCTTACCAACAAACTTACAACCAGCTTTTTGCTATGTATGGGGTAGCTGGCATCAAAAGCGAATCAGAAAAATTTGCCGGCGCGGGGGAGACTTTTACCTTCGAATGTTTAATGCCCAATGGCAAGGCCCTTCAGGCTTGTACTAGTCATGATCTTGGTCAAAACTTTGCCAAGTCCTTTGACTGGTATGTTCAGGATGCTTTGGGTAAAAAGGTTTACCCCTGGCAAAACAGTTGGGGTTTTTCTACTAGAAGTATCGGTGGTCTAATTATGGTTCATGGTGACAATCAAGGTTTAGTTCTGCCTCCCTTGATGGCGCCGATTCAAATTGTTATCGTTCCCATCCCCGGTCATCAATCAGCTCTCAAACTAGCCCAGAATATATATTCTGATTTAAAAGCCAGTTTTCGTACCAATCTCGACACCGATGACAGTCAAACTGCCGGTTTTAAATTCAATCAAAGTGAAATCCGGGGTATTCCCGTCAGGTTGGAAATTGGCGACAAGGAGGCCGTTGCCAAAAAGATTATTGTCTATCGCCGTGACACTGGCCAAAAAACAGAGATTGAAATAAAGGATCTAAAAAAATATCTGACCAATCTTTTGCCCCAAATCCAACAAAACATGTTAGAAAAACATCAAGATTTTACCCGTCAAAACACTCGTCCTGTCGATACTTACGATGATTTCAAAAAAATCATGCAGACCAAACGCGGTTTTATTTCAGCCCATTGGTGTGGTTCTCCCAATTGTGAAGCATCTATAAAAGCAGATACCAAAGCCACTATCCGTTGTTTACCCCAAGGAGCAAAAGAAGAAAAAGGAACTTGTGTCTATTGCGGTCAATCTTCTACTCATCGCTGGCTCTTTGCCCAATCCTACTAATTAAGCTATACTTTTCCATATGGCAAAACGTGGTCGCAAAAAGAAATCCAAAGGAGTTGTTCCTCGGCTTAAACTAAAAACCAGTACCGTTCAGTCAATCTTTTTTATTTTCTTTCTCATCCTTTCTCTTATCTCTATTTTTTCCTTTCTCCAAATCGGTCCGGTTCCCATCAAACTCAATTTTGCTCTTGACCGCTATTTCGGTTTTGTGGCCGTTTTTGTTCCTTTTTTGTTTTTACTTATTTCTCTTCTTTTTGCCAAGATCAATACCCCCCTAAAAGAACCAAATATCTTTTTAGGTTTTTTGATTATGTTTATTTCTATCCTAAGTCTGTTCAAACAGGGGATTATCGGTAGTTTTCTTTGGTATCAACTTCTTTCTCTTTTTACCGACCTTCCCACCTTTCTGATTTTCTTCTTCTGTTTTATCGTCGGCTTTGTTGTTCTCTTCGACACTTCGGTGGCTCAGATTTTCAAAACAATTATGAATATTCTAAGCATAATCAAAAAATACACCATTGGTAATGTCAAAAAACGCCAAAAAGATAAACAAAAATTTCCCGCCCAACAGGAAGATTTATATTCGTCTCCCCCCGCCAATCCCCCCTCGAAAATACCTCCCGCTCAACCAACTAAGACTGATTCTCTGGCGGGTTCTCTTTCCGCTTCCGTTTCGTCCTCAAATCAAATTTGGAGTTACCCCCCTATTTCTTTATTCAATGATACCCCCGGTGCCAAAGCTGACCGTGGTGATGTCAAGAAAAACGCCCAGATTATCGAAAACACCCTTGATTCTTTCGGTATTACCGCCAAAGTTTCTGAAGTTAATAATTCTCCTTCTGTTACTCAATACGCCCTGGAAGTGGCCTTAGGTACCAAGTTAGCCAAAATTGTTGGCTTAAGCAACGATCTTGCTATGGCTCTCGCCGCTCCCGGTGGTCAGATCAGAGTCGAAGCTCCCATTCCTGGTCGTTCTTTAGTTGGCATCGAAGTCCCCAACCACTCCTTAGAGGTCGTTCCTATTCGTCCTGCTCTTGAGTCTTCGGCTATGAAAGATTCAAAGTCAAAATTAACCGTACCTTTAGGTTTAGATGTCAGTGGCAAAATTAGGGTAGCCGATATTTCCAAAATGCCTCACATTCTTATCGCTGGTCAGACAGGCTCAGGCAAGTCTGTTTGTATCAATTCTTGGATTTCTTCCATTCTCTTCCGTTCTTCTCCAGACGAGGTCAAATTTATCATGGTCGATCCCAAGCGCGTCGAGTTGACACCCTACAATGGTATTCCTCATCTTTTAACTCCAGTTATCACCGATCCTGAAAAAGTTATTTCTTCTCTAAAATGGGCCGTTTCCGAGATGGAAAACCGCTACAAAATGTTTACCGAAGTTGGCGCCAAAAACATTGAAGGTTACAACAACATGGCCGGTTTTCAGTCCCTCCCCTATATTTTGATTGTTATTGACGAGTTAGCCGAAATCATGCTTTTCTCTCCCTCTGAGGTCGAAGATAATATTTGCCGTCTGGCTCAAATGGCCCGGGCTGTCGGTATTCATTTAATCGTTTCCACCCAAAGGCCATCGGTTAACGTCATCACTGGTCTTATCAAAGCCAACATTCCCGCTCGTATCTCCTTTGCTGTTTCTTCCATGACCGATTCTCGCGTTATTCTCGATTGTCCCGGTGCTGAAAAATTACTTGGTCGGGGTGACATGCTTTATATTCCTCCCGAACTGGCCAAGCCACTTCGTATCCAAGGTTGCTATATTTCCGACAAAGAAACCAACATCTTAATTGAATATCTAAAAAAGCAAAAGACTACCGAGTACGACAACAACATTACCTCTTTACCTGTTTCTAGTCCCAACTCTACCAGCCCCAATCTTTTCTCTGTTGATGGCGAAGAGCGTGATGCTCTTTTCAACGAAGCGGTTGCCCTCATTCATTCCTCCGGCAAAGCCTCGGCCTCTCTGATGCAACGTCATTTAAAAATTGGTTACGCTCGGGCTGCCAGGATCCTTGATGAGCTTGAAAAAGCCGGTGTTGTTGGCCCTGCCGATGGCGCCAAACCTCGTCAAATTTTAAAAGCTAGCAGCTCTCCTGACATCAGTTAATCAAAATTCATGTTTCGTGCCTCTGATTTACTCAAAGATACCCGCCTGGAAAAAGCTATTGAAATTGCCGATGTTGCCAAAAAACTTAAAGTTCCCCTCAAGTATCTTCAAGCCATTGAAGATGATGAGCGTAGCTGTTTCCCCGGTGAACCCTATTGTTCTCTGATCATCAACGATTATGCCGAATTTCTTGGTTTAAACGGCCCCGACATTGTTCGCCTTTTTAATCGTGATTTTGACAATCAAAAAAAAAACTCCACCAAAGTCAAAAAATTTTTTTCCTTCACCCCCCAATCTACCTTTGCCTTTTTAACTATTTTCAGTTTACTGATTTTCTCTGTTTATCTGGTTACTGAATATGTTCGCTTTAACCGTCCTCCCAAAATCACTGTCAATTGGCCCCAAAGTCAAAATACCGATCAGTCCATTTTATATCTTTCCGGTTCCACCGATCCCGAGGCTACTGTTCGAGTTAATCAGGATCTGGTTGTTGTCGATGTCTCCGGCAATTTCAGTAAAAAGATAGACCTTGCTCCTGGTAACAATCAAATTGTCGTTGAGGCCACCTCCCACTCCGGCACCTCCTCTTCTGTCTCCCACACCATTACCCTCACTTCTCCCTAACCTCAAAAAAAATTCTAAAACTTGTGTATACTCTTTATATGGACACTGCTCAATTAGTTGTCACTATTAGTATTATCTCCGTTTCCGTTGTTGTTGTCGCCTGTGGTATCTGGTTAATTTTAATTTTAAGTGAACTAAAAGCTACCCTCAAAAAAGCCAACACCGTTATCGACGATACCAAAACCATCACCGGTGCCATCGTCACCCCCGCCACCTCCATTTCCGAATTTATCATGGGCTTCAAAAACGGTCTCCAACTTTTCAACAAACTATTTCCCAATAATAAATCAAGTCAAGACTAATGTCAGACCAAAACAATCGTTCCTCCGGTTTTAACCTCGGTCTCATCTTTGGTCTTCTGGCCGGTTTTGTCATCGCTGTCGTACTTTATAAAAGGAATCCAAAAGTCTTTGACGAGTTGGCCGACAAACTAAATGATTTAATCAAGGATATCGTCTCTGGCTCTACCAAAGCTTCACCCTCTTCAAAAATCTCTCCCCCTCCGTCAAAAACCATCGCCGTTGCCAAACCAAAATCCACCCCCGCCCGCCGTCCCCGTCGGCCCAAAACCTTCGTTGGGGCCAAATCTTAAGCCTGCTATAATTGCTCATGACTGTTTTTACTGCCAAGGACTTAAAAAATAGTTTTTTTAATTTTTTCATAAAAGAGGGCCATCTGGAAATTCCTTCCGCCTCGCTTCTCCCTGAAAACGACCCTTCTGCCCTTTTTATTTCTGCCGGCATGCACCCTCTAACTCCTTACCTCTTGGGCCAAGCTCACCCCTTGGGCAAACGTTTGGTCAATGTCCAAAAGTGTCTCCGTACCGGTGATATTGCAGAGGTTGGCGATGCCTTTCATCACACCTTTTTTGAAATGCTTGGCAATTGGTCGCTTGGCGATTACGATTATCGCCAAATGATTCCTTGGAATTTTGAATTTTTGACAAAAAATTTAAAAATTGACACAAAGAATCTCCATGTAACCTGTTTTGCCGGTGATATTTCTGCCCCCAAAGACAGCCCTGTGGCTTCTCTCTGGCAAAGTCTTGGTGTTAACCCCGATAATATTCACTTTTTACCGGCCAAAGACAACTGGTGGGGTCCAGTCGGCTCTACCGGCCCTTGCGGTCCCGACAGCGAAATGTTTGTTGACACTCGACCCACCGAATCAGTCGTTGAATTTCTCAAAGGTTGTCGTTCCGGTCGTTTTGTCGAAATTTGGAACAGTGTTTTTATGTCATATCTAAAACAAGCCGACGGCTCGTTTTTAAAGGCTGACTCGATCAATATTGATACTGGCATGGGGGTTGAAAGAACCGTTGCTGTTTTAAATGGCCTTGACGACAATTATCTTTCACCTATTTTTTTACCTCTCATCAAAAAAATTGAAGAAATTTCCGGCCATTCATACCAACAAGCGGAGAATCAAACTGCCATCCGTATCGTTGCTGATCACTTGCGTTCCGCCGTTTTTGTCATTGCCGACGGTGTTGAGCCGGGCAACAAAGAAGCCGGTTATGTCCTTCGTCGCCTAATCCGCAGAGCCATAGTTCAAGCCCGCGATTTGGGTATTGATAGTAACTTTGTCGGAGAATTTGCCTCTGCCGTCATTGATAACCAAGAAAATTACGCTGATGACTATCCCGAACTTTCTCAAAACCGCCAACAAATAATTGAAGTTTTAGTCAAAGAAGAAGATGCTTTTCGTCATACTTTAGATAGGGGATTAAGACAGATTGACAAACTTATCAAAGGAAAAGAATTATCTGGCTTAAATGCTTTTACTCTTTACCAAAGTTATGGCTTCCCCATAGAATTAATCAAAGAGGAAATCAAAAAAAGAAATTATATTCTGGAACCTAATTTTGATGTTAATTTTAAAAATGCCAAAGAAGGTCATACAAAATTATCGCGTACTCTATCATCTGGCAAATTCAAAAGCGGCTTGGCTGACAATTCTGAAATTATTACCAAATATCACACATCCACCCACTTACTTCATTCTGCTCTTCGTCAAGTCTTGGGTGATCATGTTTCTCAGGTTGGTTCCAACATTACTGCTGACCGTCTCCGTTTCGACTTTACTCACCCTGACAAACTAACAGACGCCCAAATCAAAAAAGTCGAAGATCTGGTCAATTGCCAAATTTCTGCCGGCCTCTCCATTACCTGTCAAAATTTAGCTCTGGAAGAAGCTAAAAAACAAGGCGCTCTTGCTTTCTTTTCTGCAAAATACCCCGACAAAGTTTCCGTCTATACTGTCGGCCAGGACGATAAAATTTTTTCCTCTGAAATCTGTACCGGTCCTCATGTTTCCAATACTGCCGATCTTCTGCCTCTAAAAATCACCAAGCAGGAATCTTCCGGTTCCGGCAAACGTCGTTTATACGCCGTCTTTGGTTAAATTTTGTCTCAGGTCTTCAATATAGTATCCTTATTAAATGGCTATAAAAAGTTTTTGGTTAATTTCGGTTTCCAATCATCATCTTTTGGTTAGTTTAGCCACCCTTTCTTCACAAAAATATCAAGTGACTTCGGTTGGTCCTCTGCTTCCTGCCCCTGTCGACGACCCTGATCAATTTTTAACCGCCATCGATCAATCTCTGTCAGAAGCTGCTGCCACCGCTTCGATTTCAGAGTCGCAAGAACCTTCTCATGCCGCTTTTATTTTGCCCTATTTTTGGCTTTCGGGAGACGGTAAAATCGAAAAAACAAAACAAAAAATAATCGAACGGGTCTGTAAAAAACTAAAATTAAATCCTCTGGGTTTTATCGCCGCCGACGAAGCTATGGCCGAATCTGCTAATCAGGACGACGGTTTCCCTGCCAGTTTTGTTCTCCTCAATCTTGACGACAATACTGCCAGTTTATCCTTGGTCTATTTAGGTAAAATCAAAGATCGTATTTTAAAAAATTTCTCTCCTCCTTTTTCCGCTTCTATCCTGGCCTCAATGTTATCTCAGTTGAGACATCAGTCCAACTTACCACCCCAAATCATTATCCAGGGTTCCCATGATCCATCCCTTACTGAAGATATCAGTCATTTTCCTTGGACAAGTTCAACTCTGGCCTCCTCTTTTCTCCACATTCCCCAAGTTATCACCTATGATCAGGCTAAAATTATTTCTATATATACCAGCATTGTTGCCTCTCAAATCCAACCTCAGGATATCATCTCAGACGATGAAGAGAAATCTGACAAGCTCGAGCCTGACCCCATCGTTCCAGATGACTCCCTCCAGACAGTTTCCGCCTCTGATTTGGGATTTTTTAGCCCCACTCCAGACACTGATGATATTTCTCCCTCTCCCTCTCCCTCCCCCTCTGCAACTAAAATCCCCTCTATCTTCCCGGAAACTCCTCCAGATCCTCCGCTTTTTCCCGATCCGCCCAAAATCAAAAAACCGGCCATAAAATTTTCCTTTTCCTTCTTTAAAAAAATTCCTCATCGTCTTTTTCTTCTCCCTCTGGCTTTTTCTCCCCTTCTTATTCTCATTCCTTTTTTATTTTCTTCTGCCGACTTAACTATTTTTGTCACTCCTTATGATTTTAAAAAAGACATCAGCGTCACCCTTGACTCTACTGCCGACTCCGTTTCTGCACAAAACAATATTATTCCTGTCAAAAAAAATAATTTTACCGTTGAATCTTCCGTCAGCACCATCACTACCGGCAGTCGTGAGGTCGGCGAAAAAGCCAGAGGCGAAATAAAAATCTACAACAAACAATCTGTCGTTCAAGAACTGGATACTGACCAAATTTTAACCGATCCGCAGGGAAGAAAGTTTTATTTAACCAATCCTGTTTCCGTCTCTGCCGCCAGTTCTGATCTTGACGAGGGAGTTATCACTCTCGGTCAAACCAAAGCCTCTGTCGTTGCCGCCGACATTGGTCCTGAATACAACATCGATCAGGCGGTTGACTTAAGTTTTGACGATATTTCCGGCAATCTTCTTGTCGCCAGAACCGTCAGCTCTTTTAGTGGTGGTAGCCGTAGTCAAATTGCCGCCGTTTCCCAAGAAGACAAAGATCTACTCAAACAAAAAATCGACCAGGCCATTACCGACTCTGTTGATCAGGAAGTAAAAAAATACGACCAGGTTGTTTTATCCAGTCTTCAAGTCAATTCCGGCAGGCTCGATTATAGTCGCGAGCTTGGCGAAGCTGCGCAAGATATTACTGCCTCTGTTACCAGCACTGCCACCGTCTTTTCGCTTTTACCTCAGCAAAAACAGTCAATTATCAAAGCCTTTCTCTCTGATGTGGAAAACTTCTCTCAAGCTCAAATTGACCCTGATCGTTTCACCCTCAACTTTGACATCAAAACACTTCAAAACGATTCTGCCCTTGCCACCCTTTCTATCCAAGGCCAGGCCTTACCTTCGGTTGATCTTCCTTCTCTCAAAAAACAACTAAAAGGTCGTCGCTCAAGTAAACTAGATGAAGTTCTAAGACAAGCAGTTCCCCGCACTTATAATTATAATCTTAAAACTAATTTTGACTTCTTAAAAAATCTAAATCCTCTGCCCTTTAATCCGGATAATTTCAATATCACCGTCAAATCAGAATTACCATGAGCTATTCTTACGTCAAAAAAACCCCATCATCCTTTCGCCCCCCTAAATTCCAACCAAAAACAAAAAAACGTTTCGCCTCCCTTTTATTTTGTGCCGGCGGTCTGCTTTTTGCCTCTGCCATCTTTCCCATCTTAAATTACCAAATTGGTTATTCTACTCAATTTGGTCAACTGAAAAACCCTCTCTCCACTCGTTTTTATAATCGTAACGACAGTATTTTGGGTACCGTCGACGCCGATTACACTCAGCTTAGTAACTGGTTTATTAAAACTGACGCCGACCAATCAAAAATTCTTAATAATCAGGGTGAGCAAGTCTATCTTCTGACTGTTCCCAAATTAAAAATTGACGATGCTATCGTTACTATTGGCAGTATGGATCTTAAGAAAAGCTTAATTCAATATCCCAACACTGCTCTGCCCGGCCAACTGGGTAATACTGTCGTTTTTGGTCATTCCGTTTTGCCTCAATTCTTTAACCCCAAATCATATTTGACCATTTTTTCCACTCTTTTTAAGTTAAACCAGGGTGATGAAATTCTTCTTAGGTATGATCAAATCCAATACCGTTATTTGATTGAAGAAATGTACGAAGTCCAGCCCACGGATCTTTCTGTTTTGGAACAGCGCTTCGACGGTCGCTATCTGACTTTAATTACCTGTTCTCCTCCGGGTACTTATTTACGCCGCTTAATTATTCGTGCTCGTATTGTCGATTTTTAAATGAAAAACTTACTTGGGCTTGATTTTGGCACCAAAAGAATCGGCCTGGCTGTTTCTATCAAGGGTGTTATTGCTCCTCTAAACATGGTCAATAATAATGATCATGTTTTTGTCAAAATAGCCGAAATTTGTCAAACATACGCCATTGAAAAAATCTACGTCGGTCTTTGCCAGGGACCAATCGCTCTCTGAACTAAAAAATTTATTGCCAAACTAAAAACGCAAATTTCTCTACCGATAGAAACCGTTGAAGAAACAGCTTCCACCATCGAAGCTACACAAATTTTTTCTCAAAATAAAAACAAAAAAAAGAATTACCAAAAACAAATCGATTCTATCTCGGCTGCTGTCATCTTGCGCCGTCTCCAAATATAATATAATTAAGTTGTTAAACTTTAAAAAAATATGTTCAAAAACCTAATCGCGCCAGTTCAAGCCTACCTTATTTCCCAGGGTCGTTGCGGTAGTTGCGGTACTCCGCTTGCCAAGGGCAAAAGAAAAGATGTCAAGGGCAAAACTACTGTCACCTGCAAATGTGGCCGTATTTTTATCCACGATTCCAAGAAAAATTCATTCCGTCGGGCACTTTTCGACGAAATATAATGAAAAGGGGACTGTTTGGTCTTTTTGTTGTTTTATTCATTGGTCTTTCTGCTTTTGTCTTTTTTGTTGTCAATTCCCGTCCTCTTTCTCCCGGCTCATCCGCTGATGCCACCTTTGTCATCAATCAAGGAGACAGTCTTTCGGTTATTGCCAGCCGTCTTTATCAAAACCAGTTTATTCGTCAACCCCAGGTTTTCATCTTTCAGACCTACCTCATGGGTTTAAACAATAAGCTTCAGGCCGGCGGTTTTCGCCTTTCTCCTTCTCTTTCGGTTTCTCAAATTATCACCAAACTATCAAGTGGTGGCAGCCACGATTATTGGTTAAAAATACTGCCCGGTTGGCGCCTTGAGCAGGTGGAAACTGCTCTTGATAATAAGTTTGCCATCCCCGACCAGAAAGAAGGCTATCTTTTCCCCGACAGCTATCTTATTCCTGATTATTATAATCTCGACCAGATTCTGGCTCTCATCGACCAGAATTTTCAAAAAAATATTATGCAGGCTTCTCAGTCAGCCACCAGTAAATTGTCCACCCAAGAAGTCTTGACTCTTGCCTCCCTGCTTGAGAGAGAAGCCAAAACTTTGCTTGATAAACAAATTGTTGCCGGTATTATTCTAAATCGGCTGGATATCTCCATGGCTCTTCAAATTGATGCCACCGTTCAGTATGCTCGCGACTCAATCTCTCCCAAACCAGACCAATATTGGTTGCCGGTTTCCAAGGCCAATCTCTCGCTTAAATCTGACTACAACACTTATCTCAATCCAGGACTTCCTCCTGCCCCCATCTGCAATCCCGGTTATGATTCACTTTTTGCCGTTTACCACCCCACCGATTCCGACTATCTTTACTATATCTCCGATAATTCCGGCACTATGCACTACGCCACCACCCTTGATGAACACAACCAAAACGTCGCCGACTATCTAAGATAATTTTTTTTGTTAATCAATTCCTCCAACTTTCTCCACCTTCGTTTTTTTTCTTCAACCGGCACATCATCCTCATAAAGTTTGGCTGATACTGTTCCTGCTCGGGGCGAGTATTTATTTAGATAAGCAATCTTAAAACCAACCTTTTTACACAAAGTCACCGTGTTTTCAAAAGCCTTTTTATCTTCTCCTGGAAATCCGATTAAGATATCGGTGCTAAATTCCACCCCCTTCACTTTTTTTCTAATTTTTTCGACTAAGTTCAAATAATCTTTAGCACCATATTTTCGATTCATTTTTTCCAATATTTTGTCATCTCCCGATTGCATTGGCAAATGAATCAGCCGATCTATGTTTTTATTATTGGCAATTACTTCAATTAGCTCATCGCTAAAATCCCAAGGGTTGCTACTAATAAAAGAGATTTTTTCCAGTTTCTTTTTGGCCACCCTAGACAGTAATTTGGCAAAACCGCCCTTTTTATAAGAATTCACATTTTGACCAATTAACATTACTTTTTTAAAATTATTTTCAATAGCCCTGTCTATCTCTGACAAGATTTTCTTTTCACTTCTGGATTTTTCTCTGCCTCTGGCGTAGGGGACTATACAATAGGAACAAAAATTGTCACAACCAAAACTGATTGGTATCAGCGCCGTTTCCCGGTCTTCTCTTAAGGGTTCAATTTCATATGAGATATTGGAAATCGGCATTATTTCCACCCTATCGGCTAAAACCTGGGCTCTTTTCAAGCCGGCTAAACAGCCCGTTAATACAATTTTAATTTTTTTGTCGTAATCAACAATATTTTTAATCAATCCGTACACTCTATTTTCGGCCGATTCGCGCACCACACAACTATTAATCACCACCGTATCTGCTTTTTTCCAGTTATCAACCCCTCGATATCCCCGGTCCCAATAAAAAGCCTTTACTCTTTCTGAATCGGCTTGATTTTGAGCACAACCAAAGGTCTTAACAAATACTTTTTTCTTTCTTAACACCGCCAATTTTAGCAAAAATCATCAAAAATGTTCCCAAAGCCAACAACAATCCAGTTGGCAATCCAGTTCCCACTGCGGGCAACACTCCACCGCCACCCATGTTTACCGTCTCCCAGTCAACATTCTCCACCCCCAAAACTAAAATAAAAGCAATGCTTGATCCTTGACTGGTCAACACCACACTATGTTCGCCCCCACTTAAAGCTGTTTCCGGCATATAGTTCCAGTTACCTGAAGAATCAGCATTAATGGTTCTGACTACTTCATCAATTTTAATTTCTACTTCTGCTCCCACTCCGGCTTCGCCTGAAAAAATCGGTTGTAATCCGCTGTACCACCATTTGCTGATTTGCAAACCGTCAGTGCTGACCTTACCAATTGATTTCATGTTAAATCCGCCGGCCAACACTGTTTTGCCAGAATACAAAAAAACCATTACTATTAGTAAAAAAGAAAAAACTCTCCTCACTTATAACCATCATATACTGAAAAAATTGACAGGTCAATGTATCCGTGAGATAGTTATTCCATATGATAAACGACAATGCCAATTCAGACTCATCTGCCTATCAATCGGTCTTAAATCAATATTCTGCTTCTAAAAAAACTGATAGTCCTCCGCCCGTCGCCCCGACTTCAGAACATCAGTCCGGCGAGCTTACGCCAGACGATACGTTCCCTGTCATTCCGCCCCAAGTCGAGGAATCACCTCAAGAAGACTTGACTAAACCTGTCGAAGCCCTTCCCCCTGTCATTCAAAGCCCAGCCGAGGAGCCTCCTAAAAAGACCAAAAATCCTTTCAAATACGTTTTCTTTATTGCTCTCTTTATCTTTTTGGTCATTTCGGGCAGTATTGTTCTTTCTCTTTATCAGCAATCACAGACCACCGACCAAACCCTTACCCCCACTCCGACGCTACCAAAAAGTAACGATACTCTTCCTCCGGAAGTTGGTGACGTTTGTCTTTTAAATGAAGAACAATATCAGGTGGGGGACTCCTTTCTTGCTACCGATAATTGCAACACTTGTACCTGTCTTCCCAGTTTAATTATCTCTTGCACCAACATTGATTGCCAAGAGTAGTTACAAAACAAGTTGTTGACCTGACTACATATTAAAGATATAATACAAAACGTTTGGCAGGCTTGACATAAAGCTCTGCCTTTTTTTTAGTCCTTAAAAAAAAATTGTCGACGGGAAAATTAAAAAGAAACAATTGGGGTAAAAAATACCCTAATATTCCAGAATTAAACTTAATTGCTATCCAGAAAGAATCTTGGCAAAAATTTTTGCAAGAGGACTTAAGGAAAACAATTGAGTCGGTTTCCCCCATTTCAGATTACACCGGTAATAACTGGGAATTAGCCATCGGCAACATCAGTTTTGACTCACCCACCGTCAGTTCTCTGATTGCCAAAAATAAAGGTCTAAATTACTCCATCCCTGTCAAAATCAACGCCGTTTTAACCAACAAAAAAACCGGCAACGTCAAACAAGAAGAGGTCTTTTTCCTCAATTTACCCACCATGACTCAGGAGGGTACTTTTATTATCAACGGTATCGAGCGGGGTGTCATCAGCCAATTGGTTCGTTCTCCCGGTATCTATTTCACCGGCGAAACCGATGTCTCAACTGGTAAAACTCTTTACAATGCCGAAATTCGCCCCATGCGCGGTTCTTGGTTGGAATTCTTTGTCGGCAAAAAGGATGTCATTTTTGCCCGAATAGACCGCCGTCGCAAATTTCCTGCCACTGTTTTACTCCGTGCCGCTTGTCAAATGTCTGACAAAGATATGTTGGCAGAGTTTTCCGACTATATCAGTCACACCATTGCCGCCGACACTTCCCATACTCCTCAGGAAGCCGTTTTAGATTTTTATCGCAAACTCCGACCCGGCGAACCGGCAGTTTTAGAAAATGCCGAAAGGTTTTTAAAAGATAGATTCTTTGATCTTCGTACTTACGAGCTTGGTCAAGTCGGTCGTTACAAAATCAACAAAAAGTTCAACTTTAAGTTTGCCGACAGCAATCAGGATAATTGGATTTTAAAAAGTGAAGATATTATTGCCACCATCAAGTATCTTGTTGATCTTCAAAAAACCAAACAAACCCGCTTAGATGACATTGACAGTCTGGCCAATCGTCGCTTACGTCAGTGCGGTGAGATCATCAGCCAAATTGCCATCCGTCCGGCCTTATCCCGTTTTGAAAGAATGGTTAAAGAGAGAATGAGTTTAATTTCCACCAAAGAAAATCCCTCTCCTTCTCAAATGATCAATCCCCAGCCTCTTATTTCCTCTCTTAATAGTTTTTTTCGTTCAAATCAACTTTCTTCAATTTTAGACAGAACCAACCCGCTTTCTGAGCTTGACCTTCTCCGACGCGTCACCGTTGTTGGTATTGGTGGCCTAACCCGTGATCGGGCTGCCTTTTCCATCCGCGACGTTCACAGCTCTCAATACGGCCGTATCTGTACGGTCCGTTCCCCCGAAGGCCCAAACATCGGCCTAGTTACTTATATGGCTCTTTATGCCAAAGTCAATCAATACGGTTTTATTCAAGCTCCCTTTAGGAAGGTTGAAAAAGCAAACGGTAAATATAAAATCATCACCGACAAAATTGAGTATCTCGATGCCGAAGATGAATACAATTATCACATCACTCATTTGGCTGTCGATATTGATGACAATTTCAACATTGTCCAAAAATGGTTACCTTTCCGTTATCAGGGAGAATTTATTGAAGGTCCGGTCGATTTAGTTGATTACATTGACCTCGTTCCTAACCAAATAGTTGGTACCTCACCCTCTCTCATTCCTTTTGTTGATCATGACGATGCTACCAGGGCTCTAATGGGCTCTCACATGCAGACCCAGGCCGTTCCCTTGATCAAGCCCCAGGCCCCCATTGTCGGCACCGGCATGGAAACTGCCATTGCCACCGCCATGAATCGCACCGTTTTGGCCAAACACGCCGGTAAGGTCAGCTATGTCGATGGTCAAAAAATTATTGTCAATCTCGACAAAAAAACCATTGAAAACCCTGAAGATATCAGTGATTTCTGTCAGCTCTCAGTAGATGGAAAAAGCGAAACTTATACTATTGAAAAATTTGACCGTACTTCTCCCTATGGTACTTGTTATAACCAAAACGCCGTCGTTAATACTGGAGACATTGTCAAAGCCGGGGATCTTTTAATCGACGGCCCCTCAACCGATAAGGGTGAACTGGCCATCGGTCAAAACATTTTGGTTGCCTATCAATCAATCGACGGTTTAACCTATGAAGATTCTTTTTTAATTTCCGATCGTTTGGTCAAACAGGATGTTCTTACCAACATTCAAATCTATTCTTACAGTTGCCCGGTGGTTGAGACCAAATTGGGCAGTGAAGAACTAACCAAAGATATTCCCAACGTTTCTGACGATGAACTTTCCAAACTAACTGCCGATGGCATAGTTATGGTCGGTGCTTCCGTTTCTCCCAATGATATTTTGGTTGGCAAAATCGAACCTCGGGGTGAAAAAGAATTAACCTCCGAAGAAAGATTGCTTCGTGCCATTTTTGGTGAAAAAGCTAGAGAGGTTAAGGACACCTCCCTACGGGTTCCCAATGGTGAAGGTGGAGTTGTTATTCGGGTTGATGTCCTCGATAAAGACGATGGCGATGAATTGGATCCCGGGGTTAATAAAATCGTCAAAGTTTATGTCGCCCAAAGCCGTCGTATTCAAGAAGGTGACAAAGTTGCCGGTCGTCACGGTAACAAAGGTGTCATTTCCCGTATCATGCCCGAATACGACATGCCTCGCTTAGCCGATGGTACCCCCGTTGATATGATTGTTTCGCCTCTTTCAGTTATCTCCCGTATGAATTTAGGCCAAATTTTGGAAACCACCCTTGCCTATGCCGGCTCTAAGCTTGGTAAAACTTATGCTGTTCCTGTTTTTGACAAATATCCCGAAGAATTGATCAGCCATGAATTGGAAAAAGCGGGTATCTCTCCTGATGGCAAAACCCAACTTTACGATGGTCGCACTGGAGAAGCTTATGATCAAAAGGCAGTTCTTGGTTTAGGTTACATCATCAAGCTGGTCCACATGATTGATGATAAATTCCACGCTCGCTCTACCGGCCCTTATTCTCTGGTTACCCAACAGCCTCTTGGTGGTAAAGCCAGAATGGGTGGTCAAAGATTGGGAGAAATGGAAGTTTGGGCTCTCGAGGCTCACAAAGCCGCCTATATTCTCCAGGAAATGCTTACCTTAAAATCAGACGATGTCGAAGGTCGCACTCGGGCTTTCCAGGCCATTATCAAAGGTACTCCCATTCCTCCTCCCGATATCCCCGAATCTTTCAAAGTCCTCACCAAAGAACTAGCTGGTTTAGCTCTCGATGTCAGTCCCATTGGTCTTAAAACTGCTCTGCCCTTGGCCGATGAGGAAACGACCGAGACAAATATCCAAACACCCTCTGATTTAATAACTGAAAAAGAAAATAAGGAAAAAACATAATGTTTAAATTCAAAAACATCGTCGACTTTAGCGGTTTACAAATAAAGTTAGCCTCACCCAAGGATATTTTATCCTGGTCACACGGAGAAGTTCTCAAACCGGAAACCATCAACTATCGCTCTTGGCGACCGGAAAAAGACGGTCTTTTTTGTGAAAAAATATTTGGTCCCAGTCATGACTATGAATGTTATTGTGGTAAGTACAAAAAAATCAGGTTCAAGGGGGTTATCTGCGATAAATGCGGTGTCGAAGTTACCACCTCCAAAGTCAGAAGAGAGCGCATGGGTCATATTGCTCTGGCTGCTCCTGTTACTCATCTTTGGTATCTAAAAAATATTCCCTCAGCCCTTTCTACCATTCTTGATATTCCCCAAAAAGAATTGGAGTCGGTTGTTTATTTCACAAAATTCCTGGTAGTTTCGGTTGACGATGTCAAAAGAAAAGAAGCTGTCAAAGCTTTTCTTCAAAACTCAGCCAAAAGACAAAAAATCATCGAAGATGACGTCGCTCTGGAGATCAAAGACCTAAATTCAGCCAATCAAAAAAACCAACTAGAATTGGCCAAAAAAATCAAAAACAAAGAGCAACTTTTGGTTGCTCAAAAAGAGTCTGATATCAATCTCAAACAATCCATCCAGAAGTTAGAGAACAAAGCCACCACCGAAAAGAAAAGACTGGAAGGTTTAACCGACTTTTTAGAAAATAAAATCAAATCGCTTCAGGTTCTCTCCACCTTAACCGATGAAGAACATTTTTACCTTCAGCAGTTTAAGGCAGACACTTTTTATAAGGTCAAAATGGGCGCCGAAGCCCTTGATCAGGTTTTAGGTCAAATTGATCTGAAGGCCACCGTTTCCCAACTCAAAAAAGATCTCAAAAAGACCAGTTCCAAGATGAAGAAGAAAAAGATCATGTACAAGATCCGCATCATGAAAGGTATGGACGAAAACGGCATCAATCCAACTTGGACCATTTTAAAGCATGTTCCTATTGTTCCTCCCGATCTCCGCCCCATGGTTCAACTAACCGGTGGTCGTTTTGCTACTTCAGATCTAAATGATCTTTATCGTCGTTTAATCAACCGTAACAATCGTCTCAAAAAACTTTTAAAACTCGGTGCTCCTGAAATCATTTTGCGTAACGAAAAAAGAATGCTCCAGGAATCGGTTGACAATTTAATCGACTCTCAAAAAAGTGCCAAAAACAACCGCCGCTCCCAAAAAAGAATTCCTCGGTCTCTATCAGATTTGCTCCGGGGCAAAAAAGGTCGTTTCCGCCGAAACCTTTTAGGTAAAAGAGTTGATTATTCCGGTCGTTCTGTTATCGTTGTCGGTCCTGAATTGAAATTGGACGAAGTCGGTTTACCCAAAGAAATTGCTTTGGAAATTTATCGCCCCTTCGTTTTAAGAGAGTTAATTTCTCTTGGACTAGCTCCGAACATCAAAAGTGCCAAAAACTTAATTGATCATCGTATCAATGAAGTTTATGACATTCTGGAAACCGTTACTAAGGATAGTTATGTTCTTTTAAACCGGGCTCCTACTCTTCACAAACTTTCATTTCAGGCCTTTAAGCCGATCTTAACCGACAGTTTAGCCATCCGCCTTCATCCCTGTGTTTGTAGCGGTTTTAACGCCGATTTTGACGGTGACCAAATGGGTGTTCATTTACCCTTGTCAAAGCAATCTCAAGCCGAGGCTAAAAAGCTAATGTTACCTTCTCGAAATTTACTCAAACCCTCAGATGGTAGCCCCATCTCTGTTCCAACCCAAGAAATGGCCGTTGGTTGTTATTACATCACCTCTATTTGTCAGGCTGATCAGGCCAAAATGGAACAAGAAGGTTTTGAAAATCTTCCTCTCTTTTCCGATAGAGAAGAAGCCATCTTGGCTTATCAAACCGGTAAGATAAAACTACGACAACTGATTGCCACCCGTATTGACGGCAAGCTTATCAAAACCAGCTATGGTTTGATTTGGTTTAACTCTATTTTACCTTCCGAATTTTCTTATGTTAATCGAGCCATGGCCGGCAACAAAGCCGTCAAAGATTTGATTGTTGAATCTTTGGAAATTGCCGGTCGCCGAAAGACAGTCAAGCTTATCGACAGCTTAAAAGCCATCGGTTTTAAGGGCTTCACCCTTTCCGGTCTTTCTCTGTCTCTGGCTGATTGTGGCTATCTTCCTGGCAAACAAAAAATTATTACTGCGGCTGAAAAAAGAATTTATGAAATCGAACAAAATTTCAAAAACGGTTTAATCAGTCGGGAGGAAAAGAACCGTTTAAGTCAAAGTATCTGGATGGAAATCACCGAAACTATTGCCGAGAAAACTTGGGACACTCTGGATGCCGATTCTCCCATTAAAATAGTTTCCGCTGCCGGTATTAAAAGAGCTTCCAAAGATCAAATCAAACAACTTTCCGGTATGCGCGGTCTAATGGTTGATCCTACCGGTCACATTGTTCCTCTACCAACCAAATCAAACTTCAGAGAAGGTTTATCAGTTTTCGAATATGTTACCGGTGCCCGAGGTACCAGAAAAGGTTTAGCCGATACGGCTCTAAAAACCGCTGATGCTGGTTATCTAACCAGACGTCTGGTTGACGCCGCCCATATTTCCATTATCCGCCAGGCTGATTGCGGCACCAAAAAATTTATTACTATTGACAGAAACGAAGAAAACCGCCAGCGCTTTTTTGCCCGTCGTATTCTCGGCCGTCTTTTGGCTACCGATGTCACCGATCCCAAGACCAAAAAGATCATCGCTCATAAAAATGATCTTGTCGATGAAAAACTGGCTCTTGTCATCGAAAACAGCGCCGTTGATTTAGTTGATGTCAGATCCCCCCTCACCTGTCAATCACTTCATGGTCTTTGTCAAAAATGTTATGGATGGGATCTCTCTACCAGAAAAATAGTTGTTATCGGCAGTCCGGTTGGAGTTGTCGCTGCTCAATCTGTTGGTGAACCGGGTACCCAACTTACTCTAAGGACAAAACATACCGGCGGTGTTTTGGGCGTTGACGTTACCCAAGGTCTGCCCAGAATCCAAGAGTTATTTGAGAT
>FLOH01000488.1_pt1 | contig 84756 bp, 77 predicted proteins | sample 756751 | NCBI WGS metagenome assembly FLOH01 (sample SAMEA4026879, study PRJEB14308) | marine metagenome | biome: coastal water; material: water | depth 74 m
AGGCGGGTTCGTCGCTCGCTTGAATTTTCGCCCGTATCTTGGGTGTCGTCGTTGCCTGGCTATGAAGTTGGATCAGCATTGAGCGTTCTCCCGAATATCACCCAAAACCGATCTTGCCATGAAAAAGGCAGATCGGCGAGGATCTATGTGATCATCCGGGATGGAACACCTAGGCATATGGAATGCTGAAGTTACCAGTATGATCTTATTGGTAGAGCCCTCAAGAAGCTCTTTAGTAGCGGCAGCTTCTTGGTCAGTATTTTCAACCGCCTTGGTTAGCTTTATATTTAGTTCATTAATTCCTCGGCGTTGAGCTTCAAGTGATAAAAACTCTGCCTCTGGAATTCCCAGACTCCAAGGCAATTGACCACGGGTCAATATCAAAGTTGGCGCCTTATTTGCCTTTATTAGTTCAATTCCGGCAAAAATTCTGTCGGAAGCTTCCCCCCACTCATAGATTAAGCCGTCATTTCCCTGAACTGCTCTCACCATGCCGCTTAAAACGACAACAGCCTCTGCCTTTTCAACTTTTTCAATTGCAGTTAATTTGAAGTCATTCTCTAAAATATTTACTAGTTTGTTTGACACGCTTGGCATCGAACAAATCCAAATAACTAAAAGGGCTAAGAGGCTTGCCCTTCGTGATCTGAAGATCAGGCCATAAACTATCAGAAAAATCAAAAACCCTATTGGACTTGCTGCTAGTGGTAAAATTTTATGTAGGTAAATCATGATTTTTCGCATCAGCCCTTTTTGGCAAATTTCACCTAAAATAGCCTCTCTGGTCGCTCCGACCTCGTGGCACTCTTTTAGTGGGACAGGTCACACTGTTTATGGAGCAGAATGTCTTTTTAATCAGCTAAACATAGCGTCAGTTAACCGGTGTGAGTTTGATTTAAGAATTTCTTCGAACTTCTGAATTTTGTCTAAAGTCATACGCTGTTTCGGGCCGTGTGTTGCAAGTGCAGCGACAAATCGCCCCAAATGATCATTTATAGGTACAGCTATTGCGACCATATCCTCAATAAATTCTTCCTGATCAAGAGCAAAGCCCTGAAGCAAACACCGATCAGTTTCATCTATTAATTTTTGTGGATCCGTAATCGTATTTTTTGTTCTAAATTCCAAACTAAGGGCCGAAATGAACTTTTTGCGCTTTTCAGTTGGAATGCTGGCCAAAAAGCATTTCCCACTTGCCGTACAATGAAAAGGAACATTTGAGCCTCGTGGAAGCTGTACTCTGAACGGCCAGTCTGTTTCAACCCGATCAAGATAATGCATCCCTGATTCTTGCGGGACAACAAAATTTACTGCCTCTTTAACTAGCTCTGAGACATTTAACAAAATCTGATGTCGAATGATGTGAAAGCGTGACGCGTTCATCAGGCCAGAAGCCAAAAGTCTTGTACGTCGCGTGGGCCTATACTTATTGTCTTCAGGCTCACAAAACAAAAAGCCTTCTTTTTCCAACATCTTAACCAGCCGATGAACAGTCTGTTTAGGCAGACCTATTTGTGCGTTGATCTCAGTTGCCGTCAGGCTTTTATCACTAAGACCTACGACTTCTAATATCAATAATGTGCGCAAATTAGTAGCAATTCGGTCATTTTCGGACATATGTAAAATCACTTGTGTTTTATTTTTCTTAAGATAGCTTATCACAAGTAATAATAAAAAACGAGACTAAAAGTCTCATTTTTTGAAAAGTTGGTGGAAGCTTTGAGTTTTGACTATATAATCATAGGCGCTGGATCAGCCGGGTGTGTCCTGGCCAATAGGTTGAGCGCTTCAGGTAAATATAAAGTTGCTTTGGTTGAGGCCGGGGGAAAAGATCTGTCACCTTGGATACATATACCTGTTGGTTATTTTAAAACGATGGGCAATCCAAAAACAGATTGGCAGTACCAAACTGAAAATGATTCCGGTCTAAATGGGCGTTCAATAAAGTGGCCACGTGGCCGTGTTTTGGGCGGATCAAGTTCAATTAATGGACTTCTATATGTGCGGGGACAAAAAGAAGATTTCGACAGATGGCAAGCACTTGGCAATCCAGGATGGTCATTTCAAGATGTTTTACCTTTTTTTAAACGTTCTGAAACTTGGCTTGGGGATACTGTTGATCCTAATGCTGTACGGGGGAACTCTGGCCCACTCAAAGTGTCTGCGCCAAAGTTTTCGCGTGAAATTGTAGACCTTTGGATCGAGGCTGCTGTTCAAGCAGGTTACAAGTACACCCAAGATTACAATGGAATTGATCAAGAAGGAGTTGGGTATTTTCAGTTGACTATGGCAAATGGCTTGAGGTGCAGTTCGGCAAAAGCATATTTGACTGGAACGGGTTCAAGAACCAATCTAGCTGTTCTGACCCGCCACCAAGTCAAAAAAATACTCATAAATGAGGGTAGAGCTGTCGGCGTTTTAGTGGATAACAACGGTATCGAAAAACGCTTAATGGCTAGCGCCGAGGTTATTTTATCAGCAGGCGCAATTGGGTCACCACAAATATTGATGCTTTCAGGCGTGGGTGACCAGGCTGAGCTTTCTCAAATGGGCCTTGAAAACATTGCGCATCTACCCGGCGTGGGAAAAAACCTGCAAGATCATCTACAAGCGCGGCCAGTTTTTAAAACGCCCCTTACAACAATCAACGTTGAAACCAAAAGTATCATAAAAAGAGCGCTGATTGCCCTAGAGTTTGCAACCAAACGAACTGGGCCTATGACGATGGCTGCAAGCTTGGGGACTGGTTTCTTAAAAAGTCACCCAGCCTTAACTTTACCAGACATTCAGTTTCACATACAGCCGTTCAGCGCAAACAATGCGGTTGACGGGCCTCATCCATTTTCAGCGTTTACAGCATCTGTGCTTCAGTTGCGGCCAGAAAGTTCAGGATATCTTAAACTGCAATCTGTTGATTATAGAGTGCATCCAAAGATTTATCCCAACTATCTTTCGACGAAGACGGACCAAGACACGATTGTTAGTGGTATAAAAATCGCACGAAAAATCGCACAATACGCACCATTGCAACCACAAATATCTGAAGAATATGCGCCCGGACCAAATGTCGGCCTGGACGACTATGACGCTATTTTGAATTGGGCCCGGGACACTAGTGTGACCATCTACCACCCAACGGGTACCTGCAAGATGGGACAAGACTATATGGCCGTCGTGGACGCACGGTTGCGTGTACATGGTGTAAAAGGTCTCCGGATCGCGGATGCGTCAATAATGCCCCAAATCACATCCGGAAATACAAACGCACCAACCATTATGATTGGTGAGAAAGCAGCTGACATGATACTTGAGGATTCCCTGACATGATGGAAAACGTCTTAGATTTGGGAAAAATTATTTTAGCAGACCTTATCTTATCTGGTGATAATGCGCTAATAATTGGCATCGCAGCAGCTGGGCTTCCCGAAAATTTAAGAAAAAAAGCTTTGCTTTTTGGCATGGTTATAGCGGCTCTCATGCGAGTGTTTTTCGCGATCATCGCCACAAACCTTTTAGATCTGCCTGGTATTTTACTCATCGGTTCAGGGCTCTTATTTTGGGTCTGTTTGCGTCTTTACCGCGAGATACGTCATACTGAAAAAGGTGAGAATACCGGCGAAGATACTGCAGAGGCCCAAGCGATGAGTCGAGCTAAGGGTAATACCCTTTGGGGCGCCTTATTCTCAATAACACTTGCCGATGTATCAATGTCGCTCGACAACGTACTTGCTGTCGCTGTGATAGCCGACGGCAATACACAAATGCTGGTCTTCGGATTGGCGTTGGCTATTTTTTTAATGGCCTTTGCCGCGACCTTAATCATGCATCTATTAACTAAATTTCCTGTCATTTCATGGTTGGGATTATTCGTCCTGGTCTATGTGGCTGGCGAAATGATGTACCGCGGACTTTTTGATCCTGCGGCAGGACTGGGGCTGACCTTTTGACCCACACCAGTAAAGGGGCACGCCAGAGAAAAATGGGACAATTAAGATTCCAACAAGTAGGGCCTTATTAACCCTGCGTCAGAGTGGTCGAACCAAAAGCCTTCGCGGTTCGATCTATTGAAAGAAGGCAAAACAATGGAGGATTTGAGATGTTCTCAATCAAAAAAGTTACGAAAATTACAACGGCAATGACCGTTTGCCTTTCGCTTTCGGCGGGCATGGGCCTTGCTGAACGAACACTTCGTTTGCAAACAGTTATATCAGCAAATGCTGACGAAGTAGTCATGTTACAAGATTTCGCAGCTGATGTAACAGCTTTGACTGATGGCGAAATAAAGTTTGAAATTTTGCCTGCAGGCTCAGTTGTTGGCGTAAATGAAACACTTGATGCTGTTGATAGCGGCTTGCTTGACGGCGGCTTCGCTTGGACCCACTACTGGTCAGGAAAACATCCAGCGGCAATGCTTTTTGGGTCACCCGTTGCAGGCGCTGGTGTTGGAATTGATAATATAGCGTTCTTGTCTTGGTTCCAATATGGCGGTGGCCAAGAACTCTACGATCGTCTATGGGATGAGATGGGTGTCAACATTAAGGGCTTTATGCTACAACCAGTCGGCCCAGAGGCACTTGGCTGGTTTAAAGAGCCCATCAATAGCATGGCAGATTTCCAAAAATATCGGTTCCGCGCACCTCCAGGCATTCCAGGTCAGACATATAAAGATATTGGCGTTGCTTCCGTTGCCATGGGTGGGGGCGATATTTTACCTGCCTTGGAAAAAGGTACGATCGATGCGGCCGAATGGTGCTGCCCCAAGCCGGACTCAGTTTTTGGTTTCCAAAAAGTTCTTAAGCATTATTATTTGCAGGGACTGCACCAAGTGGTCGTTAACGCAGATCTTTACTTAAATAAAGATGTCTACAACTCACTTACCCCATTGCAGCAGAAAGCCATTCAAGTCGCTGCAAATGCGTCTTTGTCTAAGTCGATGTCATACCGTATCTATGAAAATGGTAAGGCGCTTAAAGATTTGACTGAAAACCAAGGCGTGATTTTACACGACACTCCAGCTGATTATTTCCCAGCCTATATGAATGCTGCCAAGGCCGCACTCGAAAAGAACGCCGAAGAAAATGCTTTCTTCGCAGAAGTATGGCAATCACAAAAAGATTTTGCTGAAATTGCTGTGCCTTACTGGGCGGGATCGCAGGCGTCAAACGCAGCCCTAGGGAAAGCATTCGCTGACCAAGTTGCGGCACGTTTAAAATAACTTTGGGGGGGCGAAAAAACGCCCCCCAATTCTTTATAAAATAAAAATGCAGAAAACGGCGCGTTGGGGGAGATTTGAAATGTCAAATGAAGTCGATTACGGCGGATTTGAAATTACTGATGAATTGATTGCAGAGCGAAAGAATTTCAAGCCCGGTCAAACCCCCGATGACATGACACCTTGGATGCGCCCTATAGTCGCGTTTATCGACTTGGTTAATTTGTGGGTCGGCCGCGGCGCCTGCCTTTTGGTGCTGCCCATTATTGTGGTTATGGTCACAGAGGTGGTAAGCCGCAAAGTCTTTTTATCCCCAACAGACTATTCTTACGAATATAGCAGAATGATCGCCGGCGCCATGTTCATGCTAGGTGCAGGCTATGCCCTGATGCGAGGGGTTCACATTCGTGCCGATTTTATTTATCGAACTTGGTCACCACAAAAGCAAATGACCGTTGATGGTATTTTGTATCTTGCTTTTTATTTTCCAGCGATGCTTTTTTTCTTTTGGGTGTCTTTTGAATATACCTTAAAAGCTTGGGTTACTTGGGAGCGGTCAATGGATACGGCCATGATGGCCCCATTAGCGCCCGCACGTACAGCAATGCCAATCGCAGCTTTTTTACTGTTTCTTCAAGGTATTTCTGAATATTTAAAAACTCTTTATGAAATGGATAAAAAACGACGCAGGTTATTTTTGCGTATTGTTCCAATATATGCTGTTGGGCTAGCCCTGGTTTTTACCACTGTTGCTTATCCTAACATTACTCCAATTGCGGATTGGTGGACAGTAATTGTAGCGTCTATAGGTCTGGGTGGCATAGAAGGCGAAATGATTGGATTGATCATGATAGCCGTCATGTTGTTTTCAATATTTGTTGGTTTTCCGATCTCATTTACATTAATTTTTCTGGCTTTTGTTTTTGGTGCGTGGGGCTTCAAGGCAAAATTGGCATTTTACCTGCAAGCCCTACAGTTCAATGCAACCATGATGGACGAACAACTTGTTGCTGTCCCCCTCTTCGTATTTATGGGTATATTGATGGAGAAAGCGGGGCTTATGGAGCGCCTGTTCACATCGATTCAGCTCATGTTTTCGCGTACAAGAGGGGCATTGTTTGTGGCTGTTCTTTTCGTTTCAATGATTTTTGCAGCAGCAACAGGAATCGTAGGTGCGTCGGTTACAATACTAGGCATTATGGCCGCAAGGACCATGAATAAATCAGGCTATGACGTGCGTTTGGCTGCAGGTGCAATCACCGCTGGCGGTACATTGGGCATATTGATACCTCCTTCAATTATGCTGGTGGTCATGGGGCCTGTGCTTCAAGTGCCCGTGACAACCCTTTTTCAAGCGGCCATAATTCCTGGTGTCATGCTGGCCTTTCTTTATATGGCTTATGCGCTGGTCAGATGTTGGATAAACCCTAACCTTGGTCCTATTTTACCCCCCGATGAACAGCCAGTAACATCAAACCACTATATGTTAGAGTTTGGCTTGGTCATGTACGGTATCGTTGTCTTTATTGCCTTAATCACAGCGTCCGCATTAGGAAAGCCAATATTAGGCTTTGCGGGTGCAACTGTCCTTATTCCTTTGATGTGGCTTTTTGCGATGGCACTCAGCTTTAGGTCAATAATGAGCCTACGTGCCATTGTGATCATAGCCCTTCCTGTCAACATATTCATGCTGTTGGCAAAAATATCAACCGCCTTCGCGTTAAGTAGTGAAAGTGAATTTTCTTCAATTGCCACACTTTTACCACTTGGCTTTCTTGTGCTAAAGTTCAGCGCTGTAAGTACAATTTTACTAAAATCACTTCAGGTCATCTTTAATTCAAAAACCAGCAAAAGTTTCTTTTTCTCAGACCTTTGGTACGAGTTTTTTATGGGGCTAGTACCACCAACAATCTTAATCGCATTTGCTTTAGGATCAATTTTAGCCGGTTGGGCCACCCCCGCAGAGGCCGCAGCCTGTGGCGCATTTGGAGCCATTCTTTTGGCTCTGGCTTACAGGAAATTAACGTTACCAAGCTTTTACGACGCAATGATAAAAACTCTGGAAATAACTGTTTTAATTATGTTTTTGGTTGCAGCCTCAAACTTTTTTGGTGCAGTATTTAGCAGACTGGGCACCCCTACGATGCTGACAGAAATGTTATTGGCATGGGATCTATCGCCCCTGTTGGTTATGCTGATCGTTATGGCTTTGATTTTTCTGCTGGGCTGGCCTTTAGAATGGGTTCCCATCGTTTTAATCATTGTGCCAATTTTGATTCCAACGGTAGTGGCATTGGATTTAGGCTTTGAAAGTACAGAGCAGAAACTGACCTGGTTTGCTATTTTGGTTGCGGTAAACTTACAAACGGCTTGGCTTAGCCCGCCTGTGGCAATGTCAGCTTATTTTCTAAAGGGTGTTGTGCCCGAATGGGACTTAAAAGACATTTATTTGGGAATGATGCAATTTATGCTTATTCAATTACTAGGTCTTATCTTGATCTTCTGCTTCCCACAGATAGCGTTGTGGCTTCCTGAATATATCTACGGAAAATAAAATGACGCCTGTGGAGAACACATCCGCAGTCGCCAGCACTCTTAACATCTAGCAAGATCAAAAACTTCGGAGCACAAAATGCCACGCGAATATTTAAAAAAATCTACAAAAACTGCTCGTTCAGACGCCTCCGAGGTACATGAAACCGTCAAACTTATTTTGTCTGAGATCGAAGCTGGTGGTGACGCCAAGGCATTAGAATATGCCGCTAAATTCGACCGATATGAGGGCAGCGTCCTGCTGTCCGCCCAAGAAATCGAAGCCGCCAGTGCCTTAGTGCCAGAAAAGCTTAAAGCCGACATTCAGTTCTCACATGACAATGTACGCCGTTTTGCGGAGGCGCAAAAATCTACCATGACAGATTTAGAGCTGGAAATTGTGCCGGGCTTTATTGCAGGACAAAAAGCAATCCCCGTGGACGCGGCAGGCTGCTATGTACCCGGGGGGCGCTATAGCCATATCGCCAGCGCGATCATGACCGTGACCACAGCCAAAGTTGCCGGATGCCGCCACATCACGGCATGTTCTCCACCCCGTCCCGGCGTTGGTGTGGCGCCAGCCATCGTCTATGCTGCGCATATTTCTGGAGCAGACAAAATCCTGGCCATGGGTGGAGTGCAGGGCGTTGCGGCGATGACCTACGGTATGTTTGGCTTGCCAAAGGCAAACATCCTTGTTGGCCCAGGTAATCAATTCGTCGCCGAAGCCAAGCGCATCCTCTTTGGCCGCGTTGGGATCGACATGATTGCAGGCCCCACCGACAGTCTAATTTTGGCAGATAAAACAGCAGACGCCCATATTGTCGCCACCGATCTCGTCTCTCAGGCCGAGCATGGCTACAACTCTCCGGTTTGGCTGGTGACGGATAACCGCGCCCTGGCCGAACAGGTTATGGAGATTGTCTTAGCGTTGATCGACGATCTTCCTGATTTAAACCGCGATAGCGCCTTTGCCGCATGGCGCGACTATGCAGAGGTTATCGTCTGTCGTAACCGCGAGGAAATGGCCGCCTGTTCAGATGAGTACGCACCAGAGCATCTCACCGTCCAGGCCGAAGATCTGGATTGGTGGTTGAAGCGTTTGACCTGCTATGGTTCGCTGTTTCTGGGCGAAGAAACCACGGTGTCTTACGGTGACAAAGCAACAGGTACCAACCATGTGTTGCCGACATCCGGTGCTGCCAGTTACACGGGTGGCTTGAGTGTGCATAAGTACATGAAGATCGTGACTTGGCAGCGTACCACCCGTGAAGGTTCTAAAGCGGTGGCCCAAGCCACAGCGCGTATTTCGCGTCTGGAAGGTATGGAAGGGCACGCCCGCGCGGCGGATGTACGTCTGGCCAAATACTTCCCCGGCGAGCACTTCGATTTATCCGCAAATGGCTGACCCGCGCTCCCTTTTTGACCTGACAGGCCGGGTGGCTTGCGTCACTGGCGCAAGCTCGGGCCTGGGCAGGCGTGCCGCTCTTGTTCTTGCTGGGGCAGGAGCGAAAGTGGTGGGAATTGCACGCCGCAAAGACGCTTTGAAAGCGTTAACTTCCGAGATTGGCGAGGGATTTTCCTATGTTGTGGCTGATGTGGCTGACAGGGATGCCATTGCCAAGCTGGTAGCCGATATCAGTATGCCTTTCGGCGCGCCAGATATCGTTGTCCATGGGGCGGGCATTAACACCCGCCAAGTGGCCGATGATGTAACCCATGATGGCTGGGATCAGACGATTGCGCTAAACCTTGCCGCGCCTTTTTTTCTTAGCCAAGCCTTAGTATCTGCGATGAAGCTTAAGGGCTGGGGCCGGATTGTGAATTTTGCATCCTTGCAAACTACACGCGCTTTTCCAGGGGGTGTTGCTTACGGTGCTTCTAAGGCTGGGGTCGGGCAATTAACCCGTGCCATGGCCGAGGCTTGGTCGCCTAATGGGATCACCGCGAATGCAATAGGGCCAGGGTTCTTTCCTACGGAATTAACCGAAGCCGTGTTCAGCGATGCTGACCGCGCTGCCCGCAATGCCGCCCAAACCTGTCTACAGCGGAATGGCCGAATAGAAGACATAGACGGCCCGCTCTTGTTTTTATGTTCAGACGCCTCATCCTATGTCACAGGACAGGTGTTGATGGTTGACGGGGGGTTCTCCGCGAAATGAAGGCTTTGGTTTATGATGGGGTTGAACAACTGGGCTTTCGTGATGTGCCTGATGCTGTGCCGCGCTTTGGTGAGCATCTTATTCGGGTAGAGGCCGTGGGTATCTGTGGCTCTGACATGCATGCCTATCTGGGCCATGACGCGCGCCGTACTGCACCGCTCATCTTGGGTCACGAGGCGGCAGGCGTTATTGTTGGGGGCGGCAAGGACGGGATGCGCGTGACTGTCAATCCGTTGGTCACCTGCGGTGAGTGCTGGCCCTGTATCTCGGGGCGTGAAAACCTGTGTGGTGCCCGTCAGATCATTTCGATGGCTCCACGAGAGGGTGCCTTTGCCCAGTACATTGCTATGCCCGAGATCAACCTGGTCGAAGTACCGGCAGATATACCTTTTGCCAAAGCTGCATTGGCTGAGCCTTTGGCCGTCAGCTGGCATGCCACCCGCTTGGGACTTGAATCTTTGCACCCGTCGATGGACAAACGCGCGCTGGTGCTTGGTGGTGGCGCTATTGGTCTTGCGGCGGCTTTGGCCCTTAAGGCGATGGGCGTGGATGATGTAACCATCGCAGAGCCGAACGAGGTGCGCCGGGGCTTTCTGACAGAGCGTTGCGGTCAAAAAACTGTTGCCGTGGCGGAGCGGCACTTCCCCATGGTGATTGACGCGGTGGGCTATGCGGCCACTCGTACGACGGCGTCTGCGCTGGTAGAGGCGGGAGGGGTGATTATACATGTTGGGCTGGGCGAGGATAAAGATGGGCTGGACATCCGTCGTATGACCTTGCAAGAAATCACCTTTATTGGCACATATACTTATACGGCCCAAGATTTTCGCGATGTCGCGCACGCTCTATTTGCTGGGCGTTTAGGTGCGCTGGACTGGGTCGAAGAACGCAGCCTTGCTCAGGGCGTTGGTGCCTTTCAAGACCTGAGGGCAGGCAGCGTTCCCGCGCCTAAAGTCATGCTGTCACCATGGGCATAGGCATTCCTAAAATCATACAGGTTAATGGTCATGTATCATAAAATCCTCGTTCCTATGGCGCTAGACCATAATGTATCACCGCAAACCCTTAAAGTTGCCACGGCCCTTAGTGGTGTTAAGGCAGCGATCATAACAATGCACGTCTATCGGGCACTGCAAAGCTCTGTAGCGGCCTGCCTGGATGAAGTATTAGCAAAAGAGGTCTTTAAAAAAGCACGTGCTCTGCTAATCTCAAAATTCAAGATGATGTCTGCCGTCAAAGCCGAGATCGTCAAAGGCCATATCTATCGCACGATCAGTAATTACGCTGCTGCAAATGGTATTGATTGCATCGTGATGGGTTCCCATAAACCGGCTCTCAGAGACTACCTGCTAGGGTCTGCCGCCACCCGTGTCGCCCGGCATGCGCCCAGTGCGGTTCATGTCCACCGAACAACTTGAACAACGCGGCCACCGCTGCACCTATGGAAAGGCAAATCAAACATGAATATCGACAAGAAGATCACCGATGATCTTGTTGCGAACGGTATCTCATTCGTAACCACCGTGCCCTGCAAACAGCTGGCCGGTGTCATCGAAGAGATCGACGCACGAGAAGAGATCTTTCATATTCCGTCAAACAAGGAAGACGAAGGAATGGGGCTGTGCGCAGGTGCCTTTATGGGTGGCAAGCGCCCAGCGATTATCATGCAGAACACTGCTATTGGTGTCACGATCAACACATTGGCCACTCTGATCCAATACTACCGGATGCCATTACCGATGATCATCAGCTACCGCGGTGAGCTACGCGAGCCTGTAGCCTGTCAGGTCGAAATGGCCGTTCATACCAAGGCGCTGCTGGCGGAGATGAAAATCCCGACCTACCATTTTCATCATCGGTCCGACGTCGAGGAACTTGACGCCATCTTAAAATACACTTTCATGTGCAACAAGCCGGTCGCAGTTCTGACCGATGCCAACTTCTGGGGAGGCTACGGGGACCAATGATCCGTTCTGAAATTCTCAAAGAAATCGCGCCCATAATTCGAGACCAACTGTTGGTGTGCAACATAGGTCTTCCCAGCCAAGAGCTGCATATGATCGATGATCAACCTACCAACTTTTACATGTTGGGTACTATGGGGCTGGCCTCCTCTATCGGTCTGGGATTGGCGTTGGCGCAGAATAAAACCGTTATCTCCATTGATGGTGATGGTTCCGTACTAACTAACCTTGGCACACTGCCGACTATCGCCAACAATGTGGCTAATAACTACATTTTGCTGATCATAGACAATGGGTCTTACGGCTCAACCGGGGATCAGCCAACCTATGCGGGCAAGAAAACCTCGTTGACGGCTGTTGCCAAGGCCTGCGGTTGTGAAAACGTGATCGAAGTGCAAGACAAAGACCTTGGTCCAGTGTTGCAAGGCGCGATTGACAGCAAAAAAATGACCGTGATCGTATGCAAGTGTGACAGTGGCAACATTAAGCTGCCTGTCATCACTATGGATCCTGTTGTGATCCGCGATCGTTTCATGAAGGCGGTTTCTGCTAAATGACCGCAAAGCGCATCCATTGTTCCGAGGATGCCCGCCGCCTTGCGCGGCGGCGTCTGCCCTGGATGGTGTTTGACTATATCGATGGCTCTGCTGGAGCTGAAACAGGTGCAGCACGCAACCGTGCGGCTCTTGACGCGATCACTTTACGCCCACGTATTTTGCGAGATGTGAGTGTGCGTTCTTTGACTAGTACGATTTTTGGTCAAGAGACCCAGTGCCCCTTTGGCATCGCACCAATGGGCATGTGCAACTTGTCAGCCCCCGGAGCAGATTTGATGTTAGCTCGGCTTGCGGCGCGGCATAAAGTCCCTCACGGGGTCTCTACTGTGGCCTCAACTCCGATGGAAAAGATCATCGAGGTAGCGGAAGGACACGCCTGGTTCCAACTTTATTTCAGTGGCGACGGGATCGGGACTTTCAGGCTGGTTGAGCGCGCTAAGGCTGCTGGCTACCAAACCCTAGTCTTAACCGTGGATGTCCCCGAAGTGGGCCGACGTCCGCGCGAACTACGCCACGGGTTCAAGATGCCTTTTACCCTCGGCCCACGTCAGTTTGTCGACTTTGCCTTACATCCGCGCTGGTCCATCGCTGCGCTCATGCATGGCAAGCCGCAGATGGCGAACTTTCAGATGGAGGGCTACGATTTTGACCGCACAGAAAGTCGTGCCAAAGCAACCTGGGAAACATTGGCACGCCTGCGCGCTATGTGGCCTGGTAATCTGGTCGTAAAAGGCGTGTTGGATGTTGAAGACGCCGTGCTGCTGAAAGCGGCGGGTGTAGATGGTATACAGGTCTCAAGCCACGGTGGTCGCCAGTTGGAAGGCGCTCCGGCCCCCATAGACATGCTACCTAAGATACGTGCGGCCCTTGGGTCAGACTTCCCGTTGTTATTCGACAGCGGCCTGCGCTCTGGAGAGGATGCGCTTAAGGCGCTCGTTTGTGGGGCGAATTTCGTCTTTTTCGGACGTATACTGCAATATGCCATAGCTGCAGCAGGTAATCCGGGACTTGAACAATTGTGGCGCATACTTAGCGAAGAGATGAGCATCGCAATGGCACAAACCGGTATGACTTGCATCAAGGATGCGCATCAAGTCCGTTAGAAATTGACCCATGAAAGGAACAGTGTGGCGCATTGGCATAGTTTAAGATTGGCCCCTGTCTTGAATATTCATGCCCTCGACAAAACCTCATCCGTTTTTTTCCCGTTCCAAAATATGGCATTATTAGTTTATAGATAAGCTACTTATGGTGATGTAAAAAATTACTGATATGATAAGCGCTTAATGAATTCCAAAAACCGGCTCAAAAAAGTAAAATGAGATTACGCCGTGGAAAAGAATAAATGGGGAATATAGCTTTAAGCTGGCAGTTTTGGGCCTTATTGGCAGCCGTTTTTGCAGCAGCAACAGCAATTTTGCCAAAGTTGGATTCGTAGGTATAAATTCTGATTTCGCTACGTTTCTTAGAACCATCATTGTAGTTATTGCGTTAGGACTTCTGACCTAGTTTACAGGAAAGGTTCAGTTTTTATCAGATATTATGCTGCGAAGCGCTTTTTTTAACTCTTTCAGGCCGGCCACCGGTGCGTCTTGGTTGTGCTATTTTCGAGTCATGCAAATTGTAGACGCGTCACGGATGCCCCAGTAGATAAGATGAGCATCGTCTTTGTTGCAATTATTGCAGCGCTATTTCTAGGTGAGAAATTATATGCTGTTGGCTGGAGTGGTGTCTTTTTGATTGCCTTTGGTGCTACGTTGGTTGCCATAGGGTAAGCTTGCCCCTCCCCGAAACATTCGCCTTGTATGATATTCAAGATCATGCGCTTTCATTCAAAATTTGCAAATATTGATCGCGGGTCGCGATCCTAGGATTAGTTGAGTGGCAATGGTCCATAAGAGCATCACTTGCGACGCGCTCCATCATTTCTTTATTAACGCCAAGAGCAACAAGGCCCGGGGGGATACCAATTTTTGAATTCAATTCCGCCATAATACGATCGGGATCGCCACCCATTATTTGAGCAAGAGTATGCCATTTTACACCAATGCTTTCACGATTAAAGCGCAGCACAGCAGGCGCAAGAATAGCATTTAATGTCCCATGATGAAGATTGAGGTCTGTGATGGCGCCCAAAGGGTGTGTAAGTGAATGAATTGCACCCAGTCCTTTTTGAAAGGCCATGGCGCCCTCAAGCGCACACACCATCATGTCGCGACGAGCAACTAAGTTAGATCCATCATCGACCGCTTTCGTGATCGCTTTAAGGCCTAATGCTAAACCGTGTAGAGCTATCGCTTCTGCTGGGGGATTGAAGGCAGGAGCCATGAACGTTTCAAGGCAATGTGAAATCGCGTCCATGCCTGTGGCTGCCGTTAAACCTTTAGGCAGCCCAAATGTTAATGCAGGGTCACAAATGGCTAGGGTTGGCATGATAAAAGGCGATAGCACTCCAAGCTTACGACCGCTGTTCATGTTAATTACGGCGGCGCGCCCCACTTCGGATCCTGTGCCCGCTGTGGTTGGCACCGCTATCATTGGAGCGATGCTTCCATGAATTTTAGACAAGCCGCCGTTTATCGCTGCGTATTGTTCAAGAGAGGGTTCGTGCCCAGTGAGAATTCGGACACCTTTAGCCAAGTCGATTGAAGAGCCCCCACCAAAACCAATAATCCCGTCACATCCTCCATTAAAGTATTTTTCAACTGCGGCCATTACTGCAGATTCAGTAGGGTTTGCTGGTGTTGCGTCGAAAATCACAGACTTAGGGATAAGAGCATTAATTTTTGTGCCCCATCCCGCTGAGACAAGCCCCTCGTCCGTACAAATTAATGGCTTACTTATACCTAGATCACTGAGATACTCTGGGAGTCGCTCAAACTCACCAACTCCAAATTCAATTCTCGTGAGATATGAGATGCGCGCCATAGATGTTGATCCTTTTCATATTAAAATGACATTCGTTTCGCCGTTGGCCTTTAGGGCTTCATCTGGCATTATCTAGTGGGTGTGCCAGTATTAACTCAGCTAAGGCCAGTTTCTTCCTGACCAAAAAATACCGTTTTTATTTAACTTTGCGAGCAAAAGAACGAATATCATCTATCAGCCATTGAGGCCTTTCCATTGCCGCAAAATGACCCCCACTTTCCATTTCAGTCCAATGCTGCATATTGTAAAGGCGCTCGACATATGACCTAGGAGGCCATCTAAGCATCTCCTTTGGAAACACAGCGCAACCTGTTGGAACCTCGACTCGGTTTCCCCCCGGGGACAAAATACGTCCCCCTTCTTCTCGTCGTCCATAATATATCCAAGACGCGGTATTGAACGTCTTGGTGGTTATATAGATCATAATATTGGTCAGAAGTGAGTCTTTAGAATGCACGTCTTCTATTTTCCCGACTTCGACATCAGACCAGTCATGGAACTTTTCAATTAACCAAGCTGCAATACCAACAGGACTGTCCATCATCGCATAGCTTAAGGTTTGTGGACGCGTGGCTTGCTGGGTCCGATAGCCATCCTGCATAACTTGATCGAGAGCAAATTTCTTCTCCCAGGCATGTTCTTCGGGTGTTTTTGCTCCCTCCGGGTGGCGCATTGTAAGTACATTAATGTGGATCCCGCTACATGCAGACGCATGATCAAATCCTAGCCATGAACAAACCGCCCCGCCCCAATCTCCACCCTGTGCAAGATATTTATCAAATCCTAATGTATTGGTCATGAGGTTATTGATCACTTCAGCCATTTTTCTAGGGCCGATTGGTCTTTCTGGGCGGGTTGAAAACCCAAACCCGGGCAATGAGGGCGCAACGACAGTAAATGCATCTTCTTCCCTGCCACCAAAGCGTTCAGGATGCGCTAGTGGTTCAATAATTTCATAAAACTCTGCAACAGATCCCGGCCAACCATGGCTAATCATGAGCGGCACGGGATTGGCCCCGCTTCCCTTTTCGTAAATGAAGTGCATGTCTATCCCGTCAACAGGCGCGGTATAGTTTTGAAAGCTGTTTATTGCAGCTTCGTGGACACGCCAATCAAATCCATCAACCCAATAGGCACAAAGTTCTTTTAAGTAGTTCATGTTGGTGCCATAGTTCCAGCCCCCATCATTTGGCATCTCATGCCAAGGGTAATCCCTTACTCGAGAAAGTATACGGTCGAGCTCAGCTTGAGGAACCTGAAAATTGAACGGAAAAATGGGCTTTGGTGTGCTCGGCAAACTAAGCATTTTTTGCCTTTCTACTTATCAAACGCTAAATGACTTTTATTTAGTAAACTAAATAGAAACCTCGGCTTTAAAACAATCTAAAAAGGAACCGCCCAGATGGAAAAGGTTTGATGATATTATCTTCAATCGAACAGAGTTCCAAAAAACATGGAGAATAAAGTGTGGCCAGTACAACCTCAAAAGTCTTTGAGGTTTAAGCCTCTATCTGAACTAAGTGTGGACCATGGAGAACGTCCAAAAATGCCTGCCCTCGATGGGGTTACTGATGAGCACAAAAAGGCGGGCACACATTTAGCAGCCATACATCGGATGCACCTACGGGATATGAACTACATCGGGCAGCTGATTGAAAATGTAAAATCGGGCGGCGCAAGCGCAGGCGCCTTAGCAGAAAGGATTTCGAGAGTAGAACTCACCGAGAATATGCGGCAGTTTGGGACCCTTTGTGGTCGTGAATGCCAAGTTTTAAACTTTCACCACGACGCAGAAGAACAAATGGTGTTTCCTCAATTGGAACAGCAAGGCATTATAGATCTAAGCCTTATTGTTGCCAGGCTAAAGGAAGAGCACTTAGTGATCCATGAGCTGCTTAATCGCCTTCAGGACGCCGCAAACCAATTAGTGGCAGAACAAACAGTCGAAAACTTTTTCACAACGGAGGCGTCGTTCCTTCAGCTCTTAAAAGTGGTCAAGTCCCACTTTGGATATGAAGAAACCGAACTCGGAGATGCGTTAGGGAAGTTTGTTCCTTTTATTTAAATAAAGAACAATGAAAGCTAATAGCAGCGGTACAGGCACAAATGGATTTTCTAGCTACGCTGCTCTTTAGCTTAAAAAGTTAATTCCACGCAATAATATACTTAATTAATTGACTTAAGCACTCGATACTTGAACACGCAACTAAGTTCTATAGTCGATCGAGCGCGAGGGCTGAACCGGTGTTGGAGAATAAATTGACGCAATACCCTCATTTGATGCAGTCATTGAGCCTCAGGGGTCACGTTTTAAAAAACCGCGTGGTTTTTGGAGCCCATACCGCTAATATGTCTGACGATGGTCTGCCTGGACCACGCTATGGCGCTTATTTACTCGAACGCGCGCTTGGTGGGGCCGGTATGATTGTGGCCGAGCCCATGCCAGTACATCGCACTGGTGTTTTGACGCGAGGAAATTTCCGTCATAGCTCCGATGATGTAATCACACCTTTTAAAAAAATTGTTGAACCAATTAAAGCTACCGGAACAGTTATCTTACAACAGCTTTATCATATAGGGGCTCACGGAGACTCAGACTTGTCATTTCAACCGCATTGGTCTCCTTCAGGGGCACCGAGCTATCACGACAGCGACGGATCACATGCGGTTACTGAGACTGAAATTTACGAGCTTATAGATGCTCACGTAGCAGCGGCTATAAGATGCAAGAAGGCAGGCTTTCAGGGAGTTGAGGTTTGGGCTGCATATCACTCTTTATTAGATCAGTTTTGGACCCCATGGAGCAATCAACGAACAGATCAATGGGGTGGATCGTTAGAAAATCGTACACGCTTTTCGCGCATGATTATTGACGGTATTCGTTGTGCGTGTGGCGACGGTTTCATCATTGGGCTGGCGGTCAGCATTTCAGATGTATCAAAAGTCTTATTAACCCTTGAACAACTTAAAGAGATTGTCGCCTTACATGACGCAACAGGACAGATTGACTATGTAACTTGTGGGCATGGTGGATACTTAGACTTCGAACGATTAATGCCAACGTTTTTATTTGGCGAAAAGTTAACTGCACCAGCAACAGAGCAGTTAAAAAGTGTTTGTAAACATGCATTTGTAACTTCTGAGGTGCAAGTTAGAACTCCAGAAAATGGCGAAGCTATTTTGGCTTCAAGACAAGCAGATATGGTTTCAATCGTACGCGGTCAAATTGCTGATCCTCATTTAGTAAACAAAGCACTGACGGGCTCTGAAAAAGATATCCGCGGATGTATATCCTGCAATCAGATGTGTTGGGGTCGGCGCAGCCGTGATTATTGGATTTCTTGCCTGATCAATCCATCTGTAGGACGGGAATTTGAGTGGGGCGGCGATCGCTTTACACGTGCGCTACAATTTAAAAAAGTTTTAGTAATAGGCGCAGGCCCTGCAGGTCTTGAGGCGGCACGCAGTGCGGCAGAACGTGGCCATAATGTTACATTGGTCGAAGCTGGATCGAAAATTGGTGGTCAGTTTAGGTTGGCAGGGCTGGTCCCACGCCGCGGTCAAATCACTGATCTTTTGAACTGGTACGAAAGGCAATTAGCCCAACTTGGCGTAAAGATACATCTTAATACCTTTTTTGAAGATGCTGACGTTGAAAGCTTTGATGCGGACCACATTGTGATTGCAACAGGCTCTTTGCCTGACCCGAAAGCCCGTCAGCGTTGGCTGCCAGATTTGGGTGCATTGCCAGGATTGGATTTGGGAATGGTCTTTGCGCCAGAAGAGGTGCTTAGACGTGAAGCGCGCCTTGGCGACACTGTAGTTGTTTATGACGAAGGTGGGAATTGGCGAGGGGCCGGCACCGCTTGGTATCTAGCAGAAGCAGGAAAATCGGTCATTTTAGTCACCCCTGATGCTTTTGTTGGCAAAGAATTAGAACGCACATCCGCTGATGCGCCATTGCGTAGACGCCTGGCTTGCGCGGGCGTTCAAGTTTTTTGTGAGCATGGCATTGCAATGTGGCACGGCAACAGGGTTACTTTGCATAATTTCCTAACCCGAACTGAACACTCCCTACCTGCTTCAGCATTGGTGATGGCAACGACCAACCAATCCTTTGATATTTTTAAAGAGATTTTCGATAAAAAAACCACTTATCGGATAGGCGATGCCGCGGCCCCTAGACAGGCGCCTTATGCATTTTATGAAGGCCGTCAGTTGGGCATGTCTTTGTAGGGCACACCATTGTCTTCCCCCGTTTTACGGCTCTATTTGAGCTGTTTTGTCAACGACCGTCGGCCGCTTTTGTCGGTTACCGACGCGCCTGCTGCAGATTATGTCGCAAAACAGTTCGCAAAATTTTATTGTGAGCCCTAAGCGTAGAACCAAAAGCAGGCTCCAGTTTATAATAACTTTGGCACAGACAAGGTGTGGTGAAAGTTTTAAGCACATGAAGAAATTTGGCCTTGATAGCACAGATATTCGCATCCTTTGCGCTGTCCAGCAACATGGACAGCTAAGCAAAACTAAACTTGCTGCAATCGCAAACATTTCAGCGACTCCGTGCTGGGCACGGCTAGACAGATTAAAGGCCGCAGGCTTCATTAGAGGCTATCACGGAGAGCTGGCGCTTAATAAGATCTTTGACTTCACCCAAGTCGTCGTGACCGTCTCGCTTATTCACCATCGCAAGCTAGACTTTGATCGCTTTGAGGCATTCATCTTAACACATGATGAGTTTACCGAGTGCATCGCCACCGGCGGAGGGACGGACTATGTTGTTAGAGCAATCTGCCAGAACCTGACTTTATTCCAAGGATTAATGGAAACAATGCTGGCCGCCGATTTGTCGATTGATCGCTATATGACCTACATCGTGACCAGAACCATAAAAGCCACACAACCTAATTTGACCAAGCTGATCGTCAAAGAATCTCTTCCGGTCACAATGTCCAAACAACCGACTTTTCAGTGATTAATTAGTCTGTTTAGACTTTAAAACACATCTATTCAGTTCGTTTTCCTACGTATTACGGAGATAGAAGTATCACATAATTCCATCATCCAACTGCTTCTTAAGCCGTTGGCAAAAAAGGTGATACATATCATGCAAGCAGACGATTTTGGTTTTGGCACACAAATCCGCAAATCTCCCTATTTTGAAGCAACCATCCGCTGGGGCGCAAAGGGATTTTCTGTGTATAACCACATGTATATTCCCCGCGATTTCGGCAATCCGGAGGAGAACTTCTGGAACCTGGTGAATGACGCGATCCTGTGCGACGTAGCGGTCGAGCGTCAGGTGGAAATCACTGGACCGGATGCCGCGGACTTCGTCCAGATGCTGACCTCACGCGATCTTTCAAAGATGGCTGTGGGGCAGTGCAAATATATACTGATCACCAATGCCGATGGCGGGCTCTTGAATGACCCTATCCTGTTGCGCTTGGCCCAGAATCATTTTTGGATTTCTCTGGCTGACAGCGACATCCTGCTGTGGGCTCAAGGCGTGGCGGTGCACGCCGGGCTTGATGTCTCAATTGATGAACCGGATGTGTCGCCCCTGCAATTGCAGGGGCCCAAGTCGGGCAATATCATGCAGGCCCTGTTTGGCGACAGCATTTTGGATCTGAAATACTATTGGCTGCGCGAACTTGAACTGGACGGGATGCCCGTTCTGGTATCACGCACAGGCTGGTCCAGCGAGCTGGGCTACGAGATTTACCTCCGCAATAGCGCCCATGGTGATGCGCTCTGGGAGCGGATTATGGCGGCGGGAGAACCGTTTGGTTTGAAGCCCGGCCATACATCTTCCATCCGCAGGATCGAGGGCGGGATGCTGTCCTATCACGCAGACGCGGACAACAAGACCAATCCCTACGAGTTGGGGCTGGACCGGTTAGTCAACCTCGATATTGAAGCTGATTTCATCGGCAAGGCCGCGCTTCGTCGCATCAAAGAGCAAGGCGTGAGCCGCAAGCAAGTTGGCCTAATTATCGACGGTGAACCACTGCAGGGTCCGAACACCTCTTACTGGGAGATTAAGAAAGACGGCGTTACCATAGGCAAGGTTACCTCAGCAATTTACTCGCCACGTCTGGAGAAGAACATCGCGCTGGCGATGGTAGTATCGGAACATGCCGTTCTAGGCTTAGAGGTCAAAGTCGTTAACAAGTCGGGTCTCGTAAACGAGGCTGGAACGATCACCGCTAAAATTGTAGAGCGTCCGTTCTATGACCCTAACAAAAAGCTCGCAGCAGCCTGAATGTACTCCAAAAGAAAAGGCTAACTATATGTCTAACCTTTCAATCGAACTACGCTGGCAGCGAAACAAGCCTGATTTTCAGCCAGGCAAATATTCGGCTGAACATCTTGTTCACTATAATGACAGTTATGAGGTTCAGGTCGACGCCGCTCCAGATTGGGGCGGCAAACCCGAAAACACCAACCCAGAGCAGGCGCTGGCATCAGCTTTGTCGAGTTGCCACATGATGACATTTTTGGCGCTCACGGCCAAGGCGGGCTGGCCTGTTGCCAGTTATCATGACTATGCCGAGGCGCATCTTGGCAAGAACGCAAAAGGTCAGATGTCAGTCACACGGATTGACCTGCATCCTGTTGTGCGGTTTGATCATGGGTTCGGGATAGATGCTGCTGCCTTGGCCGAGATGCAAGACCGCACGCATCGCTATTGCTTTATAGCCAACACATTGGCGGAGAGCGTTGAAATCAACATTCTGTAAAGGGGGCTATCATGTCTGATATTCTGCTAAGTGACCTTGATGACGAAGGCATCCTGCGCCTCACCCTGAATGACACGGCGCGGCGCAACGCGCTGTCGGAGTCGATGCTGGGTGCTCTGAGTGAAGCATTTGTAAAGACTGGAAGCAATCCTGCGGTGCGGGTGGTTATTCTTGCGGCAAATGGACCTGCATTTTGTGCGGGGCATGATCTGAAGGAAATGACAGCCGGTCGAGCGAATCCCGATCGTGGTCGCGCCTATTTCACTAAAGTCATGGCGATGTGTTCCGGCGTCATGCAGGCCATCGTGAACTGTCCCAAACCAGTGATTGCCGAAGTCACGGGCATTGCCACCGCTGCAGGCTGCCAATTAGTTGCCAGTTGCGATCTGGCTATTGCGGCAGACACCGCACAGTTCAGCACACCAGGCGTCCATATTGGCTTGTTCTGCTCCACACCGATGGTGGCGCTGTCGCGCAATGTGGCGGATAAATATGCGATGGAAATGCTGTTGACAGGAGACTTGACAACAGCCGCGCGAGCCGCCGAAATTGGGCTCATCAACCGCGCGGTTGCCACCGAGACGTTGCGCGACGCAACGATGCTGATGGCTCGAAAAATCGCTTCTAAATCTAGCATGACACTAGCCACCGGCAAGGGCGCTTACTATGCGCAACGAGAAATGGAGCTGTCGGATGCCTATGTCTATGCTTCAGGTGTAATGGTTGAAAACATGCTCGCAAGTGATGCGGAAGAAGGTATTGGTGCCTTTATACAGAAACGCGCGCCCAAATGGCAGGATATGTGATCCGATGAAGCCGAATTTCTTCAACACAGATCTAGATCGCAATTCGGCCAATTACCAAGCGCTGACACCCCTGACCTTTCTGGAGCGTGCCGCCAGCGTGTTTCCGGATCATATTGCCATAGTGCATGGCCAGCTACGGCGCAACTATTCTACGTTCTACTCCCGTTCACGGCAACTCGCCTCGGCTCTGACACAAATGGGGATCGGGCGGGGGGATACAGTATCGGTGCTTCTTGCTAACACACCTGCCATGTTAGAATGCCACTATGGTGTTCCAATGTGCGGCGGTGTTCTACATTCTATCAACACCCGCCTGGATGCCGCTATTATGGCATTTCAGCTGGATCACGCCATGTCGTGCGTTGTGATTGTAGACCGGGAATTCATGCCCCTTATGCAACAGGCATTGACGCTTGCGACGGTCAAGCCCATCGTTATCCAATATGATGATCCGGAGTTTGACCTGCCAAAAGCGAAGGTAGATGTTAAAGACTACGATGCCCTGCTGGCAGAAGGTGATTCGAATTTCGTTTGGCTGATGCCCGAGGACGAATGGGACGCCATATCGATAAATTACACCTCCGGCACAACAGGTGACCCAAAAGGTGTGGTTTCACATCATCGCGGCGCCTACCTTCTGGCGCAGGGAAATGCACTGATGGCATCGATGCCAAAACACTCAGTATATCTTTGGACGCTGCCGATGTTCCATTGCAACGGTTGGTGTTTTCCTTGGACGCTTTCGGCCATCATTGGCACCCATGTCTGCCTGCGCCATGTTCGGGCTGAACCGATCTGGACCGCACTGGCTGATGAACGTGTAACCCACCTGTGCGGTGCACCGATCGTAATGTCGCTGATGATATCCGCACCTGATACAGCCAAACGCGAGCTTGACCACAGGGTGCAGTTCTTTACGGCCGCGGCCCCACCACCCGAAAAGCTGCTCGCCGCGATGAATGTCGCAGGTTTTGATGTTACTCACCTTTATGGGTTGACCGAAACCTATGGCCCAGCCGTTGTGAACGACTGGCACGAAAGCTGGTCCGATCTGCCCGCTGCGCGTCAAGCCGCTCTAAAATCCCGTCAGGGTGTGCGCTATTTGCCGCTAGAGCAGTTGGACGTTTTAGACCCCGAAACCCTGCAACGTGTGCCGCGCGACGGGCAAACGATGGGCGAGGTTATGTTCCGCGGGAACGTCGTGATGAAGGGGTATTTTCGCAACCCAAAAGCCACGAAGGAGGCATTTGCAGGCGGCTGGTTCCACTCCGGTGATCTCGGCGTCTTGCATCACGATGGCTATATCCAGCTCAAGGATCGCTCGAAAGATATCATCATTTCGGGCGGTGAAAACATATCTTCGATTGAGGTCGAAGAGGCCCTTTACCGACACCCAGCTGTTTCTGTTGTCGCCGTGGTTGCGATGCCACATGAAAAATGGGGGGAAACGCCTTGCGCCTTTGTAGAACTTGTCGCAGGTCAAACCCTTGATGTTGAGGCTCTTTTAAATTGGTGCCGCCAGCAGCTTGCGGCTTATAAAGTGCCCAGTAAATTTATATTTATGCCCATCCCGCGAAGCTCGACAGGAAAGATCCAAAAATTTCTTTTACGCGTCCAAGCGCGTGACTTAAACAAAGAAGTATGAGCCGCTCAGTTAGGATATAATTCTAAGCCATACTTAACTGCAAATTCTTTGATTTTTACCTCTAAGTGGTTTTGAAATTTGATCGAAATTGGACTTCTTAATTTACTCTCCTTATGCATTATCCAGACTTGTCTCGTGGAATGTGGGCCATTTACTGGCAATGCTACCAATCCACTTGGCAGATAAAGGGTTGCAAGACTGGGTAAGACCGTAATGCCCAAATTAGCCTGAACCATTGCAATAAGCGACGTGACGTTTCGTACAGACAAGCGTGAGTTTACTAATTGGCTTTGAATTTCCGGAACCAAAATACCGCGCAATGTTTCATTCATGATTAATTTACAATCACTCAAATCAGTCCACTCAAGGGGTTTTTTCATTTGGGCCAGGGCGTTTTCTTTCAGGCATACTATATTAAATCTGTCATCGAATAAGGGTTTTACGTCCATCTCAGAATTCAAAATTTGAATCCCAGCAATTCCCAAATCAACCTGCCCCGAAAGTACAAGTTTTTGCACATCCGTACTATCAGTATCAATCAATTCGATTTGCGCATCTGGGCGCGCTAAAGCAAAATCACGCAAGGCTTCTGGAATAAGCAATGAGGCAACAGATGGAACAGAGGCTATGCGTAAAAGACCGGTCTGGCCTTGGGCATAGCTGCTGATGTTTGCATTCGCTTGATCAAAATCACGCAATGCCCCGACAGCGACTTGATATACATGCTTTCCTAAATCAGTTAAGTTTTGTTTGCGATCTGTTTCAAAAAGTGCCCCACAAAGTCGCTCTTCTATCAACTTTAGCGTCATGGATATTGCCGATTGTGTTCGCCCTAAGACGTCGGCTGCATCTTTGATGTTACCAGCATCGGCAACGTGAACAAATGTTCTAAGAGCCTCAATTTTTATGGCCATTGATTTCAACTTTTCTGATGTTATTTGAAAAAATATTCGTTTGATTGAAAATGCGCAAGGGGCCATTTTAACTCTTTAACATTCATGGGGAAAAAATGACCGATCAAATCCTAACCCTAGACCAGGTTGAATTGCTTGCTTACGATCTGTTGACCAAAGCTGGCGCAAGCCCACTGCAAGCAACAGCGGTCGCCAAATCTACGCGGTTAGCGGAGCGCGACGGCATACGCAGTCATGGACTACTTTACATACCTATTTATGCTGAACATCTAAAATGTGGCAAAGTCATCGGACGTGCACAACCTGTGGTGAAAACACCGAAAGCTGGCAGCGTCTGTGTTGACGCACAAAATGGGTTTGCCCATGGAGCCATTGATGCCGGATGGAACGCACTGACATCAGCCGCAAAGTCCAGTGGGATTGCGGCAATGACGCTATTTAATTCTTACAATTGCGGTGTATTGGGTCACCACGCAGAACGGCTAGCACAAGATGGTTTTGTGGGCCTTTGTTTTACCCACGCCCCTGCTTCAATTGCCCCCTGGGGCGGATCAAAACCGGTGATTGGCACAAATCCCTTCGCTCTTGGCGTCCCGTCGGGTGAGGGTGCCGCCGCATTTGTTGTTGATCAATCTGCCAGCGTGATCGCAAAGTCTGAAATCCTTTTGCGCTCAAAGTCGCAAACGCCTTTGGAAGAGGGCTGGGCAGTTGACAAAGAAGGTCACCCCACAACCGACGCACACGCGGCATTGCAAGGCTCATTACTGCCCGCCGGCAAATACAAAGGGTTTGGTATTGGGCTTATGGTTGAAGTTCTTGCCGCGGTTTTATCTGGAGCCAATTTAAGCCAAAATGCTAGTCCATTTGCAGGAACCGCAGGTGGGCCCCCGTCGACAGGCCAGTGTTTTATAGCAATTGATCCCTATGCCTTTTCTGGACCTGGCTTTTTTGAACAAATAAAAATGCTTGGTAACTCGATCGCTGTCCAAGAGGGCGCACAATTACCCGGTGCAAAACGTGCAAAAAATCGCTTAAAAACAGAAACAAATGGTGTGGTTGTGGATCAATTGTTATGGGACAGGCTTCAGTCATAATTTCAGAAAAATTGAATTTTTATTAAAAAATATTCGATTGATTGAAATAAAATAAAATGAACACTTGTCAGCATCGAAAGAATTAGACGATTCTGACATATAAAGGGAGTGAATAAATGAAAACGAAATTTACGTTTGCTATGCTTGCCGCCGCAGCAAGCTTTAGCCTAGCTGCGCCTTCAGCATATGCGGCCGATTGTGGCACCGCTGATTCGGTAAAAGTAGCCGAAATGACCTGGATTTCAGCAGGTGCACTTGCCCACATTGCACAAAAAATCATGGCAAATGGCTATGATTGCAACGCTCAAGTCATCCCAGGTGATACTGTGCCAACTGCAACCTCGATGATGACCCGCGGCACCCCTGATGTCGCGCCCGAGCTTTGGGTGTCGACAGCACAAACAATTTGGGACGAAAGCCTTGCGAAAGATATAGCATATAAAGCGTCAGACATTTTCGCATCAGGTGGCGAGGAAGGTTGGTGGGTGCCCGATTACGTGCTTGCTGACCACCCAGAAATAAAATCAGTCTTGGATCTGAAAGATAATTGGCAAGTTTTTGCTGAAGCAGCAAATCCGAATAAAGGCCGTCTTTATGGGTGCCCTCCAGGTTGGGGCTGTGAGATCATCACTAACAATCTATTTGAAGCCTTAGGCCTTGGCGAAACATTTGAGCTATTTTCACCGGGTTCAGGTGAAAACCTAAAAGCCTCTATTGCGCGTGCCGTTGCGCAAAAAGAACCTTTTGTGGGTTATTATTGGAGCCCTGCCGACGTGATTGCGAAATATAAATTGGTGCGCTTGGACATGCCTGCTTTTGAAGCTGACAAATTCAAATGCCTAACCGACTCCAATTGTGCCAATCCTGAGGTTACCGGATGGGCTGTGGGCGAGGTTGCAGTTGCGGTTGTAACATCTCTGAAGGAACGTGCACCCGATGTGGTGGCTTTCTTGGGCAAAATGCAAATCAGCAACGACGATGTCAGCGCGATGGCGGCCTGGGGCGATGAAAACAGCGCAACCAATGAAGAAGTCGCCAACCACTTCTTGAAAAACTATGATGCCGTTTGGTCGTCATGGGTGCCTGCTGACGTTGCCGACAAAGTCCGCGCGGGTCTTTAATCTTAATAAGCATCATAGGCAGGGCCCCTACCCTGCCTATTTCATTTTAAGGTACAAGAATGACAAGCCAGTTTCCCCAATTTTTCGACACAAGAGCCTTTGGTCGCATATTAGATAGCGCATTCAACGATGTTGTCGCGGCATATGGCCTAACCCTTGAGTTAATTTTTTTGCCTGTTCTAAAGGCTCTTTTGGCCATGGAGCATCTTTTGCTTTGGCTACCATGGTGGGCTGTTTTAATTGGCTTTTCAGCCTTTGCCTGGCTGGCGTCTCGGAGCGCCAAGATCATGGCAACGGTTGCATTATTAATCTTTTTAATTGGCGTGATCGGCGTGTGGGAACAAGCCATGGCGACAGTTGCGTTGATGTTGGTCTCAACGTTAATGGCCGTCTTCTTAGGCCTACCTATTGGCGTTTTGATGTCTCGCTCAAACCGGGTCCAGGGCATTGCCCTGCCTGTTTTAGATATTATGCAAACCATGCCAATTTTTGTTTATCTTATTCCATTTGTTATGTTGTTTGGGCCAGGAAAAATTCCAGCCCTTTTAGCGACAATAGTCTTTGCTATTCCACCTGTCATTCGCTTGACCAATTTAGGAATTCGCCAAGTTGATGCAGAAATTGTTGAGGCATCACGTGCCTTTGGAGCATCACCCATGCAGGTCTTGACAACCGTCCAGGCGCCGCTTGCTTTGCCCGCTATTTTAGCGGGTATAAATCAAACCACTATGATGGCGCTGTCCATGGTTGTTATTGCCTCGATGATTGGTGCTGGTGGATTGGGCTATCAGGTCTTGCAGGGCATTCAACGGTTAGAGATCAGCCGCGGACTTTTTGCCGGGCTGGGTATTGTTTTTCTTGCCATCATATTCGATCGCATCGCGCAAGCTTACGGCAAGCGTATGCAAAAAACCTTAAAGCTAGGTGCGTAAATGGGAAATAATATTAAAATATATTTGGAAAGTGTTTCCAAAGTCTTTGGCCCAGATGCCCTCAACGCTTTAGCTTTAATTGATAAAGGCATGACCAAAACTGAACTCTTAGAGAAAAAAGGCCATGTTTTAGGCCTACACGGTATTGATCTTGAAATTGAGACGGGAAAGACAACTGTTATCATGGGGCTGTCCGGCTCAGGAAAATCAACTCTTATTCGGCATCTAAATCGCCTCATTGAACCGACATCTGGCCGTATTTTGGTTGATGGAGAAGATATTTTAAACCTGAATGCCCTGGAACTTCGCCAGTTTAGACGTAAAAAAATATCGATGGTTTTTCAGAAATTTGCGTTGCTGCCCCATAAAACAGTACTTGAGAATGTAATTTATGGCCTATTGATCGATAAGGTCCCGCCACACGCCGCAAAAGAGCGTGGTATGGCACAGGTCGAGCTTGTAGGGCTTTCGGGGTTTGAAAATAATTTTCCGGGCCAACTGTCGGGAGGCATGCAGCAACGTGTGGGTTTAGCTCGTGCCTTGGCAACAGATGCAGAAATTTTGCTCATGGATGAAGCCTTTAGCGCGCTGGACCCGCTCATCCGCCATGATATGCAGATGCAACTGCGCGAAATCCAGGCCCGTTTGCACAAGACTATCGTCTTTATCACCCATGACCTGGACGAGGCACTATTACTCGGTGACAAAATTGCTATTTTGAAAGATGGTATTTTGCGCCAAGTCGATACAGGCATGAATATTTTAAAAAATCCTGCCGATGACTATGTGGGCCGTTTCGTACGTGACGTAAATCGTGCGCGAATATTAACTTGTGGGCCCTTGGCGCAACCAGGCACCCCCACAGGAGATACGCGCCTAAATGCGGAACAAACGCTGGAATCTGCCTTTCCCATCATGGCTGCAGCTCAAGGTCCGATTGGTGTCTTGGCGAATGACGGCGCACTCTTGGGTGTTGTAACAGCACGCCAAATTATGGAAGCCCTGATCCAACAAGATCGGGCAAAATCGACTTTAGTTGGAAGTGATATTTAGATGTTAGAAATGCGCAATTTCATCGGTGGGGAATGGACCCATGGCGAAACGACACTGGCCAACATCAATCCATCAGACACCAGTGATATTATAGGTGACTTTGCTCAGGGCAGTATCTCACAACTGAATGATGCCGTGCAGGCCGCACGCGCCGCGCAGCCGAAATGGTGGACCGTGGGCATTCAAAAACGCCATGACGTTTTGATGGCCATCGGCACCGAGATGATGGCACGCGCCGAAGAAATTGGCCGCCTTTTATCGCGCGAAGAGGGCAAGCCCCTTGTCGAAGGCAAAGGTGAGGTTTATCGCGCAGGTCAGTTTTTTACCTATTCTGCAGCCGAAGCTTTGCGCCAAATGGGCGAATATGCACAAAGCGTGCGCCCAGGTATTGAAATCGATGTGCGCCGTGAGCCCGTAGGCGTGGTTGCGATTATTTCGCCTTGGAACTTTCCGGTTGCTACACCTGCCTGGAAAATCGCTCCCGCATTGGCATATGGCAATGCGGTTGTCTGGAAGCCCGCAAACCTCACCCCCGCCAGCGCTTTGGTTATGGCTCAAATTATCGCCAAGCAAGACATACCTGCCGGACTGTTCAATGTTATCTTAGGCGCAGGTCAGACAATTGGCCAACATTTGGCAAGTCACAAAAACATTGATGCCATCAGTTTTACGGGTTCAGTTCCAGTAGGCAGAAAAATCGCTGGATACGCCATACAAAATATGACTAAAATTCAGATGGAAATGGGTTCAAAAAACCCCATGATCATTATGGACGATGCTGATCTTGACAGTGCCATCACCCATTCAGTGAATGCGGCCTTTGGTGGTACAGGACAAAAATGCACAGCCGCCTCACGCCTGATCATACATGAGACCATTCATGATGAATTTGTCGAAAAGCTCGTCTCCACTGTTAAAGCCTTAAAGGTAGGCCACGCCTTAGATCAAAAAACACAAATCGGGCCTGTCGTCAGCCCCGAGCAGCTTGAGCAAAACTTAACTTATATCAAAATAGGCCAAGCCGAGCATGCTGAGCTTTTGTGTGGGGGCACAACGTTAGAGCTGCCAACCAAAGGCCATTTCATGGCACCCGCTGTATTCTCAAGCACAAAAAACAACATGCGCATCAACCAAGAAGAGATGTTTGCGCCGATCACAAGCGTAATAAAAGTAAGCGCATACGAAGAAGCGCTGTCTTGTGCAAATGACAGTGAGTTTGGCTTAACGGCCGCAATTATGACAAAATCTTTAGCCCGCGCCAATCACTTTAAGTCACACATGCGGGCGGGATGCGTGATGGTTAATTTGCCAACCGCAGGTACAGATTATCATGTTCCTTTTGGAGGGCGAGGCGCCTCAAGTTACGGGCCCCGTGAACAAGGACACCTAGCACAAGAGTTCTACACAACTGTCAAAACTGCCTATATTGGTTGTGGGAGCCCAGAGTAATGCTTCTTATCGATGGTCTACAGTATTGCAATTGGTCGGAGAAAATCTTTAAGGAACTTAAGCTTGGGAAAGTAACTGCGATCCATGTGACAATTACATATCATGAAAATTTCCGTGAAACGGTTCATAATATCCAAAAGTGGAATCGTTGGTTTGAGGCCTATCCAGATCTTATTTTTCAAGGCTTCACAGCACAAGATATCACTGTTGCACAAGAAACACATAGAACAGCAGTCTTCTTTGGTTCACAAAACCCGTCCTGTATCGAAGACGATATCGGCCTCGTCGAGGTTTTACACCGTTTAGGTTTACGCTTTATGCAACTTACCTATAATAATCAGTCGCTTCTGGCGACGGGTTGTTATGAAGCCTGCGACAGTGGCTTAACCCGCATGGGCCGGGCCGTTGTCGAAGAAATGAACCGCGTGGGTCTGGTGGTTGATATGAGTCATTCAGGTAACCGCTCAACACTAGAGGCGATAGAGCATTCAGCGCGACCAATAGCAATTACCCACGCAAACCCTAGTTCTTGGCACCCCGCCCTCAGAAATAAATCAGATGATGTGATTTCGGCTCTGTCACAAACAAATGGGATGCTGGGCTTTTCAATTTATCCCCACCATTTAAACAACGCAGGAAACTGCACGCTCGTTGATTTTTGCGAAATGATCGCACGCACGGCTGAAAAATTTGGCGTCAACTGTTTGGGAATTGGGTCTGACCTATGCCAAGATCAACCCGACGGCGTTGTTGCGTGGATGCGAACTGGGCGTTGGACTAAAGGCGTTGAACTGGGCGAGGGCTCAGCTGCCGTTCCAGGTTTTCCTGAGATGCCTGACTGGTTTAAGGGCAATAAAGATCTAAATCACATTTCGCGCGGCCTTGCTAAAACAGGGATGTCTGAACCAGAAATTTGTGCCATAATGGGTGGAAATTGGACGAACTTCTTTAAAGGCAGCTTCCAAAGTCAACCAAAAAATTCATAAAGGCTGCGTAATGATCAAGCCGTCAGATGGGGCTACGAACGTGCCATCTAACCTTACAATAGAACGCCGTTCTCCCGAAAGGGTGATGCGGCTAGAACGTATGGGATCAGCGCACCCAACCCGATTGTCCTTTCTGCGCACACTCTTGCGGCGCGTTAATGACGAAAATTGGCGTTTTGAAAAGGCCGCTTGGGATATAAACGCAAATGGGGTTGGGCACGCTGTTTATAAAGCCATTGGACCTGTTAGAACTTACTCATTAATTGTCTTTGCCCATGACTTGCCGGATGACCAAAGGTCTGATCGCGTGATTGCTACTGCTTGGGATGCAACTTTCACTCTGTTTGATGGTGAGCCGACCAAAAAGGATATCGATCGGCTTGCGGAGAACGTACCACTGCAGGAAGCGGGTCGCATTGATCAAACTGAATTATGCATGGGCCGCGCAAACCGATCAGTGCGCTTGTTTGATCACGCAATTGATCACCTATCGCGCGGCCTGCAGCCCGACATACGCGAGCTAGAATCTGTGGGCTATCTTATGCGCACAACGGCGGTTTATGGGTCAGGTAAATTTGGAGCCGTAGACTTTAGCTTGATTACAAGTCGGCCCGAATTACGGCCCTGCTTCCAGGTCGAAATGTTAGCCGTATGGCTTTTTCGCAGCTTTACCGTCGACATTATAAATCATATGGCTAGAATATCTGGCGGCGATAAGATGGTGCCGTTGGGTGCTCAAGAGATGAATGCTCTAGGCGTTGGCAACTCAACAGGACTAGGAATGGCCCCTTTTTTAGTGCGCCATCCTATGTTGATCAATAACTGGCTTTTAGCACGAGAAGAGGCCCTCGTACGCGTCCGAAATCGTCCAAATTTGACGTTGCAAGATCATTCAAACTTAAAGGATGAGCTTAAACGTGCGCAAAGAAATGCCCGAAATTGGATTTCAGAACATCCAATTCAACTTCAAAAAATAGCCGATTTACAAACAGATCTTGGAAAAGTTGAAGCCTTGCTTTGCCAGGACCTTATCCAAAATGCACAGCCCTGGAATCATGTGTGGATTTGGGCTGAAACCAACCTTACCCTTGAGGGGCAGGAAGCTTTCTTGGCGATTTTGCTGGAATGTAATGGGCCATTGGTAGACGGGCTTGCGGACTGTATGGACGCAAATGAGCATTTAGGCACCGTGATTGATGGTTCGATCCCGCTTTTCAAAATAATCCATATGATCGAACATCAATACGCCTGGGCCTTGAACATCGACTATAACCTCAATGCTGCAAGCGCCAGGTTTTGGTATGTATCTGAGGAAAAACTTGAGCCTCGCTTAGGCGAAAGGTTCGAAGAGCCGGGTCAAGAGCTTGAGCTACCTCTTGATATAGGTCGAATGGTCGCGCTTTTTTACAGCACCCTTTGTGAATTTGACCCAGCGGCCGTGCTAGCGGATTTTCTAAGGTCACAGCCCACGCATCGCTATATAGCGCGACGCGTATTAATGATGAATAATCACCCCTATGGCGAGGTGCAAGATAATCTGATCGATCAGTCTATGATGCCGATTGACCTTTTAAGGTGTAAACTAAGCTTTTTTGGGGCTACACATTTTGATCCGCGCTCAGACCGTTGGGTGCGGATTTCCCTTTTTAAAGGGCAAGACTATCCAAATTTTGATCACCAGGTCACTGTGTCTGGATCTCACAATGCCTAGCAAACGTCTATCTTTGGGCGAGGTGGAAAGCCTTAGTTCACGCGCAGCTCGGGGTTTTGGATTCGATTGGGGTACGGCAGAAGAGGTTGGATATTCAGCACGTATTTTAGCGCAACATGGTTTTGATAGCGCAGGCTTGCTGACTAAGTATTTAATGTCCGACGTTGCAATGCAAACAATCCTGAACCGGACAAGCCAGCCCGCGGCACAGCTGGGCCAGTGTCCCTTTATATGCGGTATTGGCATCTCGGATTTCTATTTGACACAAAGCGGGCTTGCAAATCAGCCTGTGTGTGTGAATTCGGTTAGGTTTAGCGCGTTTTTACTACCTTTTCTGTCACGGTTAAGTACAAAATATGATGTTTGTATCAAAATAGATATTGGCACCCATTTGTTTTACTGCGACCAAGGTTTGATTGGGACATTGAGTGAAACAGAGGCACGCTTTTCAAATGATCCAAATTTAGCACCGAATATTGTTCTTACTAAAGAAAACGCTCGGGTCGCAAGAATAACTGCCCGGAAAATCGCCTCCCTAAACGTATCAGAAAAAACAATCACAATGCTCGAAGGGTGGATGCATCGCACCTTGGTGCCCGCATCTGATGCTTCGCGCCAAGGCGCAGGAGCTGCAGGGTCAGATAACTTATAAAAACAAAGAACAGCCGCGCCTTTTTACATATTCTCTAGCCTTCGGTACTATAGACAGCGCCCTAAACCGGTTACGTCTATTGTTCGTTAGACCTATGGCGAGATTTTCTTCGTGCAGATGGACCACACAAATAGGCCCCCTGGAAAACGCGGGAAAAATGACTGCGGTCAGAAAAGCCTGTAGCTTGTGCAATTGCCTCAATCGTCATGTTTGAATGGCTCAATAAGTCGTCTGCCTTTTTCAGCCGTATCGTACGATAATATCGCATAAGGCTCATACCAAGCCGATCTTTCGCGACACGTTCGAGTTGTCGCTCACTGATTTTACTCAAAAAGGCAAGGTCTGCCAGGGTCAAAGGGTCGCCAATATGATTTTGGATCAACTCTAAGGCAACATCTAACGCCGGATGACCAAAGACAGGCATACTAACTTGATGTTCTTGTTGGGGTTCCTCTGCTTTTCGAATAGCCGTATGAATAAACCAATTGCTCACAGCGCGCGCAAGATCTGCGCCGTGATGTTTGGTGATGATCGCGCACATCATGTCTAATGGTGCAGTCCCCCCTGCGCAGGTAAAGCGATCACGATCGATTACGTAAAGCCGCCGCTCAACATTGGCGTCTGGATAGATGGCACGGAGCTCATCTAAATGCATCCAATGAATTGTGTGCCGCCGATCCTGCATTAAGTTTGCAGCCGATAAGATCGCAGAGCCGCCAGAAATACCTCCCAAAGGTACACCGCTGCGGGCCAGCCGGCCAAGTGCGGCTAGGACCGCCTTATCAGCGAAATCAAACGGGTTGCCCCCCGCTACAACAAATAAAAGATCAAGGTGCACGCTCAAATCACTGAGCGCTATAGTTTCAAAGCTTGCGCAAGAAGAGCTTTCAACCAAACCGCCACGCGCTGACACAAAGATAGGGTCGTAGATTGTTTCGCGGCTAAGTAAATTCGCAGCCCTTAAGGGTTCCACCGCCGATGCAGCAGACATTAGCGCAAAGCCAGGGTGAAAGAAAAATCCAAACTTTCTTGGTTTTAAGACCGTCAAAAGTGGGCTCCTATTTCATAAACCGTGTCAAATATGGCGAAATTAGTAACAAAAATGTCTAATATAGCAACATAAATCTTTGAAAAATATGCGAAATTCAGTCCATCAAGGAGACTTTACATGCGATATTCTGGTTTTCGTGTCATCAAAGAAGCTCTCATGGGCCATTCAGGCTGGAAGCCCATTTGGCGGACACCCGATCCGCAAGCACATTATGATTATATCATAATTGGTGGTGGGGGCCATGGTCTTGCAACCGCATATTATCTGGCAAAAGAATTCAAACAAAAGCGGATTGCTGTGCTTGAAAAAGGTTGGATAGGCGGCGGAAATGTAGGCCGCAATACGACGATTATCCGATCGAATTACCTTCTTGATGGTAACGAACCTTTTTACGAGTTCTCGTTAAAGCTTTGGGAAGGTCTTGAACAAGACTTCAACTATAATGCAATGGTTTCACAGCGTGGTATCTTAAATCTTATCCACACGGACGCACAAAGAGACGCCTTTATAAGGCGCGGCAATGCTATGATTTTAAATGGTTCTGATGCTGAAATGCTAACCACCGCGCAGATAAAAAAGCGCTATCCCTTCCTCAACACACATGACGCGCGCTTTCCGATCAAGGGTGGACTTGCTCAACGGCGCGGCGGCACAGTGCGTCACGATGCTGTCGCTTGGGGCTATGCACGCGGCGCGGATAGCCGAGGCGTTGATATAATTCAAAACTGTGAGGTAACTGGCTTTAGAATTGAGAATGGTAAATGTCTTGGCGTTGAAACATCACTCGGCTTTATTGGGGCAACTAAAGTTGGCTGTGCTGTCGCAGGATCATCTGGCCGACTGATGTCAAAAGCAAATATGCGCCTTCCAATTGAAAGTCATGTATTGCAAGCCTTCGTTTCCGAAGGACTTAAGCCAATCATGCCGGGCGTAGTAACCTTTGGTGCAGGACATTTCTATTGCAGCCAGTCCGACAAAGGGGGGCTTGTTTTTGGTGGTGATATTGACGGGTATAATTCCTATGCACAGCGCGGAAATCTGCCCGTCGTTGAAGATGTTTGCGAAGGCGGCATGGCAATTTTTCCGGCGCTTGGTCGTGCACGTATTTTGCGAATGTGGGGTGGGATTATGGATATGTCGATGGATGGCTCACCAATCATCGATAAAACCCATATCGATGGCCTCTATTTCAACGGCGGTTGGTGTTACGGAGGGTTTAAGGCCACACCAGCCTCTGGTTTTTGCTTTGCCCATTTGTTAACCAATGACGCCCCACACCCCAAAGCAGCAGCATACCGTTTTAATCGGTTCGAAAAGGGGTTGATGATTGATGAAAAAGGAATGGGCAATCAGCCCAATTTACATTGATTACAATGGGACAGGATAAACAAAATGATCATTAACCATCCCCTACTTGGCCCACGTGATAGCGCTGAATTTATCTATTTGGGCGACGCAAAACTGATTGATCGCCCAAACTGGCAAGCACCAACCGCTGCAAAAGACTTCTATGAGTACGCTTACCTTCGCGATAACCCAGCCGGTTGGCACGATGAGCTGTGGTTCCACGAAGCTGGTGACAGGTCTTGGCTCGTGGTTACGCGCAACACACTCACCCATGAGATTTCCAATGTCGCGCTGGCCCGCGATGTTGCCCGCTTGAGAGGTCGTAGCAAATGAACCAGGTTAATCGTTTAAAAGGTGGCCAGATTGATAGGTCTGTAACCCACAGGTTTAAGTTCGATGGCAAAACATTTGAGGGACATCAGGGCGACACCTTGGCCTCAGCCTTACTTGCTAATGATGTGCGACTTATGGGCCGATCATTCAAATATCATCGCCCACGTGGCGTTCTAACTGCCGGATCAGAAGAACCCAACGCTTTGGTCGAACTGCGCAATGGCGCTCGTCAAGAGCCGAATAGCCGGGCAACCACGATTGAGCTTTTTGATGGTCTTTTGGCAAAAAGTCAAAATCGTCTTGGGCCACTAAAATACGATCTTTTGGCAATAAATGATCGGTTTTCAAATTTCCTAACTGCTGGCTTTTACTACAAGACCTTTATGTGGCCTGCTGCCTTTTGGGAGAAGGTATACGAACCAATAATACGTCGCGCTGCAGGCCTAGGATCACTATCTCAACTCGATGATCCAGATGTCTATGATAAGGGCTTTTTGCACTGCGACCTGCTTGTGATCGGCGCAGGCCCTGCAGGTTTGGCGGCCGCTTTGACGGCAGGACGATCGGGCGCTGAGGTTATTCTTGCGGACGAAGATTTTCGCATGGGCGGCCGATTGAACTGCGAGAGCTTGACGCTTGACGATCAGTCAGCCCCAGCATGGGCAGACGATGTTGTTGCAGAACTAAAAAGTTTACCGAATGTCCGCGTGATGCATCGCACGACGATCATCGGCGCATTTGACCATGGCATTTATGGCGCTGTAGAACGGATAAGCGATCACCTAATTGTCCCTGATTTAGGGAAACCACGACAAATTCTTTGGCGAATTTACACCAAGCGAACAATTCTAGCCACTGGGGCAATCGAACGCCCCATTGCATTTGAAAACAATGACCGTCCGGGCATCATGCTTGCTTCGGCGATCCGCACTTATGCCAACCGTTTTGCCGTTGCCGCGAATAAGAAAATTGTGATTTTTACGAACAACGATGACGGCCACCGAACAGCAAAAGATCTGCATGCAATGGGGGTGGAAGTTTGTGGCGTTATTGACGTACGGGCCGATGCTCCACGAAGTCTAGACTATGAAGTGCTGCACGGACAGGTCGTCGACACCAAAGGGCGCCTTGGCCTGAACCAAGTAAAAATACGCTTAGAAAATGGCAATATACGCAGTCTAGATTGCGGTGCTCTAGGCGTGTCAGGTGGTTGGAATCCTAACGTACATCTTACCTGCCACCAACGAGGACGCCCAACATGGAGAGACGATATTGCGGCCTTTGTACCTGGAGTTGATCTACCTTTGGGAATGTCCGTTGCAGGTGCTGCCAGCGGCATAATGTCAACCACCGGCGCTTTGCAAAGCGGAACAGATGCGGCCTGCGCGGCATTAAATGCCATAGGCATTAAGTCGCGCGCCATCACAATCCCCCAAACAGAAGATGCCCCCGTCAGCATACAACCTTTTTGGTATGTCAAAGGTTGCAGCCGCGCTTGGATCGACCTGCAAAATGATGTCACAGTCAAGGATATCCAACTTAGACATCAGGAAGGCTTTCGCGCTGTTGAACATCTTAAGCGCTATACCACGCTTGGAATGGCGACGGATCAGGGCAAAACTTCAAATATGGGTGGGCTTGCCATAATGGCCGAACTTGCTGGAACCTCGATCCCCAAAGCAGGCACAACAATTTTTCGGCCTCCCTACACACCAACAGCTATAGGTGTTTTTGCGGGTCGTCATCGCGGGCAAGACTTCCACCCAAAGCGTCTAACCCCCTCTCATAAGTGGGCCAAAGAACAGGGCGCGGCTTTTGTAGAGGTTGGCAATTGGATGCGTGCGCAGTGGTTTCCATTAGCAGGCGAGACAAAATGGCGTGAGAGTGTTGACCGTGAGGTTTTGGCGGTACGCACGTCTGTTGGCGTTTGCGATGTCACAACTCTGGGAAAAATTGATGTCCAAGGGGCAGAGGCGGCCGAATTCTTAAACAAGATTTATTGTAATGGCTTTGCAAAGCTGGCCGTTGGCAAATGCCGCTATGGGCTGATGCTGCGTGAAGATGGGATTGCAAAAGATGACGGAACGGCCGCACGATTGGCTGACGATCATTTTGTTGTGACAACAACGACCGCCAACGCATTACCTGTTTATCGCCATATGGAGTTTGTCCGCCAATGCTTATTTCCAGATATGGACGTGCAACTGATTTCAACAACAGAAAGCTGGGCACAATATGCCGTTGCGGGGCCCAACTCACGAGCTCTTTTGCAAAAGATTATAGACCCTTTCACTGACCTATCGAATGATGCTTTCCCATTCATGTCCTGTGCAAACGTTACCGTTTGCGGCGGTCTGCGCGCGCGCCTGTTCCGCATCTCCTTTAGTGGCGAATTGGCTTATGAGCTCGCAGTTCCAACCGCTTACGGCGATGCGCTGATCCGCAAAATCATCGCGGTAGGTGCCGAATTTAATGTCACCCCTTATGGAACTGAAGCTTTGGGGGTTTTGCGAATTGAAAAAGGGCACGCGGCTGGGAATGAGTTGAACGGCACCACAACCGCACAAAATCTTGGTATGGGAAAACTCGTCAGTAAGACGAAAGATAGTATCGGATCTATCCTGTCAGAGCGCGCGGCCCTAACCGCACCTGGCACGCTGTGCCAAGTTGGGATCAAACCCTTAAACCCAGCTGACCCTGTTATTGCGGGAGCCCATTTGATGAATGAAAAGGGTCCGATTGATGCAGCGCACGATCAAGGCTATGTCACTTCGGCTTGTTTCTCGCCAAATCTTGGACATGCGATTGCAATTGGTTTTTTAAAAGACGGCGATCTCCGTTTGGGTGAAAAAATGCGTCTCGTAAGCCCCCTAACCGGCATTGAAACAAAGATTGAAATTGTCAGCGCTCACTTCATTGACCCACAAGGGGAACGCCTTCGTGCATAGTCTTAAACCAGTCACCGCTCTGGGGGGCATAGAACCCCGCACTGATGTCTTTCACCATTTGTCTATCATAGAAAATGATGGGCTCGCACTTGCAAGCTTTGCGGCCCGCAGGGGCTTTGAACTAGAATGCCAAACTGTGCTGAAAGACCTGTTGGGCGTCGTTCCAAGTGTGGGGAAAGCCATTTTCAACGATCCAATATCAGGCTTTTGGCTTGGGCCAGATCAATGGATGTTAACGGCGCCGCACGATAGCCACGAATTGCTGGCCGATATTGTGAAAAATGAATGTGGCGCTGCGGCTTCTATGTCCGAGCAAACGGGTGCTTGGGTCTGCTTTGACGTGATCGGCGATGCGTTGCTTGCCTTTTGCGAACGTATCTGCTCGGCACCCATTCGACAGATGCAAGGAGGGGATACAAGACGGACATCTATCCATCATCTCAATTGCATTCTAATAAAGCAAAGTGCAGGTGATCAAATCCGCATCTTTGGGCCTCGCGCATCGGCCGACAGCCTACATCATGCATTGTTAACAACAGCAACAGCTTTAGCTTAAGTTCGAGAAAATAACCACGTCTTAATGCTAAAGGATAAAGATGCTAAAGTTACCGCGCGGTCCTTTGGAGCAGGTTTTTTAGCAAAAAATGCAAATCAGGTGCATGCAAAAACTGATGTTTGTCGCAAGGATGCGGTTCAAAACCACATACCCGCTGACACCAAGGCTTGGGCCGGTAACATTGTGTGGCAAAGCCGCATCTTAGGAGGTGTAAGCCGCTTTTCACTCTACGCCACAATGGCTTTTTATTCATTTCTTAATCTTCGGCCAAAGTCTAAATCCGCACATAACGCCAAAAAAATCATGCCTTTTTTGCACTTTTCTTATGGAGAGCTTTTGTCGTTTTTGTTATTTATGGCAGTGTTTTGTCGCTTTTGAACCGATGCTTACTTCGAAATCATGCCAGCCTTTAGGGAAAAACAGGAGCTCCCATGTCATCTGATCCGCTTTTACAGCCCTATCAGCTTAAACACCTTACCCTTAAAAATCGGATCATGACCACCAGCCACGAACCCGCCTATCCCGAAGATGGTATGCCCAAAGACCGCTATCGGCTTTATCATCTTGAGCGCGCAAAAGGTGGCGTTGCGTTGACCATGACCGCTGGATCCGCTGCCGTATCGCGCGACAGCCCGCCTGTATTTAACAATATCTTGGCCTATAAAGACGAGGTCGTGGGCTGGATGAAAAACCTAACTGATGATTGCCACGAACAGGGCTGCGCGGTGATGATCCAGCTGACCCACTTGGGGCGGCGCACGCGGTGGGACAAAGGAGACTGGATGCCTGTTGTTGCTGCAGGCCCAGCGCGCGAACCCAGCCACCGAGCCTTTCCAAAGGTGATCGAGGATTGGGACATTGCACGCATCATAGAAGATTACGCAGATGCCGCCGAACGCATGAAGGCCGCAGGCCTCGATGGAGTTGAGTTCGAATGCTATGGGCACTTGATGGATCAATTCATGTCCCCGCTGACAAATGCGCTTGATGCGCCTTACGGCGGTTCGCTTGAAAACCGCGCCCGCTTTGCCTTTGAGGTTTTGGCTGCCTGCCGAAAGCGCGTAGGCAATGATTTTCTAATGGGTATGCGCTACGCTGCAGATGAAGGTGAAACAGGCGGCATCACTGCTGACGAAGGCATTGAGATTGGTAAGATGTTTAAAAGCTCCGGTCTGGTGGATTTCGTCAATATCATTCGGGGCCGAATTCACACAGATGCCGCGCTGACAGATGTTATTCCCATTCACGGCATGAAGTCCGCGCCGCATTTAGATTTTGCGGGCCGCGTGCGCGCTGAGGTAGGTTTACCCACTTTTCACGCCGCCCGCATTCCTGACGTGGCAACTGCGCGTCATGCGGTTGCCACGGGTCTGCTTGATATGGTGGGCATGACGCGGGCCCATATGGCTGATCCGCATATTGTACAAAAAATTATCCAAGGGCGCGAAGACGATATCCGCCCCTGCGTTGGAGCCACCTATTGTCTTGACCGCATCTATCAAGGCGGCATGGCGCTTTGCATCCATAATGCAGCCACTGGCCGCGAAGAAACAATGCCCCAAACCCTAAGCAAAGCTGCCAAACAAAAGTCTGTAGTCATCGTGGGCGCCGGGCCCGCTGGACTGGAGGCTGCGCGCGTAGCAAGTGCGCGCGGCCACAGCGTGACCGTGTTTGAAGCCGCACCCGATCCGGGCGGTCAGGTGCGCCTTACTGCGCAAACCCCCAGGCGCAAAGAGCTGATCGGCATTATTAATTGGCGTATGGCCCAATGTGCAGCACAAGACGTGCGGTTTCACTTTAACAACTATGCCGAAGCCCGAACTGTTTTAGCCCTAAATCCTGATGTCGTGATTATTGCGACCGGCGGCTTACCGACGACGGCTGTTTTAGACCACGGTAATAACTTGGTTGTCTCAGCTTGGGATGTTTTGTCAGGCGATGTCAAACCTGGCAGCAATGTTTTACTTTATGATGATGCGGGCGATCACACCGCAATGCAGGCCGCGCAACTGATCGCCGAAAGTGGCGCAAAGCTTGAGGTGATGACTCCAGATCGGACCTTCGCCCCAGAGGTGATGGCGATGAATCTTGTTCCCTATATGCGCGCCATGCAAGATAAGAACGTGACATTTACCGTCACATACCGGCTTAAATCGGTCAAAGAAGATGGGAACCAACTTTGTGCCACTATTGGATCTGATTATAGCGATATGTTAAAGGAGGTTCATTTCGATCAAGTGATTATCAACCACGGCACCCAACCGCTTGATGAGCTTTACTTTGAACTCAAGCCACTGTCGCTCAATAAAGGCGCGGTTGATTATGACGCCCTTTTGGCGGGTAAAGGCCAAATAGATCAGGATAAAAGTGGCTTTGTGCTTTATCGCATTGGCGATGCCGTCGCCTCGCGCAATACGCATGCTGCTATTTATGATGGCTTGCGCTTGATGAAAGACATATAATCACTATATATAGAGAATATGCTTTCATTTACCCCACAATTTGACGAGCTCTGGCGCAAATGCCTGATCATCGCCCATTAGGAGAGAACAAATGGCTACCCTTCCCGTTACCGACGCCACTTTTGACGCTGAAGTTCGCAAATCTTCTGTTCCCGTGATTGTTGATTTTTGGGCCGAATGGTGTGGCCCTTGTCGTCAGATCGGCCCCGCTTTGGAAGAATTGTCCGAAACCTATGCTGGCAAAGTTAAAATCGTTAAAATCAATGTTGATGACAACCCAATCAGCCCGTCTGAGCTAGGTGTTCGCGGTATACCTGCGCTATTTTTGTTTAAAGACGGCGAAGTGGTTTCAAACAAAGTTGGCGCAGCGCCTAAAGCTGCACTCGAAACCTGGATCAAAACAGCTTTGTAATCTAACCTCAATCACAATATTCAAAAGCACCCTTAAGGGTGCTTTTTATTTGTAAATAAAGCCTATCTGCGGCGCAAATAAATATAATAGGCTCCTTCCCCACCATGGCGGACATGGGCCTGGGCTGTTTGTAAAACAACAGGCGCAAGGGGCACAATCCGCAACCATTGTGGCACTTGGTGTCGCAAAATTCCGTATTTTTGCGGTGTGGGTCCAATGTCCAAGCCCTGTTTTCCCTTGCCCGTTACCACCAAAACCAAGCGCATGCCCGCATCATGACATCGCAAAACAAACCGCTGCAAAGCAGGGTGGGCTTGGGCCACCGTCATGCCATGCAAATCAAGTTTGGCTTCAGGGGCCAATTTGCCTTTTGACATACGTGCGTAGCTTTTTTTGTCCATTTGCACGGGGGCCTGACGTAAGCTGTCTTGCAAGCTGTTGCTCAAAGTTACGCCCGACGTAACTTTGACATTTTGCCCCAAACGAAAAGGCAGCACCATCGGCACAATTTTTAACCCACCAGTTTGGGGTATAGGGCGCAATTTTGGCGGCATATTTTGAATGGGACTTTCCAACAGCTTTGGCGCTGTATTATGCATAGGCGTAGCCGTTCGAGCCACGGCCTGCCACAAGGCAGCCTCATCTGGTTTTAAAATGCGCCGTCGTGCCATCAACTCTCGCCTAATTGGGCAAATGCCTTTTCAATCGACAACAAAACAACCAAACGACCCTTGTCCATTATGCGGCCAGCCGATCGTTAGTCGTCCGATAAGATAAATCATTAACCGATAAAAGTTAGTTAGAATGTTTTGGTCCTGACCAACCTATCGCACCTATGATAAAAGCAACGAAAACTGTTGCATTAATCTCCTGTGGCTACCAATAGCCAATTGGGGTCATCGGACCCCGTGGTACGAGCAAAGGTCCAGGCATCCCGTTGACGTTTCACCTCAGTTTCACTGCCATCCACGATATCACCTTGGGCGTTGCGGACAAAAGATTTCAGCTCTGCCACGAAACGTACGGTAATTTCAGCCTCCCGTGTCGAGGTGTCGAATTGGGCTTCTTGAACGGTCACTTCACGTATGCCCAAGAATGTTGTGTTGATAGTCAGCGATTGAGCGTTGCGCTCGGTAAGGGCTTCTTCAAATGATTGATAAACGTCATCGGCCAAAAAAGCTTTGATCGGTTCGACTTTTCCATCTTCATAGGCCATAAAAATCATTTCATACGCTGCGCGCGCGCCTTGCAAAAAGGGTGTCAAAGCAAAATCTGGTTCAGCCCCTTTGATGCGCGAAAGCGCAAGTGCGGCATCGCTACCTGCAGGAACATGGTCTAAAATATCGTTATCGGGCCCACCATCGATCACATCAAACACTGGTTTTTGTTTTGGTTGATCAACTAAGGGTTTCTCAAACCCCTCTCTTGTGCCCAAAACGCTGCGCAGTTTAAAAATAAGAAACAGGGCTATTGCTGCCAAGACCAAAAGTTGGATCATCGCGTTCATAAACTTCCTCTGTGAAAAACCGCGATAAACGGTTTTGAATTGCGAGTATGGGTAATTGAGCTTTATGTAGGGTGTGATAGGCCCCAAGTCTACCTTCAGAGCCGAGATAGCGTCATAAGGATGATAAAATGTTACTTTTTTTTATTTTTGTTGCGATTCCTGTGGTTGAAATTGCGTTGTTTATAACAATTGGCGGCTGGTTAACCCTGTGGCCCACTGTTTTAATCGTGCTTTCAACAGGTTTTTTGGGGTCTTTCTTAGTGAAGTCGCAGGGCTTAAAAGTTTTGTCAGATCTGGCAAAATCACAAAAAAACTTAAACCTGATGATTGATGCTTTGGCAAATGGGGGCCTGATAATTGTTGCGGGTCTTTTTTTGATCACACCTGGTTTTTTCACCGACTCGATCGGCTTTTTGCTTTTGGCTCCAGGTCTACGACGCTTAGTGATTTTGGCGGTTTCAAAATATGTAAAGATCCATTTCTCTGGCCAACCGCCCCATGAGCAGGATGATGTGGTCAACGCTGACTACCGGGACGTGACCCCAAAAGCGCAAGAAATCGAAAAGTCCCCCCACAAGGATTGAGGCCCCTTACGGTTCCTGATAGACGTCTGTTAAAGGCCGATCTTTAGGAGTGATTGATGACACAAGAAGACACAAAACCCGCTGCACCACAGGTAAAAATGACGGTCATGACCCAATATATTCGTGACATGTCCTTTGAGAACATCGTAGCACAAAAGGGGTTGTCAACATCGGACATCGTACCTGAGATGCAAATGACCGTCGCCCTTGATGCGCGGAAACGGTCAGTTGAACACCAATATGAGCTGGTATCAAAATACCGTGTTACCTCAAAAAACAAAAATAACGACGATATGTTGTTTTTGCTAGAGCTCGAATATGCCGGTATTTTTCATGTTGAGGGCGTGCCAGAAGATCAATTGCACCCGTTTTTGTTGATTGAGTGCCCTAGAATGCTGTTTCCTTTTGTGCGGCGCATCGTCTCCGACATGACCAGCGACGGCGGCTTTCCTGCGGTTAATCTGGAAACAGTCGATTTTGTAGCACTTTATCGTCAGCAGCTGGCCTTGCGAGCGGCGCAAAAACCCGAGGACCAGCCCGCATCTTAGGTGGCGTTAAAAGGGGCCCAAGTATTTACACGAACAATGCGTGGGCCTTTTCCTACCTCGGCCGGAAGGACGGCTGGTCATAATAATCTATTTTTTAGAATATTTAGCCCAAATAGCTGTCTCCCCCAAGTTAACCACAAAGTCTCGATGCGCCATCGTTTCGGTATCGGTTAAGCGGCTTGGTAATGGATTTAGCCGGGGGAACGGGCGCCAATCTTCGTGCGAAATTTGACTGCCGTGCGGTGTTTTTTGCCTGCTGGCCAGGACCAGATCAGGCTGACGGCCACCTATAAGCTCTAGATAAACTTCCGCCAAAATTTCACTATCAAGCAGGGCACCATGTTTTTCGCGAGCAGAATTATCCACCCCAAAACGGCGACACAAAGCATCAAGCGAGGCAGGCGATCCTGGAAATTTCTTGCGCGCCATATCAACAGTATCGATGGAGCGTGCCATGGGTAAAATCGGCAGACCTGCCGCTTTGAGCTCAGCGTTTAGGAATTTCATATCAAAGGATGCATTGTGAATGACCAGCGGCGCATCCGCTATAAAACCTAAGAAATCTCGAGCGATTTTGCTAAAAACGGGCTTATCGCGCAAAAAATCATCGCCAAGACCGTGAACCTCAAAAGCAGATTTAGGCATAGAGCGCTCAGGGTTGATATATTGGTGATAGGTTTGCCCCGTGGGCATGTGGTTCATCAACTCAACAGCACCGATCTCAACAATACGGTCGCCCGATGCGGGATCAAAGCCCGTTGTTTCAGTATCAAGAACGATTTCACGCATGATGTAACCTTAGGCTTTCAATTAACTTGATAACGGCTGCTTCGGCCCGTTCTAATGTAGTGGTTTCTATAATGTAATCCGCCAATTTTTGTTTTTCTTGATCGGGCATTTGCCATGATAAGATCAGCTCAAGATCTTGCGCGCTCATAGTGGCGCGGGTCAAAACGCGTTGGCGCTGCACATCGGGTGGGGCGGTTACGACAAGTACAGCATCCATCATAGATTGAAGTTTAGTTTCATAAAGCAAAGGCACATCTAAAACTACGATGCCGCTATCATAAAGGGCTAAAAATGCAGCGCGATCTTGGGCGACCAGCGGGTGCACAAGTGCTTCGATCTTGGGTAAAAGTGATCTATCTTGAGCGATGGCCGCCTTAAGAAGGCCCCGATCTACAATACCATCTTTTAGCGCCAGTGGCACCAGGCCCGCCAAGAGCGCAGCGCCACCCCCACCAACCGCGTAAAGACGGTGCACGGCATCATCCGCGCTCCAAACGGGGCAGCCGTGCTTTGCAAAAAGGGCGGCGGTGGTGGTTTTACCTGTGCCGATAGATCCGGTCAGGCCTAGTTTAAATACGCTCATGATGCGATGAAGCCCCGATCCCCTAAATAAGTCAAGACGGGCAGTAACGGCAGACCCAAGATCGTATTGTGATCACCCTCAACTCGCGAAAAAAGACGAATACCTTCTGATTCTAACTGATAGGCACCCACCGAATATTGGCATTGGTGCCAGTTTCTGTCCAAATAATCATCGCGATATTGGTTAGAAAAATCGCGCATTGTCAGGGCTGCTTTGCCCATGTAACGCCAAATGGGCTTGGCCTCATGATAGATCACGACCGCGGACAAAAGCCGATGAGTCTGACCGCGCAGAAGGCTAAGGTGCGCCCGGGCCGTGTCTATATCTGTTGGTTTCGAAAAAATCTGTCCCTGACATTCCAAAACTTGGTCGCAGCCGATCACAAGGGCGGTGGGATATTTGTCAGCAACTTTACGGGCCTTCATCTCGGCCAAAGCGTCAGCTATGTCGTGGGGTTTGGCCTCTTCTGCGATCAACGCCTGTAAAATAGCCTGCTCATCGACGCGGGGCGGAACGGTATCAAAGGCGATATGCGCCGCCGCAAGTAGTGCCGCGCGGGTTTTCGAGGTAGATGCCAGTATCAATTGCATAGGAAAACCTTGTGGATAAGAAAGTGATAATTTGGCTTATATTGTGGGTAAAGCAAGGCCGTTTTAACCTTTCAACCAAATTGGTCCTTTTTCGCCCTCGCTTAGGAAAACTACCCCCAGGTGCATAACTCAAAAACCTGTTGGGGATAAAAAAGTTATCCCTCATTTTGAAGTTAAGTAGTTCTTTAAAACGACGAATCCATTATTTAACATTATGTTATTAATGGGTTTTTAAGGATTTATTTTATCAACAAACCTTCCACAGGGTTTATCGTGAACTATCCACTGCACGTTTTATATGGGATAAAGTAAGATATCCTCTTTTCCACAGGCCCAACTACTACATTCCTTTTTAATACTTTATTATATAGAAGAAGATAAGAAGTGGGGGAAAAATGTCGGAAATTTATCTTTGGGTAAAGGCGTTCCATATTATGGCGGTTATGTCATGGATGGCAGGATTGTTTTATTTGCCCAGATTATTTGTTTATCATGTGGAACAGGTCGAAACAGGGTCGCCAACGGATAAGATGTTTCAAACCATGGAATATCGCCTTTTAAAGGCAATTATGAACCCTGCGATGATAATAACCTGGATTTTAGGTTTAATCTTGGTGGTAACACCAGGTCTGGTTGATTGGTCAGATACTTGGCCCTGGGTTAAAGGGTTTTGCGTAATTGCGATGACCATTTTTCACATATGGCTCGGTAAAAAACGAAAAGATTTTGTTGCTGGTGTTAACGTACTTACCGGGCGCCAGTATAGGGTTATGAATGAGGCACCAACGTTGTTGATGATAGCGATTGTTCTTTCGGTGATTTTAAAGTTCTGAAAACTTGACTTTAAAGTGATTTAACTTTACGCGGTCTGATAAGAGCCGTCCGGCTTGGAATCTCCCACTCGATCAATCGATGCTGCCCTTGATGGCAGGACCAATAGGAATATTTCTCATGACTGTTGAACGTCTAACTCTTGCCGAACTTAAGGCCAAAACACCTGCCGACCTTTTAGCGATGGCCGAGGAATGGGAGATCGAAAACGCGCCTTCAATGCGCAAAGGCGAAATGATGTTTTCGCTTTTGAAAGAACATGCTGAAGAAGGCTGGGAAATAGGTGGCGATGGCGTTTTGGAGGTTCTGCAAGACGGGTTTGGATTTTTACGCTCGCCCTCGGCTAATTACCTGTCAGGGCCAGATGATATTTACGTCTCGCCCGATATGATCCGGCAATTTTCGCTGCGTACGGGGGATACTATCGAAGGTGTAATAGCGGCGCCTTTGGAAACAGAACGTTATTTTTGCATGACAAAAGTTAACAAAATTAATTTCGATGACCCTGAAAAAGTTCGTCATAAAGTGCATTTTGATAATCTAACGCCACTTTACCCTGATGAGCGCTTTAAAATGGAGGTTGAGGATCCAACCTTAAAAGATCGCTCCGCACGCATTATCGATCTTGTGGCGCCTATTGGGAAAGGCCAACGTGGCTTGATCGTGGCCCCACCACGTACAGGTAAAACGGTTTTGCTGCAAAATATCGCGCATTCTATCGCGACCAATCACCCAGAGTGCTATTTGATTGTTTTGCTGATCGATGAGCGTCCGGAAGAGGTGACAGACATGCAGCGTTCAGTTAAGGGAGAAGTTGTATCTTCAACCTTTGATGAGCCAGCAACTCGCCACGTGGCCGTCGCCGAAATGGTCATTGAAAAAGCTAAACGTCTTGTTGAACACAAACGTGATGTTGTTATTTTGCTAGATTCTATTACCCGTCTGGGCCGCGCCTTTAACACAGTTGTGCCATCGTCTGGAAAAGTTTTAACGGGCGGTGTGGACGCAAATGCTTTGCAACGCCCCAAACGATTTTTTGGTGCGGCGCGTAATATTGAAGAGGGTGGGTCTTTGACCATTATCGCCACCGCTTTGATCGATACGGGTAGTCGGATGGATGAGGTAATCTTTGAGGAGTTCAAAGGTACAGGAAACTCTGAAATTGTGCTTGACCGTAAGGTTGCAGATAAGCGTGTCTTCCCAGCAATGGATATTCTGAAATCGGGTACCCGCAAAGAAGACCTTTTGGTGGACAAAACAGATCTTCAAAAAACCTATGTGCTTCGCCGTATTTTGAACCCAATGGGGACCACTGACGCTATCGAGTTTTTGATTACGAAACTTAAGCAAACCAAGTCGAATGCCGATTTCTTCGACTCAATGAATAGTTAGTCTTTTAAATCAAAGGGTTAATAATGGATACGATCTATGCCTTGGCAAGCGCCCGTGGCAAGGCCGGCGTGTCTATTGTGCGTATTTCGGGGGTTGATGCTTGGTCTGCGCTGGAGGGCTTTACTCCAGAATTGCCAAAACCTCGAGTGGCATCATTGCGAAATCTGACTTGGCAAGGCGAGATTTTGGATCAGGCTTTGGTGCTGGTTTTTGAAAAAGGTGCAAGTTTTACCGGGGAAACCAGCGTTGAGCTTCACTTACACGGCAGCCAAGCCACCGTTAAGGCGGTAATGACTGCGCTGGGTGCTAAAAAAGGTTTGCGGCTGGCTGAAGCGGGTGAATTCACGCGCCGGGCATTAGAGAACGGCTGTCTTGACCTAGCCCAAGTCGAAGGTTTAGCCGACTTGATAGAGGCTGAGACAGAATCCCAACGCAAGCAGGCATTACGAGTTTTATCTGGTGCAATAGGCCGAAAGGCGGACAGCTGGCGGCTCGCTCTGATCCGCGCCTCCGCGCTATTGGCAGCAACAATTGATTTTGTTGATGAGGATGTACCCGTAGATGTTACCCCAGAAGTACATGGGATTTTAAACGATTTGCTTGTTGATTTGCAGGCCCAAGTCCACGGTAGCCAAGCTGCAGAGCGTATTCGTGATGGTTTTGAAGTGGCGATCATCGGGCCGCCAAATGTTGGAAAATCAACCTTGTTGAACGTTTTGGCGGGTCGTGAAGCGGCGATTATATCAGAAATTGCGGGCACAACCCGTGACGTGATTGAGCTGCGCATGGATTTAGACGGCTTGGCTGTTACCTTCCTGGATACGGCAGGTCTGCGCGAAACGATTGATCCAATAGAAAAAATTGGTATTGGCCGTGCCGTAGAACGGGCAAATAGTGCAGATTTAAGGCTTTTCTTGCGCAGCGCGGGTCAAGAAGAGGCAAGTTTTGTGAGCGCGCAATCGGGCGACCTTGTGGTTTGGACGAAGGCTGACTTGGCCGGGGTGGAAGGCTTTCAGATCTCGGCGAAGACTGGATTGGGTGTGGCTGAGTTGGTGGCACAAATAGTAAAAGTCTTGAAGGAACGAACGGCTGATGCCAGTCAACTTATTCGTGAACGCCACCGATTAGCTGTTGAAGGCGCTATTATTCACGTGAAAAGCGCTTTGAGCGAGCTTCATTATGGGTTAAGCAGAACCGAGATTGCTACCGAAGAGCTGCGTTGCGCGGTGCGGGCGCTAGATGTTTTGGTTGGTAGAATCGATGTAGAGCAGATATTAGGTGAGATCTTCGCTAGCTTCTGCATCGGGAAATGAGGGTTGTTTCACGTGAAACATTTTGACGTAATCGTAATCGGTGGTGGTCACGCTGGTGCCGAAGCTGCGGCCGCAGCTGCTCGTATGGGGCCGCAGACTGCACTATTGACTATGACGCGTGCCTCTATCGGGGTGATGTCGTGTAATCCGGCGATTGGCGGCTTGGGCAAGGGTCATTTGGTGCGCGAAATTGATGCGATGGATGGCGTCATGGCGCGAGCAGCTGATGATGCGGGTATCCAATATCGGCTTTTGAATCGCCGCAAGGGCCCAGCAGTGCAGGGCCCGCGCGCCCAGGCAGACCGGAAGCTTTATAGACAGTCGATGCAGGGCTTTATGGCGCGCCAGGAGAACCTAACCGTGATTGAAGGTGAGGCTGTCAATCTGCCGATGCAATCGGGTAGGGTTTTGGGCGTTGATATGGCGGACGGCACCCGTTTGCACGGAAAAACAGTCATACTAACCTCAGGAACCTTTTTGAACGGCGTTATACATATTGGGGATGTTTCGCGCTCTGGTGGCCGTATGGGCGATGCGCCGTCGGTGCATTTGGCGAACTGTCTTTCCGCGCTAGACCTTGGCCGGGGGAGGCTAAAGACTGGCACACCTCCACGGTTAGACGGGAAGACAATCAATTGGTCTGTACTGGCCGATCAGCCAGGAGACGATCAACCGGTGGTTTTTTCCTTTCTGAACAAGGGTCCCAAGGTTCGACAAATTTCTTGCGGCATTACTCACACTAATGAAAAAACCCATGATATCGTGCGCAGCAACCTGGATAAATCGGCGATGTACGGAGGCCATATCGAGGGTGTGGGGCCACGCTATTGCCCCTCGATCGAAGATAAGGTCGTGCGCTTTGCGGACAAATCAGAGCACCAGGTTTTTTTAGAACCTGAAGGACTTGATGATGATACAGTCTATCCGAACGGCATCTCAACCTCATTACCACAGTCTGTTCAGGAAGATTATGTGCATTCGATGCTTGGGCTTGAGCAGGTTAAAATCCTCCAACCCGGGTATGCGATTGAATATGATTTTTTTGACCCGAGGGGTTTGACGTCCGTGTTGGAGGTGAAGTCGGTTGACGGGCTTTTCTTTGCAGGCCAAATCAACGGCACAACCGGTTATGAGGAGGCTGCAGCCCAAGGCTTGGTGGCGGGAATTAATGCCGCCCTTAAAGCGCAGGGGCGCGACCCCTATATATTCAGCAGGTCTGAAAGCTATATCGGCGTTATGGTTGACGATTTGATCACCCGCGGCGTGACCGAACCTTACCGTATGTTTACCTCGCGGGCTGAGTTTCGCCTGACCTTGCGGGCTGACAACGCCGATCAGCGCTTAACTCCTGTGGCTGTGGCGCTGGGGTGTGTTTCTCCTATGCGCGCCGCACAATTTTCAGATAAAAGTGAATTGATCGCGCGGGGACGCCAGGCGCTTGAGGCAAAAACCTTTACCCCAAACGCTATTTCGGGTTTGGGCATTAAAATCAGTCAAGACGGTGTACGCAGGTCGGCCTTTAGCCTTTTGTCTTTTCCCGACGCCTCACTTGACTTGATCGCGGCACATTGTTCTGAATTTGCGGGTCTTGATCAAGATATTAAGGTGCAGATTTGGAGTGATGCTCTTTACGCACAATATAGTCAGCGCCAACTTGACGACGTAAATGCCCTTAAACGGGATGAAAGCCACGTCATCCCAAGTTTTTTTGATTATCATGACCTGCCAGGACTGTCATCCGAACTAAAAGCCAAACTCATTAAAGTTCGCCCACAAAACCTGATGCAGGCCGGCAAGATTGAGGGCATGACCCCCGCCGCACTAACGCTGATCTTGTCACGCCTAAAGCGCGAGACGAAGAAAAAGGCTGGGTAGGTGCGGACGGACTTGTTTCAATCATGTGGATTGAATGTTTCACGTGAAACAATAGATAGGCTAGAGGCGCTTTTAGCGGTAATGGTCAAGTGGAACGCCAAAATAAATCTGGTCTCTCGTAGCAGCCTGACTGACGCTTGGTCTCGCCACATCGTTGATTCAGCGCAAATTTACGGCCTTGCTCCCGAAAATACGAAAAATTGGGCTGATCTGGGCAGTGGCGGTGGCTTTCCTGGTTTGGTGATTGCAGCAATCGCAGTCGAGTTAAATCCAGACCTTTGCGTCACTCTTGTAGAAGCAGATCAACGCAAAGCTACTTTTTTGCGCCAAGCGAGCCAAGAGCTGGCCCTAAATACCAAAGTCATGTCAGATCGCATCGAAACTATTGAGCCGCTTCGCGCCGAAGTGTTGTCCGCGCGCGCCCTTGCGCCGCTTGACATGCTTTGCGGCTTTGTTGCGCGTCACCTAGCGCCGAATGGAGCCGCTCTTTTCCCAAAAGGCGAAACTTATACACAAGAAATTCAAGCAGCCCAATTGAATTGGCGCTTTGAAGCCTCCATAAAGATAAGCGTGACCGAGCCAAAGGCTGTGATATTAAAATTGAAAGATTTAACCCATGTCTAACACCCTAAAGGCCCCACGCATCATTGCAATTACCAACCAAAAGGGCGGAGTTGGCAAAACAACGACATCAATCAATCTAGCTGCGGGCCTGACCGAACTGGGTGCACGCGTTTTGTTGGTTGATCTTGACCCGCAGGGGAATGCCTCAACCGGGCTGGGGGTTGAGCCCGCTGACCGGAAATCTACAACCTATGATTTATTGATCGATCAGGTGCCTATTTCAGAGGTCGTTATGGAAACGTCTTTTGAAAACCTTTATCTATGTCCCGCTAATTCCGACCTTTCATCGGCAGACATAGATATGGCCAGCAGTAAAAACCGTAGCTCAATCTTGAAAAAGGCACTGCGCAGCCCTGATATTGATCAATATAACCTAGATTATGTGCTTATCGACTGCCCACCTTCGCTTAGCCTTTTAACTCTGAACGCGATGATCGCCGCGCATTCCGTGCTGGTGCCCTTGCAGTGCGAGTTTTTTGCCCTTGAAGGCCTCTCGCAGCTGATGCTCACCATCAGGGAAGTGCGCCAAAACGGCAATGAGGATCTGCGCATTGAGGGCGTGGTGATGACAATGTATGACAGCCGCAATCGCTTGTCACTTTTGGTCGAAAATGATGCCCGTCAAACCCTAGGGGACCTTGTTTTTAAGGCTGTTATACCCAGAAATGTTCGGGTCAGCGAGGCGCCTTCATTCGCGCAGTCGGTTCTGACCTATGATCCACAATCAAAAGGCAGCGAAGCCTATCGGGCGTTGGCCGCTGAGGTTTTCGCGCGTCGCAGCAAAACAACATAAGTAGGTGTGAGATGGTAACCAAATCCGAACGCCGGGGCCTGGGTCGTGGACTTTCAGCACTGATGGCTGAGATAGAGCCCCCAGTTTCTGTTCAAGTCGAAGCAGACACACAAACAAGTGCGCCACGCCGGGCTGACTTTCTGTTGCCCGTTGAAAAAATCATTCCAAACCCACTGCAGCCGCGCCGGGACTTTCCCGCCCAAGCTCTTGAAGAGCTGGCGGCCTCACTGCGCCAACATGGGCTGATCCAGCCGATTATTGTGCGCCCGTCGAAAGAGAATGGTTTTTACGAAATTGTAGCCGGTGAGCGCCGTTGGCGCGCAGCGCAAATGGCACAGCTTCATGAATTACCTGTTGTTTTGCGCAATTTCAGCGACACCGAAGTGCTAGAAGTGGCCATTATCGAAAACATCCAACGTGCCAATCTAAACCCAATAGAAGAGGCCATGGCCTTTCGCCAACTAATGGATAGTTTCGGCCATACCCAAGAAAAACTGGCCGAGGCTTTGGCCAAAAGTCGCAGCTATATAGCCAATCTCCTGCGGTTACTCAACCTTCCCGACGATGTACAAGACCATCTGCGCAACGGCAGGCTAACGGCGGGACATGCACGTGCCCTGATCACCGCAAAAAACCCGTCAGAGTTGGCCCGCCAAGTCATAGCACACAACCTTTCAGTCCGTGAGACTGAGGCTTTGGCCAAGAACAAAAGCGCCAAAACGTCAAAATCAAATGCCCAAACTAAGGGCAGTCGCGTTGAAAAAGACGCAGATACCCGCGCTATCGAGGCCGATCTGTCTGCCAATCTAAAAATGGCCGTGACAATCAATCATGAATCGGGCGGTGAGGCGGGTATATTACAAATTCGCTATAAGACCCTTGATGACCTCGACAATCTTTGTCGTAGCCTTTCGGTAATGTCACAAGGGCTTGAGCATTAACTCACGGCGTCGCAAGTTCGGCTATTAGGCTGTTTAATACCATGCGCCCTTGTGTCGTTGCCATAATGCGACTGTTTTCTTGAGTAATCATACCAATATGTGTCAGGTGGCGTAGCTTATCTTGTGAAAATGCGCCGCCTGCATAGTTTTCGTATCGGCGGATGTCCGTGCCTTCGGCCAAACGCAAAGACATCATTAAATATTCGTCGGCCTGCTCGGTCGGGCTGATAGCCACTCTTGGTGACTCTCCGTTTGCAAGTTTGGAGGTCTTTTCCAGCCAAAGGGCTGGTGATTTTCCTGCTTCGCACGCCCACCTTTTCCCCCCAAGAGTTAGGCGTCCATGTGCACCAGGCCCAATTCCCATATAATCGCCGGACCGCCAATAAACCAAATTATGTCGCGATTGCGCACCTTCTTTGGCGTAATTTGATACTTCATAGCCCGCAAAACCGGCCTGCGTACAAAGAGCTTGCGTCAACTCGTAAAAATCGGCCGCCATTTCATCGTCAGGCAATCCTTTTAAGCCTCCGCGCTTTAGGCGGTCGCCAAAGGCTGTGCCGTCTTCAATTGTCAGTTGATATAAAGACAGATGATCGGCAGCCATAGAAAGCGCGTGTGTCAGTTCAGTTTCCCAGTTAGTAAGTGTTTGGTTTTGACGGGCATAAATGAGATCGAAACTTACCCGATTAAAAGTTTTTATAGCAATATCAAATGCTTGTGCGGCCTCATTCGCCGAGTGCAACCGTCCCAACGCTTTAAGGTCCGGATCATTTAGGGCCTGAATGCCCATTGAGATACGGTTCACACCAGCCGCCCGGTACCCCTTAAAGCGGCCCGCCTCCACCGAGGTGGGGTTGGCTTCTAGTGTGATTTCAACATCGTTGGCCAATGTCCAATGCTGATCTATACGTGCTAAGATGTGCTCGACGATGCGAGGCTCCATTAGAGAAGGCGTGCCTCCCCCAAAAAAGACAGAATTCAAAAGGCGTCCCTCGGTTTGGGGTGCGAGCCGGTCCAACTCTGTTAAATAGCCTTTTAGCCAGATATCCTGATCAATGTGCGCCGCAACATGGCTGTTAAAGTCACAATAGGGACACTTTGATTGACAGAAGGGCCAATGAATATAAAGCCCAAAGCCGCCGTTTCGCCAATCGTCCATCAAAGATCGCCTGTCGAACTACGATTCATGAAAAACACCCGCTTACCAGTTTCTTAAATGCATCTGCACGGTGACTGATTAGGTTTTTTTCCCAGCGATCCATCTGGCCAAAAGTGATTTCATAACCGTCGGGCTGGAAAATAGGGTCATAACCATGCCCCTGATCGCCTCGCATCGGCCAGACCACTTGGCCCGCCATGATACCTTCAAACAATTCATCATGCCCATCGGGCCAAGCTAAAACCAACGTACAGCGAAATTGCGCGCGGCGCGGTGCGGGTGCCTTAGCGTCTTCCAAAGCCATCCAGGTTTTGGTCATCGCCATTATAAAATCGCGCCCATTAGGTGTCTCGGCCCAATCGGCCGTATAAACCCCAGGCGCGCCACTTAAAGCGTCTATAGTTATACCAGAATCGTCAGCCAAAGCGGGCAACCCAGTTTCTTTCGCTGCAAAGTGCGCCTTTATACGTGCGTTTCCGCTAAAATTATCTTCGGTCTCTTCAGGCTCAGCCAAGCCCAAAGAACCGGCCGAAACCACCTGGGTGCCAAACGGCTGAAGTAACTGGGCGATTTCTTCTAGTTTACCCACATTATGGGTGGCAATCACCAGCTTCGGCTCAGAAAAACGCCGCATTAACCCAAAGCAGCCTTTTGCGCCGCAACCAATAATCTGGCCCCAGTTTCAGCGTGATCAAGAAGCGCATTCATTTCATCGCGGGAAAAAGTTGCCCCCTCGGCAGACATCTGAACTTCAATCATGCGGCCTGAACCGGTCATGATGAAGTTTCCATCTGTGCCCGCATTACTATCTTCGTCATAATCTAAGTCCAAAATAGCTTGGCCTGCATAGATACCACACGAAATTGCTGCAACATGATCAACCATCGGGTCAGACACAATTGTGCCGATTTTTATCAACTGGTTCATTGCCAAACGTAATGCAACCCAACCGCCGGTGATTGATGTGCATCGGGTGCCACCATCGGCCTGGATCACGTCACAATCTACAACAATCTGCCGTTCTCCTAAAGCGGAGCGGTCGACGCCAGCGCGCAACGCGCGGCCAATTAAGCGCTGAATCTCTTGTGTTCTGCCTGTTTGTTTGCCCGCAGCAGCTTCCCGCCGATTGCGGCTATTAGTTGCGCGAGGCAACATTCCATATTCGGCCGTTACCCAGCCAAGACCCGCGTTTTTAAGAAAGGAAGGCGCACGATCTTCGATCGTAGCCGAGCAAAGCACATGTGTTTCTCCCATCTTAATCAGGCACGAGCCTTCGGCATGTTTCATCACACCCGTTTCGATGCTGATTGAGCGCATTTCATTCAATTGACGACCAGAGGGACGCATAGGCTTTCCTTTCAAATGTTTGGGCCAAATATCCCTTGAACCCTCATAGATGCAAGCGATATTGATGTTTAGGCACGAACATGACAGATCTAAACGTTAAGGGGCACCCACGATGAATGACGCACCCACGATCCTGTCAGAGCTTAATGACCGCTCGCGCGAAGTGTTTCGTCGCGTTGTCGAAGGCTATCTTGAATCGGGTGATCCTATAGGGTCTCGCACCCTTACGCGGACCATGTCTGAACATATTAGTCCCGCCACCATTCGCAACGTCATGCAAGATCTTGAGCATTTGGGCCTTTTAGACAGTGCCCACACTTCGGCGGGACGCACCCCTACGCATTTGGGCTTGCGGATGTTTGTCGACGGCTTGCTGGAAGTTGGAGATGTCGCACTGGCTGATCGTCAGAAAATTGATGCGAACTCAGGCAATAGTGACATAAATGTAGCAACATTACTTGATAATATAGGTGCCACCCTATCGGGGATCACGCAGGGAGCCTCGGTGGTTCTTGCGCCAAAACAAGACGCCACCATCCGGCATATTGAATTTGTCAGTCTGTCGGTTGACCGTGTTCTGGCTGTTTTAGTATTTACCAACGGCCATCTTGAAAACCGTATTTTCACGCCCCCTCCGGGTCAAACCCCTTCATCTATGCGTGAAGCAGCTAATTTTCTAAATGCGCTCGCCGATGGCAAAACCCTGGCCGAGTTGCGCCAAAGAATTGCGATAGAAATGAAAAGTCGCCGCCAAGAAATTGATTCGCTTGCCCGTATGATGGTCGATAGTGGCTTGGCGCTTTGGGAAAACGCAGGTCAGCCCTCGGAACGATTAATCGTGCGCGGCCAGTCAAATTTAATTGCAGAATCTAACCAATCCATTGATTTTGAAAGAATTAAAACGCTTTTTGATGATCTGGAACGTAAGCGCGACATTGCCGAGTTCTTAGAGTTAACGGAAGCTGGCGAAGGGATGCGCATTTTTATTGGCTCTGAGAACAAAATTTTCTCACTTTCGGGCTCCTCTTTGGTCGTCTCTCCCTATATGAACGCTGAACGAAAGATTATAGGTGCCGTAGGCGTGATAGGCCCCACCCGATTGAATTACGGTCGGATAGTACCAATTGTAGACTATACGGCCCAATTAGTAGGCCGCTTGGTATCAGACCGAGGCGGTGTTTAATATGAAGGAAGAAAAATGGCTCAAGATCAGGTCGATCAAACAGATCTAGAACCCCAAATAGCTGACACCCCGCAAGATGCCGCGCAATTATCCGATGCCGCAAGCCAAGAGCTTTCAATGGAAGAAGCGCTTGAAGCCGTGCGCGCCGAGCGTGACGATATGCGCGACCGCTTTATGCGCGCTCTGGCTGATGCAGAAAACTCCCGCAAACGGTCAGAGCGTGACCGTCGCGAAGCTGAGCAATATGGCGGCAGCAAACTGGCCAGAGACCTTCTGCCCGTTTATGACAATTTGCAGCGCGCCCTAGCGGCTGTAACCGATGAGCAGCGCGCCGCCAATTCTGCCTTGCTCGAAGGCGTCGATCTGACCCTGCGTGAGTTATTGACTGTTATGACCAAACATGGAGTGACTCCGATTGCTCCCGCGATTGGGGACGGTTTCGACCCACAAGTGCACCAAGCCATGTTTGAGGCACCCGTTCAGGGCACCAAAGCAGGTCAGATAATTCAAATCATGACCGAAGGTTTCATGCTGCATGACCGTTTGTTGCGCCCGGCCCAGGTGGGCGTGTCGTCTAACACCCAATAGCGAGACCCTAAGGCGCGTCTTGATTGTCGATCAGGGCGCGCAATTCATAAAGGATATTCAGCGCCTCAATCGGGGACATGCTGTCTGGAAAGACTGTTTTCATACGCTCGTCTACGCCTGAGCTTTTTACAACCACTTTTGGCGCTACCTGCGCGTGTGTGGAAAATAGCGGCAAATCATCAATCAAGGCCTTGGTTTTACCACCGCCTTCGCGCGCCCCGGTTTCAAGGGCAGCTAAGATTGATTTTGCGCGCTCGATCACCATTGGCGGCAAGCCCGCAAGCCGCGCCACCTGCACCCCGTAAGAGCGATCGGCTGCGCCCTTGCGGACCTCGTGCAAAAAGATCACATTGCCTTGCCACTCTTTCACCGAGACGGTGACATTTTCCACCCCCGCAAGCCGATCGCTTAGCGAAGTCATCTCATGATAATGGGTGGCAAACAGGCCACGACATTGGTTAACGTCGTGCAAATGCTCTAGCGTTGCCCAAGCGATGGATAATCCGTCATAGGTCGCGGTCCCGCGGCCGATTTCGTCTAAAATCACCAAGGCCCGAGTATCGGCCTGGTTTAAGATCGCGGCCGTCTCGACCATCTCAACCATAAAGGTTGAGCGTCCCCGTGCCAAATCATCCGAAGCGCCAACGCGGCTAAAGACCTGTGACACGAGACCAATATGCGCCGAGGTGGCAGGCACGAAACTGCCCATTTGCGCCAAAATAGCAATCAAAGCATTTTGCCGCAAAAAGGTGGACTTACCCGCCATATTGGGGCCCGTTACCAAACAAATCGCCGCATGATCGCCCGCATTTAGCGCGCAGTCGTTGGCGACAAAGGGCGCGCCATTCTGTTTGCGCAGCGCGCGCTCCACCACCGGATGGCGGCCGCCCACAATGTCAAAGGCTCGGCTTTGATCTAGTTTTGGGGCGACCCAATCTTCGCTGAGCGCCAGATCCGCCAAAGCCGCGGCCAAGTCCAGCTCGGCCAGCGCGCGAGCCGCAGCGGCAATTGGGCCGGTTTGCCCCAATATTAACGCTGAAAGGTCGGCAAACATCAGTTTTTCAAGATCAAGCACATGGTTTGCGGCGTTTAAGATGCGGGTCTCTAGTTCTGAAAGCTCTAGCGTCGTAAAGCGCACCTGACCCGCAGTGGTTTGGCGGTGGATGAACCGTGCTGAAAGTGGCTCGGACAACATTTTTTCGGCATGTGTTGCGGTGGTTTCGATGAAATAGCCCAGCACATTATTATGCTTAATTTTAAGTGCTGTGATGCCCGTTTCGGCACTATAATCAGCCTGCATTCGCGCGATCACGCCGCGCCCCTCGTCGCGCAGGAGGCGCGTTTGGTCTAGCTCATCATGATAGCCGGCGGCAATAAAGCCGCCGTCGCGCAAGATTAGCGGCGGCTCGGCGATCAGGGCTTTTTGCAGTACGTCGATCAGCGCCTCAAACCCACCCAAATTGGCCAAAGCCATTGCCAAAAGTGGCGGTGTTTCGCTGGGCTGGCGGTCGAAAACATGCAAAGCCTGCTCTAGCCCATTGCGCAATGACGCCAAATCACGTGGCCCCGCTCGCCCCAAAGCCAAGCGCGAGAGGGCGCGATCCATGTCCGGAATACGGCGCAAAGCAGAGCGCCAATCTTCGCGCTGGCGGGGATTTTCTGTCAAAAAGTGAACTGCCGCAAGCCTATCTTCAATCACCGCCACCGCGCATGACGGGCTAGAAAGGCGCCGCTCTAATAGGCGGGCACCGCTGGCTGTGACGGTGCGATCAATTGTATGTAAAAGTGAGCCTTCGCGGCCCCCATTCAGGCCGATGGTCAGTTCCAAATTGCGCCTGGTGGCCGCATCAATTTGCATGCCTGCGCTTAGGTTTTCCTTCACGGGCGGGCGCAAAAGCGGCATATTGCCCTTTTGCGTTAGATCAAGATAGTCGATCAAAGCACCCATGGCTGAAAGTTCGGCACGTTCAAAACCGCCAAACCCCTCAAGCGAGGCAACGTTAAACAGGTTGCAAAGCCGCTTTTCACCTGACGCGCTGTCGAAACTTGATTTTGCTGCCGGCGTGATGGCCAGATCAGTGTCACTTAGTAGATCCCACAGCGTTTCGCTGCCATCATCTTGGATCAAAAGTTCACGTGGGGCCAGGCGTGCCAGTTCTGGGGCCAGTTTGGGCAAAGGGCAGGCAGTGACGCGAAATTCGCCCGTTGAAATATCAACCCAAGACAGGGCGCAGGCGTCGCGCACCTGAGCGAAAGCGGCTAGAAAATTATGGCGGCGTGGCTCTAACAGACCGTCTTCTGTCAGTGTGCCGGGGGTGACCAGCCTCACCACCTCGCGGCGGACCACCGATTTATAGCCGCGCTTCTTGGCCTCAGAGGGGTTTTCCATCTGTTCGGCAATCGCCACGCGAAACCCTTTGCGAATGAGGGTCAACAAATAGCCTTCAGCCGCATGATAAGGCACGCCGCACATCGAGATATCTTCGCCTTGATGCTTGCCGCGTTTGGTCAACGCTATGTCTAGCGCTTCGGCGGCCAGATGTGCGTCTTGGAAAAACATTTCATAAAAGTCGCCCATGCGATAAAAAAGGATCGCGCCCTGATGTTGGGCTTTGATCTCTAGATATTGGGCCATCATTGGTGTGACGGTATCGTCTTGCACGCGCGCCTCCGTTTAACTGGGAAACATTACAAAACCCAAGCCCAATGGAAAAGCTGCAAATCGAAACAAATGCAACTTCGCCTGATTTAATGTTGGTCAAAAAGTGCTAAGTGGCAAGACAGGGGTGCCAATGGGCGGCAGGGCGTCAAAAAGTACAGGGTCAATAGGCATCAGTTCGCCTGTTTTTGTCCAAAGAATAGCCGTTTTAATCGGCATTTCGGGGTAAATCTGCGCTAAAGCCAAGGAATAGGCCCGCATCTGTGCCAATAGGCCCAAGGGGATATCGCGTGCCTGTTTCGGTTGTTGGCGGTTTGACTTGAAATCAACCGCTAAAACATGGTCGGGCGCGATGATTAGGCGGTCAACCTTTCCCAAAATCGGCACGCCATCGACCCGCGCGGTTAAGGCCACTTCGGCCAAAGCTGTGGGGCTAAAAATAGCAGCCAGCGATGGATTATCCAGCAGGGCCAGCGCCTCATCTTTCAGAGCTTTGGCGTCAAGTGCGCTTCCCAAAAGGTTGTTTGCCAAAATCAAGCGCTCGTGTGGGTTGACCCGGGGCAAATGCTCCAACAAAAGATGAAGTAACGTGCCATAGGTTGTCGCATCAAGACCCGTATCCATGATCGGACCATCCAATGACTTAACCCCACCAAGGGATGATGGTGAAAGAGTTTGTTCGGGTCGTTGTGCTTTGGGAGCAGGGCAAAGCGCCCAGTTTGGTAAAGTGAGCGAAGCAATTTTTGCGATGGGGGCGGTGGGCATCGGGTCCGGCCAAATCCCTTCGGCATAAACTAAGCGTCCGTCTTTTTGCGTTTCTGCTCCAATGGCAAGCATGGCGGCGCTGATTTGATTATACCAAGCATCAGCCCCCGTGACTTTGCCCGCTGCCGCCACGATCAGATGGCTTTGCGCGCGGGTGAGCGCCACGTAAAGCAAGCGACTCTCTTCTTGCAACGCTAGTGCCCGCCGTTTTTCCCGGGCCTCGTCAATGATTTTTGGGCTGCCTGATTTCGCGGTTTTCCAAGACAGAAGGCCATTTTCCAACAAGATCAGCTCATCACTGTCTTTTGTTGACCTATCGGCACAATCGGGCAAAATTACGATCGGTGCCTCAAGCCCCTTGGCGCCATGGACAGACATCACGCGAATTTGGCGACCTGCGCTGTCCATCTGGCGTTTGAGTTGAACGTCATCGGTTTGCAAAAAAGCCAAAAACCCGGTCAGGCTGGGCACTTCGGTTTGTTCATAGGTCAGTGCTTGGGTCAAAAGCGCATCAATCCCATCTTCGGCCTCGAGGCCAAGCCTGGTCAACAGCCTTTGGCGGCCTTGGTGGCGGGTTAAGACGCGTTCGATAATATCATAGGGACGCAGATAGTCTGATTGATCGCGCAAGTCAGTTAAGATAGCCAGCGCTTCTGGGTGTTGGTCTGACTGACGCAGTGAAGTCCAAAGATAACCTGTTCTGTTATGGGCTAGTTTAAACAAATCGACCTCGCTCAGCCCAAAAAGAGGTGAGCGCAGGGCCTCGGCCAATGACAGGCAATCTTCTGGAGTCGCCAAAAAGGCCAGAAGGGCGGCCACGTCTTTAACGGCCAACTCGGCGCTTAGATTAAGCCTGTCGGCCCCCGCAACCGCTAGGCCCAAAGATTTGCATGCGCGGATGATTTGAATGAATATTTGCGATCTACTGCGAACTAAAATCAAAAAATCGCCTTCATGCACGGGACGCAACGTGCCTTTGACAGAGATCACCGTGCCCGCCTTAATGATCTGATCAATGCGCTCGGCAACCAAAAGACCAAGGCGTGCGCTATGATGCGTGTCCTGCACCAAATCTACTGGATTGTCCCAAGCCCCCTGTTCAGGCGCAGCGCTTTTATCAATCGCGGGCCAAAGCTCAATCAGGCCAGGCATGTTCATCTTATGGGCCAAATGCCTGAATGAACCCCCCAAGGCGTTACGCCCGTTAATATCAAAACAGTTATCAACAAGACGCAAAATTGCTGGAGCCGAACGAAAAGAGTGCTCTAAAGCCAAATCTTGCAGGGCCTGATTGCTTTCGGATAGGCGCGTAGCGAAATGCAGTTTCATACGCTCAAAGGCACCAACATCGGCCCCTTGAAAGGAATAGATGGATTGCTTTTTGTCGCCCACCACAAAGATTGTGCGTTCAATGTCGCGCGCGCCTTTGCCCGCGGTGAACTCTTGGGCCAAAAGCTCGATCACTTTCCATTGCGCGGGGCTGGTGTCTTGGGCCTCATCAACCAGAATATGATCTACACCGCCATCTAAGCGAAACAGCACCCATTGCGCCACCGACGGGTCGGTTAACAATGCACCCGCACGGGTGATCAGATCATCAAAATCCAAAGCGGCGCGTTCAGACTTGCGTTGATGGTAAAGTGGCAAAAAGGCTTGGGCGAAACGGTGAAGGGCCAGATTGCGTTGGGCTGCTAAAAGCGCAAGCTCTTGGTCGCGCGCGTCAGACAGGCGGTTCATAAGATCGATCAGCGGGGCCTTAAGGCCGCCCATCTCGGCGGATGATTTTTTGCTGGGGATGTTCTTTTTGGGCTGCCCCTCGTCTTGTCCGGTTTTCACCAGCAGCGCCTCTTTCAAGGCGGCATAGTCGCCAAAGCCGGGATTTTGCGCATTAATGCCGGCCAAGACCAGCGCAAGACGTTGCATGGTCACACCGTCAGTGCGCAAAATGGGAATGATCTGACTGAAAAGATTGGCCTCGTTGCCCAAAAAAACCTGCCCAACCAGCTTTCCTATATCAAAATCGATATCAAGCCCTAGACTTTTCCAAATATCTTGCGCGGTTTTAGGTGGATGAAAGGCCACTTGATGCTTTATGACGGTTTGCATCACCGTGTCGAAATCTTGGTTTGCGTAGACCGCTGCCATATCGGCCACTTGCTGGGCCGCTTTGTCTTGGGCCATATCATCGACGATTTCTTCGCGCATCAAAGTGGCCGAGCGCTCGTCCAACTCAATAAAGAGCGGCGATACCCCCGCTTCAAGTGGAAAGCGGCGCAACAAGCTAGCGCAAAATGAATGGATCGTTTGAATGCGCAAGCCACCCGGCGTTTCAATGGCGCGGGCAAATAGCTGGCGTGCCGCGGCCAGTTTTTCGGCACTAAAGGGAGCTTCCACCCCTAGGCTTACAAGTTCATCTCGTAAGGCGGCCTCTTTGCTCATGGCCCATTTTCCCAGCCGTTCAAACAAACGAACCTGCATTTCCGAGGCGGCGGCCTTTGTGTAGGTTAGGCATAAAATGCGTGCCGGCTCGACCCCCTCTAGCAGCGAAAGCGCCACACGGTCGATCAAAACCTTGGTTTTGCCCGAGCCCGCATTCGCCGAAAGCCAGGTCGAGGCCCTGGGGTTCGCCGCCTCGATTTGGCGCAGGCTGGCATCATCTAAAAGCCTCATAATGTGCTTGTCTTTTCGCTTAAGTCCCATTCGCCAAAACGCGAAAGATGGTCATAATCACTGGAATGGGCGGTCGAAAACATGGCGCGTCGTGCCGTATAGCCTTGGTTTGGGTCATTATAGCGGCTGATCAGGGCAATCAGGCCTGCCTTAACCTCGGCCAAAAGGTGGGGGGTGATTTCGGTCGTTTCGGTTTTCGGCGTGGTGCCAAGCCCGATATAGGAAATCGACTGCACCGTTTTTGGTCCAAAATCGACAAAGCTGCCATTTTCGGCCATAAGCGCGGTTAAAAGAAGCTGTTTTTCAAAAAAAGCCTGTTCATTTTGGGTGGGTGGTGCTCCGGTCTTATAGTCGATGATTTGCAAACAGCCGTTGGACAAAATATCAACACGGTCGCTTTTGGCCTTTAGCACAAAGCCCAAGGCGGCGATATCATAAGCACCCTTGCGCTCGGTTTGAGAGCCGATGATATCGGGCCGACGGTCGTTTTCTAAAAACACATCCGCAACGCGCGCAAGCCGTGCATACCAAAGCGCTCGGGCGGCGGGCCAAGGCACCAAGGTTTGCAACTGCTCTTGCGCCAGTTCCAAAAGACGTGCTTTTGCGGTGGCGGCATTTTGGGGCAGCAGCTCGTCTGACGGGCGCGTTTTGACGAAACGTTCTAATATTTTATGCAGGACCTCACCGCGCAGGCGGGCATCAGCGGACATATGCAGCGGATTTAAGGGGTAAAGTTTTAAAATATAGCGCGCATAGACATGATAAGGGTCGCGGATTAGTTTTGAAATGGCCGTCACGGGCAATGTTTTGGGCCTACTTTCAATCGCAGGCTTGGGCGAGGGGCGTTTTGCGGGCGCAAGCATTGGGTCGCTTAGATGGGCGGCGCTGGGTAGATCAAGGCTTTGCGCCAAAGAAAGCCACCGCGCCCCGCGATCGCGCATGTTCTCAAGGGCCTGCGCGCCGCCATTATCCGGCAGGCCCGCCAGCAAATTCATTAAACGATTTAACCAGCGTGACGGCACAGTTGGAGCTTCTGCATTGCGCAATGTGCGGCTTAGAATAACCTTTGGCGCACAAATGGCCTGTTGGAAATCATGTGCTGAGAGGCCGATGCGCCGCTCGGGCAGCAAAAGCCCTGCCTTTTGACGCATTTGCCGATTAAGCCAAGGGTCGGGTAGCGGCATCTGAGGCCAAACGCCATCATTCAGTCCACCCAAAATTACCAAATCAGCGCCTTGCACGCGCGCCTCCAGCGTGCCCCATATCATGATATTTGGATCTGCCTGATGCGAGATGCGAATTTGCCCTTGGTTAAGAACTGACGTGAACAGCGCATCAAAATCATAGGCTGACAGAGTGCCACCAAAGGGGGCGGCGGCGGTGAGCGCCTCGATCATCTCAACGGCGGTTTGGCCCGCTTCTTTTTCCCAAAGCCCGCCCGTGCCTGTGCCGCCGGGCCCTGCAGCAAGGCCGCCGGCACATTCGAGAAGGGCTGTTAAATGTGCAGCAATCGGACGGGGGGATATATTTTCGAAATGGCTTAGCCGATCGGCCAACCAAAGGGCCCAAGCGCTGCATGTGGGGTCGGATTGGGTGCTCGCCCAAGCAATCAGGGCTTTAGGATCAAACACTGCAGGTCCAAAGCGGCGCATGTGAAGTTCATATTCATGGGTAAATCGCAAATGGACACCGCGCGCAGCACCTGTTGCGGTTAGCGGATGTTTCAGCAAGGTTAAAAAGGCCGCATTGGTCAAACGACGGTCAAAAAGCCGTGCTATTTGGCGCAAAAACCGACCGGGGGCCGACTGTGCTAGTGGGCGGCCTGCGGAATCGTCGGGCAAAATGCCCCAACGGTCCAGCGCCGCGGTGACCTGACGGCCCAGCAAGCGATCGGGGGTTATAAGGGCAGCCACCTCGCCGCGATCAGCCGCGTCGCGCAGCGCAAGGGCAATGGCTAGACTTTCGCTGCGCTGGTTTGGGGCCTCGATCAGGGTAAGGTCTTTGGTTGGCGTGCTCAGATCGGTTAGCTTTTGCCCCTCGGTCAGCCATTGATCTGTGACGGGGGCAGGGCGCAAGGCCAGTGAAATAAAGCTGTTGCGCGCAGGGCAAGGTGGGGGTGTGTCGTGCCAGGGCAAAACCTGATTTGGCGTAACATCGACCATATCCATCAACTTGCGAAATCGATATTGGGGGTGATCTTCGGCGGTTAAGGCGTTGCTTAGCTTGTCCCAGACTGAGGGCGGCATATCAAAATCAAAGCCCGGCAAAATCAGCGCACCTTGGGGCAGGCTTATCACCAGTTTCATAAAGGCCAAAGTCGTGCCGCGTGACCCTGTCGAGCCAGCGATGATGATAGGATCAACAGGCGAATTGTCTTGCCAAGCCGCCTGCAACACTGAGACCGCCATTCTTTGACGTTGGAGCGCATCGGGCTGTTCGGTACCGTTAAAAAAGGGCAGTACAATTTTCATAAAGGTTTGGGTGCGGTGCCAATGGGCCGAGTGGTTTGAGATATCAAGCCCCATTACAGTTTCAGGGTTAACCCCCTCGCCTTGCATTTCGTCCAGCAAATTGGCTAAACTGTCTGACAGGTCAAACAAAGCGCTGCGCGCTGCCAAATCGGGCTCTTGCTCAAGCAGGTGGGCCACCAATTGCGTCAGCTCAAGCCGGCGGTGCAGCGCGGGAATGGCTTTGGGTAAACTTGCAAGGTTCGGGTCTTGGTCGATGTCCGAGATCAGCAAAATGCGCGGCAAAAACCCTGCGCCTTCGGCGACGAAAAGATTTGTGACGCGCCGCCGCATCCGCTGAGTGTTGAGATAAAGGGTCACGCGCGCCATCGCATGCGGGGGCTTGTCCTTCATGCGCGCGACCAGACCCGCATGAAGCGCCAAAGGAAAATCAACGCCGGGCGCTAGCGCAAAAATGTTGGGGGAAACTTTATCAAACATTTGGGCGGTTTCTCGCGTATTTGGCCTTTAAAAGAGCGGTGGCTAAATCAATATTCTGGGGTCGGCCAACATCACACCAATCACCGGCATAGGTAAAACCAAAGGCTCGGCCTTGGTCGATCATCTGATCCCAAAGCAGGTTAAGGGAGAACTTCTGCGCGTCAATCGTTAGCAGCATATCGGTTTTGATGATTTGCGCTCCCAGATAAAGCAAGCCCGTGGTAGACTTGTCTCGTGTGATCTGGCCAGCCGCATTCAGCGCAAAATCTGAAAAACCGCTATGGCCCCTGGCTGCAGCAAGGGGGCCAAGCAACAAGAGAGCATCCATTCTATCAGGTTGCCACGCGGACAAAAGGGCCGCTATTGGGTTTTGTCCCAGCCAAACTGCATCGGTGTTAAGCGTCAAAACAGGCCAAGGCCCAAGCAGCCCAAGCGCGGCGCGCAGTCCGCCGCCTGTTTCTAAAAGGGCTTCCTTTTCGTGGGAAATCTGTAGAGCGGGCTCGGACTTTAGGTGGTTGATGATTTGGGCGGCTAAATAATGTACGTTCACAACGCGTTTTTCAAAGTTAAAGCCGCGTGTTTGGTCAAGCGCATGATCTAAAAGTGTGCGCCCTGCCACCTCCAGCAAGGGCTTGGGTCGGTGGTCGGTTAAAGGGGCCATGCGGCTACCAAAACCAGCTGCAAAAAGCATGAGACTTATGGGGCTTTGGGGCATTTTGTCTCGAAACATTGTAACCGCTCTGGGGTGGGAACAGGCACATTCTTGGCGCAAAAGTTCTGCAATGGTAGTAAGGTGGGATGCGCCAGGTTCTCGTTTAACTGACGCCAGACGCGGGGCATAAGTTTGATATACTTAGGCTTCCCCGTCAGCGCCAAACGGGTGAAAAGGCCCAAAATGCGCGCGGCGCGCTGGGCCCCAAAAGCGGCAAAACTGGCCATGAAATCAGCATGCGCATGGCCGCTTAAATTTAGAAAATGCGTAATGCTCTCATCGCGGGTCGCTGGTAAGACGTCGCGGCGAGCATCTTGTAAAAGCGATACCAGATCATAAGCAGGCTGGCCAAGTTGCCCCAGTTGAAAGTCTAAAAGTCCCACCCTTTTGAGACCCTGTCTTTGGGGCAACCACAGCAGGTTTTCTGAATGGTAATCGCGCAATATGAACACGCGTTCACTATCTGCATGTTTTTCTAAAATATCGGTTAATATCGCCACAAAATCGGACGCAACGGCGGCCTCTGCACCAAACTCTGCCCCGTAAAGCGATATCAAAAGCTCGGATGAGGCGGCCCACTGCGCGGCGCTAAAGTTTTCGACTTTAAAACCTGGAGTGGTCTTTTGGACATGGGCCAAAACTGCAGCGGCGCTTTTGTAAAGAGGCTGTTCGCATTTGGGGTCACGAGCAGTCTCATGGACAAACAAAGCGTCACCCAAATCTTCCAGCAGTAAAAATCCGCGTTGTAAGTCTTGGGCAAGAACTGTCGGCGCTGATAGGCCTCGGCTTTGCAGAAACTCAGCCACAGCAACAAAGGCCGCAGGGTCATCGGGCTGACCAAGCGGCGCGTCCATCACCACAGACATTTTCCCATCCAGATTTAGGCGAAAGTATTGGCGTGCCGAAGCGTCACCTGCAAGTGGGGTGACTTTTGCTGCGCTCCAACCCGCAGTTTGCAAGAAGTGCGCAAGGGCAGGATTGCGGCTATTTTGCATGGGCCGCCCATTCTTGGCGCAGAGCCAAAGCCAGCTCGTGGCGCGGCGCACCTTGGGCCAAGACCAAGCGCCCCTCGAAATGTGCGCTAAAGCTCAGGGAAAGCGCGGATTTCGGCGCGCCCTGCCCCAAACGGTCGGGCCATTCAATCAAGCAAACGGCGGTGAAAAATGCATCTTCTAGCCCTAGCTCAACCACCTCATCCGGATGGGTTAGGCGGTAAAGATCGGCGTGCCATATCTCAAAATTTGGGGCCTCATAGGTTTGGACCAAGGTAAAGCTGGGTGAGGGCACATCTTCATCAGTGTTTAAAAGTGATTGGATAAAGGCTCGCGCGAAATGGGTTTTGCCCGCGCCAATCGGACCTGACAGTAAAAAACAATCCCCCAAAGCGGCACGAGCGGCGCACCAGTGGCCAAGCGCCGCCGTGTCATCGGCCGTGGGAAGACGGATTGCGTGGTGAAGTGCATTACTCATGCCCCACAATCGCGCCAGATGCGTGCGGGCGCAAGCCTCTGAATAAAAGCTGTATCAGAGGTTTATTGGGGTAATCCTTGGTAAATAAAAAATAAAACGCTGGAAAGTATATAAACGAGACCTCAGCATAACCCCTATTTTAGTAAAACGCTCGAAAATATGCCATTGGTTTTGTTCGATAAAATTTAGATAAATCTACCAAAACGGAGTTATGCTGAGGTCTCTAAACAACAAAAAAAGAAGTTAACTTTCTAGAGGCTGATTTTGACCCAAGGGGCCGCTGCTGTGCGCTTTGATTGTGTCAATCGGCCACGTTAGCTCAATAACCGCGCCGCCCGCCTGCATATAGGTAGGATCCTTGCGCACGGTGGCCAAGCTGTTTGAAAACCGCAACTTCGCACCTGTACGCTCTAACAAGGTTTTAGCAATGAAAAGGCCAAGCCCCATCCCTTCATCTTCTGGCCGCGTCTCGGTTTCTTGGGTTAGCGCGCGCTTTCGCACGAAAGGCTCGCCGATTTTATCAATTATTTGTGAAGGATAGCCGGGCCCATCATCTTGAATGCACAGCTCAATTTTCGTATCAGACCAGCTCCCCTCGACCCACACATGGGCTCCAGCGAAATCGACGGCATTTTGTATTAAATTGCGTAAACCATGTATAATCTCTGGTGAGCGGTTTATCAGGGGTTCGTGCAAGGCGCAGCCTTTTGCGGGAGATGTGCGAAAATGCACCGATTTTCCACGCGCCAAGTGGGGCTCAGCCGCCTCTTGTAAAATAGCGGTCAGCGGGGCCTGTTGCAGATGCTTATCATCTTTGCCGCGCCGCCCCATAGAGTGCAGAATATCGCGGCAGCGGTCGGCTTGATCACGAATTAATAGGGCGTCAGCGTGCAGGTCTGGTCGGTCTTTTAATTCACTTAAAAGCTCAGAGCTGACAAGTTTGATCGTTGCCAAGGGTGTGCCTAGTTCATGTGCAGTTGCGGCCACTACGCCGCCTAGGTCTGTTAGCTTTTGCTCTCGGGAAAGGGCCATTTGGGTGGCCAAAAGCGCGTTTGACATTGATCGCATTTCAACGGAGATCCGCCGTGAATAGACCGATAAAAATACTACCCCTGTTATAATTGCAGCCCAAAAGCCAAAAGTAAAAAGCTCGGGTGTTTTCATTTCAACCCCATCACTTAGGCGCAGAGGTAAATGGAAAAATGCGGCAATCGTAACCAAAAGACTTGCGGCGCTCGCCAAAACCACAGTCGTGCGCAGCTCAAGCACGCTGGCTGAAATTGCAACGGGGGCGATGACTAAAATCACAAAAGGATTGGCCAGCCCCCCCGTGAGAATAATAAGCGAAAATAATTGCAACAAATCAAACAACAAAGATAAAAGCGCTTGTGCCTCGGTCAGTCTTTTTGTGACGGGAAACACCTTGATGGAAATCAGGTTAGCAAGCACCGATGCGCCGATCACCGCCAGACAAATGTCCATAGGTAAGGCGATGCCAAAAACCCTGACAGAGACCAGCAAGGCCAAGGTTTGCCCCGCGATTGCCAGCCAACGTAAAAAAATCAGCGTGCGCAGCCGAACCCATGCTGAGCGTGACCCGATCGAAGCGATGCCTATGGTGTTGTTTTGCATGGGTCCCCAAAGGTGTGGTGATTTTGTCATTGCGATTGGCGTGACAAGTCCTATCTAAGATATGATGTTATGTGGGGAGCCAAGACAATGTCAAAAAGATACTCTTACAGTGCAATTTTAGTCGTGTCGTGTTTTTTGGCGGCTTCAGCGATTTATGTTCTTTCGAAGGGCGCTAATGCATTTTCTGAGTGTGGTGGTGGACAAATTTCAAGCGGCACGATAGGTGGTCCCTTTGAGTTAATTAATCAAGACGGCCTAACCGTCACAGATAAAGAGGTAATAATCAGGCCGTCGCTTTTATATTTTGGCTATACCTATTGCCCCGATATTTGCCCCTATGATGTGGCACGCAATGTTGAGGCGAGCGATCTTTTAAAAAAAGGGGGCTATGATGCGACGCCTGTCTTTATCTCAATTGACCCGAAACGTGATACGCCCGACGTTTTGCGCGATTTTATAGCTAATATGGACCCAAAATTAATGGGGCTTACGGGTTCTGACGCGCAAATCAAGGCGGCCTCCCAAGCATATAAAACCTATTATAAAGTAAATGAGACAGGGGATGATTATTATTTAGTTGATCACTCGACCTTTACTTATTTGGTTTTACCAGACTTGGGCTTTGTCGACTTTTTCCGCCGTGATGATACGGCCGAACAGATTGCCGAAAAGACCGCTTGTTTTATTAAGGCCACGACAAAGGACTGATAGGGTTGGCCAATTGAAAAAAAGGCTATAAACTATTTAGCAGTAACCGTGAAAAGGCAGAACATGGCCGAGATAGCCGCCCAAGACCTTATGGAAGATAAAAGCCTGCTTTTGGTAGACGATGACGCGCCCTTTGTGACGCGCTTGGCAAAGGCGATGGAAAAGCGTGGATTTATCGTTCAAGCGGCTACATCTGTGGCAGAAGGGATGGCGTTGGCAAGGGCCCATCCTCCCAGCTATGCAGTAGTTGATTTGCGCCTTGAAGACGGTAATGGCCTAGACGCAGTTGAGGCCTTGCGCGAATTGCGCGGCGATTGTAAGATTATAGTTTTAACGGGCTACGGTGCGATTGCAACGGCCGTGGCGGCTGTTAAAATTGGTGCGATTGATTATTTGGCCAAGCCCGCCGACGCCGACGAAGTGGCCCGCGCACTTTTGTCCAGCGGTGAAAGCATCCCTGTCCCGCCAGAAAACCCCATGTCAGCCGATCGGGTTCGGTGGGAGCATATCCAACGTATTTATGAAATGTGCGATCGCAATGTTTCAGAGACTGCGCGACGTTTGAATATGCATCGGCGCACTTTGCAGCGCATATTGGCAAAACGTAGCCCGAAATAATTTAAAACCGCCATATTAATTCAATTCTTTGTTTATTTTATCTATGAGGTCGTAGGTCAGAGTGAAAAAGATTATGGTATGAAGCTTGATCTAGACACTTTGTCGTTAAAAGATCTTAAACCTCTACAAGCGCTCGTTGCATTGGCTGAACTACCTTCAAAAGCTGAGGACCTGGGTTTTTCTTTGGCCGAGATGATGGGTGCAAACATCGTGCTCAAACGTGCGCCCGCGATACCAAGATATGCAAACCCTAATAAAAAAAGCGAAAAATGGTCAGGCCGTGGCAGCACGCCAACAAGGTTTAGCGCAGCAATTTCCAGGGGCATGTCGTCCGATAAACTTTCAATTGCTATCAATTAAGCCGCGCACATAAAATAGCTGCGCGTGTAATAAAATCTTCGCGAACGGGCTTTGGGGGTCGCAGCTTGATATCAAATTGTTTCAGCAAGGCAGCCTCATGTTTGCCAAAATATTTATTGGCCTCATCTTGTGAAAAGCCTGCGATTTGCACAGCCTCTAACCACGCCGAGATCACATCTGCCGCTTTGATTGCCTTTTTGATCAGGCTTGGCGTTTGGGCAGGTAGGCCAAAGCGTCGGTGGATGGCTTCGGTCAGGCGCAGATTCAGCGCCTCATATCCTGTACCGATGGCCGCTTTGACGGGGCTGATCATATCGCCGATCACATATTCAGGCGCATCATGTAAAAGCGCCATCAGCTGCCATTTTGCATCGATATTCGGGTTTAGATTTGTAAAGATCTTTTCCACAAGCAGCGAATGTTCCGCCACCGAATAGGGCCAATCGCCCTTGGTTTGCCCATTCCAGCGCGCCACAAAGGCCAAGCCGTGGGCAATATCTTCGATTTCAACATCCACAGCAGTGGGATCAAGTAGGTCTAGCCTGCGCCCTGACAACATCCGCTGCCACGCCCGTTTTTGCACCATGATCTGCGCCCCCTTTTACACCTGCTACCAAGTTTTATAACATGTTGTCGAGATGGGCTATCTGTGCTAGCCACGAGGAAATATTGATTTTGGAGATGAGAATGTCGCTAGATTATATAGTTAAAGATATTGCTTTGGCAGAGTTTGGCCGCAAAGAATTGACCATTGCCGAAACAGAAATGCCCGGCCTGATGGCGCTGCGCGAAGAATTTGGGGCAAGTCAGCCACTTAAAGGGGCGCGCATTGCGGGCAGCTTGCACATGACCATTCAAACAGCAGCGCTAATTGAAACTCTAAACGCGCTGGGCGCTGATGTGCGGTGGGCTTCGTGCAATATTTTCTCGACCCAAGACCACGCCGCCGCAGCTATTGCCGCAGGCGGCACGCCCGTTTTCGCGATCAAAGGCGAAACACTTGAAGATTACTGGACCTATACCGACAAAATCTTTCAGTTCGGTGGCGAAGGCGGTACGTGTAACATGATCTTGGATGATGGCGGCGATGCCACCATGTATATTTTGATCGGCGCACGCGTTGAAGCGGGCGAAACGGAGATTATTGAAGTGCCCACCTCGGATGAAGAGGTTTGCTTGTTCAACCAAATCAAAAAACGCCTGAAAGCCAGCCCAGGTTGGTTCACCAAACAGCGCGACGCAATCCAAGGCGTGTCGGAAGAAACCACCACAGGCGTGCACCGCCTTTATGATTTGCACAAAGCAGGCCGCTTGCCTTTCCCTGCAATCAACGTGAACGATTCCGTTACCAAATCGAAGTTTGACAATAAATACGGCTGCAAAGAATCGCTGGTTGACGGTATTCGCCGCGCGACCGACACGATGATGGCGGGAAAGGTGGCGGTTGTATGTGGCTACGGTGACGTGGGCAAAGGTTCCGCTGCAAGTCTGCGCGGCGCTGGTGCGCGTGTGAAAGTGACCGAAGTTGATCCGATCTGCGCCTTGCAAGCCGCGATGGACGGTTTTGAAGTGACTTTGTTGGAAGATGAATTGGCCAATGCCGATATTTTCATCACCACCACGGGCAATAAAGATGTGATCCGCATCGAACATATCCGCGAAATGAAGGATATGGCGATTGTGGGCAATATTGGCCATTTCGATAATGAAATCCAAGTTGCGGCGCTTAAAAACCACAAATGGACCAATATCAAAGACCAAGTTGATATGATCGAAATGCCTTCAGGCGCGCGGATCATTCTTTTGTCTGAGGGGCGCTTGCTTAACCTAGGCAATGCCACGGGCCATCCTTCCTTCGTGATGTCGGCTAGCTTTACCAATCAGGTTTTGGCGCAGATTGAACTTTGGACCAAAGCGTCCGAATACCAGCCCGGCGTTTATATCCTGCCCAAAGAGCTTGATGAAAAAGTAGCCCGTTTGCACTTGAAAAAAATTGGCGTGAAACTGACTGAACTGCGCAAAGACCAAGCCGACTATATCGGCGTTAAGGTTGAAGGGCCATTCAAATCAGAACATTACCGCTATTGATTGAAACCCCTAGGCGCCGCTTTTGCGGCGCTTAGGATTAAAGCCTGCGGGCCGTTTAAGTCAGCGACATGGCGATAATAATATCCCACTCAGACTTTGTGACGGGCTGCACTGACAGCCGCGAAAAGGCTACCAAAGCCATATTTTGCAAATTCGGATGCGCTTTGCAGCTTTGAAGAGAAACCGGCCGCTTTAGCGGTGCTATTGCCTTTAACTGGATGCAATCCCAGCGCGGATCATCGGTGGTGCTGTCAGGTGCGGACAGGGCGCAAACTGCGACAACACCCACAATCTCTTTGCCTTGGTTTGAATGGTAGAAAAATCCCTGATCGCCCAGCTGCATCATGCGCATATTGTTGCGGGCCTGGTAGTTGCGGATCCCGCTCCATTCTTCGCCCATTGCGCCACGCGCAAGCTGGTTTTACCAGCTCCAACTGGCGGGCTCAGACTTAAATAGCCAAAACGCCATCAGCCTATAACCTTATTCCATTCTTTAATCATTACAGATTGAAAAAGCCCCGCCAACCCGTATGGATCACTTCCGACCCAATCATGAGCTTGGGTCATATTTTCGACTTTTAAAATAATCAATGATCCACACATCTGATCCTGCTCATCTAGCAAAGGCCCTGCCATTTCGACCATATTGCCTGTTTTCAAATAGGCAGCATGGTTAGGGCGGGTATCAAGGCGAATTTGTAAAGCGCCGGGTTTATCTTTGCAAATAAGGGCTACTCTCATCTTTTCTCTCTTTAGGCTTTTGCGCCTTTTTTGCCCGACCCAAGCAGGGCAGGGCTGGTGACATCAAGCGGCCATCTTGGTCGCGCCGAAAGTGTTAAATCATCGCGGTAGCCTAGAGCGTAGCGCTCAAGTCCAGCCCAGGCAATCATCGCTGCATTATCGGTACAAAGTGCAAGTGGTGGGGCTAGAAAGCCCACGTTTTTCCTGTCACAAAGTCCTTTTAGAGCTGCTCTAATCGGGCCATTGGCCGCGACACCACCTGCAACTGCGAAATTGGTCACATTGGGCAAAAGCGCTAGGGCGCGGCGTGATTTTTCGGCCAAGACGTCCGTTACTGCCGCTTGAAAGCCAGCACAAATATCGGCGCGATCTTGCAAAGTAAGCCCACCTTGGGTGGTCACCAAACTGTTGCGCAACCGCAACACGGCGGTTTTTAGGCCTGAAAAGGACATATCACACCCCGCCCGATCCAAAAGTGGGCGCGGCAAGGCAAAGCGTTTTGGATCGCCGCTTTGGGCCACACGCTCAACCTCGGGGCCGCCTGGTTGCGCAAGGCCAAGGATTTTCGCAATTTTATCAAAGGCCTCACCCGGAGCGTCATCGATTGAGGCCCCTAGTCTTGTAAATAGATCTGCCTGCTCGACATATAAAAACTGGCAATGTCCCCCCGAGACCAAAAGCATGATGTAGGGGAAGGCCAGCCCATCGGTCAAACGCGGAGTTAAAGCATGGCCCGCCAGATGGTTGACTCCGATCAGCGGCAAACCCAAGGCAGCCGATAAGCCCTTGGCGCACATAACACCCGACAAAACTCCGCCAATCAAGCCAGGCCCAGCTGTTACTGCAATAGCGTCTAGGTCTGCAAAGCTAAGATGGGCTTTCGACAGAGCCTTTTCAATGCAATGATCGATTCGCTCGGCATGGGCGCGGGCGGCAAGTTCGGGCACCACACCACCAAAGGCGGCATGGATCGCCGTTTGCCCATCAACCACCGAGGAAAGGATCTCTGGCCCTTGGCTTGAGCTGTTGCGCACAATTGCAGCGGCTGTATCGTCACAGCTGCTTTCAATTCCTAAAAAAGTCAATGTTTTGATCATAACTGCCCGTTGCGCAAAACGTATCTTGCAAGTAACAGCTTATATATGACCGAACAATCTAAAACCTCACTGTTTCTTGTCACCCGCCCTGCGCTGCAAGCTGAACGGTTTGGACAGGCGCTGACTGCACGCTTTGGCCCTTTGGTCGAAGTGATCTACTCCCCGTTGCTTACCCCGCGACTTTTAGACCGCAAGTTGCCAAAGCAAATGTTTGAGGGGGTGATCTTTTCCTCGCAAACGGGGGTGCAGGCCTTTGCGCAGATGGGTGCGCGTGACAAATTAGCCAAAGGGGCTATTGCTTGGTGCGTGGGTGATCAAACTGCGCAAGAGGCGGAGAAGCTGGGCCTTAAAGCCATTTCTGCCGCCGGTGATGGACAAGATTTGGTTGATTTAATTTTGCGCAACCGTGGACGCGGGCCACTTATTCATCTGCGTGGCGCAGACCAGCGTGGCAATCTAGCACAAATGTTAACCAATTGCGGCACCAAAACTACTGCGCTAGTCGTCTATTCCCAAGACCCCCAACCCCTAACGCATGAGGCGTGCATAGCCCTTTCTGGCACAGAGACCGTGTATTTACCGCTTTTTTCGCCGCGCTCGGCGCAAATTGCGGTGCAAGAATATCAAAAGTTAAAAGATCCAGCCCCCGTGGTCATTGCGGCGCTCTCGTCTTCGGTGGCACTTGAATGTGGGGGTTTTGGCGGCGCGCGCCTCCATATTGCAGCGCGGCCCGATTTGGCGGCGATGGTTGACGTCTTGGCAGATTTGGTTACGCAAAAAGATCGCCCCTAGCGCTTGAGTGCGGCGCCCTTAGTGGCTAGGTTGTTTCTATAGCCACCTTACGACAAAGGATGCCAAATGGTGCAAGATCTACCAGACAGCGCTTCGGCAGAACCCGCTTTGTCAAAAGACAAGACCAGACCCGTGGTGCGAAAGTCAAATGAAGCAGCTAAAATGGCCGCTCCTACCCTGAGAAAAGCCCCGCTTTTGCTAACCGCAGCGGCGCTTGGATTTATCGCAGGTGGCGTGGGTTTTGGTGTAGCCTATTTTGTTCTAAGCCCCCAGACGACCCCGCTTGTAACCGAAGGGCAGATTGCCGATTTGCAGAATCAAATTGACGGGCTTACCCTAACCATAGCTGCCCTGCCGGATATGGGCAGTTCCCTAGCCGCATTTGACAGTCGGCTTGAGGGCGTTACTCGCCAAAGCGCCGAAACCGCAGCTGATATGAGCGCTAGGTTAGATGCCCTTGGTCTCCAGCTTGCCGCACTAAAGGCGCAGCCTGCAAATAAGGCAACGTTTTCCTTAGAAAGCCAAGCAGCATTAGACCAAGCCACCAGTGCAGCCCTTGCGCAAATCGCCGCGGCCTTGCCATCGGCTGATGCGATTTTGGCCCAAAACCTAGATCTGGGTCGTTTGGCGGCCGCGCGTTTGGCTTTGGCTGAGCTGCAGCTGGCGTTAAACGCAGGGCGTACTTTTTCCGGCCCACTTGCGCAAATTGCGGCCCTTGGGTTTGACACGCGCGACCTTGATCCGTTTGGCGAGCAAGGGGTGCGCAGTTTAGATGAGTTAAGTGCGCTGTTGGACGAAAAAGCCCGCCCCGCCCTGAAGGCTGCTTTAGCGCCACGTGTGGATCAAACACTTGTTGAAAAACTGATGGGCTTTTTGCGGGTCCAAAGTGGTGCGCGGGCCCTGACCCCCCAACAAGGTATGGACCCTGATGCGATTTTGTCACGCGCAGTCCAGGCTTTGCGCCAAGGTCGTGTGGCGCTTGCGGTAAGTGAAATTGCGACATTGCCTGTCAAGGCGCAGACGATCTTGCTGTCTTGGAGCGGCCTTGCCGACGCTTATCTAGCTGCAAACGCGGCTTTCGCCAACCTTGCCACTGAAATGGCGCAAAGATAGGGGTTTGCCATGTTGTGGTCACTGCTAAAGCTGCTGTTCTTTGTCAGCGCCGTTGCGGCCCTTGCCTTAGGGGCGGCAGCCTTATCGGAAAGTGGTTCGGTCTTTAGCGTGACGGCGGGCGGCTATGAGTTTCTCATAGGCCCGCTGCAAGTTGCGCTTTTGGCGCTTGTTTTGGGGCTTTTGATGTGGCTTTCGTTGGTGACTTTGGGCTTTTTAGGTGCGATTTTGCGGTTTTTGACAGGTGATGAAACCGCCCTGAGCCGCTATTTTTCTCGAAACAAAGAGCGCAAAGGCCTTGCGGCCCTGTCTGATAGTTTAATCGCCCTTGCTTCGGGCGAGCCGCGCTTGGCGTTAAGCCGTGCCAGCAAAGCCGCGAAATTTCTAGATCGGCCAGAGTTGACTACGCTATTAATCGCCCAAGCCGCTGAACAAGCGGGTGATCGCGGCCGCGCAACCCAAGCTTATATGGACCTGATCGGTGATGATAAAACCCGTTTTGTCGGCGTACGCGGGCTGATGTTGCAAAAGATAGAAGATGGTGACACTGAAACGGCCCTAAAGCTAGCGCAAAAAGCCTATGCATTGCGCCCCCGCCATGCCCAGACTCAAGATGTTCTGCTAGAGTTGCAGTCCACCCAAGCAGATTGGAAAGGCGCGCGTGCCACCTTGGTTTCCAAGCTGAAGTCAGGCCTTTTGCCCCGCGATGTCTATCGGCGCCGAGATGCGATCATGGCTTTGCAAGAGGCGAGCGTTTTGGTGGCTGACGGTTCCTCGATCGAAGAGCGAGAAGCTGCGATTGAGGCCAATAAGCTTTCGCCTGACCTGATCCCGGCCGCCGTTATGGCTGCGCGCCATTATATTGGCAAGTCCGATTCTAAAAATGCCACGCGGGTTTTGAAAAAAGCATGGGAAGCGCGGCCTCATCCTGATTTGGCGGTGGCTTTTGCAGATATTACTCCTGATGAAACCCCAAATGACCGTTTGAAACGTTTTAAGCTTTTAAGTGCGGCGCATCCTAATGATGATGAAACCCTTATGCTGATGGCCGAGCTCAATATCGCCAACGAAGACTTCCCCGCTGCGCGGCGCACGCTGGGCGATACTGCCACGCGCCATCCAACCACCCGGTCATTAGCCATAATGGCCGCGATTGAGCGTGGCGAAGGGGCTGATGATTCCGTGGTCCGCGGGTGGTTGACCAAAGCGCTTAGCGCGTCGCGTGGGCAGCAATGGTGCTGCGACAAATGCCAGTCCATTCATACGCAATGGCAGCCCAATTGCCAAAACTGCGCGGCCTTTGATACGCTGACTTGGCGCGAACCAGTACAGTCTACCAGCCCAAGTCCAACCCAAGCCGAGCTTTTGCCGCTTTTGGTAGGTGCACCAAAGTCAGACATGCCCTCACAATCAGAGTCAGTTGTTCCGGAGGTCTATATTACGGATGTTGAAGATCTGGCGCGCAAGGTCAATTAATCAGGCGTCTTCACCAGCTGGTCGGCGGCGGTTTTTCCAGAGGTACTTAGGCGGTAAAGGCCGCGCGACGCGCGCTCAAACCAGCCATAGTGATTGTCGGCCATAAGTTTTGTGGCGCGCCTCATGCCCGTTTCTTTACAAATTTGTGCGCCCGACACTGTTTCAACTGTTGATAAGGCCCGTAAACATAAAAGCGCATCTTGGCGGTAAGCAGTCATGATCTGCCCTCGCTTGCCGCCTAAATTTGGGTCACCTTTGCGGGCGTGAAACTCTGCCAGAACTTTGGCGGTGCGACGGTTGTTTTTGGGAGAGCCTGTGGGCCCTGGATTGATATGCAGCGTTACTAACTGTGTGGTTACATCGACCGACAGCACCCCAAGGCCTAACTTTTTACAAAGACCAAGATTGGCTTTAAACGCCTTCCACCCCACTTTGCCGCGCCAACGGGCCACCGCAACAAACACACAATCACTAAGCGTTTGACGAGCAGTAGCTTGGTGCAGCAATGTCAGGGAAAAGCTAGTTTTCATTTCCACAATCAGGGGGGGTGCGCCGGCTTTTAGGGCGACAATATCGGCGTGTCTCACCTCCGATTTTACGTCATATCCCAAGCCGTTCAGATAGGATTTGATAGGCCCATAAAGGTCGGTTTCGGCGATTCTGCTCATAAGGCCGGAAACAAGAGAATGGCCCACAAAAGTCCAACGGCACAAAGGGTCACAAACACCGCAGCTGAGCCTATGTCTTTGGCGCGACCTGACAGCTCATGATATTCTGGTCCGATACGGTCGATTGCCGATTCAATGGCGGTGTTCAAAAGCTCAACCACCAAAATCAGCAAAGGCGATACCGTTAAAAGCGCACGCTCAACCTTGGTTTCCCCAAGCCAAAGGCCCAAGGGCAGCATCGCCGCGACTAAGACCAACTCTTGCCGAAAGGCAGCCTCGCCTCGATAAACGCTGAGCAAACCCCGCAGCGACCAAAGCGCTGCGTGGCGGAAATGTGCAAAACCCGTCAGGTTTGTTTGAAAGGCTTGTTTGTTGTTTTTCACGGATGACCCCTTGGGCGATTATTCCAATGCCGAATTTAATAGATCTTTTTGTGGTAAATAAGCGGATGTTTCAACGCCAAACAGGCCCAGCAAACTGTGAAAGAGATTGTCATGTGAAATGGGCTTGTCGGCATGAGCTAACAGCAGCTTTTTTTTGATTGGACTATGTCGCGCGCCAAGCCACATCATCACGGGCACATGGGTTTGGGCAACTGGTGCCATGCTATAGGGCATTCCATGCAGATAAAGTCCATTTTCACCCAAAGACTCTCCATGGTCAGAGGCGTAAAGCAGCGTCGTCTCAAAACGATCATCATAGGCTTTCAAGAACTCAATTGTTTGTGCCAGAAAATAATCGGTGTAAAAAATTGTATTGTCATAGCTGTTGTTGATTTGCTCTGGGCTGCACTGATCAAGCTGGCTGGAGGTGCAAATGGGTTGAAACTTTTGAAAACCATCGGGCACGCGCTGCCAATAGGTGGGTCCATGGCTGCCCATTTGGTGCAAGACAAAGATAAAATCACCGCTATCTTGCGTCTCGATTAGGGTATCAAGCCCTACCAACATTCCAACGTCGCGGCACTCGGGGTCACAGATCGTGTTGGTTGGGGGACTTTTAAAGCTTTTGTAATTGACGCGGTTGGCGACGTCTTTGGAGTCAGAGTTATTGTCGCGCCAATAAACATGGGTGCCCACATCGGCCAGAACGTCAAGGGCATTGCCCCTATAGGCAGCAGCCCTACGGTTATATTGGGCGCGCCCTTCTTGGGCGAACATACAAGGCACCGAATAAGCTGTACTGGTTCCGCAAGAACTGGCATCTGAAAAGCTGATTATGCCTGATTGTTCTAATAGTGGGTTGGTTTTGCGCGCATAGCCGTTCATCGAGAAACGATCGGCGCGCGCTGTTTCGCCCACCACCATAATTACCAATTTACGGGGGCCACCTGTGGGTTTGTGCGCGTCACTTGCGATTGGGGTAAAGGGTGGCGTGCCGGTGAAATAATCTTTTTGCGCCACCTGAATAACGCCGTACATCGCCGCCATCGGGTTTGAGTAGACGCGTATCACCAACTGTTCGCGAAAGAATGAGGCGTAGAAAGGGTAAAAAGAAAAAACAATAGCCACAATAAGGGCCAACGAACCAACGCCATAGATCACATTTGATTTTAAACGTTTCAAAAGCCCTTGGGCGGTCATTTTGATTTTAAACAAGAATATGCTTGGCAATAGAAAAATGCCCATAAAATATAAAAGAAAGCGTGGCGAAAATAGGGCCGAGGCTTCAGCTGGATCGGTTTGGATGGCGTTGATAAGCATCTCTCGGTCGATAATTACACCGAAGCTATCAACAAAATATGCCGAAAAAGCCGAGATCATTAATATGGTGGCTAAAATTGTCCGAAAGGCGAAAAACGCTGTTAAAACCGAAAAAACCAATACCAGCAGCAAGGTTTGAATAACCACCAAGGACAAAATGTAAATCAGTTTGGTATCGGTTAGAACATACCAATCAAACAGCTTTTGAAACATTGTGATGTTACAGGTGGCTGTGATGAAAATCGCGGCTAAGGTCAGAACCAAGCCGCTTGTCCAGTGCGGTGAAGACCAGAATCTGTTTGATTTTTTGCTCTTATTCATG
>FLOH01000489.1_pt1 | contig 84698 bp, 81 predicted proteins | sample 756751 | NCBI WGS metagenome assembly FLOH01 (sample SAMEA4026879, study PRJEB14308) | marine metagenome | biome: coastal water; material: water | depth 74 m
CGCAAGGGCGCGTCCAGAATTCCGGCAGGCAGCTTGGCCCGGTCGGCGGGCGACAGGTTGCGCGGATCTTCCTGCAGGGCCAGCGCCGAACGCCCATGCCCGGTCATGTCCAGGGTAAAGACATCAAAGCCTTCGCGGGCCAGGGCCTCCATCCAGCTCATGTCCGGATACGGGCAGTCGAAAGCCACGGTGGACGGCCAGAAGCCGCCATGCACCATAAGAACGACCTTGCCTTCCGGCGCGTGGCCGGTGGCGGAGCGGGTAAGGGCGGCGGGAGCCTTTTCGCGCACGAACTGGCGCATTGTCTCCCCGGCGATGGCCGGTACGGTGGAAACATGTGCGACCCAATGATCGACAGTGACGATATCGCCGGACACGGAAGCCCCCCTCCTTCGCCCGATAGTCTAGCCGCACCTCCGGCGCCGCGCCAATGGTGCAAAGCATGTGACAGGTGCGGCCCGGTTCTGCACAATACGGCCAAGAAAACACCAAGGGCGATCCAAACGCCTGTCATTTACCGGGGAGAGGCCGCGTCATGTCAACGCCCACGCGGGTGCGCCAGATCGCCAAATGGGTGCACGGTTTCGATGCGGCATCGCTGCCCGAAGCCGCCCGAATTCAGGCCGGACACCTGGTGCTCGACACCATCGCCTGCGCCATCTGCGCCCTGGCGGAGGAAGAGCCGCTCCATGTCATGGAAGCGGTGGAAAGCCTGGGCGGCGCGCCCCAGGCAACGCTGATCGGACGCGCCACCAAGACATCAGCCGCCAATGCTGCGCTGGCCAACGGGGCGCTGCTGCGCTTTCTCGATCTCAACGATTTCCTCATGGACCACGGCGCCAAGGGCGCTTCGGTCGGCGGGCACCCCTCGGACAACATCGGCCCCGTGCTGGCGGTGGCGGAGTGGCGGGGTGCCTCGGGGCTGGAAACCATCGGTGCCATTGCCGCCTGCTATGAAATCTATACCCGCCTCAACACCATGATGAACCGCACCGGCGGCTGGGATACCACCAGTGTGTCGGCCTTCGCGGTAGCGGCGACGACGGCGCGGCTGATGGGGCTTGATGAAGACCAGACCGCCCAGGCCATCGCCCTGGCGGCAAGCCGCTGCGTCACCCCCGGCGTCGTCCGCGCCGGTGATATTTCGTCGGCCAAGTATCTCGCCAACGCCATGATCACGAAATCCGCCGTCGAAGCAGCGGTACTGGCCGCCCACGGCATGACCGGCCCGATGGAAGTGGTGGAACATGCCCGCGGGCTCGGTGCACTGCTGGCCTATGAAGAGGCAGGCGATATCCTGACCCGGCCCATGACCGCGCCCTGTGCAATGATCGCCGCGTCGATCAAGGCCTATCCTTGCCTCGCCACCGGGCAGACGGTCGCAACGGCGGCGGAGCCGCTGGCGGTAAAAATCAGGGGACGCTTTGACGATATTGAGGCGATCACCATTTCAATGGCCGACAGCGCGGTCATCCGGCGCCAGCAGACCGACCCCGGCAGACTTGATCCGCGTTCACGCGAATCTGCCGATCATTCCTTCCCCTTCATCGCGGCGGTTACCCTGATCGACGGCACCCTGACGCCACGCCAGTACGACAACGACCGCTGGATGGAGCCGACCATACGCGCGCTGATGGCGAAAATGACTTTCGATACCGACGCCGCACTAACGGCGCGCGCACCCAACAGCTATCCCGTTCGCATGCGCATCCGCATGACGGACGGCGAAATGCTGGAGAGCGAAGCACTGGAAGCGCCGGGCATGAGCCACGGCGGTATCCCGCGCGACGCGGTGGTAGCCAAGTTCGAAAAAATCACTGCGGGCCTGTTGGACCCGGACCGCCAGGCACGTATCCGCGACAACGCGCTGGCACTTGATGGCCTGGCTTCGATCGCAACCCTGATGGATGACCTGGCGGCGCCTATCCTTAGGCGCCACTAGACTGTAATCTGGCAGACAAACAATGACGGGGGCGATACGGCACCCGCGATAGGGAGGACACAATGCGCATCCTGTTTCTGAACAAGGCGCCGAAAGATTCTGCTCACTACAACGTGACGGGGATCGAGAAGCTGCTCAATTCCTACGCTTCGCCGGGAACCAAGATCGAAATCGGCTTTCCAGATAATTTCGCGGGCTCCCAGGTGGAAGAGCAGTTGGGCAACCAGCAGATGCTCAACGGCCTCGATCACATGATGGACGTTCCGTCGCTGATCCGCAAAATCATCTGGGCCGAAGCCAACGGCTATGACGCAGTGATCCAGTCCAACACCTTCGATCCCGGCGTCGACGGTGGACGGCTGGTGGTCAAAATTCCGGTGATCGGGCCACTGCGCACGACCATCCATGCCGCCGCGATCCTGGCCGACCGCATCGGCATTACCGTGCCGCTGCGCTCGCACATCCCCTACACATGGCGGTTGCTGCGCCAGATCGGCATGGACCACATGGTCACCGACATCCGCACCATTCATGTCTATGGACCCGACCTAGACAAGCGCAGGGCCGAGATCACCGACAAATCCATCGCCCTGATCAAGGACCTGGTACGCGATACCGGGGCCGAAGCGGTCATTCCGCTCGGCGGCGCCATCATTCCTTATGTGGTCGACCCCAAGGACCTGGAAGCGGGCGCGGGCGTGCCGGTGTTCAACACCAAGGCGGTTTCCATACGCTTTGCCGAGGCCTGCGTCGCCCACGGCATGCGCCAAAGCCCCTTCACCTACCCGCGCGCCGACCTGAAACCCCGGGATTTCGTGGACGAAGTCTAGCCCTGGAGAGATCCGCGTGATTTCGGTTTTCACCCCTGGTGTACCGGCCTACCATCAAGCCAACTGCCCGGCCAGGGGTGCCGGGACACACAGATACAAATGCCCCACCACCGCCGAGGGAGGCCAATATGAATCGTCACAGCGTCCGTAACCTTTGTCTTGCTTTCGCCGCCACCACGCTTGCCGCCGCCGGGCCGGCTGCGGCCGAAGACCTGCAATCATTCTACAAGGGCAAGCAGATCAAGCTCGTCGTCGGCTCATCCGCCGGCGGTGGCTACGACACCTATGCCCGCACCATCGCCCGTCACATGGGCAACTTCATTCCGGGCAAGCCCGGCTATGTCGTACAGAACATGCCCGGCGGGTCCAGCCGCAAGGCCGCCAACTACCTTTACAACATCGCGCCCAAAGACGGCACGGCGATGGCGGCAGTGTTCTCCGGCATTCCGGCAGAACCGCTGATGAACCCCAGCCTGGTCAAGTTTGACGCACGCAAGTTCAACTGGATCGGCAGCGCCACGCGAGATTCGCAAGCCGGCATGGTGTGGCATACGTCACCGACGCAAACCCTGAGTGACGCCCTGACCAAGACGATGATCGTCGGCGCGTCGGGCGGTGCGACCTGGGATTTCCCGATGCTGGCCAATGCCATTCTCGGCACCAAGTTCAAGATCATCGCGGGCTATAGCGGCACCAAGGAAATCGCTCTGGCGATGGAACGCGGGGAAGTGCAGGGCAATGCCGGCACCACCTGGTCGTCGATCAAGACCCAGCATCCCGACTGGCTGCGCGAAAAGAAAATTCGCGTCTTTGTCCAGTACACAATAAAGCCGCATCCGGAATTGCCCGATGTGCCAGTGATGATGAGCCTGGCCAAGACCGAAGCCGATCGTCAGGCGCTGATGCTGTCGTTTGCGCGTCAGGATTTCGCACGGCCCTACGTAGCCCCTCCGGGCCTGCCCGCCGATCGCATAAAGGCACTGCGCGATGCCTTTGACGCCACCATGCACGACAAGGCCTTCCTTGCCGACGCGACGAAGCGGCGCCTTCAAATCGAACCGCTGAAGGCGTCCGAAATGGTGGCGCTGATTGATGAAATCTACAAAACACCGGCAGACGTCGTTGCCCGCGTGCAGGAGATCGTCAACGTCGGCCAGCGCCAGCTCAAGGCCGCGAAGAAGAAAAAGAAGAAAGCAAAAAAGAACTAACGGAGACGCACAGATGAGTGCAGACCATCCTAACGGCGGGCACCGGGTGCCCGCCGTCGCGATGCAGCCGGTGATTGATCCCGCTGGCTGGACCGCGACCAATTTTCGTGAGGCCGCGCCATGGGTCATGCGCCTTGGTGATGACGAGGCCGCCGATATCATCGCGGCCGCGCTGCGCCTGGAGGCGAGCGGCATCGCGCTGACGGAAATCTCCCACGACGACTTTCCCCTGCCGGTGGCCGCGCCGGTGCTGGCCGAAATTCACCATCAGCTCAAGGATGGCAGCGGTATCGTGCAATTGCGTGGGTTACCCGTCGAGAAACTGAATCGCCGCCAGGCGGCGGTAGCCTTCCTCGGCATGGGCACGCATTTCGGAACGCGCCTGTCGCAGAACGCGGCAGGGCATGTTCTTGGCCACGTCAAGGACCTGGGCTTCGATTATGATGACCCCAAGGCCCGCGGCTACCAGACGGCAGTGGCAATGGGATTCCATACGGACCCTTGCGATTACGTCTCGCTGATGTGCCTGCGCACCGCCCAGTCGGGCGGTGAGAGCCGCGTCGTCAGCTCAGTCAACATTTACAACGAAATGCTGCGTCGCCGCCCCGACCTGGTGGAGGAACTGACACGAGATTTCTACTGGACCCGCCACGGCGAGGTCGCGCCGGGTGAGGATCCGTTCTACCGCATGCCGGTGTTTTCCTTCGTTGACGGCTATTTTTCCGGGCGCGGCATTTCGTCGCATATTCTCAAGGCGCAGGCCCTGCCCGGCGTGCCGCCCTTCACCCCGGCGCAGCGCGAGGCCATCGACCTGTTCCGCGCCCTGACCCAGGAACTGGCTGCCGACGTGCCATTCGAGGCCGGCGATTTCCAGATCCTGTCCAATCACGTGATGCTGCATTCGCGCCAGCCCTTTGAAGATTGGGAACGCCCCGAAGAAAAGCGCCACCTTCTGCGCCTGTGGCTGTCGGACCCCGGTTGCCGTCCGGTGCCCCAACTGGTGCGTGAGGGCTTCTCCGGCATCGAGGTCGCAGGCTATCGCCCGAAGGCGCCGCTGGAGGCCGAGGCCGACGCCGCGTAATTCGCCGTGCCTATGGCCAGAACCGGGTTGACGCCGTAAAATCACGGCTGACCTCACGACCCAGGACCACAATCCCTTGATCGACAAGCGCATCAACTCCGTCCGTGAGGCCGTCGCCGACATCCGCGACGGCGCCACCATCCTGATCGGCGGCTTCGGCGAAGCGGGCAGCCCGATTGAACTGGTCCATGCCCTGCTGGATCAAGGTGCGCGCAACCTCACGGTGGTCAGCAACAACGCAGGCAACGGCCATGTCGGCCTGGCAGCGCTGATCGAAGCGCGGCGCGTGGCCAAGATGGTCTGCTCTTTTCCGCGCTCGTCCAATTCGGTGGTCTTCGACGAGCTGTTCAAGGCGGGCGAGATCGAACTGGAACTGGTGCCCCAGGGCACCCTGGCCGAACGCATCCGCGCCGGTGGCGCCGGCATCCCCGCTTTTTACACCCGCACATCTGCCGGCACGCCCCTTGAGGAGGGCAAGGAAGTACGCGACTTCGCGGGCGAGCCCCATGTGCTGGAATCCGCCATTCGCGGCGACGTGGCGCTGGTCAGGGCGGAGCGCGCCGACCGCTGGGGCAACCTCGCCTACAACAAGACGGCGCGCAACTTCGGCCCCATCATGTGCATGGCCGCCGATCAGGCCATCGTTCAGGTGCGCCGGCTGGTGGAACTTGGCGACATTGATCCCGAGCACGTCATCACCCCGTCGATCTTCGTTGGCCGCGTGGTGGAGGTTGCCGACCCGGTCGACGAAACCACCCTGATCAACCAGGGCATCAAGAGGACGCCGCAATGAGCGCGCAGGCCTGGACCCCGGATGAAATCGCGCGCCGCGTCGCCGCCGATATTCCCGACGGCAGCTTCGTCAACCTTGGCATCGGGCGACCCGAAGCGGTCGCCAACTTCATTCCCGAAGGCAAGGAACTGGTATTCCACACCGAAAACGGCCTGCTTGGCATGGGACCGTCCCCGGCCCCCGACGCGATTGATCTGGAACTGATCAACGCCGGCAAGAAACCCGTGACCACAGTACCCGGCGCCGCGTTTTTCCACCAGGCCGACAGCTTCGCCATGATTCGCGGCGGCCATATCGACGTTTGCGTCATGGGTGCGCTGCAGGTTTCCAGCCGGGGGGACCTGGCCAACTGGTCCACCGGGGCGCCCGGCGCGATCCCCGCCGTCGGCGGCGCCATGGACCTTTCGGTCGGCGCCAAGGCAATTTTCGTGCTGATGACCCACACCACCAAGGACGGCCAACCCAAGCTGGTGAATGAGATCAGCTTCCCCGCCACATCGCGCGGCGTGGTCAGCCGCGTCTATACGGAACTGGCGGTGATCGATATCGACGCGGATGGCTTCGTCCTGCGCGAAAGCGCCCCCGGCCTTGCCTTCGACGCGTTGCAGGCCAGCACCGGCGCCCCCATTCGCCGTCCCTGAAGCATTTTTCCCCACCCCGCCCCCGACCCCGGCCTATAATCGGGCCAAGAGCCGGCACCACCGGCCATCAATAAACGCCCATCGGGCAGGGGGAGGCAGTGATGACCCATGATCTCGTAATTCGTGGCGGTACCGTCGCCGATGGCCGGGGCAACCCGCTGTTTGAGGCCGATATCGCCGTTGATGACGGACTTATCAGTGCCGTCGGCAAGGTTGCCGATGCCGGGCGCGAGGAAATTGACGCGCGCGGGCACCTGGTGGCACCGGGCTTCGTCGATATTCATTCCCATTACGATGCCCAGGCAATCTGGGATGATCGGCTGCTGTCGTCGGGCTGGCATGGCGTCACCACCACGGTGATGGGCAATTGCGGCGTCGGCTTCGCGCCGGTGCGCCCGACGGACCACGATTTGCTGATCGAACTGATGGAAGGCGTGGAGGATATTCCCGCCGACGCCATGCGCGAGGGGCTGAGCTGGGAATGGTCTTCGTTCCCCGAATATCTCGATGCGCTGGAACGCCGCCCCCACGACATGGACGTTTGCGCCCAACTGCCGCATTCGGCGCTGCGGGTCTTCGTCATGGGCGAACGCGCCGCGCGCCGCGAAGCCGCAAGACCCGACGACATTGCCGCCATGCGCAAGCTGGCCTGCGAAGCGGTCACCGCAGGCGCTATGGGCTTCACCACGTCGCTGTCACAAAACCACCGCACATCGAAAGGCGAATTGATCCCATCCATGGGATCGAATAAGGAAGAGCTGGCTGGTGTTGCCATGGGCCTGACCGATGCCGGGCGCGGCGTATTGCAGATGATCCTGAACCTTGGCCCCGACCCGGTGGAACGTGAACGCGAATTCGCCGTTGCCCGCTATATGGCAGAACAATCAGGCCGCCCCCTGTCGCTGACGATCCTGCAGCGCATTCGCGACCCCGAAGGCTGGCGCCACACTATCGGCATGATGGAAGAAGCCGTAGCCGATGGCCTGGTGATGCACGCCCAGACGACACCACGCCCGCTCGGCACGCTGTTCGGTCTCGACATGCCGCGCCATCCATTCTGCTTCCATGCGTCCTACATGGCCATCGCCGACGAGCCGCTGGAAAAGCGGGTCGCAATCATGCGTGACCCCGCTTTCCGCGCCAAGCTGTTGGCAGAGGACGCGGCCGAGAAAGAAGAATTCCTGGTCAGCCGGGTGCAGAATTTCAATTACATGTTCCCCTTCGGCGATCCGCCGGATTATTCGCCACGGCGCGAAACCTCCGTCGGTGCCGTCGCCAAGGCCCGCGGCATCAGCCCGTTCGAGGTGGCCTATGACTGGCTGTTGGAAGATGATGGCCATGCCATGCTGTTCGCCCCCAATTCGGGGTTCGGCAATTACAGCCTGGACGGCTGCCGCGAGATCATGGAAAACCCGCTGGCCGTCGTCGCCATCGCCGATGGCGGCGCCCATGTCGCACATATTTCGGACACCAGTTTTTCCACCTTCCTGCTGACCTACTGGGGCCGTGACCGGCGTGAAGGCACGCTGGACCTGAGCTGGCTGATCAAACGCATGACCAGTGATACCGCTGCCGTGGTGGGGCTGAACGACCGTGGCGTGATCGCGCCCGGCTTCAAGGCCGACATCAATGTCATCGATCATGAGCGCCTGACCATCGAGCGGCCCTACATGGTCCACGACCTGCCCAAGGGCGGCAAACGCCTGTTGCAGAAGGCGCGGGGCTATGTCGCCACGATCGTTTCCGGGGAAACCGTTTACCGCGAGGGCGAAGCCACAGGTGCCCTGCCCGGCCGGCTGGTGCGTGGCGCGCAAGCGGCGCCAGCCGCCTGACCGGTCAGAACATCGCAAGCGCCCGGGTCACGCCGACAAAAAGCGCACCGCCAACCCCCAGCACGATCAACGGGTGGATGGAGCGCCAGGTCAGCACCGCAGTGGACACCGCCAGCAGTGACCAGCCGAGGACCGCCGCATCGGCGGCCCGCATGATGGCGATCACCGCAGCCAGGATCAGGCCGGTACCGATGGGAGCAAGGCCGCGTTCCAGCGCCGTGTGCAGGCGCGTGCCGCGATAGCGGTTCCAGACGCGGCCCATGCCGTAAAGCAGCAACGACGACGGGACCACCATCGCCAGCGTCGCCACCAGTGCGCCCCACCAGCCCGCCACCTTGTAGCCGATCAGGGTCACGATAGTGGCGCCGGGACCGGGGGCGGCCCGGGTGATGGCGAACAGGTCGACAAACTCGCGCTGGGTCAACCAGCCATGCACCAATACCGACTGGTTATGGATCGGCGCCAGCACGCTGGCGATGCCGCCCACGGCGACAAGGGAAATCGGCGCAAAGATAAAGGCCAGCGTCCAGAAAGCACTTTCATCACGCATCGGTTTTATCCTCCGCACGTGCCAATGCGAACCAGGCAATGGCGACGCTGACCGGCGCCATCGCGCCCACCACATAAACCATCGGCCAGCGCAGGATGCCGACGGCAAAAAACACTGCGCCCATGACCGCCCATTGGCTGATGGAAACAATGTTCTTGCGGATCGACTTGATGCCGACGGACAGGAACAGCCCGACGGCAGCGGCGGCAACGCCGCTCAGGAAATCCGGTGCCCATGAGATTTCCTTGACCCGCGCATAGACCATGAACAGGCCGATAACGAAGAAGAACGGCCCGGTAAAAACCGCGACCACGGCGACCACGGAACCGGCGGCGCCCTTGAGGCGCTGGCCGATATACACCGCCAGATTGGTGACGTTGATGCCGGGCATGACCTGGGCCAGGGTCAGGCCGCCGAGAAAATCGGTATCGGTAATCCAGCGGCGTTTTTCCACCACCTCACGGAACAGCCAGCCCAGCACACCGCCGCCGAAGGAAAAAATCCCGATCTGAAAGAACAGGGAAAAGATGCCGCGAAGCGTGGCCTTGCCCGCGCCCGGCGCATTTTCCGGCCCCAAAGGTGTCTTGGTGTCGCTGTCTGTCACCGGCCCATAATACCCCTGCAGCGGACTTTGCGCGCCCCTTTCCCTCGGGCTAGACTGGCCGGGCAAAAAGGAGTCTGCCATGCCCGACGCCGATGCCCGCAAAAGGGTCGAAGCCGCCATGTCCTATCTGGAGCCGACGGGGGAAAAGCCCATCTCCGCCACCTATGGACCGGACAGCACCCTGCACACCCATACCGGCACCTATACCGACCACGTTGTCAGCATTGCGAACGCGCGGGGGGAACGGGCGGAGCATACCCTCGACCGCGAAGGCTTTCGCCTGGCCGATCATCCGACCGCCGTCAGCGACTTCTACGACGAAGACGAAGTGCGCGCAGTCTATTACCCGGAACTGGAAGCGCTGGTAAAGGCAGAGACCGGCTGCACGCGGACCTTCATCTTCGATCACACACGCCGCGCCGGCACCGAGGAAATCCGCGAGGCCCGCAAGGTGCGCGGCCCGGTGCGCCATGTCCATAACGACTACACCGAATGGTCGGGGCCCGAGCGCCTGCGCAATATGATGGGCGAAGAAGCGGAAGATCTTCTCAAGAAACGTTTTCAGGTGATTCAGGTCTGGCGTGGCACGCGCGGGCCGATCCTTTCATCACCGCTCGGCATCATTGATGCGCGATCCATCGCGCCACGGGACCTGATTGTCACCGAACGGAACTACCCCAACCGGCGCGGCGAGATTTATCACCTTGCGTACAATCCCGATCACCGCTGGGTTTATTTTCCGAAAATGGCCCGCGACGAGGCCCTGGTGTTCAAGTGCTATGATTCACGCGCCGATGTCGCGCGCTTTACCGCGCATTGCGCCTTCACCGATCCGACCACGCCCGCCGACGCACCCCCCCGCGAAAGCATGGAAGCGCGTACCCTGGCCTTCTTCGACGAAGACGCGGCCTAGCGCGCCGCGCCAGCCCGGTTGCGTTCGTGGTTCGATGCGCCAAGGGCGCCAGCGGGACAGATCGCATTGATCCGCGAAAGGTCCTCCGCCGACAGCTTGAGCGAAGCCGCTTTCGCATTTTCTTCCAGGTGCTTGCGGCTCTTGGATGACGGGATGGGAATGACCTGTCCCGGCTGGTGAATCAGCCAGGCCAGCACCAGCGCCGAAACCGACACGCCCTTTTCCCCGGCCATGTCTTCCAGGGCGCCGACCATCTTCAGGTTGGCGTCGATATTTTCCGGCGAATAGCGGTCATCTATCAGACGTTCGTCACCTTCAGGGATTTCGTCACGCGAATGAAACAGCCCCGCCAGAATACCCCGACCCAGCGGCGCGAAACCCATGAAGGCCATGCCGTGGGAACGTGCGGCGGCCAGCAGCTTGGCCTCGGGGTCACGCACGAACAGAGAATATTCATCCTGCATGGAAACCACGGGATGCACCTTCCAGGCGCGGTCGAGCAATTCCGGCGTCAGACTTTTTGAAATGCCGATGTAGCGGGTCTTGCCCTCCTTCACCAGCTCGGCCATGGCGCCGACCTGTTCTTCCACCGGGAAATTGGGATCGACCCGCGAAATGCAGATCACGTCCATGCAATCAATGCCAAGCCGCTTCAACCCGCCTTCCGTCGAATTGCGGATATGTTCCGGCGAGCCCGCGACCTGGGTCTTGCCGTCGGGCCGGATGGTGCCGAGCTTCGAATGGATCACCACCTGATCGCGCTTGCCCTTGATGGCTTTGCCGATCAACTGGTGGTTATGGCCCTTGCCGTAATTGGACGAGGTATCGAACAGATTGATGCCGAGGTCCATGGCGCGCTGCAACGTCGCGATGCATTCATCATCGTCCTGCGCGCCGTAGCAGCCCGACATGCTCATGCAGCCAAGCCCGATTGGTGAAACCATGAGATCACTGGCGCCGAATTTTACACGTTCCATGACGGAGGCTCCTTCATGTCTGTATCAGTTGTGATAGAGCGGGCCGCGCAGCAGCCGTCCGGCCAGGGCGCCGGTATGTTCGTTGTTTTCCATAAAGACCTCGCCATTGACCAGCGTGTACTTGATGCCGTTGGTTTTCTGGATGATGCGCGGCGCACCGGCGGGCAGGTCATGGGCCAGATGCGGCATGCCCGGCGCGATTGTGTCGGGATCGAACACGCAGACATCAGCGTGGTTGCCGACGCGCAGCCAACCCCGGCCCTCGATCCCCCAGAATGAAGCAATATCGAAGGTGATCTTGCGCACCGCCGCTTCCAAAGTCAGCGCGCCCTCGGCCCGCACCCAATGACCCAGAAGATGGCCGTGGATCGGGTTGACGGTGGTGGCGACATGGGCGCCGGCATCAGAGAATGTCACCGCCGTCGCCGGGTGACAGATCAGGGCGCGGCAATATTCCTGGTCCTCGTTGTTTGACGGCTGCATGAAGAACAGCTTCAGGTGATGTTCCAATGCCAGATCGAGGAAGGCGTCAATCGGCTCCACCCCACGCTCCCGCGCAATCTCCGCCACCGACGGGAACGGCGGCAGGGAATGGGTCACCGGGAACACCCAGTCCCAATCCACCGGGCGCTGGTAAAGATTGGGCAGCGACGGATCGGGCTTATGCACATGGGCTTTGACCGCGGCCACCAGGCGCTCACGGATGGCGGGATCACGCAGGTCGCGTTCCTGTTCCGCCAGCGGCTTGGCGCGGAAGGATTTCCATTCCGCAATCTGGTCATAGGGCGTCGCGGTTTCAAACGAACGCAACGACCCGTTCCATGTCGCCGTGCCCTGCACCAGCATGCGCCCGCCCATCGCATTGGTTTCATCGACCATGCGGAACTGGTCGCGCCACTGATCGGGATGGGAGCGCTTGTAGAACGAACTACCGAAGGTAAAAGGCACACCGCTGGCCAGCGCCAGCGCCTTGAGGTCGTCGCGTTCGCGGCGGCGTTCGTCGGGATCGGCGATGATGTTTGTTCGCGCGATTTCGACGATGCCGGTGCCCAAATCCGATAACACCCCGACGAGCTGGCTGAACTCATCCCACGATGCCATGCGGCTGGCTACCGGCTTGCCCTCAGGCGTGCGATGCGCGGCCGAGCGCGAGGTTGAAAACCCAAGCGCGCCCGCGCGCATGGCTTCGCCCAGCACCTGCTTGAGGGCGGCAAGATCATCCGGGCCGGCGGCTTCGTCCATAGCGCGCTTGCCCATGACATGGGTCCGCATCGCGCTATGGCCGACGTAGCCGGCGTAGTTCAGACCCTTGGGCAAGCGATCAACGGCATCTAGATATTCAGGGAAGCTTTCCCAGCTCCAGGGAATGCCCGCTTCCATCGCTTCGAGGGCGATGTCCTCGGCACGCTCGAAATTGTGGAAGACCAGCGCCTTGTCCTTCTCCGCACAGGGCGCCATGGTGAAACCGCAATTGCCCATGACCACACTGGTGACACCGGCCCAGCAGGAGTTGCCACCGACCGGGTCCCAGAACACCTGGGCGTCCATATGCGTGTGCCCGTCAACGAAGCCGGGCGCGACCACATGACCTTCGGCATCCAGGGTCTGGCGCGCCCGCGCCCCCTTGAGATCGCCAATGGCGGTAATGGTGCCGTCGCTGATGCCGACATCGGCGCGGAACCCCGGCAGGCCGGTCCCGTCAACCACGGTGCCGCCCTTGATGAGGATATCGTAGGACATTTGGCTGCCTCCCTTGGCGTTTCCCGCCGACACGCCACGTTGGGCGCCTGCCTCTTTTATGTTGTTATGGGCAATCAATCCGGCGCCAGACAGGCTACCCCCGGCCCCCCGCCAAGGCAATGGCACCCCGGCCAATAGTTCCGCTGGAAAAGCGCCCCGGACACGTGTCTACTTATCTCCATGTTGCGCTGGCTCACCCTTTTCACCCTCCTCGCCACCCTATGGGCGGCGCCTGCAAGGGCGCAGCAGGCGGTGGATCTTGAACTGATCCTTATGTCCGATGTTTCGGGCAGCATCGACGAGGAGGAATTTCTGCTTCAGCGCCGGGGCTATGCCCAGGCCCTTCGCAACCCCCGGGTTCTCAGCGCCATCCGCAATGGGCCGCTGGGCGGCATCGCGATCAGCTACGTTGAATGGAGCGGGCATTTTCTAAAGGCCGTCATCGTGCCGTGGACTTTGGTACGCAGTGCCGTCGACATGGAAAAGGTTGCGCAGATCCTCGAAACCCATCCGCGTGAGATTTACGGCGGCGGCACCGCCGTCGGCAGCGCCATCCTTTACGGCGCCCAATCGCTCCACAACAATGCGTTCAAGGGCACGCGCCGCGTCGTCGACCTGTCCGGCGACGGCCCGGACAAGGATGGCCTGCCCGCCTCTGTCGGACGCGATCAGGCGGTGGCCCAGGGCGTCACGGTCAACGGCCTGCCCATCACCGGCACCTTTCCCGGTCTCGATATTTTCTTTTTGGATAATGTCATCGGCGGGCCCGGCGCATTTTCCATCCCGGCGCGCGACTTCAAGGATTTCCAGTCAGCGATCCTGACCAAGCTGATCCGTGAAATCGCAGGCGTAACTGATCCCGACGCACCACAGGCCGCGCAGGGGAACTAGCGCCGACGCCTCAAGGATTAGCCGGCATGGGCGGCATCATCGGTGCCATCGGCATCATCGGCATGGACGGCATCATCGGGTTGGTCCGTGCGCGACCACCGCGGTCGGGGCCAAAATTCTTGGCAAGATAAGCAACGATCCGCTTGCGCTCGGCGTCGGGCAACGCCGGCATACCCTGTTTCTCGGTCATCCAGGTCATCAGGTCGTCCCAACGGTCGGTATCAAGTCCCTGCTGCCTCACGATACGGAGCGAATGACAGGCTGCACAGATGGCGTGGGTTTCTTCCCGCCCTTCACCCGGCGGCAGCCCATCGAAATCCTCGACCATCGCTGCCTGAGGGACCGCCGCGGCGGGCGCGGCGGCGACCGGCAGGGGCAAAGGCTTGGCCGCCTGCAAACGTAAATACGCGATCACGCCGGCCCGCTGGCGCGGGTCCTTCAGACCGGCGAAACCCATCCGGGTTCCCGGCGCATAAACGCGCGGGTTCTCAATAAATTTGCTGAGCGATTCATAATCCCATTCGCCGCTGAGTTTCTTCAATGCCGGCGAATAGTTAAAGCCCTTCACCGATGCCTTCTTCTTCCCAACGATGCCCCACAGGTTGGGCCCCATGCTTCTGGCGCCGTTCTTGTCCACCGAATGGCAGGCCTTGCAGCGCAGAAACAGGCGCTTGCTTTCATCAGGCTCTGCCGTGGCAATGAGGCCAACCGCCGCATCCTGGGCAACAGCGGGCGCAAAGGCAGCGACGACAAAAGAAACGAAAAAGACACTCGTAAAGACCGGCCACACCGATTTCATGACAATCATAAATTCCTGATGATGGGGGAAAGAAGGCGGGGGCGGCGAATGCCGCCCCCGCGGTGGCCGATCAGGCCGATACGCGAAGCGCGATACGGTGCAACGAATTGTTGAGGTAACCCTTCGGGTTCCAGGCAACGGCGAAGGGCTGGCTGGTGCCCTTGGAATCCGTGGCCCGCGCCCAGACTTCGTAATAACCGTGACTGGGCAGGGAAACGCGCGCGCGAAAACGCTGCCAGGCGTGGCTGTTGGCCGGTGTGGAAAGGTTCGCCTTGACCCAGGTCGCCCCGAAATCAACCGAGACATCCACCTGCGACACCGAAAGATCGCCGGCCCAGGCATGGCCGCGCACCTCAAGCGAGGTGGTCCCCTTGGGCAGGGTCACACCGGAGCGCGGATAGGTAATCAGCGACTTGACCGGCATTGCCTGGATGATTTCGAAGGCATTCTTCGGCACCTTCTCACCCGGCGCCACCGGATAGCCCGGCACGCGATAGGATGTGCCCGTCATCTTGGGCCCGTCGTGGATCTTGTTGCGCAGCGTGATCCGCTTCAGCCATTTCTGCGAGCACGAGCCCGGCCAACCCGGCGCGACAATACGCAGGGGCGCACCGTTCATCGGATGCAGCTTGGCGCCGTTCATGGCGAAAGCGATCAGGGTATCGGGATCCATCGCCTTGGCGATCGGCACCCCGCGCGAGATCGGGATTTTCTTCGGGTCCCCCGAAAGATGCGGATCGGCACCGTAGTGACCGGTGTAAATCGCGCTGGACTTGACCCCGGCGGCATTGAGCACATCGCGCATGCGCACGCCGGTCCATTCTGAGTTGGCGACGGCACCAAGGGTCCACTGGTTGCCACTGGCGGGCGGGTTGAAACCGGCACGGCCATTGCCGCCGCATTCGATTACTGCCTGATGCGTCACCACTTCAAAACGGCTTTTCAGATCATCAATGGAAAGCGACAGGGCTTTATTCACCTCGCCATCCACCGCAAGCATCCAGCCCTTGGCATCGGTGTTGGCCGGAACGCCGCCATTATTACGAATGAAGTGCCGCGATGTGGGCGTGACATCGTCATCAAGAAGATGAGGCGGCGTTTCCGCATTGAGCGGCCGGTCGCCAAGGATAGTCAGGCCATCCTTGCCCTCGATCGTGCCTTCGGCCAAGGCCACAGGAATCAGGCCCGACGGCATATTGCGGTGGAAGGGAATGGCCGCCCCCAGCATCGCACCCATGGTGGCGAGACCGGCGCCGCGCAGAAAACCCCTGCGGTCATTCTCGGCTACCCGCCCGAACACAATTTCATCGGCCTTTTCCGCATCCTTGGCGTAAAGGTCGGCCAAATCGACCGTCGATTTTTCGTTGATATCGTCCATAAATCCCATGCCTCCGTTCAATATTGGGCCTCTTTTTGGGGCATGCCGGATCAACACCCGGACGCACGCCCGCTTTAGGCCAGTACTGATAAAACGGCTGGATGGAATTTTTATTCCCGGCGACGGCGATTTTTGCGCCCAGGGGGGCCTCAGGCCAGGCAGGGCGGGCTTTCCGCCCGGTTGCGACGCAGCGCCTGGCGGGTTTCGACCCCAAATGGTGCGCGATTTTTGGTTGCCCGCTGGATGCTGTTGGAAACCAGGCGGAACCGGCTCGGGCTCATGCCCTCGGCCAGCAGCAGGTAGCCCATTCGCTCCACCTGCCAGAAACGGGCCTTGAGACCGGCCCGGACCAGCAGGATCGGCTCTCCCGCCGCCTCCTGAACGGGGGTCGCGATCATCGTCACCCGGCAGCCACGCGTGCCCAGGTAGCCCAGAACCAGTGCCGGGGCACCTTCCGGTGTCTGCCCTGAGGCGACATGGGCCAGTTCAAGCCCATTGGCCGAAAGATCCGGAACATGGGGCGCGATCGGCACCGAAGTCGGCATCGCGACTGCGGGCTCGTTCAGGGGCAGCTTGATCCCGGCCCAGTCGCGATGCAGCGCCACTGCCCAGTCCAACCGGGTACCGACCGGATTGACGGCGGCGCCACCGGAGACCCACAGGCCGGCACCCGCCACGACCATCAGCACCAGCGCGGCAGCGACCCCCGCCAGCATCCGGCGCCGGGCGAAGCGCGGAGGAGGCGCAGGAATCACGATTTCCGGTACCGGCACCGCATGGCCCAGCGCCGCCTTAAGCCGGGTCACCGTGGCCAGTTCAAGCGCAAAAGCGGAATCGCGCGCAGCGCGGGAATGCACCTCGGCGCGGGCATCAATCGACAGCTCACCATCGACATAGGCGCTGATCAATTCGGCGGAATCTTGGGGAATCTGGGTCACAATATGCTTACATCCTGCGCCGCTGGCGATCCGCCAGGGGCGTTACGTTACTGGGTTCAATACGGTCGAGCAGCCGCCGACGGGCCCGACTGATCCTGCTCATGACGGTTCCTTGCGGCACCGACAGAATTTCCGCCGCCTCCCGATAGCTGAGACCGGCCAGGTCCACAAGACCTATGATTTCCCGGTCGCGGACATCGAGCTCGGCCAGCGCCACCTTGACGCTGAGGACATTGATAAAACGCTCATCCCCCCGCCAAAATTCCCTCCCCGATGAAATTTCTGTTTCCAGCCGGACATGAACCTCCGCCGTCGAGCGGCGACGGTTCTCGTCGATCACGGCATGGCGCAGAATAATGAACAGCCAGGCCCGATAAGCGGGCTCATCGACCGGAACCGCGCGAGCAGAAAGGGCCTTGAGCGCACATTGCTGGACCATGTCCTTGGCCATGTCCTCGTCCCGGCACAGACTAAAGGCGTACCGGTAAAGCCGATCCAGGTAAGGTTCGATCCGTGTCATTGGCCGCTACCGCGTAATTTCTGCCAAATGCGCAGGCTGGACTCTAACGCTTGATGGGCTGCCGGTCGAGCCGCACCAAAAGGATCATTAACGCCACCGATATCGCCAAAGGCAGAAGATTCGCGGCGTAAACCCAGGTCACGGCCCGGCCCACGGCAACCGGATCGGTGGCATTGCCCAATCCCGCCGCAGTCGAAAGCCCACCCGCCATGGCGGCGCCGAAGGCGGTGCCGAGAGACCGAATGGACGGTATCGCCGAAGAGGTAATGCGTTCTTCCCCCTTGGCGGCATGGGCCATGGTGCGCGCGATCAGGTGAACATTATGAATGCCGACGCCAAGACCGAAGAAAAAGGCGGCAATGGTGATTACCGGCAACAGGGGCAGCTTGGCCGTCGCTGCCATGACCGCAAGACCGCCCAGCATCAGCACGGGTCCACTGACCAGCGCGATGCGTTCGCGTTTGCCCGACCAGCCCGACACCACAAAGGTTCCGAGTGTCCAGCCGCCTGAAATCACGATAGAGACAAAACTGATGAACAGCGGCGTCACCCCGTGAACCACCTGCAGCAGCAGCGGCACGAACAGGTTGATCGAGGTTTGCGCCATGCCGCCGGTGAACAGGATCATCAGCGCGAGGCCCACGGGCGATGAAAGCGACAGTGCCCGGCTCGGGTACATCCGGACCGCTGAACGATCATCGACGCGGAAGGTGAGCGCCACCAGCGCCAGCGCGCCGACAATCAGAAGACCGCGCAGCCATACGGAATCCACCGGACCCGACAGCGCCACCGCCAGCACGCCCGAGGCCAGCAACATGATGCGCAGAACCGGGAAGCTACGGGACCGCGTTTCCGTTTCCGTCGGGGCTTCATCGGGGATACGGGTCCAGGCCAGCACAGCAAAGATCGCGACGATCGGCACCAGGGTCCAGAACGATCCCCGCCACCAGCCGATTTCGGCAAAGGCGCCGCCGACCAGCGGGCCACAGAGTTGCGCGAACATCCATGTGCCCTGATGGGCGGCCAACACGCGGCGGCGCTGACTGTCGGTATAAAAAGCGCTGACCAGTGCCATGCCGCCGCCGACGATCAACCCGCCGGAAAAGCCCTGCACGGCGCGCGCCGCAATCAGCATCGCCATGTCCGGCGCCAGGGCACAACCGATGGTCCCGACACCAAAAGCCAGCGCGCTCGCCACCGTACCGTAACGCCGTCCCAGTGCCGCCCATACCGGCCCGACGCAGGCCGAACCGACGATGGTGCCGATGGTATAGATCATCGCCGGCCAGGTGTAATAAGCGGCGCCACCGACATCGGCCACGACCGTCGGCATAACGATGTTGATAACCAGAATTTGCAGCGCGTGAAGAACCACGCCACCGATCACCAGCGCTGAATAGACCCCGCGCCCGTCCCGCCAGAGATCAGCCCAGGGCGCCTTCTCCGGTGCCGGTACGGTTTCATCTGCCAAGGGTTTAACCCTGCACTACCGGATTTTCGAGAATGCCGAGGCCTGTGATCTCGATACCGACGACATCGCCGGGGTTCATCTTCTTGACCGTGTCGGGCAAGGATGCGGGCGTGCCGGTAAAGATCACATCGCCGGGCTGGAATTCATAACCATCGGACACGTAAGCAATGATCTCCTCGATCTTCGCCAGCATCAACCCAGTGGCGCAGTGCTGCTTTTCCTTGCCTTCACTGCGCGTGATGATGTCATGGGCATAAGGGTCGCCGAATTCATCCCCCGTCATCAGCCACGGACCGAAACTGCCCGAATGATGAAAATTCTTGCCGATACCGTATTGGCGATTATGACGCTGATAATCCCGCACCGAACCTTCGTTGCCGACCGTGTAGCCGGCCACATGGCTGAGCGCATCGGCCTGTTTGATGTTGCGCCCGCCCTGGCCGATGATCGCCACCAGTTCACCTTCAAAATCGAAGCGCGTCACCAGACCACCGTAGGGTGCGATCAGGGGCTCACCATGACCAACAAAGGAGGCGGGGACACGCAGGAAAATTTCCGGAAATTCCGAACGGCCACGGCCAACTTCTTCTTGGTGCGCGGAGTAATTCAGCGCGGCGCACCAGATGGCGGCCGGGTCCGGCACCACCGGATCGAGGCGCACATCGGCAAGCTTATGGGTTGCCCCCTTGCCATCGGTCGCCTGCTTCGCGCGGGCAAGCCCGTCGGGCAGTGCCAGCAGCGCCCGCATGGACCCCGGCAGGTCCGGCGCCACAGAACCCAGTGCTACAAAAGCATCATTGCCGACCATAACGCCGACGCCACCAGCCGTGCCGGTGCGATAGGAAATAAGCCTCATCTGGTGTCCCCCCGGTTTGCACCGCTCAAGCGGTTTTGCCTTATTCTAGGGTCTACACCGGAGCGGAGCAATCAGCGCTAGTCGACCGAAATCTCGTCCACCCGGTCGGGATAGAAAGCCAGGTAGCCTTTGACGCCGATGATTTCGGGATAAGGGTCCTCATAACTCCACACCGCATTTTCGGCCACGCGCTCACCAACACTGATGGTGTAGTAGCTGGCGTGGCCCTTCCACGGGCAATGGGTGTGGTTATCCGTGGGCGAGAGCAAGGCCATGTTCGATTCGGCCCGCGGCAGGTAATAGACCGGCCCGTGATTGGGCTCGATAAACAAAAGTGCCTGTTCGCTTTCGGCCACCACCTGACCGGCGAAACTGACGCGCACATGCTTGCGCGCCGGTTCAATGCGAATGCCGTAATCGGGCTGTTCCAGCCACTTGTTGCGATACACCTTGCCAGTTGTGGTCTCCACCATCACTGCCTCCCTGTTGCGGTTGTAAATACGAAGTGAATACTAGCATGGCGAGTGGCCCCCGGCTTGGATAGACTGAAACCATGATGATCATCGACGCGCAAATTCACGTCTGGGCCCCGGACACGCCGGCGCGGCCGTGGGCACGCAAGCAGGCCCATCTGCCCGAACCCTTCGGCTATGAAGACCTGCGCCGGTTGATGGATGCCAACGGCGTCGACCGGGCCGTGCTGGTGCCGCCGGGATGGGAGGGCGACCGCATCGACTTCGTGCTCGAAGGTACCGCGCGCCATCCCGACCGCTTTGCCGCCATGGGCCGCATTCCCCTGCAGGATTCCGCCAGTGCAGCCTTGCTTGCGGGGTGGAAATCACAACCGGGTATGCTCGGCTGCCGGGTTTCATTTCAGAAACAGTACAACCGCGCCTGGCTGTTTGACGGCACCGCCGACTGGTTCTGGCCGCTGGCGGAAGAACACGACATTCCCCTGATGATGTTCGCGCCGGGCGACCATGAGGTCATCGCCGATATCGCAAGGCGCCATCCGGGGCTTCGCATCATCATCGATCACATGGGGCTCAACCGCCAAAAGGACGATGACGCGGCAGCGGCGATGGACCGATTGTTGCCGCTGGCGGATCTGGCGAACCTTTACGTCAAGGTCACCTCGATCCCGTTCTATTCAACCGAGCCCTACCCGCACCCGGCACTGCACCCGGCGCTCAAGCGCATGATCAATGCTTTCGGCCCGCAACGATGCTTCTGGGGAACCGATATTTCACGGCTGTGGTCGGTCACCACCTATCGCCAGTGCGTGACCCTGTTTACCGAGGAGCTGGATTTCCTCGCGGGCCGTGATCTCGAATGGGTGATGGGCCGCGGCCTCGCCGAATGTCTGCGCTGGCCCCTGACAATGCCCAAAGCCGAATCCGGCGCGCGCTAGTCTTCCTTTTCCCAGCCCGCGACCCAGACCTTGGCCGTATCCGCCGCCGCCTGGGTCATCGGGGTTTTCAGGCCATAGGCCCGCGCCAGGTCCGCCGCCAGGCCGATATCCTTGTTGAGCAGGTTACTGGCGGGACGCGGCACGGCATGATTGCCGTCGACGGAAAACGCCCCCGACCAGCGCGACACCGTCGAACCATGCCCCACCGCCGCCGCCATGTCGAAGAACTGCTCAAGCTGAAGCCCGCCCGCCTCGGCCAGGGCCGCGACTTCCAGCAGGGCCACGCGTTCGTTGGCGTTGATCAGGTTCTTGGCGATCTTGGCGACGTTGCCGCTGCCGACGGGCCCGAAGTGATAGACGGCGCGGCCGAGCGGCTCCAGATAGGGCTGGGCAATGGCCGCATCTTCATCGGCACCGCCGATCAGGAACACGGCCTTGCCTTCACCAACCACGCGCGGCACGGCGGTTACCGGCGCATCCATCGCACGAACCTTACGGGTCTTGGCGACGGCCGCGATCTTGCGCGTCGTGTCCGGCATCACGGTACTGTGCATGAGCATCAGCGCGCCCGCGCGCGCCGTGGACAGCACCCCTTCGGCGCCGGTAGTGACTTCGACCAGTTCATCATCGGTGCGCACGAAGATATGGATGAAATCTACATTCCGGGCTGCATCGGCGACGGACGCGACCGTCATGGCACCCTGTTCGCGCGCAAATGCCATGCGTTCTTCGGAAATGTCATAAGCCTGCACTTCGTGCCCGGCTGCATGCAGACGCGACATCAGCGCCGACCCCATTGCCCCGACCCCGATCAGTCCCACGCGTGTTGCCATGATTATGCCCCCCCCAGTTTATCTTGTTTGTTTTATTCGCCGTCGATCATTGTCGCCAGTTCTACCGAATTGCCGTCCGGGTCCATGATGTAAATGTGGCGACGGCCCGGAAAAGTCGTATGCCCATTACCGGTGCAATCGAAGGACTCGATCCCCTTTTCCTTGAACAGCTTGACCGCGCGGTCGAACTCTTCCGGCGTAACCAGAAAGGCATGATGAAACAGCGTCGTGTCCAGATCCAGCGGCCCCGGCAGGTTGGGCCATTGATGGGCGCCGGTATGGGTCAGCACAAAGAAGTCGTCGCCGGTTTTCATGAACGACATGGTCTTGGAGTTGTTCTGGCGCACCAGCTCGCAGCCCAGAAAATCGCGGTAAAAGGCGGTCGCCCGCTCCAGATCGGTAACGGCGATGGTGATGTGAAGAAAACCTCGGGTCTTGATCATGGGTGTCTCCTGCAATTTTCCAAGGACAGATCAACGCGAGGACACCACCTGATCGGCAGGCCAGACCAAGAATCCCGTCAGCCCTTTAGGGCGCCCCGCTCCATCTTCTCCGTCACGTCGCGTTCTTGGCAAGACCCAATGTCTTGGACTCGGTTTCCTGCATGCGGAATTTCTGCAACTTGCCGGTCACCGTCATCGGAAATGCGTCAACGAAACGGATATAGCGGGGCGCCTTGAAATGCGCGAGACCCTTGGCACAGAATTCGCGCACATCTTCTTCCGTCATCGTCACGCCGTCATGCAGCTTGATCCAGACGACAACAGCCTCGCCATACTTTTCATCGGGCACCCCAAAAACGGCGGCCTGTGAAATCTTTTCATGAGTAAACAGGTAGTCCTCAATCTCGCGCGGATAGATATTTTCGCCACCACGAATGATCATTTCCTTGAGCCGCCCGGTAATGCTCACATAGCCGTCCGCATCCATAACGCCGAGATCGCCCGAGGCCAGCCATCCGGCCTCGTCTATGGTCTTGGCGGTGGCCTTTGCGTCCCCGTAATAGCCGCGCATGATGTGATGGCCGCGGAAACACACCTCGCCGATATCGCCGATGGGCATCGTCTTGCGGCTTTGCACATCTACGACCTTCACCTCCTGATGCGGCAGGTTGCGCCCGACGGTCTGGGTCCGGCGCTCCAGGGTGTCGTCCACTTCGGTCAGATGCGTCAGCGGCGAGGCTTCAGTTTCGCCGTAACCGATCAGAATCTCCGGGCAATGCATATCGGCCATGACCCGGCGCATCAGCGGCTCCGGGCAGGGCGCACCCGCCATGATGCCCGTACGCAGACTGGACAGATCAACCTTGGCGAAGTCCGGATGCTCCAGTTCGGCGATAAACATGGTGGGCACGCCATGAACAGCGGTGCAGCGTTCCGCTTCTATGGCATGCAGGACAGCCGGCGCGTCGAAATGCTCCGAGGGAATGACCAGACACGCCCCAACGGAGAGCGTCAGCAGGTTGGCCAGTACCATGCCGAAGCAATGATAAAACGGTACCGGCACACAGAGCCGGTCGGCCTCGGTAAAGCGCAGCACGCGCGCTGAAAAATAGGCATTGTTCAGAATATTGTGGTGGGTCAACAGCACCGCCTTGGGAAACCCGGTGGTGCCGGATGTGAACTGGATGTTGATCGGATCGTCACGGTCCAGCGAACGGGTCGCATCAACAAGCGCTTCGGCCGCGATGCCCTCGCCCAATTGCAACAGCGCACCCCAAGTCACGAAACCCGGAGCGGGCGCCACGGTTCCCTTGGGATCGGCAGCGTCATAGATCACCACCCGGCGGAGATCGGGAAATTCTGCCGAGGCAATATCTCCGTCCTTCGTCGCCCCCGCCTTTATCTCGGGCAGACATTCGACAAGCATCGCCACATAATCGCTTTTGCGAAAACCGGGGATCATCACAAGACCCTGGATTTCCGCCTTCTTCAAAACGTAAGCCAGTTCCCGTGCACGGTAGGCCGGATTGATATTCACCAAAACCGCGCCGATGCGCGCGGTCGCCATCTGCACCAGCAGCCATTCAATATTATCCGTGGACCAGATGCCGATGCGGTCGCCGGCGCCAAAACCAAGTCCCAGCAGGCCCCGGGCCACATGATCAATCTCAACGGCGAGCTGGCGGTAGGTCAGGCGCCGGGCCTGGGGCAGCGAGACAACGGCTTCGTGTTCAGGAAAGCGCGCCACGACCCCCGCCAGGTGATCAGGGATAGTGTCACCCAGAAGCGGCTCCTCGCCGCCGCGGTGGTGATAGCTGTATTTGACCATTCGCCGCCCCGCCTATTCCACCGCCGCCCAATACGCATCGACGCGTGCCTGAATTTCCTTAAGCGTCCGCTCATCGCGGTGCGGCTTGAACAAGTGGGCGAAACGGCCCTGCAGGGACAGGTATTCCTCGACCGGGACACGCGGCGGAATCTTGGTGTGGGTGATCTTGCCGTTTTCATATTCCTTGAGCGGCCAGATCCCCGTCTTTACCGCCAGCCGTCCGATCTCCGCCATTTTTGCCGGATCAAAATCCCAACCCACGGGACACGGTGACAGCGCGATGATCATCCGCGGCCCCTTCATCTTTGCCGCCTTTTCGATCTTGCGTGCCAGGTCCACCGGCTCGGAACCGATGACCGTCGCGACATAAGCGGGTTTATGCGCCGCCCAGATGGCAAACAGGTCCTTCTTGTACCCCGGCATGCCCTGGGGGCCGACGTTTGTTGCCGTATGCGCGCCATGCGGCGTTGCCGCAGAGGTTTGATGCCCGGTGTTGGCGTAGCCTTCGTTGTCGTAACAGAGATAAAGGAAATCGAGCCCGCGATCGAGCGCGCCCGATGTCGCCGACAGGCCCATGCCATTAGCCGAGCCGTCGCCGGTCAGCACCGCGACGTTGAGATCATCGCCTGGCGGCAAACGGCCCTTACTGATCAGGATGTCGAGCGCGTCGCGCACCCCCTGGGCCCCGGCCGGGGCCGAAGCCATGGCAGTATAAAGCCAACTGCCGCGAAACGGCGTGAACGGATAAACCGACAAAAGGGTCATGCAGCCCGCTGCGTTGACGATGACGGTATTTTTGCCAAGCACATCATAGATTTCGCGCAGCGCATGCAGCCCGCCGCAGCCCGCGCACATTGCCGTCCCGGTCCCGAGAAGATGGGTGGTCGGCAGATCCTTGACCTTGTGATAGGCGGTGTCTGTCATTTCCCCTCCTCCTCACGCGCCAGGTGATGCTCGGCCTCGGCTATGGTCTGGAGCTTGCGCATCTCCCGCAACTCACGCTCGGTGTAAAGCAGGCGCGGCGGCGGCGTTTCATCCGACCGCACGGCGGCTTCGGTTACCGATACGATCTCAAAGAATTCCTCCGGCGCAATATCGCGCCCGCCCAGTCCCCCGATAAAAGATGTCAGCATCGGCGCCGCACTGCGCAGGCTGTAAAGCACCGAAGCGACCTCGGCATGCAGAATGCCGCCCTTGCCCATGGACAGGTTCTGATCGATCACGGCCACGCCCTTGGCGCCCGACAGGGCCGCGCGCAGGGCATCGTCGGGGAACGGACGCAAAAGGCGCGGACGCACCAGCCCGACCTTCTTGCCCGCTGCACGCAGGGCATCAACCGCCGCCTTGGCCTTGGTCGCGAAGGATCCCATCATCAGCAAGATGATCTCGGCATCATCAGCCATATAACATTCGAGCGGCCCATAGCTGCGCCCGAAGGCGGCCGCATATTCCTGCGCCGCGCACTCGAATGCCTTGGCAGCGGCACGCTGGGCGAGGTGGCTCTGGTAACGAAAATAGGAATACGGCCCGCCGCCGAGTACAGCCACCGCCTGGCTTTCCGGCGCGCCCGCCCGGAAGCGCACGGTTTCAGGGTCGAAGTCGGGCAGGAAAGCCCGCACCGCATCGGCATCGGGGATGTCCACCGGCTCACGCGTGAATGACAGGTAAAAGCCGTCCAGATTGACGATTGCCGGCAGGCGCACGCTTTCATCCTCGGCCACGCGATAGGCGATCAGCGTCAGGTCGAGAACTTCCTGGCAGGTCGCCCCGTGGAACATGAGAAAACCGGAATCCCGCGCGGCCAGAACATCATTGTGGTCCGGCTCCAGCGTGATCGGAGAGGCCAGCCCGCGCGATACGTTGGCCAGCACGAAAGGTGCGCGCCAGCCGGCCACGGTGTAGATCATTTCCATGCCGTAAAGCAGGCCCTGGGACGATGTCGCCGTGAAAACCCGCACGCCGGTAGCGGCACCGGCGCCGGCAGCGGTAATCATGGAATGTTCCGATTCCATCATCACCATGCGCGCATCCATTTCGCCGCTTTCTATCCAGCGGTCGAGGGTCTCGATGATTTCAGTCTGCGGCGTAATCGGGAACGCCGGCACGTAATCGGCCCGCGCCAGACGCGCGCCCCAAGCGGCGGCAGCGTTGCCGGTGAGCAGCGTGCGGGTCATGGCGCCACCTCGGATTTCTCGGCATCACGCGCGTCGGCCTCGGTGATGGCGGTAATGGTATGAACCGGGCATTGCACGACACAGACCATGCAGCCCTTGCAGTGATCGTAATCGATCTGCGGCCAGCCATCGTGATCGGCGGTGATGGCGCCATCGGGGCAGTAGGCCATGCAGAGGCCGCAGCGCGTGCAATGATCATGGTGGATAATCGGGCGATAGACGCGCCACAACCCGGTTCGAACCTCGAGACTCGTGGCCTCGCCCCGCACGACGGGCGCGGACAGCGCCGTGGATTCGGCCTCAAGATCGACCCAGCCGGGCGCGGCGTAATCCACCGCCGTCAGAACCCGCGCACCGGCCACTACCCCTTCATAGGCCGCCGCCATATCCCAGGCCGCACGGGCATGGGCCAGGTTTTCCTCGATCACCATTGCGCCGTGTGATGCCAGTTCTTCCGCCACGGCGCCTTCGAGCGCCGCCAGCGAGATGGCACCCGTCATTCGCGCCGCCAGGGCAGCCAGGCGCACACCAACGTGACGGCGCTCGGCCAGATCTTCCTCATTAGGCAGCGGCACAACGACAAGGCGCCCGGCAATCGATAGCCGACGGTGCCATTCGTCTTCATCAACGGCGCCGGTAATAACCATGACCGTATGTTCATCGATGCCATCGAGAACCCCGGCGGCGGGGATGGGCACCAGCGTCTCATCGGCAACCAGCACAAGATCGGGACAGCGGATGATGCCGCGTTCGAAAATCGGCGACCGGTCGGCGCGCACATAGGCAAAAATCGGCGCGCCCCGGCGTTCCGCGCCATAGCGCGGCGCGTCTTGAACCTCGAAACCCTCACGGAAAAAGGCACTGCCCAGAACACGGCTCGCCGTCTTCATGCCCTGACCGCCGCGACCGTGGAAACGGATGCGATACATCGTTAGTCCCCGATGCCGGTTGCAGCGCGCAGGATCATCACACGATCCCCCATCGCCGCGTTTCCATGGCGCGTTTCACCCGTGCAATCGCCAAAGAATGCGCCGCCTCACGCGGCAGAACCTTATTCTTCTCCGCATTGAACAGAACCTCCTCAACGTTGCGGCTGATTTTTTCGTCGATGGCGGCAAGTGCGGCCGATTGCGAAGCCCCTATATATTCCATCGCAGCGCAGATCACCCCGCCGGCGTTGGCAATAAAATCAGGGATCACCAGAACACCGCGTTCGGCCAGGAACCGCTCTGCCTCCACCGTGATGGGAATGTTGGCCCCCTGCACCACCAAACGGGTCTTGAGCCGATCAACATTGTCTGCACGCACGACATCGGGACGCGCGGCGGGAATCCAGATGTCGCACGCAACATCGAGAATGTCATCGACGGACCCGCGCGATGCGCCCTTCGCCTCGGCCACGCTTTTGCCGGCGGCCTTGATCGCATTAAGAGCGGCAAGATCAAGCCCCTTTGCATCCATGATGGTGCCGCGGCTGTCGCTGGCGGCAACGATGACCGCCCCCCGTTCGGCCAGGAACCGCGCCGAATGCCTGCCAACGGCGCCATATCCCTGGATCGCGACGCGCGCGCCCTTGAGATCGAGGCCGATACGCCCGCAGGCGATTTCCGTCGCGCGCGCCAGTCCGAAACCCGTCGCCCCGATATCGTCGAGCGGGATACCGCCCACTTCGCGCGGCAGGCCGACGGAGCGCCCGATCTCGTCCTTGACCCAGGCCATGCACTGTTCGTTGGTGCCCATGTCGGGGCCGAAGATGTAATGCTGGTTGTCGCCCAGTGCCGCCGCGAACCCCCGGATCCACTGTTCCTTCTGGGCGATAGGCATCCGGGGATCACCCATCAGAACCGATTTTCCGCCGCCGTGGGGCAGGCCCGCAGCGGCGTTCTTCAGCGTCATGGCGCGAGCAAGGCGAAAACATTCCTCGGCGGAAACATCGGTGGCCATGCGCAACCCCCCGATCGAGGGTCCTGCGGCCACGTTATCCACCACCAGAACGCCCTTCAGGCCCAGCTTGGGAATTTGAACATGGATAACCTGAGCCGGGCCGAATTGATCGCCAAACGCGAATGGATCGTGCATCACTGACGCCCCCCTCGATCACGGTGCCTGGTACCATAACAGACATGGGAACGCCAAAGCGCCAATGCAAGCGGGCGGGGTGGCGGCCCTAATCGACCGTCAGAAATTTAGCCAAATCGCGGGCGCTGCCGGCATGTTCAATATTGGCGATGGCCGCAACAAGCCCCTTGGCGCGCGTGTCGCCGATTACCGGCTCGATCAGGCCCAGGGCCTTTTCCTCCACTTCCCGGGTTTCCATCGGATTATCCGGCGTCCCGCGCACCATGTAGGTGCGCTTTTCCAGCTTGCGCCCGTCCTTGAGCGCCAGTTCGATGATCGCCTGACGTTCGGGGCGCGCCTCGGTCAGGAAGGCCTCGGGCACCAGGGTGATTTTCTTTTTCAGCGCCAGCACGCTGGCATCGCGCATACGCGCCTCATCGTGGCTGGACGCGAAGGTCAATTTACCGTCGAGCAAAATCACCGACAGAAGGTGTTGCAGGTTGATATCGGGCATTTCCCGATCATCCACGATGAATGCGCGATCGTCTGGCAATCGCGCGGTGACTGTATCTATGTCCGCAGCCTTGATGGCATGTTCGCGAATCAGGTCTTCCATGGAATCCAGCGCCGCCTGAATGGGCGAGCCCACGGACCATTTCTTGATATTGGTGTCCATGACCTCGAAACGTTCCCCAAGGCCGTTCACAAGCTCATCAGGCCGGGCGTCCTGGCCGAAGGCCGCCAGATAGCCGTCCTTGCCGCAGATGTCATCGGGCACACAGGTGAACCCCGCATCCGCCATTGTCGCGGCGGTGACACCGTTGCGCGCGGGCATGCCGCCGAAGACGAATGCCTTGCCGACGTGATCCTGATCGCGCATGTAGGTCTTGAGACCAGACGCCTGTTCGGCCGCAAGGGACAGAAGATTGACCATCCCGGCGGCATCCAGCCCCGCCAGCGCGCCGGCCGCCGCTGCCGCACCGATGCCCGGCCCGTGACTATGCGTACAGATGGAATAGCTGCTGATGGGGCCAAGACCGAGCGCGATATTGAAGCGCGCCGCGATATCGTATCCCAACACCATGGCACGCAGCAGGTCTTCGGCGCTGCGGTCTTTTTTTTCCGCCATGGCCAGCGCGGCCGGCACCACTGAACAGCCAATATGCGAACGCGAACGCAAGTGGGAATCATCGGTTTCATCGGCGTGGGCCATCATGCCGTTGGCAATGGCAGCGTTGATCGCGCCCACCTTGACCTTGGTGCCGACAACCGTAGCTTCGGCGGGGCCGCCCTGCGGCACGATATAACGGATCGCCATTTCGCCCGGGTGAAGCCGCGCACCCGAAATCATCGCCGCCAGAGTATCGAGCAGATGATGCTTGCCCTTTTGCGCGACATCCGCGGGCAGCGGGCGCGAAATCGCCTCGGCCAGATAAGCGGCAAGTTCCGCCGTGGTCTTGTCGGTATCGCTGGCGCCGCTCATCGTGCCGTACCCCCCTGTGAATCATTTGTGAATAGCGCCTTAACCGCGCCCTTATCCGCAATCTTGCGACCGCAGACCTTATATCATGGCGCCCACATGACGGCCCCGCTACCCCCTTCTTGATAAGGGAGGCCCTTTAGCGCGCCAAAACATTTTGTATTTCCCTTTGAGTTGTTATGCTGCCTTTCGGGCCGCGCCAGCGGCCCGGGGCGAAACGGGGCGAACCTGTTCGTCCAGCGGGCACGCCCGCCCACGAGGCATCAGGGATTCTGGACCGGGGATTTTTTCATGCGCGATATCAAGGCACTTGCAGGCCAGCTCATCGTTCCCGCGCTGGCGCTGATTTACGCGATCCACGCGGTATGGGAGCTGAATGATGGCTCATACCAGCGCGTCACCATCATTTACACCACGGTCATCGTCATCCCGATGATTATCCTTGGCGCCATCGCGGTTGGCGGCGATGTCCTTCGCTGGCGGCGCGGAGAGCGCGCTGCGGGCGCGCCCAAACCCGAAGACGAACATGTCGGCATCCCCGGCGGAACGCGGCGCCTGACTCTGTTCATCGGGGCCTCTTTCGCGCTGGTGCTGGCACTCGATTATGTCGGATATCTGGTCGGCTTCTTCGTCTACGTCTGCTTCATACTTTGGGCACTCGGCTACCGTCAGATCGTCCCCGTGCTGGGCATAGCGCTTGCCATCACCGCCATGGTGCATTTCGTCTTTGCCGGATTATTGGGACAGGATTTGCCACTCGGCTTCATGACCAGCTGGCTGGGAGAGTGACATGCCCCAAATCTTCATAGACGGTTTCTTTATCTTCCTGAACAACATCTGGATCGTGCCACTTGGCGTTATGATCGGCATGTTTGTAGGCGCCATGCCAGGGCTGTCGTCGTCGGGCACGCTGGCGATGCTGCTGCCAGTGCTGATTGTGCTGCGCCCGGAACTGGGCCTGATGCTGGGGGTCAGCATTTATGCTGGCGCCGAGATGGGGAACTCCTTCCCCTCGGTCATGCTGAAGATCCCCGGCACTGCCGGCGGCGCTGTCACTGCCTTCGACGGCTTTCCGTTGATGATGCAGGGCAAGGCGGCCTGGGCGCTGGGCATCTGCATCATGGCCTCCGTCATCGGCGCGCTGATCGGCGGCATTGCCTCGGTCTCGCTGTCGGCGCAGATAGCCCAATGGGCACTGAAATTCGGTCCGGCCGAAATCTGCATCGTCGTGCTGTTCGGCCTTGCCGTGATCGCCCAACTGTCCACCGGCGGCATGGCCAAGGGATTGTTCGCCGGCCTGCTGGGCCTGCTGCTCTCGACCACCGGCACCGACCCGACCTTCGGCCAGCATCGTGGCACCTTCGGCATCGTCTATCTGTATGACGCCTTGCCGATCATTGCCGCCCTGGTCGGCCTGCTCGGCCTGTCAGAGGTGTTGATCTATGTCGAAAAGGGTCTCGCGCGCCTGCTCGATCCCGACAAGACGGATATCTCGAAACACCAGATCGGACTTCGCGGCATCGTGGCCGGAATGAAGCACACTTTCACCTACCCCTGGGAGCTGCTGCGCGGCGGCTTGATCGGCGTCGGCATCGGCGCCATGCCCGGCGCCGGCGCGTCGGTTGCCACTTTCGTCGCCTACCAGCAGTCCATTGCCTTCGCCTCACCCGAGCGCAAAAAGCTGTATGGCAACGGCGCTCCGGAAGGGCTGATCGCGGCCGATGTGACCAATAACGCCGTCGTCGGCGGTGCGCTGGTGCCGGTGCTGACCCTGGGCATTCCGGGCTCGGGCTCGATGGCCGTGCTCCTGGTCGTCATGAGCTACCACGGCATGTATGTGGGGCCGCGCCTGTTCCAGTTCTCGGGCGATATCGCCTATGCCGTTCTGATCAGCCAGTTTTTCGCCGCCTTCTGCATTCTGGTAATCGGCGTGATCCTTGCCTTTTTTGCCTACCGCGTAGCGTTCGTGAACCTGCGCCTGATGGTGCCGATTATCGCCGTGTTCTGCCTGCTCGGCGGATTCGCGCGCAACAATTACCTGTTCGACATGGGCATGATGGTGGGCTTCGGCTTGCTCGGCTATATCATGAAAAAGACCGGCTTCCCGGTCGTCGCCGCGCTGCTGGGCATCATCCTCGGGCGATTGTTCGAAAAGGAATTCATGCGCGCATGGCGCATCGGCCTCGATAGCCCGGACCTGTTTTTCACCAGCACCATCACCCATGTTCTATGGGGCTTGTTCATCTTCACCTTCATCGGCCCGCCCCTGATTCGCTTCATTCGCCGCCGCATGAACGCCAAAGCATAGGGGCACAATGCCGACAACAACCGAGGTGCGGGTCTACCCCGCCGAAAAGCCGCCTGCGCGCGAAGTGCAGCTCGCCTGGAAACTCGCTGAAATGGCTGCGGCCAATGCCCCGATGGATGCCGCCGTCGAGGAAATGGTCGTCAATCGCATCATCGACAATGCAGCAGTCGCCATGGCCGCGATCAACCGCGAACCGGTCGCCAATGCACGGTCCCAGGCATTGGCGCATCCCCGCACAGGCGGGGCCACTGTCATCGGTCTGCCACCGACCCAGACGTTTGAATGCGAATGGGCCGCCTGGGCTAACGGCAGCGCAGTGCGCGAACTCGACTTTCACGATTCTTTCATGGCGGCGGAACCGGGCCACCCCGGCGACAACATCCCGCCCGTGCTGGCGGTCGCCCAGCAGATGGGCTGCGCCGGGCATGATGTCATCCGGGGCATCGCAACGGCCTACGAAGTGCAGATATCGCTTGGGAAAGCCATGGCGCTGAATTCCCACCGCATCGATCACGTCGCCCATCTGGCACCGGCAATGGTGTGCGGCATTGCGGCGATGCTGAAACTCGATCCCACAATCACATATCAGGCAATCCAGAGCGCCCTGCATGTCGCCACCGCCACGCGCCAGGTGCGCAAAGGCGAGATTTCAAGCTGGAAGGCCAACGCACCGGCACATGTCGCCAAATGTGCGATCGAGGCGGTGGATCGCGCCATGCGCGGCGAAACGGGACCAAGCCCGATCTATGAAGGTGATTACGGCGTGATCGCAACGCTGCTTGACGGCGTCGATGGTCACTACGCCGTGACACTGCCCAACGCCGATGAGCCGCGCCGCGCCATCCTGTCGACCTATACCAAGGAACATTCCGCCGGCTATCACGGCCAACCGATTATCGATCTCGCCTACAAGATGCGCGAACAGATCGAGGATCTTTCGGCGGTCAAGGAAATCATCATTCACTCCAAGCGCTTTACCCATATGGTCATGGGCTCGGGCAGCAATGATGCGCAGAAATACGATCCCGGCGCCTCGCGCGAAACGCTGGATCATTCGTCGATGTTCATTTTTGCCGTTGCTCTGGAAGACGGAGATTGGCACCACGAAAAGTCTTATGCCCCGGAACGCCGACGTCGACCGGAAACGATTGCGCTGTGGCGCAAAATCCGCACCGAGGAAAGTGACGAATGGAATCGCCGTTTCGACGACGAACCGGACCCGCTGAAAAAAGCACAGGGCGCGCGCGTGGAAATCACATTTAAGGACGGCAGCAAGCTTGAAGGGGAACTGGCGGTGGCCAATTCGCACCCATATGGGGAAAAACCCTTCGGGCGGCCACAATATGTAGCGAAATTCAGAAAGCTGGTTGACGATATTGCGTCAAATTCCGAAACTGAACGCTTCCTGGAGGTGGCCCAAGGCCTTGCCGGGCTTGACCCGGCGGGTGTGCGCAATCTCAACCCCGTGGCCGACGTGGCGTCCTTGAAATACGCCGAACGGGACCAGCGGGGCATTTTTTAAATGGGGACCCCTTCTGCCCGGACGGGAAAGGTTTCAACAAAACAATACGGGGCTAACCGCCCCCATTCGTTTCTTTAAATAAAACACACGGGAGAGTTCAAAATGAAAAAGCTGACACGCATCACATCAATGGCGGCCGGTGCCGTCATTGCCGCCGGAGGCATTTCCGCCGGCGCCATAGCGGCGGATTACCCGCATAAAACCGTCACGATCGTGCTGTCACATTCGCTCGGCGGCGGCCAGGACCGTGCCACCCGCGCCTTTGCCAAGGTGTGGTCGAAGCACCTGGGCTCCAAGCTGAACGTCAAGCCGAAGAACGGCGCCTCGGGCCGTGTCGGTTTCGATTACTGGGTCAAGCAGCCGCGTGACGGCTCCAACCTGCTGTCGTCCAATGTCGGCACCACCTCCATCATGTATGTGCGCCAGCGGCCTAACTGGTCATGGACCGAGAAGGTGCATTTCCTCGGCCTGATGGGCGTGGACCCGGGCGCCATCTTCGTTACCGCCAAATCCCCGTTCAAGAGCATCAACGACGTGATTGCCGCCGCAAAGAAAGAAACGGTGATCGCCGGCCTGTCGTCGTGGGACAGCCCCGAAAACATGGTGCTGAGTTCTCTTCCCAAGCAAACAGGCATCAAGCCGATGCGCGTCATTCCCATTGGCGGCGGCTCCGACGTGGTGACTGCGGTCCTCGGCGGCCATTTACCCGTGGGCTTCGGCAAGGTGTCCAGTATTTCGCGTGCCGGTGATAAGATTCGCTTCCTCGCCGTCGCCATGGACAAGAACGACGCCCCCCAGATCACCGGCAACGCACCGGTGCTGGACAAGGCGCTCGGCATAAAGACCATCCAGGTGGCGTCTTATCGCGCCATGATCATACCGGCGGAAATGGCCAATGCCGACAAGGCAGGGACCAAGATGCTCCTTGATTCGTTCCTCGCAGCCAAGGCCGATCCTGCCTACACCAAGGCAGCAAAGAAGGTGGGCCTGCCCAAGGATCTGCTGGGTGACTGGACCCACACGCAACTGCAGGATGTGGCGGAAAAGTACTGGGCCTCGTACCAGGACAACGCCAACCTGTTCAAGGTCAAGGTTAAGGACCTCAAGGCAAAGATCAAGATCGCCAAGATCAAGGACAAGGGCAAGTACATCTACTTTACGGACAAGGACGGAAAGCAGTGGAAAACCCGCCTGCATAACCGTTCGACCAAGTTCTGGCTCGACGGCGAACGGGTGAAAGGCAAAAAGGCGAACAAGAAGGCGTTTGCCAAGCTCAAGGTCGGCAACACCTGCGACATCACCTATTCAGGTCTGCCGCTGCGTGCCAAGACGGCCAAGTGCATGACCAAGTAATTCGTCACCGCTCAAAAGAAAACGGGCCCGTTCGCGGGCCCGTTTTTTTATGTCCGAATGATCCGATCAGCGCGGGGAAAGGTCGAAATGCTTCGGCGGTGCAATCTCGGCAATATGGCCGCCGGGCGCACGGAACTTGACCGGAATGACACCAGGCTTTGAAATGATTTCGAGTCCCATACCTTCTATCTTCTTTTGCCATTCCGCCAAGTCATCGACCTCGAAGCCGATGTGATGGATGCAGGGCTTGTCGCCACCAACCTGCGATGCCTTCGACGACGCGCTGTCGTCGTACTTCATCAGCGCTATATCGACATTGCCATCAGTCATGTGACGCGAGAAATGATCGTCGTTGACGCCGCCGCGAACGTCCTTGAATCCAAAGATTTCCTCATAGAATTTGCCGGCAGCTTCAAGGTCGTCGACCTTGATCGAAATATGGGCGAGCTTGGTGGGCATGTCTGTCTCCTTTGGCAAATTCACGATTATTCCGGGGCGGCCGAGACCTGTCAGGCCGGGGCGCAATATATCCCATTTCGCTGGAAAGGGGCGATCAAATGCCGCCTCAGGGATGCACGTCTTCGGTGAACCATTCTGTAGGCAGGGCGTGCCCGCGCCCGCTGGCCACCGCCTTGCGATAGAAAGCCGCGCCGGTGGCCGTAAACTGGAATCCCAGCCCGTGGTAGTTGAGGAAGCAGCTCACCTGATCGGCCCCGGTCCGTCCGGGCGCCGTCCCGGCGACGATATCGGCCAGCCTGGGGGCGGCACGCACGGCATCAAAACCGGGCGCGGCGACGATTTCCTTGCCCATGTCCGGAATGGTCAATCCTGCGGGCGCATGGATGTGATCGTCACCCAGGTTGGCAGGATCGTGGATCGCCAGCACATCGGCCCGGACAATGGCATCCACCGCCATTTCGCCGTCACGAATGGTGGCCAGATGCTGCCCCGGCTCGATCCAGTCGGCGAAGAAAATATTGTCCATGCTATTGGTGGCCGTAACCACGATATCGGCGCCGCGCACGGCTTCACGCGCGCTCGGGACAGCAATAACCTCGATCCCGGTCTGGGCACTCATTTCACGAGCGAAGCGTTCGCGATTCTGGCCGGTCGGGCTGTAGCAGCGCACGCATTTAATCGGGCGCACCGCAGCGGCAGCCAGAAGATGCGCGCCCGCCTGCCATCCGGTGCCGAGCAATCCCATCGTTGCCGCATCCGGGCGGGCCATATGCTTGATGGAAAGCCCGGTCGAGCCGGCGACACGCATGCGCTGGATAGCGCCATCAGGAAAGATCGCCAATGGCTCGCCGGTAGCGGCGGAAAACAGCAAAACCAACCCGGTCCAACGGTCGCCCGGTGCCGCCGGCACCTTGACCCGCCGCTTCTTGCCATCGCTTTCCGGCCAGGTGACGACATCGGAATTGATCCGCACCGTTCCCACCTCAAGATCCGGCACCACTCCCGTCGCCGCCTTCAGCCAGTAACGCGCGCCCGCGTCATGGGGCGATTCACTGACCACATCGGTGCGCGCCCCTGCGATAGTGCGGCCTTCGGCGATGGAGCGATAAGCCGGCTCCAGCGCAGCGATAACATCTTCCATGGTCAGAAGCGCATCAACATCCGCGTTCGATAAAATCAGGGTCATGATCAAGGTCTCCCAGGTTGACACTCACTGGCTGCGGCGGCTAGGTCTATAGATATCATCACCTGAAAATACGAAGGGGCTAAAAATGGCACAGGACAATGATCTGCAGTCGAAGGCGTTCTCATTTATTCGCGTTGCCCCGCGTGAATCGAAACCACGGACGGCAGGCCTGACCATCGTTGCCGATCGCGGCCTGGGCCTCAACCGCATTGATGATCTGGTGGACAGCGCCGGTGATTACATCGATGTCTTCAAGATCGCCATCGGTGCCTGGCGGCTGCAATCGGAAGCCTTTCTCAAGAAGAAGATCACCGCTCTCAATAAAGCGAAGATCAATACATTCTTCGCGGGCGACACCACGGAAGCGGCATTCCAGCAGGGCGTGTCGAAAAAGTTCTATCAGACCGTCAAGCGACTTGGCGCCGATGCAGTAGAGGTATCCTCGGCCCAGGTGACCATGTCACTGGCCGACAAGCTGGCGCTGATCAAGATGGCCAAGGGCGCGGGCCTCAAGGTCGTGGCGGAAGCCGGCCAGAAAGGCCATGAGGACTGGACCAATTCCCAGTCATACGTTTTCCGCCAGATCGAGGATTACTACAAGGCCGGGGCCTGGAAAGTCCTGGTACAGGGCGAGGGTATTTCCGAAGGGGTCGAAAATCGCAAGGAAGACCTGATCCTCAACATCGCCGCGCGCTTCGACATCAAGGACATCATCTTCCAGGCCAAGGATTCGGCCACCCAGGAATGGTATGTCTCGACACTCGGCAATGGCGTCAATCTCGACGTTGACGATCATCAGGTGCTTGATGTCGAACTGATGCGCCGCGGTATCCGCAAGCGCGGCGTGTTCGGCCTTCTCGGCAGCCTCTAGACGCTCAGGCCGCGTTGCGCCCGGCCCCGGGGCCGGAAAGGCGCTGGCGGAACCAGTTCACAAGCCCACCGGCGCGGAAAATTTCTATCTGTCGCGCCGACATGTTGTGGCGGCAGGGAATTTCTTCCTTGCCGTTGACGGTCGCCACCATGTCGTGGCTTCGGCCAACGGCGGCGTGGATATCGGCGACACGCAATACATCGCCTGTCTTCAGCTTGCCGTGATCGTCTGCATTAACGAAGACCAGCGGCAGGATTCCCGCATTGACCAGGTTCTGTTCATGAATGCGGGCAAAGGATTTGACGATCACCAGCCTGAGCCCAAGCCATTGCGGCGCAAGTGCCGCATGCTCGCGGCTTGATCCCTGACCGTAGTTCAGCCCGCCAATGATCGCGTGCCCACCGGCCGACAGCACATCCTTGGCTCGCGCAACGTAAGTATCGTCCACCCGGCGGAAGGAATGTTCGGCGATGGCCTGCACGTTGGCGCGCAACGGCATGACCTCTGCGCCGGCGGGGTTGATGTGATCGGTCGTGATGTTGTCACCGAGCGCCATCAGCACCGGCACTTCAACCACATCGGGCAAAGGCGCGATATCGGGCAGCATGGCGATGTTGGGGCCATGAACGATTTCGATCTTGCGCGCTTCTGCAGCTGGCGGCGGGACCTGCAACAGGTCCGAGAGATCGACCCCGATTTCCGGAACGCTGGTTTGCGGATAGGCCATGCCGAGATCACGCGGATCGGTGATTTTTCCGGTCAATGCCGCCGCCGTCGCCGTTTCCGGGCTGCACAGATAGACGCTGTCGTCGGCATTGCCGGATCGGCCGGGGAAATTACGCGGCACGGTGCGCAACGAATTCTTGCCCGTGGCCGGGGCCTGACCCATGCCCATGCAGCCGTTGCACCCGGCCTGATGCAAACGCCCCCCGGCCTGGATCAGGTCGGTTAACCCCCCGTCCCGCATCAGATCCATCAGCACTTGACGCGACGACGGGTTGATGTCGAACGAAACCTCGGGGTGAACCTGGCGGCCCTTGACCATAGCCGCAGGTACGGCGAAATCGCGGTATCCGGGATTGGCGGAAGAACCGATATAGGCCTGGTACACAGGCGTCCCCGCCACCTCGCGCACCGGCACCACGTTATCGGGGCTGCCCGGCGTGGCGATCAGGGGCTCCAACGCCGAAAGGTCGATCTCGTCGTATTCGTCATAAGCACAGCCTTCATCGGCGGCAAGTTCAACGAAATCCCCTTCGCGCCCGTGGGCACGCAGAAAGGTGCGCACCGCCGCATCGGACGGGAATACCGATGTCGTCGCACCCAGTTCCGTACCCATATTCGCGATGACATGGCGGTCCATGGCGTTGAGGCATTCAAGGCCGGGGCCGTAATACTCGAAAATCTTGCCGACGCCGCCCTTGACCGAATGCCGTCGCAGCATTTCCAGAATCACATCCTTGGCGCTGACCCAATCGGGCAGGCGCCCGGTCAGCTTCACGCCCATGATCCGCGGCATCTTTATGGCCAAGGGCTCGCCCGCCATCACGGTAGCCACCTCGACCGATCCCGCACCGATTGCCAGCATGCCGAGAGAGCCCGCCGACGGCGTGTGCGAATCAGCCCCTACCAGGAACTGGCCGGGCACACCCAGACGCTCCATATGCACCGGGTGCGATATGCCGTTGCCGGGGCGCGAGAAATGCGCGCCAAAGCGTTGCGATGCGGTTTGCAGGAACAGGTGATCGTCGGGGTTCTTGAAATCGGCCTGGAACAGGTTGTGGTCGATGTACTGGCACGCAACGGGCACCTTGAGGTGATCCAGCCCGATGGCTTCCAGCGCCAGCATCGTCAGAGTCGAGGTCGCGTCCTGCAGCAGAACCTGATCGGCCCGAAGCCGGATTTCTGCACCGGGGATCATTTCCCCTTCTGCCAGGTGACTTTCAATCAGCTTGTAAGCAAGAGATTTTTTATTCGATGCCATGAATGGGCCTCCTATACGCGGAAGATCTTCAGCTTGGAAAGGTCGGGCGCGTCAGCGATGGTGACGCAGAAATCCAGCAATGTCTCCCCCATCTCCGCCGGCCAGCCGCCGTAAGCGATGTTGCCGTGGAACTTGGCAATCAGGTCTTCGCGCGACAGGGGTTCACGTTGCCCGCCGCGCATATGCGGCTGGCGCCGTTCAATCACGCTGCCATCCTTCATCGTCACCTTGATGTGACCGGTGTAGTTGTCGGGGTATTCATTTTCGGGATCGATCACGTAGGAAATCTTGCGGCAAAGCCGCAGGACTTTTTCGTCGCGCACACGCTCGTCCGTAAACTGGTTGAGCCCCGCATCACCATCAAAGAAACCGACCGCCATGCAAAATGGCATGGAAAACTTGGCGGCATAACCCGACGGCGGATCGTGCTTGTCGGCCAGCGGTTCCCACAAACGGTCCACCAGGCCTTCACCGGCCTCGCAGATGATGGTGTCGATATCGTCGGCCTGCACACCTTCTGCGGCAAGGCGAACCATGCAATCAATATAAGGGTGGATCATGGTGCCGCAGGCGTAGGGCTTGAAGGCAATCTTTTCCATGAACCATTCCCGGCCCAGGCCCTCGGTGACGTATTCGTAGCGCGGGTTCTCAAAGCCCGGCGCAAAGGCATGAAAGAAACTGTGCCCACCTTCAAACACCGTGCGCGGCGCGAAATATTCCTGACGTCCCCACAAGGCCGCGCGCAGGCCCGATTGCGCCGCCCAACCCGGATGCAGCCGCTTGGTCCAGGCGCCATCCGTCAGGTATTCCAATATCCCCGATGCAAGCGATCCCGCGATGCCCAGCGCCATGGTCATTTGCCGGGCGCTGAGGCCCAGGGTCACGCCTGCGCCCACGGTCGCACCAAGGGTACCGATGACGCTCACCGGATGGAATCCCGCGTGATGGATCGCGGCCGGGGCCACGTGGTTGAAGCGACACACCGCTTCCAGCCCGCAGGTGATACCCAGCAATGCGTCCGCACCGGAGCGCCCGAAACGTTCCGCCGCCGCCAGGGCCGCTGGAATCACCATGGCGCCGACACGGATCGGGGCCCCTTCGAGGGTGTCGTCGAAATCCTCGCCGTGGGTGCCGACGCCGTTGGCGATGGCCGCCCCCGCCGCGTCAAGCGCGCGGGAATGTCCAATGGCCGTACATGCGCCATCGCCGTCCCAGCCCGCGATCACTTTTTCCATGTATTCGGACTGGCGTGCGGCAATGCAAAGCCCCGCCATATCGATCAGGTCGTTGATCGCGATGGTCCGCGCCGGGGCGGGAATATCGGCAAGCGAGAGGCCGGCTATAAATTCGGAAAATTGTTCTGAAACGGTAACGTCTTTGGACATATCGGATTGTTTATTCCTATTTTTAAACGGACTGTCAAAACTACCCCCGCCGAACCTCTGAATAACGGTAGTGCCTTTATATCAGGCGCGGCAGAAGGCTACGTTCATTCCTGTGGCAGCAGAACCACCCTGCCGACAGCGCGCCGGGCGCGAACCTCACCCATTGCAGCACGGAAATCGGCCAGGGGGTAGCTGGCGTGAACGACCGGCGCGATCTTGCCCGCCTGCCACCAGTCCACCAACTGGCCCCACAATGCGCGCGCACGCGGCGCGTAAACTGCGCGGTTGTCCCCCGGCGACCAGCCGATGTAGAGGCCCCAGTTGAGCCCGGCCACGGCGATATTTTTCAACATCACGATATTGGCCGCAACCTCGGGGATTTTTCCGCTGACAAAGCCGATGCTGACCAGCGTGCCGCCTTCGGTAAGACAACGGAGGCTTTCATCAAAAATGGCGCCACCCAACGGATCGAGCACAGCCTGAACGCCGCCGCCGGAAAGCTGCAGGACCTCATCACGGAAAGAGGGCGCGGCGCTGTCGATGACCGCATCCGCCCCGCGTGAGATGAGAACATCATGCTTATCCGCCCCGGCGCGGGCGATGACCCTCGCGCCCAAAGCCTTGGCGATCTCCACCGCAGCGAGGCCGACCCCGCCGCCCGCACCGTGAACAAGCAGCCAGTCGCCCGGCCCCAGATGCGCGCGCCATATCAGGGCGCTGGCCGCAGTCGAGTAGCTGACCGGCAGGGCAATGGACGCGGCAAGATCCAGCGATTCGGGCAAGACGGTGGCATGGATGGCATCAACGATGACCTGCTCGGCCGAGCCGCCCCAATCGACCGGGGCGAACACCCGCATCCCGGGCGCCAGCCCGGTGACATCGTCGGCAACGTCAATCACGGTTCCGGCGATGTCCGTGCCGGGGACGAAGGGCAGCGGTGGCTTGCGCTGGTATTTGCCCGCTACGACAATCTGGGTCGAATAACTGACACCGGCAGCCGCCACGCGAACCCGCACGGCACCCGGTCTCATTTCCGGCTCCGGAATCTCGCGCACCGTCAAATCATTGTAATCGCACCAGTGGTCACAGACGAGCGCGCGCATGGCACCTCCAGATATGTACAGCCATACGGTCGGCCTGTTACGGACGTTTCATTTTAGATAACTCCACGGGAACCTTCTCGCCAAGACTTTCGAGACTGTCGTAGAGAATCTGGAGCGCATAGGGCGGATTATGCGCATAGGCGCCGGGGTCTTTGGCAATGAACTGGTAATTATAGGCCGCCTTGACCAGGCGCGGGGTCCAGCTTGCATAGCCATTGGCGCGGGTGACTTCACCGGGATCAAGAGTGCCGTTGGCGTTCTTGTCGACAAAGAAATACGGATGCTGGTGGGCGTCGTAGAGTATGGGGCTTTTTGCAACCTGCGCAGCATAGTCGGCAATGGCGCGCCCAAGCGCCCGGTGCAGGGTTTCAATTTCCCCGGCGATGCCTTCATTCACATCGCCATCGCCATCGAAATCCGTTTTGGACTGGCGAATTTCTTTCAGGGGTTTCCCGGCGTGGCAGGACGTGCAAGACAGCGCGTTGACGGTGAGCTTGTGGGGATCATGGCACTGGGTACAGGCGCTGAAAGTGGGCGTATGAGCGAAGCGCCCGTGGTAGGACTTGTTATCATATTCATACGCGCCCTTGGCTTCCGTCCCCCACAATGTTGCCGCCGCCGCACGGTAATGAACGTTGATGAAGCGGAGCTTTTTCGACACTTCGTCAGGCGCAAGCTTACCCACCACGCGATTGACGCTCGGGGTGGACTGGCGGCCCTGATGGCACACGACGCAGCGCGCACTGGAGCCCAGATTGCCGACAGTGATCCCGGACGGGAACATGACGCTCTGAAGCTTCGATGCCTTCGTGTCGTGACAGGTGACACAATCGATCACCGAACGGACGGGTGCCGGACGATCTACCTTGCCCGCAGGGCTACCGTCGCCGCCCACGAAATCGACGAATCCCGGCCCCGAATGACACATGGCGCAGGCGACGGGAACGTGGCCGTCCTTGTCCCAATGGGTGAAGGATTCGGACTTGATATTGGCATGGGGCGAGGCCAGCCAGGCCTCAAGAAACGGAATTTCGGGCGTTTTTTCCTGCGCCGCAACCGGCATGGCCGTCAACAACCCGAAAAATATGGCAGCTCCCAAACGTCCCAACATGGCGGCTTCCCTTCGTAATGGTCTCTCGCACGGCCGTTTATTGTACACCCCCATACTAACGATCCGCCGTTGATAATGGCGAGATAAAGTGCGATTTCTAGCGCCGTCGGTCGGCACGTATCCGCCCGATTCGTCGCAAGCCCTGACCTGCCCCCCCCAACAACAGCGGAAATTCCATATCTCCATGACAAACCAATCCTTCCGCAAACACGAACGCAAGGTCGCTGTCCGCCGCCTGCGCGAAAGCGATTTCGAGGATGTATTGCGCGTTCAAAAGGAGGTTCTCCAGAGCATATCGCCTTGGACCCTCGAACAGTTCGTAAGCCAGATTCGGACTTTTGCCGCTGGTCAGATCGGGGTCGAAATGGGCGGGCGCCTGGTGGCCGCGTCTTCCAGTCTTCTCGTCAGCGATGATACTGCCAAGTCAGCCCACGACTTTGATGAAATCACGGACGAAGGCTATATTCGCAACCACGACGAAAAAGGCGAGTACCTCTACGGCATTGATATTGTCATTCTACCGGAATTCCAGGGACTCAAGTTCGCACGTCGCCTCTATGACGCCAGAAAAGAAATCGTCCGCCGTCGCAACCTGCGCGGCATGCTGATTGGAGGCCGCATTCCCGGATTTCACCAGCACGCCGATAAAATGAGTGCCGAGGAATATGTCGCGGCGGTCAAGGCGAAGAAAATCAAGGATCCGGTTTTGTACGCCCAGCTTGCGAATGAATTCACGATTCGCCGGATCATCCCCGACTACCTGCCCGAAGATAAGGAATCCGCCGGGTTCGCAGTTCTGATGGAATGGAAAAATCCCGATTACGTTCCCGTAACAACTACGGAGACCAAAAAATCCCAGGTCAGGCTCTGCGTTGTCCAGTATCAGATGCGTCAGGTTGCCCGCTTCGAGGATTTCAGCCAGCAATGTGAATATTTTGTCGATACCGCGTCCGACTACAGGTGTGATTTTGTTGTCTTCCCGGAACTCCTTACGACGCAACTTTTGCCACTGGTTCATGCTTCCCGGCCCGAGCAGGCTGCGCGGCAACTCAACCGCTACACGCCGCGATATCTCGATTTTTTTACTGACCTTGCCATCAGGTACAACATCAACATTATCGGCGGCACCCATCTGACGACCGAGGACAACCGCGTCTACAACGTGGCCTATCTGTTCCGCCGCGACGGCACCATTGGCAAGCAATACAAGCTTCATATCACCCCGGGCGAAGCCAAATGGTGGGGTGTCAGCGCCGGCAATGCGCTCAACGTTCTTGATACGGATTGCGGCCCGATTGCCATCACGATCTGCTACGACATAGAGTTTCCCGAACTCGCCCGTCTTGCCGTGGAAAAAGGCGCGCAAATTCTTTTTGTGCCTTACAACACCGACATGCGCGCAGCCCATCTTCGGGTCCGCACCTGCGCGCAGGCCCGGTGCATAGAAAATCACTGTTACGTCGCCATGGCCGGGGCTATCGGCAATCTTCCGAACGTCGAAGAAGCGGACATTCATTACGCGCAGTCGGGGATATTGACGCCTTCGGATATTTCCTTTGATCGCGACGGCGTCGCGGCGGAATGCACACCCAATGTCGAAATGGTCGTGATCCACGACTTAAACCTGGACCTGCTCGCGCAACACAAGGTCTCGGGGTCGGTGCGCAACTGGCTCGACCGTCGCACGGACATGTACAAAATTCACTTCACCAATGGTGACGAGAAAATACAGATATAGGCCGTCGGCCCCCTCGCCTTCTTACAAGGTACGTACGCGTAAATGTCAGAAAACACAGTCAAAGCGATCCCACTGCGGTCGCGGCTTGCAATTTACGCCACCGGGCTGTTCGCCGATGGTGCGGGCAATGTCGTGGTTCCGCTATGGGCGCTCTACCTGGAGCCGACACCTCTGGAATTCGGCCTCGTCATCGGCGCCAAGTCTCTTTTGCCCTTCCTATTTTCCATACACGGCGGGGTCCTGATGGACCGACTCGGCGCGCGGCGGGTGATGATGTTCTTCGCGATCATCGGCATGATCATCCCGCTTTTATTTCCGCTGCTCCCCTGGATCTGGATGGCCGGTATTCTCAACCTGTTCATCGGCCTGATCGCCACGATGAACTGGGTCGGCGCCCAGACAGTTGTCGGCCAGTTGATGCGCGGCGACCGGTCGCTGACCTGGCGCGTTTCGTTTGGCAACAAGCTCGGTCATTTCATCAGCCCTATCCTCGCCGGCGTGCTTTGGGATGTATTCGGCCCCTGGGGCGGCTTCGGCGTCACCTTCGTCTGGGCGATCCTGTTCTGGTTGGCGGTGCTGGCGCTACCCACCCGCATTGATGCGACCAAGGCGGCAACGGGACGCGCGACGGCCCGTTTCCGGCTGTTCGACCTGCTGCCCCGAATCAAGGACTACACCCAAACCTTCAAGCTCCTCGCCATACCGCTGGTCGCCGTAGCGGTGGCCGGTTCCGTTCTCAATATCGCCGTCGGCGCGATCCAGGGCTCCTTTTTCATCGCCTGGATGCGCGAAATCGGCCTGACCGGGACGATGATCGGCCTTATCTTCGCCTCCCTTAATCTCGCAGGACTGGCCGGAACCGCCGGCGTGACGCCACTGGTCCGCCGCACCGGCGATGTCTGGCTGCTCAATGCCACGGTCGTCGCCGCCATTGCCGCAATCGCCATAACGCCGCTGTTCGCGGCCTTTATCCCACTCCTGTTGATCACCCTTGTGCGCGGCTTCATGCAAGGCGTCAGTCAGCCGCTGATGATCGTGATCCCGTCGAAGCTGGTTCCCGACGGCTCCCAGGGCGCCGTGGTCGGCCTGCGCATTTCCCTGAACAGGCTGTTGCAGACGGTGCTGCCGCCCATCATGGGCGGCGTGGTGGCGCTGGTCGGGCTCGCCGACAGCTTCTACTGGGTGGGCGGCGCCCTTCTGGCGCTGAGCCTTGGACTCTGGGCGATTTTCCGCCCACCGACATCGACCTGAAATATTTTCAAGGCCGGGCCGGACTTGCCAATCGTTTCATTCCCCGGCTAGGCTTGGCAGAACTTGCCGAACGCTCATTCCAAATAAAAAGAAGGATGTCGTCATGAACAGGGGATTTTACGCAATTATCGCCGCCGCGACTTTGACACTGGCCGGCGCGTCTGCGCCCAACGCGGCAGACCTTCCCAAGTCCACCCAGAAGGTACTGACGGAGCTGAAAGTGGATCCGTCATTGATGAACGGGCTGGAAGCCGAGTTGAATGTGCCCAAGGCATGGATCGACGGTGCCGCCAAGGAGGAACAGGTCGTCATCCTCGGCACCTGGCCGAACCGCCAGTTCCGCACGATGGCCGCACCCTTTCGCGAGCGTTACCCCAACGTCAAGCTCAACTACCACCGTTCCGGCACCCGGGCGCGCGGGCTCAACGTCGTCATTGCCCTGAAGGAAGGGCGCGTTATCGGCGACGTCATTACGAGCTTCGCCGACTCGATCATTCCCTTCAAGAACATGAAAGCGCTCGCCGATCTGAGCGATCTGCCCGGCCTCAACAATGTACCAGCCGATTACGTGTCCCCCGACAAGACCTGGGTCAGCCACAAGATTTCCTACCGCTGCCTTGGCTTCAACACCAAGTCGATCCAGAGGGCCGATCTTCCCACCAACTGGGATGACCTGCTGACCAACGAACGCTTGCGCAACGGGCAGCTTGCCGTCACCAACCACCCGAACTCGTGGTTGCTCGGCCTGTGGCACCTGAAGGGCGAGAAATGGGGTGAAAATTTCATCACTCGCCTGTTCCAGGATGTCCGGCCACAACAGCGCAAGGAAGGCATGAGTGCCGCAACCGCGCTGACGGTCGCGGGCGAATTCACCGCCAACCTGCCTGCCCCCGAATGGCAAATCCGGCGCTACATGGACAAAGGCGCGCCGGTGCAGGTGATCTGCCCGGAGCCGGTGCCGATCACCGTATCGCCGATCGCGATGCTGAATAATTCGCCCAACAAGAACGGTGCGCGGCTGTTTATCAACTGGATCCTGAGCCGCGAGGGCCAGCTTCTGCAATATTACAAATCCTACGTGATCCCCGCGCATAAGGACCTCGATCAGCCCCGCTTCAATTCCGTCTTTGACCTGGTGAAGGGCAGGAAAAAGAGCGTTCGCGACGACGCACTTCTTGGCAGCGAGATACACAAGAAGATGCTGAAAATGTGGAACGCCAACTGGACCAACCCCGTGGGCAAGGGCCGGAAGAAAAAGGGCCGGAAGAAAAAGAAGAAGCAGTAATCGCGCTGTGTCTCATGGCCCGCTATAGTCGCCCTTTGTAATTCCATGCTCAGTTAAGGAGACAGAAATGACGGGCCCCGCCCTTTACGAACGCCTCGGTGGCGAAGAAAAAATTCGCGCGATTGCCGCGGATATATTTGAGAACCACATGAAAAATCCCGCTGTAAATGCGCGCTATGTAGACAGCGACAAAAATGAACTTGTGCGCGTTGTCACCGAATTCATTTGCATGGGCACAGGCGGCCCCCAAACGTACAGCGGCAAGGATATGGTCGCTGCGCACCGCGGCATGAACATCAATGAGGCGGAGTACCTCTCCGTTATCGATGACATCATGCAAGCGCTCGACAAGAATGGCGTTGGCGATCAGGAAAAGCAGGAACTCCTGATGATCGCCTATTCTCTAAAGAATGAAATCCTGCACGGATAGGCAGCATCGCATCAGGCGATCCACCTTCGATTCGCTAACAGGGCCCCTAATTCGGAGCTTTGTTAGCGCTTCAAATCAGCATTTTCCAGATACCGGGTTTTTGGCTTGATGGCGGAGAGGGCGCTGTCGAGACAAGCGGCAAAGGCCTCATTTTTTCACCACTGACGGCCCGACAAGGAAAATGACAGTGATCCATCCTCGTTGATTGAACGTACTACTAATTGAACATGGTCCTCTGCGACCAAGTTTCCACCCTGTTAGACTAGGCCGGCTTCATGCCGGCCTTTCTTTTGTGGCCAAGCAATTTATTGAAAACTGATAAGAAAAAGGGCCTGCCTGCGTGGCACTCACAAAATTTTTCTAGAATATGATCCAGCTAGCAAGAACCTTCGTAGAGGTTTGTATCAGATAATAATACGAGGTGTTCCCATGCTTACTCCTTCAGAACTTTCCGCCCGCGTTAAAGTTATTAATCGTGACATGCGCCAAATTTTCGTACTGTCCGGCAGTGCATGGGCCTCCATAATTGCCATCACCCTTATCTGAGGATTCCCATGACGATCCAATACGTTGGCTGTTCAGAGGCGCACTGCGAAGATCCCCGCATAGGCTTTTCGTGCTTATTTCTAAGTCTTTCGTTGTGGCTTGCTCATGCAGTTGGGGCGTTGAGTTGAAAACTCATTTGAGCCGGGGCGGAGCTTGCTTCAGGGCTCAAATCTACTGGACCGTTTAGTTGCCACCGGGAATCCAAGTCATGGAGCCTGATTGACCCAATTTTAAAGTCGATTGAATAGCATTGGAACAACAGGAAAATCAGCTGGCTTCGAACCACAAGAAGGATTTTCTCTCATATCTAATGATCAACCTGACTTCGCAAAAGTAGCTCACCAATTTTTTCGCGACCTAAATCGACCATCGTCGCCAAATAACTGGTTGATAGCACCCAATGGTTTTCCCGGAAAACCTGATGAAAATGCTCCCGTTTTCCCGGTGCCGGTTCAGAGACTGAGAACCAATTTGGATCAGTCCATTCAGCATATGAAAAACGTTCAAGAAACGAAGCGGGATGCCGATATTACCTGTTATGTCGCCGAGACATCTTTGCTGCATTTCAAAGATGATGTTTGCATCCAATTCATATCTCTTGGACCCAATTCATCCACTGTCTCAGCCTATTCAGCTTCCCGTGTTGGGTACTGGGATTTGGGGGCCAATCGTAAGCGGCTAGAATTATGGCTAACAAAATTAGTAGAGACTTGATTGGGACAAGAAAATATTTTTGGAGAGAAACGGGCCACATGTGATCCAGATACGCATCTTCACCGTATCAGTTAGTGATTGCCGATGATGATCAACACGCCCCTGACGGCATCATCATTTCGTTTGATCACACGACAGCTCACCAACCTGTGGAGATATACATGACCCGCTTCATTTCACGCCTTGCCGCCGCCGCCCTCGCCATTCCCCTGGCTATTGGCGCATTTTCCGCCGTTGCCGGCTCTTATGGCGCCAAGAAAATGGATATTGTCGATGTGGCAGCCTCTAACGGCAGCTTCAATACCCTTGTCGCTGCGGTGAAGGCCGCTGGCCTTGTCGATACGCTCAAGGGCAAGGGGCCTTTCACGGTATTTGCACCAACGGATGCTGCCTTTGCCAAGCTTCCCGCAGGCACGGTCGCCGACCTCCTGAAACCCGAAAACAAGGCCAAGCTGCAGGCTATTCTTACCTATCATGTCCTGTCTGGTCGCGTAGCCTCAGGCGACATTGCCGGCAAGACGCTCTCCGTTGCCACCGTTCAGGGCAGCAATGTCAGCGTCAACGCCACCAAGGGTGTGATGGTCGATAATGCTACGGTAACCAAGGCTGACATCGAAGCCTCCAACGGCATCATCCATGTGATCGATACCGTGATCCTGCCGAAAAGCTAACCCCCTTAGCCTTTCGGTTCCAAGGCCCCGCCCATAGGCGGGGCCTTTTTTAGCTTCTGGTGATCCAGCAGGCAGTATGCGCCGTATCACTGATATGAGCTTTTTTCGTTCTTATTGCCGGACAGGTTAATGTTCCTTAATGTCGCCACCGTCGATCAAACTGAAATTTGGTGCCCGATGGCGTCAGGAAAGACAGTGACGGTGAGCGCTGGAAAAACGGGGCAAGACAGGGATAAGGAACTCTCTGGCTATATCAGGGCCATCGCTGAGGATCGCGATCGACAGGCTTTCGCTCGCCTGTTTCGCATCATGGCGCCCCGCATCAAGGGCTATTGCCTCAAAAGAGGCTCTGATGCGATGGCTGCGGAGGAAACAGCCCAAGAAACAATGATCCAGGTATGGCGGCGAGCCTCCCAGTTCGATCCCGCAAGGGCATCGATAACAACGTGGATTTTCTCCATAGCCCGGAACAAGCGCATTGATCATTTTCGCAAGGAACAACATCCGGAAATTACCGCCGATGATCTCCTTCAGGGCATGCCGGATCCCGTTAGCGTCGATGAGAAAATGGGGGCAACCCAGGTCGAAAAAGTCCTTGCTGAAAATATGCGGGACCTGTCAACCGATCAAGCCGACGTCATTCACAAGGCATTTTTTGAAGATAAGACGCATCAGGTTATAGCCCAGGAACTGGACCTACCTTTGGGCACCGTTAAATCCCGCATCCGTTTGGCCCTGGCCAAGCTGCGAATTTCCATGTCGGAGTATGAAGGATGATATGCCATCACCCCGAAACTGAAATGCTTCTTGATTACGCGTCAGGGAGCCTGGAAGAAGAGCCATCCCTAGCGGTCGCCACCCATCTGGTATTCTGCGCGCTATGCCGCGACGAAGTGCGTTCGATGGAAGCCTTGGGCGGCACCCTTTTGGCAAATACCGATAGCGCGGAAATCGAAGATGGCGCCCTCGAAGACGTGATGGCGCGCCTGGATCTGGATTTGCCGATCCAGCCAGCCGCAGCGCGCAAGGTCGAAGGATCTGATCCCATTCTGCCAGGTCCGGTAACCCGTTATATAGGCACCGACATTGATGGGTTACACTGGCGGCGCTTGAGCCCCCGGGTTGAAGAAGCCCGCATCGCGACCACAAATGCGAAGTTCAAGACCAGCCTGCTGCGCATAAAGCCAGGCACGACAATTCCCGGCCATACCCATGGCGGGCAAGAATATACCCTCGTCCTAAAAGGCGGGATCGTCGATGCCGACAAGCATTACCGCCGTGGCGACATCATGCTCGCCGATAGCGAGCATGAACACCAGCCTATGGCAGCACTCGACGAAGAATGCATCTGTTTGGTGGTCCTAGATGCACCAGTACAATTTACGGGTCTATTCGCTCGGCTTCTCAACCCCTTTCTAGGCGGGTCAAAACCTAGATGAACCAGCCTTTCGGCACCGCATGGATCATTGGCGCAAGCTCCGGTATCGGCCGAGCACTTGCCAAGGTCATGGTGAAAGATGGGACCAAGGTAACCGTCAGCGCACGGCGCGCGGCGGACCTCGACACTCTGAAAAATGAAATTGGAAGCGATAAAATAACGGCCCTACCGCTTGATGTTACCGATGCCGAGTCCGTCCTCTCAGCCATCGAAGGGATGAAAAGCGAAAACAACATTCCCGATGTGGTCGTGATCGCCGCAGCTATCTACGAACAGGCAGATGCTGACAATCTGGATCCAGATATGTTCGCCAAGATGATGGCGGTAAATTACATTGGCGCAGTAAATGTCTTTTCCGCCCTGGTTCCAGTTCTGACCGCGCGTGGGCTCGGGCATATCGCCGTCGTTTCATCTGTAGCCGGGTACCGCGGCCTGCCCCTGGCAACCGCCTATGGCCCCACCAAGGCCGCGCTAATCAACTTCTGTGAAAGTCTTCGCCCCCAACTGAGCGCGCGCGGCATTCACCTGCAGGTCATCAATCCTGGCTTTGTTGACACCCCCCTCACCAGCAAGAATAAATTTTCCATGCCCTTCATGATCTCGCCCGAGGCCGCCGCCCGGCGCCTGCACAAAGGGCTGCAAAGTCGCCGATTCGAGGTGACTTTCCCAAAGCGGTTTACCTGGATTATGAAGCTAATTCGAATTCTGCCTTACAGCCTTTACTTCGCACTGGTGAACGCCATCACTCGCAGGCAGCGGCGGGGCGTTGAAAAGCAATTGTAATACGGCCGATCTTGATTCCCCATTTATGCATGTCGGCGATATTCAGCATTACCCCATCGCCGCGCAGAAACATGCGATCACAAAAATCAACTTTCCATGTCCGCTTCCCCATGGGAAGGCGCAATCGGTACGTCCAGAGCATTTCCGGGCCATTGGCCTGGCCTTTGGCAAAACCGATCACGTCATCGGCGCGCCCCTCATAATTACCCGGCGCAAGCATCGATACAGTCCAGATACGAGTTGTTTTCTCACCGTCGTCAAAATTAAAGCGTTCATCAAGAATGAACCTCTCGCCTTCACGGTGGCCATCGATGGTGACTGAAAACTTTCGGCGAACCTTGCCAAACCTATCCTCTACAATACCCTCCGCCTGAACACAGCCGTTAAAGTATTCCTCAATCTTGAATTCCATCGGCGCCGTCATAACGAATGCCTTTGCTTAAAGGGTTCGAACAATGGCTTTTCAAATATCCATTGCCCCACATCAACCCGTTGGGTCAAAAAACCACCCTCACAATAAGAGAGATAGAAAACCCACAGGCGGCGAAAGTAGTCATCGAATCCCTGGGCCGCCAGATTCTTGGTTGCGGCACTAAAATTTTGCCTCCAGATACTCAATGTATTTGCGTAATGCATCCCGAAATAAGAATCTTTGCACAGCAATAAGCCCACCCGTTTAGCCTCGGCGGCAATGATCTCTTTCGTGGGCAACATCCCGCCGGGGAAAATACAGCTTTGAATGAAGTCCGAGCCAACACGGTAATCACCATAGGCCGCAGGGTCGATCACAATGCATTGAATAGCAGCCCGGCCACCAGGGCGCAGAACACGGGACAGGGTTTCAAAATAGGTCGGCCAGTAGGCCTCACCAACCGCTTCCAGCATTTCGATAGAAACGATGTGAGAGTATTGGCCACGGAGATCCCGGTAGTCGCGCAATTCGAAGTGCACGATGTCATCCAACCCCGCTTCGCGAGCGCGCTGGCGCGCCAACCGCAATTGCTTCTCCGACAAGGTAATGCCAGTGACGCGGACACCCAGCTCCTTGGCAACATACATGGCAAATCCACCCCATCCGCACCCAATTTCCAGCACATGGTCACCTCGGGACAGGGAAAGCCCTTCAGCGATACGCCTGTATTTCGCGAATTGGGCCTGCTCTAGCGTAATGCCGGGGCGCTCGAACACGGCAGCAGAATAGGTCAAGCTGGGATCCAGCCAGGCGCGATAAAAATCGTTACCTATATCGTAATGATACGCGACCTTACGACGGCTTCCGGTCCGGGTGTTGGGACGAATGGATGTGATCATCTTTCTCACGCGGCGGGTAAGCCGCGCTGCTCGCGTAGGGGCCGCCCCGCGCTGGATATTCGCAATCAGGAAAGCCACCAGTGCGGGCAAGTTGGGACTGTCCCATTCACCGCGCGCATAAGACTGACCAAGGCCGATGCCCGCACGCACGGCTATGGAAACGAGAGCGCGCCAGCGGTGAATGACAATCCGGGCTACCGGTCCAGGGACAGCACCCCTGAAAATCAATCGGGCCCCGCTGGGAGTGACCACTGACAGGCTTCCGACACGGATGCGACGTCCTGCCCGGCTCAACAGCAGAACCAGCGCATCCGCGTCAAAGGCTACGATCTCCGCAGGGGAATGCGTGGATCTATCGCGAAAAGCATCGGTCATCGGTCATCAAGCATATCTGCTGCGATTTTGGGTTTCGATTGAATTACGTCGGTAAGTGGATTTTGGATCACTCTGCCCCCGCCGGCCCCTTACCTATGGTGACCGCCGCCTTCGGTGCAGGCGGCTTGCGGTGGTAGGGCGCCCCCCTCCACCAAAGCTTGACGGCATGTAGATGGATGGAGGCGATAACCTTGAAGGTCATCAGCGGCATCGCCAGGAGCGCACGCAGGATATGCCCATCGCCAAGAGCGCGGCGGTGGCCGACGAGACAAGCAGTCAGACTGGTGCCATTAGCGCTAGATTCACGGATGCCCAGAATGAGACTCTTGCCAGGAAGACTGAGGCGGAAATGGTATTGGGCCGTCATGCCCATAAATGGCGAAACATAAAAATGCTTATCAGACTCCTGGTAAACCATACCTTCTGCCGTTGGCTGCGCCGGCAGCAAATAACCATGAAGCTCACCAAACGTATTGCGCACCTCATGCATCACAGCGCGCAACCCGCCATCACGGTCAAAACAATAATAGACACTGAGCGGATTGAACGCATAACCAAGCACGCGCGGCAGAGTCAGCAGGAAAATCCGCCCTTGAGGATCATAAAGATCGGCACGCTTGAGATGCTCCTCCACCCATGCTTTGACCGCATGTCCATCGCGACCGCCGTGATCTCGGTCAAAAAAACTTATGAGATTGAATCTGTTATGGGAAAATAGGCGACATGTCTGCGCAACCTGATTCAGTCGCGCAAGATCGACATATAAGTAGAACACCGAATGACGCAATTTATAGCGGACCTGTCCAGAACGGGCATGGGTTACCTCCGCCCAATATAGCGCCGCGTCATACATCAACTTCGCCTGTAGATTTTTGGGCTTGCGCGCCCTCTTCCATCAGATGGGCGTTTAAACTTGCCGCTGTTCGCAGGCCGGATGCAAATGCATCTTCGTGAAACCCATGCCCGAAATAACTGCCGCAAAACCATATGCCGTCCCGTCCCTGAACACCGTCAAGCTGGGCTTGTGCATCTAGGGCACCCTGGTCAAAGATCGGGTGGTCGTAGGCGTACCGGCCGTACGTAAGGCTCGGATCGGGTTCTATAGGGGGGTTTAGCGTCACCAGGATAGGGACCTCTGTCGGTAACCCCTGCAAACAGTTCATCCAGTAACTGATGCCCTGACGCCCACCGACCTCGATGAAGTTCCAGGCGGCCCAGGCCGAATGGCGATACGGCATCAATCGCAAGTCGCTATGAAGGACAACGGTATTCGCGCTATATCGAAACGCTCCCAGCACCCGAGACCGAGACTCCGCTGGCGATTTCAGAAGCCGTAGCGCCTGATCGCCATGAGCCGCGATCACCACTTCGTCGAAATTTAGTACGCCATCCCGTTCGACCGAAAGGACGACACCCGCGCCATTGGAAACAACCTCTCTCACCGGGCGGCCCTGATGCACGGTGCCGCCGAAATCATCAATCAAGCGCTCCACATATCGGCGGCTGCCGCCGGTGACTGTGCGCCATTGCGGGCGGTGGCGCAGGTGGAGCAAACCGTGGGCACGGAAGAACCGGATAACAGCAGCCGCAGGCATGTTCCCGGCACCTTCAGTGGGCAATGACCAAATTGCCCCCACCATGGGAAAAAGGTGGCGATCTCGGAAAACTGGCGAGAAGCCCGCCTCGGCGATGTAATCGTCAAGGCTGACCTTACCGCCTTCCAGCGCCACAAGATCCCCCGCGGCACGCGCGTAAAAACGGCGAATATCGCTCAACATGCGCCAATAAGTGGGCGAAACGAGATTACGCTTCTGGGCCAAAATCCCCCCCGGCCAACGGCCAGAATATTCGAACCGGCCGCGATCGACGCTGACCGAAAATGACATCTCGCTCTTCTGCGTCACTATGCCAAGAGCATCGAACATTTGAGTCAGAGATGGGTAATTAACTTCGTTAAAGACGATAAAACCCGTATCCACAGGAATTCGGGCACCATCCACGTCGATATCGACGGTATGAGCATGTCCACCGAGACGGTCATCGGCCTCGAAAAGATGGACGTCGTGCTGCTTGGCAAGAGCCCATGCCACAGCCAGCCCGGCAGCGCCGGAGCCGATAACGGCTATTCGTCTATGACCGCCTGTGTGTCGGAAAAATTTCGGCGGATTGATTCGCGGTTCCATTAATTCTTAAGTTCCAGAATCTTGATCGGCTCAATGACCGCACCAGACTGACGGCAGGTTAGCCCCTTTGGACCCGCGTTTTCAAAGCGATGTTTGCATGCGAAGAACGAGACCATCTCCAAGTCGGGCCGAATGGCCCCCGACATGGGCACGGCTGGGGCTAAGCTAAGCGAAACGGTGGTCCAATAAATACGGGCCCACCTGAACCGTGGATCACCCAAAAGCCCCAAATTGGGAGCCTTTCGCGCATCTAAAATGACAAATTGTTATTCTGGATTAGTCATCCGCGCTTGATGGCGGAGAGGGCGTCCGCCTCTAACTCCAATATTTTAACATTAAATCAGTAAGTTAATAATTTTCAAAAGTTTGTACCTACAATTCTACCTACAAACTTAACGGCTGGCGCTCGGCGGTCCCAATCCCACATCCAAGTGGGAATATCAGTAAAAGCATCAAACCCAGAAACAAATGCAGTAGCAATCCCTGCCCAAAAGGAAAAAGCAAATTCGGGAGCTCCGTGGGGAAGGTTAGCCAGCTTTTTTTAATTATTTTGCCGGTGCTTATTCCCGGTTATTGCGGATATTGACACTGCCTGTGATGTCTTTGCGGGTTTTATGATCGATGATCATAATATCGTCCTGCGGCCCGGTCCGGTTGCCCATCATTATCATCGGGCCGTCGCCGGTGTTTTCCAGCTTGTAGAATGACCCGCCATTGATCAGTGCTGCCATGCCGGGATTAAGCTCGGCCTTGCCACCGTCGGGAAAATGCATGGTGCATTGTCCTTCAAAACAGATGAAGGTCTGGTCGGCATTGTGACAATGCATCTCGTCGTGGTCACCCGGATTGGGATAGTAATGAACCCAGGCATGCATCTTGCGGGTATTGAAGACCTTGGTGCGTTTCTGTTCATTCTTGCCAATTTCGATGCAGTTAATGATTTCTATAGTCATATTTTTCTCCCACTCAAAATTCTTTTAAGAGTTCTAGTTATACTGTTCGTCTGGGATGTTTGGTGGGGAATATCTTAGTCGGATGCTGACAGCAAGAACGTCTAGAATACCCACGAATACCTCCTAATTCTTGCGACCCACTTATCTACCCTGCAGCACTTCCAAGAAGCACGGCAATGGTCAGACAGATGGTGGCGGTCAGGTTTCTCATACGCAAACACTGCCAGATAATATTGGGAATGGGTAGAGAGAATGGGGTGTGGGTGATCCAGACCCCAGACCCCGCAGATTTAGACCCCCTCGATGGAACACCCAGTCACCTTTCCCTGAACCTTCCCTGACCTAACGCAAAAGACCCCTCAGCATGGTGACTGAGAGGTCTGTAAGGGTCGGTGGTGGGTATTTGGCAGTCTGGGTGAGGTCTACTCAGACGACCTTCTGAGCAACGAACCCTGATACACCCTTACCCTTGGAGCGTTTCACGACATATCCCTTGGTTCCCAGACGGAAGGTCTTGTCATCCTTGAACTGTTCCAGTGCGGCGACCAGTGCGTCTGCAACTGGGTCACGGGTATCCTTGGGTGTCTTGGTCTGAGATTGCATCCACTTACCGAACGCATCCTCAGCGATGTCGTCACCGACACTTTTGCGAAGTGCGTTGAGTTTGCGGACTTGACCTTTGGTCAGAGTGGAATGGTCGATGGTCATTGAGGTTCCTTCTTTGGATAGGTGGGAGGTTCTGGGGGGAGTTCTGGGGAATAGGTTGGGCGAGTGTCTATCGGGCACTTGGTTCGTAGAGGAAGTTCTAAATCAACACCCTTTGTATTCCCCACCTTCTTTTACTGCGGTAATGACCTCGGACACATGACGGCCTCGCTTATTACCTAACAATAAATTTGTCAGAGAATAATTTTCGCTTGTCTACGCTGACTTCAACCGACCAACTCCCCTTCAGAGCCTTTACGCTTGCCCATGTTCTCCAATGCATTGGACTCTCAACTGGCTGTTTAATACAGGAATATTGAACTTCATTGCGGTCAAAGCAGAAACGGACGTAATGTACAGGCGCAGTGCAGCTTAGCTTAATAAAAGTGAATATGCGTTTGTCGTTCTGCGTAAAGACGGTACGCAAATCTATTGGTACTCTATCCTTAACAGTTCGAGAAATTTGCCAGTTGGTAACCACGCAATCGTTAGCCGTGGCGTCTTCGCTCATCAACAAGGTGCCGAGGACTAGTCCCACAGAAACTTTACTTAGAAATATCCAACGCAATTAATATCGTCCCCACAATTGAAAGAGTGCCTCGATTTTTTTTGGTGGCGTCCTCCGGAGGCCTGAATTTAAAAATCTATCGACATGCTCTAGGAGTTTTTGCATCACAGAAAGCGGATGTCTAGCCTTGTCTAACGTCAGCATCGGCTTGTCGTCCTGTGGAAGACCTTTTCCGAGGCGATACAAAATGCCGAGATTAAACTGGGCACCGGCATCCCCCTGTTTCGCAAGAGGTTCCCATTCACGCAGAGCAGTTGCGAAATCACCACTTCGGGCAGCGGTTAGACCCTTTTGGAAATCAGCAGAAAACGCAGGGGTTCCCACCAAGAGGGTCAGGAGCAGGACAGGAAGGATGAGCAGTCGGTTCATCGGGGAAGTCTGGCAGAGAATGTCTGGTATGGGTAGGCGGAATGGGGATTGGGTGGAGTTCTGGGGAATAGCACGGGCGAGTGTTTATCGGGCACTCGGTTAGGTTCTACTCAACACCCTTTGTATTTCTTACGGACGCATTCACGGGCGAGTTTCTGTGCTTCTGCGATTTGGGCAGGAATTATCATTACTCAGATTTTTATCTCAAGGCATCGTCCTTTTTCACAAAGAAAACTATTGCAGTGACAGCATTAACCACCATCCATATTTCTTTTTGGTAAAGGTGAACCGGTATAATCGGATTATAAAGGACAGCGAAAAATCCAAATACCCACACAAATGGAGTTTGGTTTTCACGATAAAGTCTATGTGCGAAATAAACTGAACAACCACAGACCACTAATCTAGATAGAGTATAATACCCGTAAGGCATCGGAAGTGCCCCAATTGCCATCGCCACTATCGGGGCAATCCAAAATATGTTTTTGTTCATTAGCAGTAACTGGAAAACAATGCTTTAAATATCCCGTAAAAAGGAATGATAACGGAAAGAACCCAGTCCCAACCATCAAGTCTGCTTGCACGACATGATAATGCCATGATGATAGTTCCGCCGGGGAACTGTCCCAACATAAAAACACCCATGAAAAGAATACTCGACGCACCCTCTAATAGATTTTTCATTATCTACCTCCTAAAACACCATCATTTCTCATATTCTCAGAAATTTATAATTTATACCCATCACTCTCTCTAAGTGCTTTCTGGTGATGGACCGGATTGAGACTGGATGGAGTTCTACTCAACACCCTTTGTATTTCTTGCGGACACATTCATGGGCATCATAGTAACTTGATATAATCTTGGTATTCTCTGTCTGCTGTCTGTGAAAGTTGCTCATATATCTTTTCATCTATACCCGCGTTCATTGCCAAAAATTCTTCAGGTGATAACTCTTCAATATTAATTTGGGTCAAATCTACAGCACCTTGAACTGGCGAATCCCCGATATTTTCTTGAAAATGAGAAAGTGCAAGCAGACCAATTTTTAAAACCTCTCTTATTTTGTCATCAGAAGAAGTTTTGTAGGACTGAATTATCGCCCTTGAAATTTCCTGCTTTGTATAGGGCAATTTACGGAGGTCATGGAATGAAGACATATAGTCTAAATTTTCTATGATGCTGCCAAAATCGCTTACGATCTTTTCAGATTCCAAGTCTCCAATATTCGGTGGAAAGTCCCGTGCCGAACTGCCTTTAACTATATCTCGCGATAGATCATCCCGTTTCTCTTGCGCTAAAGAACGTGTCCTAAATTGATTACCTTGATTTCTTCTCTTACGCCAAAAATAGGAAATCATTGCTGGAGATAGAAGAAATAGGTTTAAAGCGTGGTTCCAGATATTGAAGGGTGAGTAGGTTTTCTGAACCCAATCCACCAAATCCCCAATTGATTGTGCTGTGACTGCGTATCCAACAATTCCGGCAATATTGAATAATATCACCAACCCAACCCAAATACGCGTAAACCATTTTAGTCCCGCGTCCATGGCACTATTCCTTGTTTCCCCGCACTTCCAAGAAGCACGGCAATCGTCAGGCAGAGTGTGGTGGTCAGTTTTCTCATAGGGAAAGTCTGACAGAGAATATTCGGAATGGGTAGAGAGAATGGGGTGTGGGTGGAGTTCTTACCTCATACCCCGCAGACTAAGACCCCCTCGACACAACACCCCAGCAGGCGTTGTCAAACTAACGCGATTTGGGTTGAAATTGTGATTTCTGGCAACCTATGAGACGCGCAGAATTCCAGCAATTTTCTACAACCCATGGACGAATGAAATAAGGCAAGAATTTTGCTTTGACAGCGCCAATCTGCCGGTTTTCTGCCCCCACGCTAGTTCCGGATGTCCTGCAGGAACAGGAACGCCCCAAGCGCGTCAGCATCCTGATCGGCGCCGACGGCAAGGTCGCCAAGACTTACCGGGTCGAAGATGCCCCGAGCCATCCTGCTTTAGTACTGCACGACATTATCTAAGCAGGAGAACCATTGCCACCGCAGTCGGCGCTGTTCTTGGAACGATTGCGGGTAGTGAGGTTGGTAAATCAACGTCAGTAGTCAGATTCTAACTGCTGGTGACTCGGCCACAGATATTTCTAGGCCCCCTGTTTCTGCTATAAAATGCGCAATGATGGCAACGCCGTCTCCGTTCTTGATGTTGGTGAAGACGAAGGGTTTGTCGCCCCGCATCATCTTTGCGTCGCGGTCCATGACACCGAGATCGGCCCCCACCAGCGGCGCGAGGTCGATCTTGTTGATGACCAGGAGATCAGAGCGGGTAATGCCGGGACCGCCCTTGCGCGGGATCTTGTCGCCGGCCGAGACGTCGATGACATAGATCGTAATATCGGCCAGTTCCGGGCTGAACGTGGCCGCCAGATTGTCGCCGCCGGATTCCACAATCACCAGATCAAGCGCCGGGAATTTCGCGCTCAAATCGGCAATGGCGGCCAGGTTCATGGAGGCATCTTCGCGGATGGCGGTATGGGGACAGCCACCAGTCTCCACGCCGGTGATGCGATCAGGCGACAGGGCGCCCGAGCGGGTGAGAAACTGGGCGTCTTCCTGGGTATAGATATCGTTGGTCACCACCGCGATCTCGTAGCGGTCGCGGAGATGCTTGCACAGCGCATCGGTCAGCGCGGTTTTGCCCGACCCGACAGGGCCACCAATACCGACGCGCAGGGGGCCATGGAGTGAATTGGTCATGACCTGAAAAGCCTCGAATATTGGGTTTCGTGTTGCATGGAAGCGAGATCAAGCAGCGGGGCAGCCGACCCCATATCTACCAAATCCGTGTCCATCGCACAGGCCGCCGCCTGCGCAACGACAGGCTCAAGCGCGGCCAGGGAAGCCTGCCCATCCGATTGCCCCAGGGGAATGAGCCGCACCCCGGCCGATACGAGATTTGCCGCGAAGCCATGGAAATAGGCGCCCATACCGGATTCCAGCTCGATCCCGTGAGCGGCGCAGGCCAATCCAACCGCAACGGCATAGACAGCGCTCTTGGGGGCGCGCACAAATGCGGGTGCTGGCCAGGCCTTTGTCGTCGCCGACAAAAAGGCGTCACCCTGCGACCGTGATTCAAGGGCTATCTCTGCAGTTGGCTGAAACGCGGCGCCCAACACCGACATTTCTTCCAACCGGTCCCAGTTTTTTTCATCGGTAGCCAGAAAGGCCTCGCGAAACAGAACGCCATCAATACGTCCCGTGCCAAGAAGAAGCACGGTTTCAACCCAACCGACCAAATCCTCGGCGGTCGCCACGCGCCCCGCCTCTACTGCGTATTCCAACCCATGGCTGTAGGCGAACGCACCCACCGGATAGTTGGGCGACAACCAGCTCAGCAGGCGATAGAGCGGAGCGCTATGCGCCATGCCCATGCCCTTCCGCGTAGGCCCCGCCCTCGGGATCGAATGGACGCTTTACGGGGACAAGCTGTACCCCCAAGCCCTCGAGCATGGCCTCGATCACATGATCGCGCCGGATGTAAATTCGGTCGGCATGGATTTCGGCCGGGCAGTGACGGTTGCCCAGATGCCAGGCAATGCGATGGAGGCTGTGAGCCGTGTCCGCCTGTATCTCGACCAGATCTTCCTCGGCCGCCTGCACCGCGATCCAGCCGCCGCCTTCCACACGCAAGCCGTCGCCACTGCGAAGGGCCACCGCGTGTTCAAGATCGAGCAATACCGGTCCGCTGTCTGCGCAATCCAGCCGGATCCGTCTGCGATGTCGTGCGTCGTAGTCGAGGGTCACCGAGCCGACAGTATCCGCCAGGGGCCAGTCTCCCCGTGCCACGGCTTCGATGGCTCGTTTCATACGACCATTACCTCAGAACAGGAAATAGCGTTGCGCCATGGGCAGAACATCCGCCGGCTCGCAAACCAGATGTTCGCCATTGGCCCGGACCTCGTAGGTTTCCGGATCCACCTCGATGGAAGGCGTCGCGTCGTTGAGGGTCATGGCCCCCTTGCCGATGCCGCCGCGCGTGTTGGAAACCGGCAGGAGATCGCGTTCCAGCCCTAGCGCATCGCCGATACCTGCCTCCAAACCGGCCTGGCTGACAAAACTCACCGACGACCGGGTAAGCGACTTTCCAAAAGACGCGAACATGGGCCGGTAATGAACCGGCTGGGGCGTCGGGATCGACGCGTTGGGATCGCCCATGGGGGCAGCGGCGATGCTGCCGCATTTCAGCACGACATTCGGTTTCACCCCGAAGAAGGCGGGGTCCCACAGCACCAGATCGGCGAGCTTGCCAACCTCTATGGAGCCCACATGCTTCGAGATGCCGTGGGCGATGGCCGGGTTGATGGTGTATTTCGACACATAGCGCCGGACCCGGAAATTATCGTTCTCGCCGGTTTCTTCCGACAGACGTCCGCGCTGGCGCTTCATCTTGTCGGCGGTCTGCCAGGTGCGAATGATCACCTCTCCCACCCGGCCCATGGCCTGGCTGTCGGACGCGATGATGGAGAACGCCCCCATGTCGTGCAGGATATCTTCGGCTGCAATGGTCTCTCGCCGGATTCGGCTTTCCGCGAACGCCACATCTTCGGGAATTTTAGGATCGAGATGGTGGCACACCATCAGCATATCCAGATGCTCGTCCACCGTGTTGACGGTGAAAGGACGGGTCGGGTTTGTGGAGGACGGTATCACATTGGCCTCGCCGCACAGCTTGATAATGTCGGGCGCATGGCCGCCGCCGGCGCCTTCGGTGTGGAAGGCATGGATGGTCCGGCCCTTGAAGGCGGCGATGGTGTTCTCCACGAAGCCGGATTCGTTCAGCGTGTCCGTATGGATCAATACCTGAACGTCAAATTCATCGGCCACGGATAGGCAGGTATCGATGGCAGCCGGCGTCGTCCCCCAATCCTCGTGGAGTTTAAGGGCGCAGGCTCCGGCTTTAACCTGCTCCTCCAGCGCGTCGGGGGTCGAAGCGTTGCCCTTGCCGAAGAAACCCAGGTTCATGGGAAAGGCCTCCGCGGCCTGAAGCATGCGCCCTAGATGCCAGGCACCCGGCGTGCAGGTGGTAGCGTTGGTGCCGGCCGCCGGACCAGTGCCGCCGCCCATCATGGTGGTCATGCCACTATAGAGCGCATCATCGATCTGCTGCGGGCAGATGAAATGAATGTGCACGTCGAGCCCCCCGGCGGTAACGATCTTGCCCTCCGCCGCGATGGCCTCGGTACCGGGGCCTATGACAATATCGACGCCCGACTGCACATCGGGGTTTCCCGCCTTGCCGATGGCAGCAATGCGCCCATCGCGCAAACCGATGTCGGCTTTGTAGATGCCGGTGTGATCGACGATCAGCGCGTTGGTGATGACGGTGTCGACGGCGCCGTCAGCGCGGCTAACCTGGGACTGTCCCATGCCGTCCCGGATGACCTTGCCACCGCCAAACTTGACCTCCTCGCCATAGAGAGTCCGGTCTTCCTCCACCTCGATAAACAGTTCCGTATCGGCGAGACGAACTTTGTCGCCCACCGTGGGGCCAAACATGTCGGCATAGGCCGCGCGTTCGATTTCATAGGCCATGATTTCAGTCCTCCAACGATCCGTTGATCTCGGCGTTGAAGCCGATCACCACCCGCGCGCCTTGGTATGGGATCAGCCGGACCGTCCGGGTCTGGCCAGGCTCGAACCGCACGGCGGTGCCGGCCGGTATGTCGAGCCGCATGCCCTTCACCGCCTCACGGTCAAAGGACAGTCCTTCGTTGGTTTCAAAAAAATGATAGTGGGACCCCACCTGAATGGGCCGGTCTCCCGTATTGGCTATCTCAAGCTCAAGGGTTTCAGACCCTTCGTTAAGCGTGATGGTGCCATCCGCCGGGAAGATTTCGCCTGGAATCATGTTTTTCTCCTCACCGGATCGGCTGATGGACGGTCACCAGCTTGGTGCCGTCGGGGAAGGTCGCTTCGACCTGGATTTCGGGGACCATCTCGGGAATACCCTCCATAACCTGATTGCGGCTGATCACGGTTGCGCCGTCCTGCATCAGCTCAGCCACACGCCGTCCGTCCCGGGCGCCTTCGACCACGAAATCGGTGATCAGCGCGATGGCCTCCGGATGGTTGAGCTTGACGCCTCGCTCAAGCCGCCGCCGTGCCACGTTTGCCGCCATGGCAACCAGCAGTTTGTCTTTTTCTCTTGGCGTTAGCTGCATTCCCACTCTCCCCTATTTCTTTATGCTTCCCACACCCTGGGCAGGCGCGCGGGTAAATCAAGAACTGTGTCGCGAAAGGACGACCAGAAACCGGTTATGGTCCGACGCGTGTCCGCCGCATCCGTCCCCAGGAACCGCATGATCAACAGCGATCCCAGACAGGTCGCCGCAGCCACACACTTACCGCTCTCCGCCTCCTTTAACAACGCCCTCGCGGTCTCCAGATGAGTCTCGGCATCGTGACCGTGATAGATCATGGTACCGTGGGCCGCGGCACCGTCAAACGATATGGGCCTGACCATAATCGCCTCGATATCATCGGCAAGATGCAAGGCATCCGCCCAGAGAAGGCGGTCGTCCTGATTGATCCGCCAGCTATCATGTAGAAACCCATGGGTAAAAGTTTCACCACGCGCCCGGCGGCCAAACACAATGAATTCGCCGCACAGGAGGCGGGCGCTGGAGGCCACATCGATGGCAATGGAGCGCCGCAACCGGGCACCATCGAACAAAATGGTTTCCTGAGGCATCCATTCGAGAACCGCCTCCTCCCCAACCGCGACAGAAATGTTCATCTGGGACGTCGCTCCACTCGACCGATAAATCTTCTCGGCTGCCTGGGTCGTCATGGTGACCACACTGCCGTCACCCGCTTCAATCTCGAGCGAGATCCTATCGCCGCCGACGATCCCGCCGGAGGTGGTTATGATGATCCCTTCCAAGGGCGCCCCGGCCGCCGGGCGGGGAAACAAAACGCGGCAGGGATCGGATTGATAGAGATCGCGCAGCCGCGTGGTACCGTCGATGCCAATCACGGCGATCCTCGCAGCACCATCCGACCAGCTTCGCGCGGGCGACGCTGCGCGCAGCGCGTCAGACCGTGAGATAGCGGCGCACATCGGTCTCGTCCATGTCTGCTATGGCACCGTCAATGACGACTTCCCCGCGATCGAGGACGGCATAGCGGTCGGCCAGATCACGGGCGAATTCGAAATACTGTTCCACCAGCACAATGGCCATGTCACCTTTCTTTGCCAGATGAGTGATCGCATTTTCGATCTCCCGCACCGTATCCCGCGGGGTGCGTTCCGTCACCTGGGTGCCTTCCTCCGCCAGACGCCGGATGACCCGGCCGATATCTTTGATGATGGACGGCTGAATGCCTTCCGTGGGCTCGTCCAGAAGAAGCAAACGCGGTCGTGTAACCAGGGCCCGCGCGATAGCGAGCTGTTGTTGCTGGCCTCCGGACAGATCACCGCCTCGGCGATGCATCATCTCCGCCAACACCGGGAACAGCTCGAATATCTCATCGGGAATGGTCCGGCGCCCGCGGGGCAACGAAGCGAATCCGGTCTTGAGGTTTTCCTCGACGGTCAGCAGGTGAAATATCTCCCGCCCCTGAGGCACCAGCGCGATACCCCGCGCCGATCGTTCGTGGGGCGCCATGGTGGTCACGTTCTGCCCTTCCCACTGGATCTCCCCATGGGCCACTTTTTCATGGCCCATGATGGCGCGGAGCAGACTGGATTTCCCGACGCCGTTTCGCCCGAGGACGCAGGTGACCTGCCCCACCGGCGCCGCCAGCGTGACACCACGCAACGCCTGGCTGGCGCCATAAAATAGATCGACGTTCTTTACGGTCAGCATGATCTAGCGCCCCAGATAGACATCGATGACCTGCTGGTTGTTCTGCAAATAATCCAACGACCCTTCGGCCAGAACCGAGCCTTCATTGAGAACGGTCACTCTTGTGTCGAGGGAGCGAATAAACTCCATGTCATGCTCAACCACGACAATAGAGCTGTGTTGTGAAATTTCACGAAGCAGCGTGGCCGTCTGTTCCGTTTCCGCATCGGTCATGCCGGCGACGGGTTCATCCACCAGAAGCAGACCGGGGTCCTGCATCAGAAGCATCCCGATTTCGAGCCACTGCTTCTGGCCGTGCGACAGAGCACCGGCAATTTGATCGCGCAGATGGCCCAGAGCGATGATCTCAAACACCTCGTCGATGCGGTCGCATTCTGTGACCGACAGGCGAAAGAAGAGTGAGGCCTTGGCACGCCGGTCTGCCTTCAAGGCAAGTTCCAGATTCTCAAACACAGTGTGATTCTCGAAGACAGACGGTTTCTGAAATTTGCGTCCGATACCAAGATTGGCGATGGCTGTCTCATCCAGTCTTGTCAGATCCGTCAGCCCGTCAAACACGACCTCGCCCTTGTCGGGATGGGTCTTACCGGTGATCACATCCATCATGGTTGTCTTGCCGGCACCGTTTGGCCCGATGATGGCGCGCATCTCCCCTGGCTCCACATAAAAGCTCAGGCTGTTGAGCGCCTTGAAGCCATCAAACGTGACCGATACCCCGTCGAGATAGAGAATGGGTGAGCCGCTAGATTTTCTTTGGATTTCAGCCATCGGCGCCTCCTGTGGGGGGTTCGGCCTTAGCGGAGCGGCGCAATGACGGGAAGGACGCGAGACTACCTACGATTCCCTTGGGGAAGAACAGTGTAACCGCAATAAACAGGCCACCGAGCACGAACAGCCAAGCTTCGGGCAGAGCGCTGGTGAAATAGGTTTTGCCGTAATTGACTAGCACGGCGCCCAGCGCAGCGCCATACAAAGATCCCCTCCCACCGATGGCGACCCAGATGACAATCTCGATGGAGTTCGCCGGCGAGAATTCACCCGGATTGATGATCCCTACCTGAGGGACATAGAGCGCGCCGGCGAGACCGGCCATCATGGATGACAGGGTAAAAACGAAGAGTTTGTAATGCTCCACCCGGTATCCGAGGAAACGGATGCGGTCTTCCGCATCGCGTATGCCCACAAGCACCCGTCCGAGTTTTGATGAAACGATAAACCGGCAGATGACATAGCCCATCGCGAGCGCCAGTGCCGAGGCAACGAACAGCGATGAGCGCATACCATCAGATTTCAGATCGAACCCCAGCAATTCCTTGAAATCCGTCAGCCCGTTATTGCCACCAAACCCCATTTCGTTGCGGAAGAAGGCCAACAGTAACGCATAGGTCATGGCCTGGCTGATGATGGAGAGATAAACCCCGGTCACCCGCGACCGGAAGGTCAGCCAGCCGAACACGAAACCAAGCAGGCCCGGTACGAGAAAAATCATCAGGGCAGCAAAGGCAAAGCTGTCGAACCCGTGCCAGTACCAGGGCAACTCCTTCCAGTTCAGGAACACCATGAAATCGGGCAACTCCGCATTGCCGTAGACCCCCCGATCCCCGATCTGGCGCATGAGGTGCATGCCCATGGCGTAGCCGCCAAGAGCGAAGAAGGCCCCGTGCCCCAGGCTGAGAATACCGCAGAAACCCCATATCAGATCGACACTCAGCGCCAGCAACGCGTAGCACAGATACTTGCCCATGAGCGCCACGACCCAGGTCGGTACGTGAAGCGGTGAATCTGGCGGAACCACCAGATGGAACAGTAGGACAACAAGGGTTAGCGTCGCGAGAATTCCGAGGAAAATCTGACCGCCCCGGTCTTCATACAGGGCGGCAAATAGCCCGTTAGACCGATCCATGTTCATGATTCCACCGCCCTTCCCTTGAGCGCGAACAGGCCACGGGGGCGTTTTTGGATGAACAGGATGACGGCAACAAGAATGAAAATCTTGGCCAGCACGGCGCCGGACCAGGCTTCAATAAATTTGTTGGCGACGCCTAATGTCACCGCACCAAACAACGTGCCCAGTAAATTACCGACCCCACCAAAGACGACGACCATGAAGGAATCGACGATATAGGCCTGGCCCAGATTGGGGCTCACATTGTCAATCTGACTCAGCGCGACGCCGGCCATCCCGGCGATGCCTGATCCCAGTCCGAACGTCATGGCGTCTACCCAGCCGGTCTTGATCCCCATGGCACTGGCCATGCGCCGGTTCTGGGTGACGGCCCGCATTTGTAGCCCAAAGGACGTCTTCTTAAGGACCAGGGCAATCAGCGCAACAACTACGAGACTGAAGACTATGATCCAGATCCGGTTATAGGTGAGCAGGGCGCCCCCCTTCAGCTCGATGGCGCCGCTCATCCAGGACGGGTTGCCCACCTCCTTGTTGGTAGGGCCGAAAATGGTCCTTACTATTTGCTGCAGGATCAGACTCAAACCCCACGTCGCCAGCAATGTCTCCAGCGGGCGGCCATAGAGAAACCGGATAATGCCACGCTCGATGGCGACACCGAACGCGCCGGCAACAACAAAGGCAGCGGGCACCGCGACGGCGAGCGAGAAGTCGAACCCGACCGGCCAGTAAGTGCGAAACACTTCCTGGACCAAATAGGTGGTATAGGCGCCCAGCATCACCATTTCGCCATGGGCCATGTTGATGACCCCCATCACGCCGAACGTAATGGCAAGGCCAATTGCCGCCAGCAGAAGCACCGACGCGAGGCTGAGACCCTGGAATAGCTTGCCGAGGAAATCCCAAAGAACTACTTCTTCCTGGATCGCCGACAGTGCAGACTCAGCCGCCGCTCTTACTATTGCATCTGGTTCCTGAAATTTGCCGTCACCCGCCTTATTGAGAAGACCGCGCAGCCGCGCCATGACGTCAGGGTCCGCGAAGGTCCCCAGCGACTGCACGGCAGTCACGCGGATTTCTGTGGTCGAACCATGAACCAGCTCCGCCGCGGCCAACGCACGGGTAAGGGCGCGTTTGACATCCTGATCCTGCTCGGCCGTAACGGCCTTTTGCAGTATGGCGATTTGAAGTTTCTTGGGAGCCTTGTATACGGCCTCTGCGGCCTTGATCCTCTTGGCCGGATCCTTGCTCGCCAGCGTCAGCCCGCCAAGCGCCGCCCGGATGGCGCGCCGAACCCGGTTATTGAGCCGCAGTTTTTTTATGTCGCTGCTTTTGACGATCGCTAACTTGGAATTCTCTAGAGGATCGATAAGCTGAAAGCCATCCCCTGAGGATTCGGCAATAACGACCTTCATGTCTTTCTTCACGCGAAATAGCTTCCGGGAGAGATAGGCTTCCAGAATGGGAGCCACCCGTTCATCACCGGTTGCCGCCAGCGTGTTTATGGCTTTGATCTTTGCGCTGTAGCTACGCGCGCCGAGCTGCTGAACCTTGGTGCTGATGTCGTCTGAAGCGGCCGCCGAGGCAACCGGAAGGATGACACAACACATCAGGACCGCGATGAGCCCAAAGCCCGCCATTTGTTTTTTTATTTTATCTGCCATCTTGTCCCGCCGTTGGGAAGATGGCGTCCTGGCGCCCCACTTTATGTGAGTGTGGGACGCCCGATCCGCCTATCGAGTGACGCTTGTGCGTCGTTTTAGTTGAACTTGGGTTTGGTGCAGTTGCCGCAGACCCAGGGGTATTTCCAGTTGGCCGTGAGCTTCTTGCTCTCGGGAATGAAATCACTCCAGGCATCGCCGGCCACCGGGCCAGGGGTTTTCCAAACCGTTTCGAACTGGCCGTTCTCCTGAATCTCTCCGATTAGCACCGGTTTGGTCAGGTGATGGTTGGGCAGCATTTCGGCTATTGTACCGGTCAGTGACTTAACCCGCTGGCCGTACATAGCCTGCCGCACCGCATCCACATCGGTAGAACCAGCCTGATTGACCGCCTGCACCCACATCTGGAAACCGATGTGATGAGCTTCCATGGGATCATTGGTCACCCGCTTCTTGTCCTTGATGAATTTGGTCCATCTCTTGATGAAGGCCTTGTTCTCAGGCACGTCGACGCTCATGAAATAGTTCCAGGCGGCGAGATGGCCGACCAGAGGCTTGGTGTCGATGCCGGAGAGCTCCTCTTCACCAACGGAGAAAGCAATAACCGGGATGTCCTCAGCCTTGATGCCCTGGTTGCCGAGCTCCTTGTAGAACGGCACGTTGGCATCGCCATTGATGGTGGACACCACGGCAGTTTTCTTGCCAGCAGAGGCAAATTTCTTCACATCGGCAACGATGGTCTGCCAGTCGGAATGGCCGAACGGGGTGTATTTTTCCATGATGTCGCTATCGGCGACGCCCTTTGCCTTGAGGAAGGCACGGAGGATCTTATTGGTGGTCCGGGGATAGACATAGTCAGTCCCGAGAAGCACCCAGCGCTTGGCAGAACCGCCGTCTTCACCCATCATATATTTCACGGCGGGAATGGCCTGCTGGTTCGGCGCCGCGCCTGTATAGAACACGTTGCGCGAGCTTTCCTCGCCCTCATATTGAACCGGGTAGAACAGCATACCGTTCAGCTCTTCAAAGACCGGCAGCGCCGATTTGCGCGACACCGATGTCCAGCAACCGAACGTGGCGACGACCTTATGCTTCTGGATCAGCTCACGGGCCTTCTCCGCAAAGAGCGGCCAGTTGGAGGCCGGGTCTACCACGACGGCTTCGAGCTTCTTGCCGAGCAAACCGCCTTTTTTGTTCTGTTCATCGATGAGCATCAACATGGTGTCCTTCAGCGTGGTCTCGCTGATGGCCATGGTTCCGGACAGTGAATGGAGAATGCCGATCTTAATGGTATCGGCAGCGTGCGAAACGGTCGCGCTTGCCAGCAAACCCGCGGCAACTAACGGCGCCACAAAGCGCCGCATAAGTGATGTTCGTTTGTCCATAATTTCCCTCATCGTTGTGGTGATTGCGTATGACAAGATGTAATTTGCAATAACCCTGCCAACTCGGGGAAAAGAAGGAAATTTTTTTAAAGCTTTGAAACTATGTTTATTTTTTAGATACCATTAAATGAGCGAACCACATCCAACCGATTAGAATGATTATTATTTAGGCACTATAATAATAATGACTAATATTTAGGCATTATAAACCAGTGATATCACCGATACGTCTTTCTACGACAGTACTTAGGTAATTTAATCATTCGTTTGGCCGACGCTGTTTGTAATTTTTTATATCGGCCTCCTGAGTATCGGGGACAGTCTCGAGCGAGTCCCTTAGCAATAATAGTCGCTCCAATATCCTTGTTATCCAAAAAGCATACGCCAACGAAACGGTCATACGTTTTACTTCCATTTAGACGGCACAACACTATCTTACCAATCACTAAATTCCGCATAAAAATCTTTGACTGCTGGCCCAGCTTCTCCCTTAATTCAGGGGCTGAGACGCCTTCAAGGCGGACTGCAATGGGACCTATTTTTATCGTGTCGCCGTCCCGAACGTGAGTGACCGGCCCATAAAGCTCTGTCTGGGCACGGGTATCCCCCTGTTTCGCAAGAGGTGTCCATTCACGCAGAGCAGTTGCGAAGTCACCACTGTTGGCTGCGGTCCAACCCTTTTGGTAATCAGCACTCGCACTCGCACTCACCCCCGCACTTCCAAGAAGCACGGCAATCGTCAGGCAAATGGTGGCGGTCAGTTTTCTCATAGGGAAAGTCTGACAGAGAATATTCGGAATGGGTAGAGGGTAAGGGGAGCGGGTGGAGTTCTACTCAACACCCTTTGTATCTTTATCGATGCTAGTTTGCAGTTTATCCAATTTATTCAATATTAAGAAGATTCCTTTTGTGAAAAGATAGATATAAAGGAAACTACCGACGAGTGGTATAAGCGAACAAACAACATATACCCACCTCCTCATCTCGACTCTTACAGAGAATCGCCATAACACACCCATAAGTATAAGTTGAATCAAGATTAGCGGGACCAAAGTCAGCACGTCAAAACCACCCGACTGTGCAAATGCCGGTGTCGAAAAAAGTGTCAGTATGATTCCAATAGATAGAGTTTTCTTCATCCCAGATATCCTTTTCATATTCTCCAACTCATCCCCGAAATTCCAACAAGCACGGCAATCGTCAGGCAGAGAGTGGTGGTCAGGTTTCTCATACGGGAATTCTGACAGAGAATGTTCGGAATGGGTAGAGGGAATGGGGAGTGGGTGGAGTTCTGGGGATAGGAAGGGCGAGTGTCTATCGGGCACTCGGTTAGGTTCTACTCAACACCCTTTGTATTTCTTACGGACGCATTCACGGGCAATTTATTAGGGGTTATTTTTTCCGACCAATGAAAAAATAAAAGAACCCGTATATAGGTATTATCAAAGAGCAAATGGCGTGAAGAACCGATTTATTATCCACAGCACGAATGATACCTAAAATCGGTCCGCCCAAACTCACGACGACAATTATCAACTGCCAAACTCCAATACTCATACTTCCCTCCTATTCATCCTCGGTTGATCTGGTTCGCTTGCCCATAAAGAAATAAAATACACCATAAAGCGGCAAAAAGACGGAAAGTAAGGAATGTAATTTTGAACCATTCTTCACGCCTCTGATAATTCCCAAGACCTGCCCAAGGACTAGTATCAACCCAAATAGCATCTCTATAATGGGGTTAATCATCTTCACCCCAACCCACACTTCCAAAAAGCACGGCAATAGTCAGGCAGATGGTGGCGGTCAGGTTTTTCATGGGGGAAGGTCATTTAGTGTCCGCTTGTTTAGATGGATACTACCGGGATTTGGCGTTACGATTAACCATGAGCCGCATAGCCGCTACACTCGCCGTCGTCGGAGCGCTTCTGTTTAGCGCTGGGCCGGCGTGGCCGAAAAACATCGGCCCATCGTTTGACTGCGATAAGGCGTCGACCAAGGTTGAGCACGCTATCTGTGCCTCTGACGACCTCTCTGCATTGGATAGGATTCTTGCTGATGCCTATAAGGTCGCAAAGGGATTAGACAACTCAACAACGCTCCGAGACGAACAACGCCAATGGAATAAGGAAAGGTCTGTTAAGTGCCCAGGAAAGAAGAAGGATCAATGTCTCCGCACCGTATATCTAAGACGAGTTGCTGATCTAGTTGAGTACTTCCCACAACAGATAGCAAAAATAAGTTGCTCTATTTTAGAGCACTACCCAGCCAAGGCGATGGCGGATGTTCAGGAAGCACTTCAGGTTTTGGATTTATATTCTGGAAAATTAGACGGAATTATTGGTCCTAAAACTAGGTCTGCAATTCAACGTTGGCAGAAACGCAATGGTTATCCCGAGAATGGTGAGATAACTGAGATACAAATCATTAAATTAGAACAGGAAGCAAACGAAGAGGCATACCTATTTGGTTGGCTAATACAAAAGACCCTTCAACAAAAGGATCTGGTTAAATTCTATAAACTTGTTTCGGATGACGAGCCTTACGGTCCGCCTGAGAGTTTTGCTTTATCTAAAACATTCGACGAAGTATTTCCACAGGATTGGGTTGACAGCATTCTCGACAGTGAAATCCCATGTATGCCTGGGCCTGGTAGCGAATTATTCAATATGGGACCCATTTGGTTTGGCTGGTATGGGGACTCCTGGAAAATCAATCGAATATTTAAGGTACCGGCACCTGAAGTATCCGGGCCAAAGGGCTGGGTTATAGATGGAATTATTGTTCATCCTAATTGTCTAATAGACTACTCGTTTAAAGACGGATGGGAGATTGGCAGTACTACGCTATCTCAGAGTTTAACTTCCAAAGAGGTGTGGAATTGTGGCTCAAACATTCCCGTTGAAATTATAGATTCAGGTTGGCAAGGATGGAAAATTAAAGCCATTGAAGCAGAGAGCGATCCTGTAAGACAACCGTATCGAGAATACCACGTTACACGTACCCTGCCATTTTCGCTTTGTGACCACTTTGGTTCTGATTGCCTCGAATTAAAAATAATTAATCTTCACGGAAATGGCGGGGGAACATTATATTTTAGTCATGCAACGGTTTTATATGGGTTGTTTAGAGAAAATGAAGGTGACTTGACGGTCACTGCACTTAAGATATTCGCCGGTCTTAATGACGCCCTAAAATATCTAGATTCTTTAACAAAAAAATAAAAAATGGTGTCCGTGATTCTCAGAATAATACTGAATTATGCAAAGAATGTAACCGTCCGGCAGATGGTGGCGGTCAGGTTTCTCATACGGGGAAGTCTGACAGGGAACGTCTGTTGGGGGTAGTGAAAATGCGTGTCCCCATACGGAAGACCCTCCAGTGGTGATCCAGACCCCATACCCCGTAGACTTAGACCCACTCGATGGAACATCCCAGCATGTTTCCCTGACCCTTCTCAACCTATACGCAAAAGACCCCTCAGCATGGTGACTGAGAGGTCTGTAAGGGTCGGTGGTGGGTATTGGCAGTCTGGGTGAGGTCTACTACTCAGGTGACCTTCTGAGCAATGAACCCTGATGCACCCTTACCCTTGGAGCGTTTCACCACATATCCCTTGGTGCCTAGGCGGAAATACTTTTTTGCCAAACGGACTAAACCTCAATGGTCTCGGGCCGTAAATCCTTGAGTCGCAGCAGCATGGAAAGCATTCGTTCGAGCTTGCGATCGAGGTGAACCTCGTAGCGAGCTAGCTGGCCCAGTTTGTTGGGGTCGAACGCTTCACCCAATGCTTGAGCACGGATCAGTGGACGATTTTCAAGCTCTTTACGGCGCTGGGCATACCAGGGGCCGAGCTTGTTTTCGAGAAAGCGCTGTAATCCATCGACATTTGGTGTCGGTGGTTTCTCATCCTCGTCTAAATCTTCCGGGTCATCTTCAAGTGATGTTTCCCACCATTCCCTCGTATCGTTGCGAAGCGCTGCCAACGCCTTTTCGTAGGCGCCGACCCCACCTTGATGCAGAATTTTTAGCGCCTTCTGCGTCATAGATTCATCTTCTTCGACATCGGCCTGTTGTTCAGCCGTCTCTTCAGGTGTCGCTCGAATGGCATCGGAGACGCCTTCGCTCTGTTGCCCGGTAGCAAGATGCGCCAGAGCCGCCTCCACGGTATTGCGAAAAGGGGCTGTCGTGTCCTCAAGCCCGCGGTGATGCGCAGCCAACTCGGCAAGACGCAGGCGCCGCTTGCGCCAGAATATGCCGGCCAGCTCCTCGACCAGGTGCTCCTCGGTGGGACCGTTCGGCGAGTGCTCAGTCAAGAGCGACCCCAACAGCGACTGGTACTCGGTCTCGTCCTCCCACGGCAGCACGGTGTAGCGGGACAGAATACCGTGCCGGAGTGCGTTGAAGCGGGGGAGGCAGGCTTGACTTGCACCCACCTGAAGAGCCGTTTGGGGAGCATTCATCGTCATGACAGCCTCTCGGGAATTGAGTTTTCTATCCGCGCTAATAGTCGGGGATTTTTATTTCGGTGGCTGGTGGCGCTCATATCCTGCTACTCCAACCTGCGACAGTTTCCCCAACCGGGGAGCCGGAAGGGGGTAAAGGGGGTAAAGGGGGTAAAGGCTGTGTTTGGACTGCCACCACGCGCCAACCATTGCGGCCGCCGGCTTCTGCTTTCTGGAACTCAAAGCCCTCGATAATCCGATTGGAATTCTTCCTAAGCAGCCAGCCCAGCTTCGAGCGATTTATCTCGCCACGTTCCTCAACCGGGAATTCACGCATCGCATCGAGTAGATTGGGTTGCATATAGGCCTCATCAACTGCCTTGCGCACTGTGGTCGGGGCCGCGCCGAATACGGCACGCCACTCGGTCATCAAACCACCAAGCGCATCGCCGTCAGGGTCATGGCGGACTTGTTCCAGCAGTGCCGAAGCGGGATCAGGGTGCCCAAGCCACATAAGTGGATGCCGGCAATAGTCCGACCACACGCCACCAAAATTAGCGATGTTGTCCACCGCCGCACGGGGCGAACCTGCTCCGCGCCATGCTTGAATGATTGTCAGGACCGCTGCCACGTAAACCCCGCGCTGCTGGCGAACCTTATCGACCGGGGAGCCTTTGTAAGACAACGTTGCCGGTGTGGCGCAGCGCGGGTCAACATGGATCGTCAGCACGCGGCGCAGCAGATCGCGGATCGGGCCAACGTTGTTCCCCGACCCCAGAAACAGGGTGCGGGTGCTGACTGTGGCGGTCTTGCTGACGCCAAGAATCCGGTCTGTAATGTGTTCGGCCGTCAGCATTCGATTGACGGTGCCGTGCGGTATCCAGTCGGTGTCCATGTCGTCGAATTCTATAACCGCTGGGCTGGTTAGCAGCAGGGACAGAATGACCTTGGTCGCCTCCTCCGAGGTTGTCGGATAGCTCACTTTGGCGTTTCCGCCCGGACCGGCGAAGGCGCCAATCAGTTCGCACAGATAGGTCTTGCCGCTACCGAATACCGGCGCCCTGACATGAAATCCGGGGGCATATGGTAGCGTTGGACGCACGACTGCTGTAAAGATCGCCGCAAGAGCCGCCGCTTTATCGGTCGCGGCCACAAAGTGAAACTCGGCAAGTAACCCCTCCAACAAATCCAGTGCCGACCGCGCGGCTTCGGGTGTCGGGTCAGGGATCACAAACTGCCGCGCATCGAACACACCAAAACGCTGTGCCGTCTTGTCATAACCTGGATGTGTGATGAGTTCGCCATCCGGCTCCCGAAAGTAGGGTTGCCGTGCCAAGCCAGCCAATGGCGGCAAGTAACGAAAATTCTGCGCATCGAACAGAATGCCCGCGTGCCGCGCCGGCGGGTCACACCGCACCCAATCTTTGGCGCGCCCGTCATATTTTTCCCATGTCGCTACGACCGAAAGCTCGCGGGTCAATGACGGTGCGCTGGTCGGTACGATTGATGGATCACTGCTGGTCGGGTCGGTTGAGACGGATACAATTAAGCCACCGGCCTGATAATGCTGCCCACGGTCAGCCAATTCCTTTTCCGCCGCATCTACCACACGATGCAAGTCACCAGCAATCACTCGGATTAAAGGCTTGTGCCGAGCCTCAACGTTTTGCACTCCAATAAATTCGAGCAGCGCCAGGATGTGATACTTGTCGCGGTGGGAGTGCAGGCAGCAAAAGCCACCTAAATTATAAAACTCGTCCGGTTCAAAATAGGCCGCCCCGGTGTCCAACTCGTCGGTATGCTCACGCACCCACGGACAGGTCATGTCATGCTTGCCGGACCCCAGCGGCGTCTTGTAAAGCCCCCGTGTTTTCAGTGCCGCAACGACCGGGTTCTCCGCTGCCCTAGGGGTCAAAACATCGTCAGCATCATTGCCAATGCTGTGCGAGCTTCTGTCGGGCGGCACAGAGCGCGTCTTGGACTTCTTCGGCCTTCCAGCCGGAGCGAGTTCAAGTTGCAACCGGTCGACAATTTCTTGCGGCGTGTATCTGTTGTCGGGTTGCCACTCGACCAAGCGACACCGAAAGCGTTCGCCCTCACTACCAGCATGTTTGGGCTTGCCGTTAATCGCCACCGGCAGACGAGCCCAGCGGCTCTGCGGCCCTCCTGCCCCCGCGTCACATAGGCCAGCTTCAATCACAGCGTTGAGCAGGCGCACGGCCACAGGTCCGTCGGTGAGAGGTTCAGCAAAAATAATCCCGCCTTGATGATTGCCGGGGCTGGTCTCTATCAGCCAGGACAACTCGAAGCCGTCCAAACGATCCAGCGACACCTTTGTGCCCAGATCATCAAGCATCAGGAAATGACAGGCGGCAAATTGGGCTTTGTTCGCCCTGAACGATCCATCATTACCGGGATAGAAGCTCGAACACCCGAGGTAGTTGTTGGTCTCACCAGTGAGGTTTTCTGCAATCAGGTCGGCACGGCGGCAGGGCCACCCACCCTGGTCGGGATCTCCGGCCTTCGAGCACACCGCCGCAAAACTACCTTCGGGAATGTGCTGAAAAACCGCGCCGATGAACTCTGCATTGGATATTTTAGGAATACCGCCTTTACCGTCTTTACCGGGTTCTATCCGCTCGGTTGGCAAAACTGTCGGCGGCTGGGGCTGTGGCGGTTCGGGGGGTGCTTTAATTGTCATCTGCGCCCCCTATTTCGATCTGGGGTGGCGAGATTTTGTGAGAATTTAGCCAATCGGTTAGGTCTTTGGCAGCAATCAAGGTGCGGCTCCCGACCTTAAATGTCAGCAGGCGGCCTTTTGCTATTTCCTGGTAAATGAACGACCGGCTTAAGCCGACTGCCTTGCAGGCTTGGTTTATGCCGTATGCGAGGCGAGGCGAGGTGTCCGGGTGCATTCCTGTACTCCATCGATTAACAATGGAGTTGTTTTACATCAACGCGGAGAAATCGGCCCGGCAGTAAATAGCCGAAAAATGGCCTAATTACTTCCGTTTGGCTTTATCCCTTCTAATGTTTTCGACTTCCTGACGCTCTAATTCTTTTTCCACGCGAAGCTCACGCCCAATTTCGTCCGCTACAATTTCTGGCAAAAGATCGCCTGACATGTTTTTTACCATTTTCCTTATTGTGCTCTCCTCTTGGTTATCGGTGAGACCTTCTTCCGAGAGAATTTTGCATATTTTTTCATAAGTTAGATTTGGGTTCTCCATTTTCAAAGTAAGACACCGCTTTACAATGGCATTGCGTTCCTCCGACACCACGGAAGGTCGTCCGCGCTTCCTAGCTTGGGTCGTTAAACCAAAGGCTTCTTCCAAAGTGTTCGCGGTGCCCTTCTTGACCGAGAGAAACTCTTCTATCGCTCCTGCAACATATTGCGCCAGATGAATAGGTATTGGTGAAATAGGGTGTTTCAATTTTCGCAGCTCGCTTGCGAATTCATCCAGACGATTTTTTGCATCAGCATTTAAGCCAATCAATTTTTTAGCCATCAATCCTCCTATTTTACCTTCTCGCGGATAGGCGTCACGATCCCGTCGCGGGTTCCGCCGATGGTGCAAAAGGCCGCCCATGCGTCCATCAGGCGTTTCCGCTTCTCGAACAAATCACCCCGACGATAAGCCGCCTCAACCTTATCACCCACTGTATGCGCGAGGGCCATCTCGGCAACCTCGCGGGGGTAATTAGTTTGTTCCGAACACCAGTCACGAAACGTCGATCGGAATCCGTGTACCGTTAAATCTCCGTAACCCATGCGTTTCAGGAGCCTCAACATGGCCATATTGGAAAGCGGCCTGCCCTTTTTGCCACCTGGAAAGACAAAGGTTTTCTCAACAGATTCATCCTGAAGCCCGTGAGCCTTATCCAATACCGCTAGCGCGTTAGGTGATAATGGCACCCGATGCTCCTTCCGACCTTTCATCCTTCCGGCTGGGATTATCCAGATAGCGTTCTCAATATCAATTTCACTCCACAGAGCACCAATCACTTCCCCGGTCCGGCAGGCGGTCAATATTACCAACTCGAGCGCAAGGGCTGCGATACCGTTCTGTCGGCGAAGAACCACCATGAACTCACCGACGACGTCGTAGGGGAGCGCGGCATGATGGCGTACCGCACGCAGCTTAGCGCCGCTCGGCAGCCGATTCTCCAGGTGGCCTCGCCAGCGCGCGGGGTTCTCACCCTGCCGGTATCCGCTGGCCGTCGCCCAATTCAGAACGGCTTCGATCCGTCCACGCAATCGCATGGCGGTCTCAGTTTTCGTAGTCCAGATGGGCTCAATGACCCTCGTCACCATCCCCGCGTCAATACTCTGCACCGGCACGGCACCTAAGATGGGATAGGCGTAGGTCGTGAGGGTATTCGTCCACTGGATCGCATGTTTCGCGTTCCGCCAGCTTGCCTTATGACCATCGATGTAGGCCGTAGCACAATCTTTAAAGGTCTTTGATTTCGCAGCCTCCAGCAAGTCTCCGGCTAGGCGTTTATTGCGTGCTTCAATAGGATCAACGCCACTTGCGCAGAGCCGGCGCGCCTCCCTGGCCAATTCTCGAGCATCCGACAGCCCCACGGCCGTCAGCGAGCCTAGACCCATCGACCGGGGCCTACCGTTGAGCATGAAACGTAAAATCCATGATTTTGAGCCGTTCGCCGTCACCTGGAGGCCTAGACCGCCGCCATCCGCGTGTAGGCCGGGCTTCTTAGCTCGGGAAACTGCGAGGGCATTAAGCCTGCCGATGCGTTGGGCCATATTCCTACCTACAAATCTACCTACAAAGTATTCGTAGATTGTGGTGGATGCCAATGGGCAAGTACAGACAATAAGAAAGAAAGATGTATATATTCCAGCAGGCTTACAGCCGCTCTGCGCATTCCGGTGGACCGTAGTGGACAGATAGTTGGCGGAGAGGGCGGGATTCGAACCCGCGATACGTTTTACCGTATGCACGCTTTCCAAGCGTGTGCCTTAAACCACTCGGCCACCTCTCCCCCAAGCTGGGCGCTAACCATAAAGGCGCCCGAAACCCCTTGCGGGACGCGCACGTTACCCGATAGTTCTTAACGATTCAATTTCTGTAAATTTCTAATATTTGCAATGACTTAGGGGCCACCCTACAGTTTTTCCCAGACGCCGCGCCCCCACAACCCGAATTCGGGCGCAGCAAGACTGGGGAGAAACCGATGATCGCACGATTTTTTGCCGTTGCCGTGCTTGTCGGTGCCCTGCTCTGCGCAGGGGCCGAAGCCGCACAATGGGGACATTCCGGCCGTTACGACAGCCTGAGCGGGATCGAACTTTGGACCGCGCTGGAGCGCCATTCGCTGGCGTTTGTTCAGCACGGGATCGAACGACTTGTCGCGCCGTGGGTCTGGGACCCGATAATTACCTGGTTCCTGATGAAGCCCGCCTGGCTGCTCATGGGCACGCCGGCGCTGATGGTGTTATGGCTGCATCAACCGAAGCTGCATCCGCGCTTCCTGCGGCGGCGGCGCTTCGCACCGACGCGCGGGCACGACCGGCACTAATCAGCCGCGGTGCCGATCCGCCAGACAATTTCCGGCGTGATCCCGGCGTCCTGAAACAGGCGGCCGATGGGACACTTGTCCACCGCCAGCGCCTTCAGGCGATCAATCTTGTGTGCTGATTCGCCGGTATCGAATGCGATTTCGAGCCGGGCACCATCAATGCGAATAACCGCATCGTTGCCCTTGATGCCGGGAATCTTGTCCGATGTTGTCACGCAGGTAACATCAAGATTGGAAAGCCGAAAGCGCATCGCCTCCGCCACGCGAACAACCTGCACCGACTGGCACGATGCCAGCGCCGCCGTCAGCGTTTCCAGCGACGTCGGCGCCGCCCCGGTGCCGCCAATATGCGCGCCCTCATCCGTCGGGACGACATGGCCGGATTCGACCGTGGTGTCGAAACGATAATCCTTGACCTGGCGCAGCCGGGCCGTGCGCACCCGAACACCGGGACCGCTTTTCTGGCGAATATCCATCGGACAATCCTCCGTCGGCGAATTAGTTGTCGCTGGTCTTGAGCGCGGCGATGAAAGCAGATTGCGGAATTTCCACGTTACCGATGGACCGCATCCGCTTCTTGCCTTCTTTCTGCTTATCCAAAAGCTTGCGCTTGCGACTGATATCGCCGCCATAGCACTTTGCGGTAACATCCTTGCGCATGGCCGAAATGGTTTCGCGCGCGATCACCTTGCCACCGATAGCGGCCTGGATCGCCACCTTGAAAAGCTGCCTTGGAATCAGGTCCTTGAGCCGGGTACACAGATGGCGCCCACGGGCTTCCGACTGACTGCGATGCACCACCATGGAAAGTGCATCCACCGGATCACCGTTGACCAGGATGGCAAGCTTTACCAGATCGCTCTCTATGTAGCCCTCGATCTGGTAATCGAAGGATGCATAGCCGCGCGACACCGACTTGAGCCGGTCGTAGAAATCGTAGACGACCTCGTTCAGCGGCAACCGGTATACCACCATGGCACGGCCGCCGGCATAGGTGAGATCAATCTGTTCACCGCGCCGTTCCTGGCACAGCGCCAGCACCGCCCCCAGATATTCGTCGGGCACCATGATGGTGGCGTTAATCCACGGCTCTTCCATGCCTTTTATCCGCACCGGATCGGGCATGTCTGCGGGATTGTGCAGCTCGATCATGGAACCGTCGGTTATGTGCACCTTGTAGACGACGCTGGGCGCCGTCGCGATAAGATCAAGGTCAAACTCCCGCGACAGGCGTTCCTGAATAATTTCCAGATGCAGCAGGCCAAGAAAGCCGCAGCGGAAGCCGAAGCCCAACGCGGCGGAGGTTTCCATCTGGTAATCGAAACTGGCGTCATTCAGCGCCAGCTTGGCGATGGATTCGCGGAGCTTCTCAAAATCGTCCGAATTGATCGGGAACAACCCGCAGAAAACTACCGGCTGGCTAGGCTTGAAACCCGACAGGACGGAGGTGGTCTTGCGCCGCTCCTCGGTCACCGTGTCACCCACCTGGCAATCGGTGATGCTTTTGATCGAGGCGGCGATAAAACCGACCGAACCGGGGCCAAGTTCCGCCACCTTGAGCGGCTTGGGCGTGAATACACCCACCTCGTCGATTTCATGCACCGCACCGGTGCCAAGCATTTCTAGCTTCATCCCCTTGCGCACGACGCCGTCGTAAACGCGCAGAAGAACAACCACGCCGAGATAGGCATCGTACCAGCTATCCACCAGCAGGGCCTTGAGCGGCGCCTCACGATCGCCCTTGGGCGGCGGCAGGCGATGAACCAGCGATTCAAGGATATCGGTGATGCCCTGGCCGGTCTTGGCCGAAACCTCAATCGCAGCGGAAGCATCAAGACCGATGACGTCCTCGATCTCGCGGCGCACGCGCTCGGGGTCCGCCGCGGGCAGATCGATCTTGTTCAGGACCGGCACGATCTCGTGGTCTGCATTGATGGCGAGATAGGCATTGGCAAGGGTCTGGGCCTCAACACCCTGACTTGAATCGACGATCAGCAGTGAGCCTTCGCAGGCCGCGAGACAGCGCGAGACTTCATAGGTGAAGTCCACATGGCCCGGCGTGTCCATCAGGTTCAGTTCATAGGTTTCGCCGTTCAGCGCCTTGTAGTGCAGGCGCACGGTCTGGGCCTTGATGGTAATGCCGCGTTCGCGCTCGATCTCCATCGAATCCAGCACCTGCTCGCGGCGCTCGCGCGCAGTCAGGCCGCCGCATTCCTCGATCAGCCGGTCCGCGAGCGTGGATTTGCCGTGATCAATATGCGCGATAATCGCAAAGTTGCGGGTATGGGCGAGATCAGTCACGGGGGGTCATCCAGGGCACCGTTCAGGCACGCAGCACAGCGCCTGCGGCCTTTTCGGCCGCGACGACGATCTTTTTGGATACAGCTTCAATCTCTGCCTCGGTCAAGGTGCCGCCGCGCGGCTGCAACGTCACCGCGAGGGCCAGCGAGACCTTGCCCTCGGGCACGCCGGCGCCGGTGAAACGATCGAACACCTGGGCATCGACGATCAGCGCCTTGTCGGCGCCGCGCACGGCCCGCACAAGGGCTTCCGCCGCGATTTCAATCCCGACGATGAAGGCGAAGTCGCGCACCACTGCCTGGAAGGGAGCCAGGTCCAGCGCCGGGCGCGCCTTGCTGCCCGCGTTCTTGGGGCTGGGAATGGCATCAAGAAACACTTCAAATCCGGCGACGGGGCCACGCACGCCCATGTCTGCCGCGACGCGGGGATGCAATTCACCGAAAGCCGCCAGCACAGTCTTGGGGCCAAGACGCAACGTGCCGGACCGGCCGGGATGGTAATGGGCCGGGGCTTCGGCATAGGTCTGCAAGGACGCCACCGGCGCACCGCATTCCGCCAGCGCCGCCAGCGCATCGGCCTTGGCATCATAAACATCAACCGCACGCGGCGACGCCGCCCAATGGCGCGGGCCGGTCATGCCGGTACGCAGGCCGCCCGCCACCAGGAACTGCCCCGCCGGGGTCGCGTCCGCATAAACCGGGCCGACTTCGAACAGGCCGATATCGGCAAAGCCCCGCGCCCCGTTGCGCACCGCTGCGGCGACCAGGGCCGGCAACACCGAAGGCCGC